>Ga0114945_10000244_pt1 | contig 33981 bp, 38 predicted proteins | sample OV2TP3_FD_87194 | JGI IMG/M metagenome (GOLD analysis project Ga0114945, IMG submission 87194) | Hot spring microbial communities from Beatty, Nevada to study Microbial Dark Matter (Phase II) - OV2 TP3 | ecosystem: Environmental > Aquatic > Thermal springs > Hot (42-90C) | place: USA: Beatty... | reverse complement strand
TCCTCCACCGGCGCTTTTCACGAGGGCCTCAACTTCGCCGCCGTGCAGAAGGCCCCGCTCGTGCTCATCCTCGAGAACAACCTCTGGGCCTACTCCACACCCACCTACCTCCAGGCCGGCCTCAAGGATTTCGCCGACCGCGCCAAGGCCTATGGCATCCCCGGTGTCACCATCGACGGCAACGACGTCGTCGCCGTCTACGAAGCCACCCGCGCCGCCGTCGAGCGGGCCCGCCGCGGCCACGGCCCCACCCTCATCGAAGCCAAGTCGTTCCGCCGCAAGGGCCACGCCCAGCACGACCCCGCCAACTACGTCCCCGACTGGATGCGCAAGGAGTGGGAAGCCAAAGACCCCATCCTCCGCTTCGAGAGGCGCCTGACGGGAAAGAAACTTTGGACCGAAAAAGACAAGAAGGAAATCCTGGAGCGCATCGACCGCGAGCTGAAGGACGAGCTGGCCGCCGCCGAGGCCAGTCCCCTGCCCCAGCCCGAAGAAGCCGCCCTCGGCGTCTACTGCGAAGACGGCTGCCACGAGATTCGCGCCGTCTGGAAGCGCTCGCCCGATGAAGTCGCGCCGCCCCGCCGCGACTCCGCGGAGTGGTTTGAGGGCCGCGAACCGGCGCTCCGTCCCGCCGAGGCGGCGGAGCTGGTCGCCGCCAGCGGCAATCCCGGTCACGGAAAGAAGAAGCAGAAAAAAACAGCTAGGAAGAAAAAGTAATGGCAACCCTGACCCTCTTGCAAGCCATAGGCCGCGGGCTGTGGGAAGAAATGGAGCGCGACCCCTCGGTCGTCATGCTGGGCGAAGACATCGGCGTCTACGGCGGCGCCTTCAAGGTCACCGACGGCTTCCTGCCGCACTTTGGGCGCCAGCGCGTGATTGACACGCCGATTTCCGAAACCGCCATCATCGGCGCGGCGGTCGGCATGAGCTACCTCGGCCTGCGCCCGGTGGCCGAGCTGCAGTTCATCGACTTCATCGCCTGCTGCTTCAACCAGATCACCAACTTCGTCGCCAAAAGCCACTACCGCTGGGGCGCGCCCGTGCCTATGGTCGTTCGCGGGCCCTCCGGCGGCGGCGTCCACGGCGGGCCGTTCCACTCCGCCAACCCGGAGATGTATTTCGTCCACACGCCCGGGCTCAAGGTCGTCTACCCCTCGACCGCCTACGACGCCAAAGGCCTCATCAAAGCCGCGGTGCGCGACAACAATCCCGTGCTTTTCTTCGAGCACAAGTTCCTCTATCGCCGCATCAAGGAAGAGCTGCCCGACGATGACTACATCGTGCCGCTGGGCAAGGCCGCCGTGCGCCGCGAAGGCCGCGACCTCACCCTGGTCAGCTACGCCGCCATGGCCCACACCTGCCTCGAAGCCGCCGAGAAGCTGGAGAAAGAAGACGGCATCTCCTGCGAGGTGATTGACCTGCGCACCCTGCTGCCGCTCGACCGCGAAACTCTGGTTGCCTCGCTCAAGAAGACCAACAAGATGCTGGTCGTCCACGAGGACACCCGCACCGGCGGCATCGCCGGCGAAATCGCCGCCATCGTAATGGAGGACGCCTTCGAGGCACTCGATGGGCCCGTGCTGCGCGTCACCTCGCTTGACACGCCCGTGCCCTTCTCGCCGCCGCTGGAGGAGTTCTTCTTGCCCAACGTCGAAAAGGTGGCCGCCGCCGCCCGCGAGCTGGCACGGTATTGAAACCACGGATGGACACGGATGAACACGGACAAGACCAAAGCCTTTCACCACGGAGAACACTGAGGACACGGAGCGAGTCTCCCAGCGGCAGGAGCCGCTGGGCTGAACGGGATGGGTTATAATCTCGCTTCCTTTCTCGGGGAGCGAAGAACTCGAAGGAGCGAGGCATGCCGACCAACGTCCTGATGCCGCAGATGGGCGAATCCATCTTCGAGGGCACCATCACCAAGTGGCTGAAGAAGCCCGGCGACAAGGTGGACCGCGACGAGCCGCTGTTCGAAATCTCCACCGACAAGGTGGACGCCGAAATCCCCTCACCCGCCGCCGGCGTGCTCAAGGAAATCAAGGTCAACGAAGGCCAGACGGTTCAGATCAACACCGTCGTCGCCGTCCTCGACGACGGCGGCGCACCCGCGGCCGCTGCGCCCCCGAAGGAAGAAGCCAAACCCGCCCCGCCGGTTCCTGTCGAGGCTCGACCCGCGAAGGAAGAACGGAAGGCGGAGGCGCCAGCACCTCCGAGGCCGGAACCGCCAAAACCGGCGGGGCCGCCTCCCGCGATTGGCGGCGAACTCACGTTCGATCCTGGCAAGCTGCGCGAGAGGGGCATCCGCACCTCGCCGCTCGTCCGCAAGATGGCCAAGGAGCACGGGCTCGACCTGACGCGCATCAGCGGCACCGGCGCAGGCGGTCGCGTCTCCAAGCAGGACGTGCTCAAGGCCATCGAATCCGGCGTCCCGGCGGCGCCTCGCGCCGCCGCGCCTGCGGGCCCAGCGATGCCGACCGAGGTCCTCGGCGTGGCGGTGCCGCGCGAGCGGCTCTACTTCGGCCGCTACGAGACCGAGCCGCTCACCACCATGCGCCGCGCCATCGCCGAGCACATGGTGCTCAGCAAGCGCACCAGCCCGCACGTCTACTCGATTGACGAAGCCGACGTCACCGGCATCGCGCAGCTCCGCGACCGGCTCAAGGGCGAGTTCGAGCGCAAGACCGAGACCAAGCTCACCTTCATGCCCTTCTTCATCCGCGCCGCCGTGCTGGCGCTGCAGGCCTTCCCCGACGTCAACAGCTCGCTCGACGGCACCACGGTGGTCAAGCACCGCGACATCAACATTGGTGTCGCCGTCGCCCTCGAGAACGGCCTCATCGTTCCGGTCATCAAGAACGCCGACGAGCTCAACTTCCTCGGCCTGCAACGCGCCGTCACCGACCTGGCCACGCGCGCGCGCTCGAAGAAGCTCAAGCCCGAAGACGTCCAGCACTCGACGTTCTCGATTACCAACCCGGGCGTCTTCGGCGGCCTGATGGGCCTGCCGGTCATCAACCAGCCCAACGTCGGCATCCTCGGCCTGGGCGCGATTCAGAAGCGCGCCATGGTCATCAACGACGCCATCGCCATCCGCTCCATGGTCTACCTGACGCTAAGCTACGACCACCGGGTCGTCGACGGCGCCATCGCCCACCAGTTCCTCGGCCGCATCAAGAAGACCCTGGAGGAGTGGAGCGAACCGGTCCTCTAGAAGCTTGAGGCTAGTAGCATGAGGCTGGAACTGACCATTCTCCTGGTTGCCCTGTTGGCATTCATCGTTGTGGGCGTTGGGGTGGTGTGGTTCATCAAGCGCAAGCTGGCCCGCATGGTCGACAAGCTCCCGGGCGCCCTCCAGCAGTGGGAAAAAGAAATCGAGAAGCTGGAAAAACCCAAGGGGTAGCAGTCGTCAGGTGGAACTCTCCGTCTTCGTTGCAGACTTTGCGTCTGCGCTGAAAACTGCTGATTCGAAGCGTCCGCAGGCGGCCAACCTCCGATCGGGAAAGACTTTTAGGCCTGGCATAGGTCCGCACTCCGAGGATGCGGCCATCAGGCTGATCGTCGACGAACTCAAACAAATCAAGCCAACTCTGTATCAGGGATTGCACACGGGTGCGGCGTACCCACACTCAAAGCAGAAATGCGACCTGGCTCTGGGTGATCCACCGTTGTGGGCCATCGAGGTGAAGATGGCTCGTTTCAGCGGAGACAACGGAAAGCCAGACGACACATCGGTCAAGGACATCGTATCTCCGTATGAGAATGACCGCAGCGCAGTCACCGATTGTAAGAAATTATGCGTAGCGGGATTTCCTGGACGAACCGCCGTGCTCATCTACGGATTTGACGACGAAAGACGTCCGTTGCCACCAATCATTGACGCCTTTGAAGCTTTGGCAAGGACGCAAGTTCAGCTAGGCTCTAAACACGCCGCGCGATTCGAAGGACTCGTCCACCCTGTTCACGCAAGTGGCACAGTCTTCGCGTGGGAAGTCTCCGCGAAGTAGTGCGCATTCTGTGGGCTAATCGTCGGCGGAGGCGGGCGGTGGTGGAGCGCCGGGGCGGTCGACGGTCCCGGAGTTGAGGATCACCAGTTGGCCGGCGCCGGGGACGGTGTCGGGGTCGCGCGGGCCGAAGACTTGCGGCGCCTCGGGGCGGCGGCCTTGTGCACGGCGCATGCGCTCGTACTCGCTTTCGGGCTGCCCTAGCGCGCGTGTGCGCACGCCCTTCTCCACTCCGTGCTGCACCAGCCGGCTGATGCCGATGTTGCCCGCCCAGAACAGCAGGTTGCGCACGTGGAAGAAGGAGCGGAAGCCCGCGGGGCCGTAGGGGAAGCGCACCGGCTTGCGCCAGGCGAGGCGCTGCCGCACCGACTTCCAGTTGTAGAACTCACTCCACGCGTACGCCAGCAGCTCCTTCAACTCGCCTTCGGTCATGTTCTTGGGATGGAAGGTGACGTTGCCGAAGTTGAACTCGCCCCAGTCGTTCTCCCGCACGCGGCCTTCGGAGACGTACTGGCGGTAGAGCGCGGTGCCGGGCAACGGCGTGAGGCAGGAGAACTGGGCGAACTCCAGCTTCGCCTCCCTCACCACCCGCACCGTTTCGGTCAGTGTCGCCGGTGTGTCGGCGTCCAGCCCGAAGACGAACGCGCCCCAGATGCCGATCTTTTTCGAGTGGATGCGCTCGACCACTTTCAGGAAGCGCTCGTGCCAGTTGGTCGGCTTGCCCAGCTTCTTCAGGCCGGCGTTGGAAAAAGTTTCGAAGCCGATGAACAGCGCCACGCAGCCCGACTGCCGCGCCAGCTCCAGCAGCTCCTCGTCCTCGCCCAGCAGGATGGTGGCCTGCGCGCCCCAGCGGATCTTGTAGGGCGCAATCGCCTTGAACAGCTCGCGCGCGCGCTTGGGGTTGCCGTTGATGATGTCGTCGATGAAAAACACCCAGCGGTTGCGCCCCAGCGAGCGCAGCTCCTCCTGCACCTGCTCGAGCGGCCGGAAGCGGTAGGCGCGCCCGGCGGTGCGGCTCACGGAGCAGAAGTCGCAGTCGAAGGGGCAGCCGCGCGCCGTCTCCACCGTCTGCGGGATGAGGTAGCGGCTCTGCCGCAGCAGGTCGCGCCGCGGGATGGGCGCGTTCTGCATGTCGAAGAGCCGGTCGGCGCGGTAGAACTTCTCCAGCTTGCCGCGGCGGAAATCCTCGATGACCTTTGGCCAGAGGTACTCAGCCTCGCCCACCACTACGGCGTCGCAGTGCGGCGCCGCCTCCGCCGGGCAGACGGTGACGTGCACGCCGCCCAGCACCACCGTCTTGCCGCGGGCGCGGAACTTGTCGGCGATGTGGTAGGCCGCGGGGGCCATGTTGGTCATGGCGGTGATGCCGACAAGGTCGGCGTCGCTCTCGAAGTCAATCGGCTCCACGCTCTCGTCAATGATGCGCACTTCGATGTCGGACGGCGTCAGCGAGGCCAGGATGGCCAGGTTCAGTCCGGGGAACACACCGCCCTGGCCGAAGTTCATGTTGCGCGTCAGCCACGACGCCCAGCGCGGAAACGCAGGCACACGGTAGCAGTTGAAGGGATTGTTGGGACTGATGAGCAGAACCTTCAGCGAATCACGCGGCACAAGCACCTCTGGCGACGGTCAGAGCTGCGTTTGCACTAAGCCCATATCCGATTCTAGCCATTGAGACGCAAAAGGCAAGACAAACGGTGAAGAAAAATCTGTCTGACTCATTCCGCGTTCAACCCCGTGGCTCCTGCCACGGGGTTCCCAGCGGCAGGAGCCGCTGGGTTGAACACCAAAGGTAACGAAGCGGCAAACGGAGTCGCTCCGAAAAAAGTTAGGTGAGGGTGCCGGCGAGGCGCTCGGCGAAGTCGTCGAGGGCGGCCACGGGGACGACGGCGATGCGCTGCTCGGCCAGGATGCGGGCGGAAAGCTCGGCGGTCTCGTTCTCGGGCGGCGCTTCAACAACAGCCGTGCAACTCGCAGAAAGCTTCTGCGCGGCTAGGCGCGTGGCGATTCGTTCCATCGTGTAAGCGAGCACCTTGGCGCGGTCGACTTCGCGCTCCAGCGCCAGCGCCTGCAGGAAGCCGAGGTTGCCGTTCGTGCGCCAGCCGAAGTCAAAGCGGAAGCGGTCGCCTTTGTGCGTGTACTCCTCGACGCGCACGCCCCGCTCCAGCCGCGGCCACAGGCCAGCTTTCTTCAGTGCCGAGTTCAGCTGCGCGCGGATCCAGGCGCGCGAGCGCTCCACCGCCGCGCCGAGGCGCGTCGGGTAGGCCGGCTCGGCGACGTAGGTTTCATACAGGCGCTCCAGCTCTGCCTCCGGGTCGGCGGTCAGGACCGCTTTCGCCTCGCTGAACTCCAGCACGTTCGAGTACTGTTGCAGGCGCTCGAGGTAGGCGCGCAACGCTCCGTTTTGTTTCGGAGCTTCGTCTTCGATCTGCCTTTCCAGCGCGGCCAGAACGTCGAGGTCGGCCCAGGGATGCAGGCGCCGCACGCGCCGGAAGTTTTCGAGCAGCTTCGGCGGCAGCAGGCGGCCCGACTGCGGGTCGTGGAGCAGCACACCGAGGTTGACGAACTCGCCGCGCACGATGTTGGGCGTGTAGCGCAGCAGGTAGAACTCGCAGGCGCGCTCGTCGGGCATCTTCAGCTCCAGTTGGGAAACGGTTGGCGGGTAGAATTCTTCGCGGCGGTGACGAGCTCGCGGATGCGTTTGCGGCGGCGGTCGAGCTGTTCCAGCAGGCGGGTCATGGCCTCGGTGTCGTGATTGTACCACTCGGGCGGGACGGAGGCGGCGGCTTCGTCGAGCGCCCGTGAGCTGAGCGCTTCGAGGCGCGCCAGCCAGGGCTCGAAGCTCTCCCAGCTGCGGATGCTCGCATAGACCTTGTGGCGGTGGTAGAGCCCGCGCAGGGGGCTGTCGGGGAAATTCCACTCCCCGGCGTTGAAGCAGAAGCCCTGGTCGATCATCACCGCCCGGTAGCCCCGCTTTGCGGGGTGCGGCTCGCTGACGAAAAGCACCTGGCGGCCGTTGGTGTTGCAGGTCCACTGGTCGAAGAGCACCATGCCGGCAAAGTCGGCGGCGTTCTCGACGTCGCTGAGGCGCTCGTCGGGCATCAGGTCGAACACCACGGCGCGGCCAAGCTCACCGGGGAAGCGGGACCCGAATTGGAACCCGGGAAGGCACTTTTCCCATTTTCCGCGCAGGTGCACCGACAACTCCGGCGTGCGCTCGACCAAATCCGCCGCTACGTCAACCACTTCGGCGCGGGCCACGGGCAGGCCGAGCGCGTCGGCCAACCGGGCTCCAAGCATTTCATTGGCCAGGATACGCAGGTGCTGGGGGTTGTTCTGGAACTTGGTGACGTAGTAGGCGGCGTCGTCGCAGCGCAGCAGGTGGGCCTGAGCGCCGCCGCGCATGCGGCGCACGTGTTCAAGAGCGCGCTTGGCCATCGCGGCGCGTTAAGCAGCTTCCCATTCGGCAAGGAAGGCCTCGACGGAGTCGAGGTAAACGTCGGGAAAGTCGGCGACAGGGCGGCGGGCGCGCAGCAGGTCAAGCGCGTCGCGATGACCGTAGCCGAGGACGCGCAGGATAGCCAGCGCCACCATGGGCGCGCGGTGGACACCGCTGGCGCAGTGCACGAGCAAGCTACTCGCGGGCCGCTCATAGGCTTTGAGGGCAAAGCGAGCGCCCGCGCGGAACAAGTCTGCGGGCTTGGGCTGGAAGTCGTCGTCCATCGCCAGCCAGAGGATCTCCGGCTCGTGATCGCCCTCGAGCCGCAGGGTGCTGTCGTCGAATTCAAGCTGAGTGTTGATGATGTGAGTGATGCCGGCGCGCATCACCTGCTCGAAACCTCCGCGGGTCCAGATGCCGCCGCCGACGGCCAGGCGCGGGGTGATGAAGTCCAGATCGAGCATGTCCCCGGCTCTATTGAGTCTCCTTCTTCCTGATGTCGGCGGACAGGCGCCCGCGGGCGAGTTGGATCTGAATCGGCTCGCCGACGCGGACCGCGGCCGCCGATTTGACGATTCTCCCCTGCTCGTCGAAGACGATGGCGTAGCCGCGATCGAGCACGCCCAGCGGGCTCAACTGGTTCAACTGGCCGGCCAGCGCCCGAAGCCGCAGGCGCTCGCGCTCGAGCACGCCGCGGAGGTTGTAGGAGGCGAGGCGCGCCGCCGCCAGCGCCCACCCTTGCCGCATGCCGCCGACGGTGTCGAGCAGCGCCTGGCGCAGCCGCTGGCTCAACTCGTCGGCCAGTTGAGCGCGCTCACGCACCAGGGCTTCGAGCCGGCGCCAGCCGTGCGCGGCCAGCAGCTCGGTGAGCCGCTGGCGGGCGTGCAGAACCTGGTAGCGGAGCTGCTGCGCCAGCTTGACCTCGAGGGTGTGCAGGCGGTGTTTCAGCTCTTCCTTGCTCTTGATGACCAGCTCGGCCGCGGCCGAGGGTGTGGGGGCGCGCAGATCGGCGACAAAGTCGGCAATGGTGAAGTCGGTCTCGTGGCCGACGCCGGTGATAACGGGAATCCTGGAGGCGGCAATGGCGCGGGCGACGATCTCCTCGTTGAACGCCCACAGGTCTTCCAGCGAGCCGCCGCCGCGCGCCAGGATGAGCACGTCGGGGCGAATGGAGACGTGGGCGCGGTTGAAGAACCGGACGGCCTCGACGATTTCTTCGGCGGCGCCTTCGCCTTGCACGCGCACCGGGTAAAGAAGCAGGTGCAGGTTCTCGTAGCGCCGGCGCAGGATGCGCACCATGTCGGCAATGGCGGCGCCGCGCGGCGAGGTGACCAGCCCGATGCGGCGCGGCAGCATGGGCAGCGGCTTCTTGCGCCCGGGGGCGAACAGGCCTTCGCGCGCCAGCCGCTCTTTCAACTGCTCGAACGCCAGTTGCAGCGCGCCCACGCCGACCGGCTCGAGGTAGTTGACCAGAAGCTGAAAGTCGCCGCGGGCCTCGTAGACGCCCAGGGAGCCGCGCGCCGTCACCGCCAGGCCGTCCTCGGGGCGCAGGCGGAGGAAGCGGACGTCGCGCTTGTGGACGAAGCAGCGCAGTTGCGCCGACTCGTCCTTGAGGGTGAAGTAGTAGTGGCCGTAGGGGGAGACGCGGAAATTGGAGACTTCGCCCTGCACCCAGAGGTCGCGGAAGGCGCGCTCGAGCAGCTCGCGCACCCGGGCGGTGAGCTCGCTGACCGCCCAGACCTTGCGCTCGGGAACGAGCTGAAGCTGACCCTGCTCCGCCACGCGGCCTCCACCCACCCACGCCGAGATGAGCGAGAGTATACCCCTGAGCGGGACGCAGGTCACCCGCAGTTGAACCCGGGTGAGGGCGCGAGCGGTGGGGGTGGCGTTTCCCCTTGACAGGCTGGCACTTGCAACCTATCTTCCAATTAAGAGCCGCAGAAGGGGGCCGCCTTTGCGCAGAGCGATTGGGTCGGGTTGTGTCTCCAACCCCGCCCGGCACGACCGATGGATGTCGGTGCGCTGACTATGCGGCCGACGACCGTCCGCATCTTTTCCTCCCACCCGGTGGCCGCCGAGCAGTACGAGAAGGTGCTGGCGGGCGAAAGGGATTTCCGCCTGGTGCGCAAGGAAGATCCCTTTCAGGTAGGCGTGTTCGACAGCGAGTCGGCATCGGTGGAAGCGGTGTTGACGATGGCGCGGTTGCGCTTCCCGGCCATGCGGCCGCTGCTGATTGCGTTTCCGCAGGACGAAAACGAGTGCCTGCGCTGGCTCTTCCGCGGGGTGTGGGGGATGGTGCCGTTCGACCGCTACAAGCGCGACCTGCCGCGCGCGGTACGGCGGCTGGCGGAAGGGCAGCTCTGGTTCCCGGCGCCGGTGATCGTGCGGTGGATGCGCATCAGCGAAGCGCGGCGCGCCTCGGCTTACCGGATGTCGCTCAGCAAGCGCGAGAAACAGATCATGGAGCTGCTGCTGCGGCGGTTCTCGAACCGGGAGATCGCGGAAATCGCCGGGGTGAGCGAGCGCACGGTCAAGTACCACGTGAGCAACATCCTGGGGAAGCTGCAGGTGAACTCGCGCGCCGAGCTCACAGCCAAGTGGGTGCCGTATTTCGGCCTGACCTAGGGCGTTTCTTTCTGCTCCAGGTATTTCACGAACACCACCTCGTTCTGCGCCTCGTTGTAGAGCAGCTCGTCCACCATCGCCTTCGACATCAGGATGCCGAAGCCGCCGGCGCGCAGGCCCTTGCGCTGGCGCGTCTCGACGTGCTGGAGCGGCTGTCCGGCCGGGTTGGAGAGGGCGGAATGGTCGAGGCCCTCGAAGCGGAAGCCGGCGCCGGGGTCGGCGATGCGGTAGAGGAGCAGGCGCGGCGTACGAAGATAGGCGATGCGCACCTTGCGGTTGGGGTCGAGCCGGCCGCCCCATTCAATGGCGTTCAGCAGCAGCTCGCGGAACGCCAACCCCACCGACTCGCGCACGTCCTCCGGCAGGTCGGCCTCCAGTTTCTTCAGGAAGCCCTGGAGGCGGTCGGCCACCTCGAGCTGGCACGGCACCAGCAGCTCCACCCAGCTGGGCCGGGCGGAGAGGACTTCGATGGCCAGCGCTTCGGGCCGCGCTCCCAAGGCGTCATCCACGCGTCCGAGCAAGGCGTCGGGGTCGAAGGGCTTGGAGAGATAAGTGTAGGCCTGCTCGCGCAGCGCCGTCAGCAGCGTGTCGGGGGTATCGTCGGCGGTGAGCATGATGACCTTGGGCGGCGCCGCCGACCCCTTGAGCCGCGCCAGGACCTCGAGGCCGGTCATGCGCGGCATCCAGACGTCCAGCACCATGAGGTCGAAAGTTTCGCGCGCCAGCCGTTCCAGGGCCTCGGCGCCGTCGGCGGCGGTGACCACCTTGTGGCCGGCGGCTTCGAGCAACGTCGCCAGCACGGTGCGCAGGTGCTCGTCGTCGTCCACCACCAGCAGGCGGCTCACGCGCCTTCCTCCTTCCGGACCGGCAGGGTGAACCAGAAGGTGCTGCCTTGATCGGGCGCGCTCTCGACGCCGATGCGGCCGCCATGCTGCTCGACGATGCCGCGGCAGATGTAGAGGCCCAGGCCCATGCCGCCCCGCGCGCGGGCCTCGGAGCGCCCCTGCCGGAAGCGGTCGAAGATGGCCGAGCGGAGCTCGGGCGCGACGCCGGGCCCTTCGTCGGCCACGCGAAAGACCGCTTCCGCGTCCCGCTGCTCGGAGCTCGCCCGAACGATGGTGCCCGCCGGGGCAAACTTGACCGCATTGGTCAGCAGGTTGGTCAGCACCTGCACAATGCGGTCAGGGTCGGCCCGCAGCGGAGCGGGTTGAGCGGACACTTCGAGGCGCAGCCCGGCTTTCTCCGCCACGGGCTGGAGAGCGTCGGCGGCCTGGTGAACCAGCTCGGCCGCGTCGCAGCTCTTGAGAAGGAGCTTGAAGCGGCCCAGTTCCAGGCGCTGGAGGTCAAGCATGTCGCTGACCAGGCGCGCCAGGCGGTCGGTTTCATCGAGAGCAATGGCGAGCATTTGCCGGACCTTCTCGGGAGAGCTGTCGACGCGCCCGCTGGCCAGCAGGCCGAGGGCGGTGCGCATCGACGTCAGCGGGGTGCGCAGCTCGTGGCCCACCATGGAGATGAACTCGTCCTTCATCCGCTCGAGCGCCTTGCGGTCGGTGTTGTCGAAGACGGTGGAGCGGCTCATCACGTAGTCACCGGCGTCGTTGTAGACGGCGGTGGAGTTGATGACGATGGGCAGGCGCGTGCCGTCCTTGCGCACCAGCTCGAACTCCAGGTCGCGCACCCAGCCGCGGCGCTTGAAGCCGGCGAAGGCTTCCTCGAACAGCCTCAGGCTCTCGGGCGGCAGCAGGTCGGGGAAGCGCTTGCGCCCGACAATTTCCTCGCGCTTGTAGCCCAGCCACTTCAGCTCGGTGTCGTTGATGCGCAGGAACACGCCCTGCGGGTCGAGCGAGTGGTAGCCGCAGGGCGCGTGGTTGTAGAGGTCGCTGATCTCGGCGGCGTAGCGGTGCAACTGCTCTTCCGCCTGTTTGAGGTGGGTGATGTCGCGGGCGTCGGCGTAAATCAAGCCGCGCTCAGTGAGCGGGGTCGAATTCCATTGCAGCCACTTGTAGCTGCCGTCCTTACAGCGGTAACGATTTTCGAAGTTGATGGTGACGGCGCCGGTGGTCAGCTTGGCCGCTTCGGCCCGCGTGGACTCGCGGTCGTCGGGATGGACGAAGTCGAAATAGGGCCGCGACATCAACTCCGGCGACGTCCACCCCAGCGTCTGCTCCCAGGCGGGATTGAGGCGCTTGAAGTAGCCGCTGAAGTCAGCGATAGCCAGCAGGTCGCGGCTGAGGCGGAAGAAGAGGTCGACCTCGCGGTCGCTGCGCGGGAACTTGGGCAGCGCCGGCGGCTTGGGAGAGCGGTGTTTGCGAGTCGCGCGCGCCATTCGGTCTATCCGCTGCAGTCCACCCCCGCGGCACCGCAGCCCGGCCATTATAGTCCGAAGACCTGCGCGGATTGAAAGCGAAGGTTAGAGGAGTTCGTGTCCGGAAAAGAAGAAGGCAATCTCGAAGGCGGCGGTGTCCGGTGCATCCGAGCCATGGGTGCAATTGTTCTGGATGCTGGTGCCGAACTCGCGGCGGATGGTGCCGGGCGCAGCCTTGGCCGGGTCGGTGGCGCCCATGACCTCGCGCCAGCGCGCGATGGCGTTCTCCGCCTCCAGCACGGCCACCACCACCTTGCCCGAGCTCATGAACTCGGTCAGCGGCGCGAAGAAAGGCTTGCCGCGGTGCACGGCGTAGAAGCCTTCCGCCTCGGCCCTCGTCATCCGCAGCGACTTCATCGCCACAATGGTGAAGCCGGCCTCGTGGATGCGCTTGAGGATTTCGCCCTGCAGACCGCGCGCCATCGCGTCCGGCTTCACAATCGCCAAGGTGCGTTCCACCGCCATTCAGCGCCTCCTCTTCTTCATCACCCGCGCCAATGTCTCGCCGATTTCCGCCGGACTTTCGACGACGGTGATGCCCGCCTTCTTCATCGCGGCCATCTTCTCGGCCGCGGTGCCTTTGCCGCCGGCGATGATGGCGCCGGCGTGGCCCATGCGGCGGCCGGGCGGCGCGGTGCGGCCAGCGATGAAGCCGACGACCGGCTTGCGGATGTGCTTCTTGATGTAGGCGGCGGCCTCTTCCTCGGCGGTGCCGCCGATCTCGCCAATCATCACGATGGCTTTGGTGTCCTTGTCGTCGTTGAAGAGCTTGACCGCATCGAGGAAAGTCGTCCCGATGATGGGGTCGCCGCCGATGCCGATGCAGGTCGATTGGCCGAGCCCGCGCGCGGTCAACTGCGCCACCGCCTCGTAGGTCAGCGTGCCCGAGCGCGACACCAGCCCGACGGGCCCACGTTTGTGGATGAACCCGGGCATGATGCCGATCTTGCACTGGCCGGGCGAGATGATGCCCGGGCAGTTGGGTCCGATGAGCCGTGTGCCGCGCGCGTCGACGTAGGCCTTCACGCGCACCATGTCGAGCGTGGGGATGCCTTCGCTGATGCAGACCACCAGCGGCAGGCCGGCGTCGGCAGCTTCCATCACCGCGTCGGCGGCGAAAGGCGGCGGCACGAACACCACCGAAGCGTTGGCGCTGGTCTGGCGCGCGGCGTCGGCGACGGTGTTGAACACCGGCACGCCCAGGTGCTTGGTGCCGCCTTTGCCCGGCGTCACGCCGGCGACCACCTTGGTGCCGTACTCAATCATCTGCTCGGCGTGGAAGCTGCCTTCGCGGCCGGTCAGCCCCTGCACCACCACTCGCGTCTTCTTGTCGACCAGGACGCTCATCGGGCACCCTTTGCCAACGCCACGACCTTCTTCGCCGCGTCGGCCATGTCCATGCCGACGGTGAAGTTCAAGCCGGACTTGCGCAGGATCTCCCTGCCCTTCTCCACGTTCGTCCCTTCCATGCGGACGACGATGGGCACGGTGAGGTGCAACTGGCGCGCGGCTTCGACCACACCGGTGGCCAGCCGGTCGCAGCGCAGGATGCCGCCGAAGATGTTGATGAGCACCGCCTGGACGTGTTTGTCGGCGACCAGAATCTTGAAGGCCTCGCGAATCTGGTCGGCCGAGGCGCCGCCGCCGACGTCGAGGAAGTTGGCCGGCTGCCCGCCGGCCAGCTTGATGATGTCCATCGTCGCCATCGCCAGCCCGGCGCCGTTGACCATGCAGCCGACGTTGCCGTCGAGCTTGATGTAGTTGAGCGAGTGCTTGGAGGCATCGATTTCGAGCGGCTCCTCTTCGTTCAGGTCGCGCAGGTCGCGCAGCTCGGGGTGGCGGAAGAGCGCGTTGTCATCGAAGGTGAGCTTGGCGTCGAGCGCGATGACGCGGCCGTCGCGCGTCACAATGGTGGGGTTGATCTCCGCCAGCGAGGCGTCGGTCTCGGTGAAGACGCGGTAGAGCCCGTTGAGAAGTTGCGCGGCGGGCTTGAGCAGGTCGCCGTCGAGGCCCAGCCCGAAGGCAAGCTGCCGCACCTGAAAGCCGGACAGGCCGGTGAGCGGATCAACGGCCGCTTTGAGAATCGCTTCAGGTTTCTTGGCAGCCACCTCTTCGATGTCCATCCCGCCCGCCGCCGAGGCCATCACCACCGGTCGGCCCTGCGCGCGGTCGACCACGACGCCGAGGTAGAGCTCGCGCGCGATGGGAAGCGTTTCCTCCACCAGCACGCGCCGCACGATGCGTCCTTCCGGCCCGGTCTGCGGCGTCACCAGCGGCTGGCCCAGCATCGCTTTCGCGTGCTGCTCAGCTTCCGCCGGGGTCTTGGCTTTGCGGATGCCGCCGCCCTTGCCGCGCCCACCGGCATGGATCTGAGCTTTAACGACGACATCGGTGGCGAGCTTTTCGGCGGCCGCCTTGGCTTCCGCGGGGGACGCTGCCACCTCGCCGCGGGGAATGGGCAAGCCGTAGCGGGCAAAAATCTGCTTGGCCTGGTACTCGTGAATCTTCATCGACTGGGAGCGTCCCTTCTGCGGGATTGCCCTGGAAGATGGCGCGGCACTACAATGCGCCGTTTACAGCGAACCGGAAGCGCGGAGTATATGGGAGCCGACCAACGAAATCAAGGCGGTGCCTTCGCCGACGGGCTCGAACGCCTGCTCGGCGGGGCGGTGTTCTCCCGCGCTGAGGCGCGTGCACTGATGGAACACATCCTGCGCGGCGAAGCCACCGATGACCAAATCGCCGCATTCCTGCTGGCGCTGCGCGAGCGCGGGGAGACGGTGGCCGAACTGATCGGTTTTGCCGAAGCGATGCGCGCGCACGCGCGGCCGGTGTTCGGCGCGGTGCCGCGGCCCGCAGGGCTGCTCCTCGACACCTGCGGCACCGGCGGCGATGGCGCCGGGACGTTCAACGTCTCCACAGCCGCCGCGTTCGTCGCTGCCGGCGCCGGCGCGCGCGTGGCCAAGCACGGCAATCGCTCGCTCTCCAGCCGCTGCGGCAGCGCCGACGTGCTGGAAGCGCTCGGAGTCAACCTGCTGGCCGAGCCCGACACCGTGGCGGCCGCGATTGCCGAAATCGGCATCGGGTTCCTCTTTGCCCCGGCGTTCCACACCGCCATGAAGCACGCGCAGAAAGCCCGACGCGAGCTGAAAGTGCGCACGGTGTTCAACCTGCTCGGCCCGCTGACCAACCCGGCGCAGGTGGACGCGCAGGTACTGGGGGTCTATGAGCCGCGTTGGCTGGAGCCCGTGGCCACTACCCTGCGCGACTTGGGCGTCCGTCGCGCCTTTGTCCTCCATAGCCGCGACGGGCTCGACGAAGCCTCGCTCTCCGCCGAGACCGAGGTTGCCGAAGTGCGCGGCGCCGCGATTCACCGCTCGACGCTCGCCCCCGAGGACTTCGGGCTGCCCCGCGCGCCTCGGGAGGCGTTGACTGGCGGCGATGCAGGCCAAAACGCCCGCATCCTCGAGTGCGTGCTGGCGGGCGAGAGCGGGCCGCCACGCGACGCTGTGCTGATGAATGCCGCGCTGGCGCTGGTGGCCGCCGCGCGTGCAGCGGACCTCCGCGAAGGCGTTCGTCTGGCCGCCGAATCCATCGACTCCGGTGCCGCGCGCGAGCTCCTGCGCGCCCTGATCGAGTTCACCAACCGAAACCGGAACGAGGTAAAAGCATGAGTCAGCCAACGTCAGGCCAGGGCGAACTGCAGTGGATTCTTCCCGTCTTCCTCGTCGAAGACCCGAAGGCCACGGCGGAGTACTACCGCGACAAGCTGGGCTTCCGCATCTGCGGGGTGCACGGCCAGCCGGCGCTCTACGCCATTGTGGACCGCGGCTGCGGCCGTGGCTTTCATTTCAAGCGCACCGAGCGACCATTGGCCCGGCGGCAGTATCGCGGCCCCGACGACTACGCCTGGGATGCCTACGTCGAAGTCAAAGGCGTGGACGCGCTGCACGCGGAACTGAAGGAGCGCGGCGCCCGGATTCTTCGCCCGCCCGAGGTGGCCGAGTACGGGATGAAGGAGTTCGACGTCGAAGACTGCAACGGCTACGTCCTCTGCTTCGCCGAAGACGTGGCCTCGGCCCAGTAGATGCAGCGCATTGGTCCCTACGACGACAACCCGCTGGTGGCGGAGCTCTACGACCACACACCCATCTACGCGGCGCGGCAGGACATCCCGTTCTATGTTGACAGCGCGCGGCAGGCGAACGGCCCGACGCTGGAGCTCGGCTGCGGCACGGGGCGCATCCTGATCCCTACGGCCGCCGCCGGCTGCGAAATCGTCGGACTCGACGCCTCGGGCTTCATGCTCGAGCGCTGCCGCCTCAAGCTCGAGCGGCAACCGACGGAAGTCCAGAAGCGCGCCCGACTGGTGCAGGCCAACATGACCGGCTTCGATCTGGGCGAAAGCTTCGCGCTCATCACCATTCCCTTCCGCGGCTTCCAGCATCTGCTGCGCGTGGAAGAACAATTGGGCTGTCTCGATGCCGTTCGCCGGCATCTGGCGCCGGGCGGCCGGCTCCTCTTCGACGCGTTCCATCCCAACCCCCGATATCTCCACGACCCCGAGTACCTCGAAGAGAGAGAAGAGTTCGAGGAGACGCCGCTGCCCGACGGGCGCCGCTTCCGGCGCACCTGGCGGATCGCCGCCTACCGGCGCGCCGAGCAGATCAACGAAATCGAATTCATCTACTATCTGACCCACGTGGACGGAACGAATGAGCGCATCGTCGAACCGTTTCCTCTGCGCTACTACTACCGGTTTGAGCTGGAGCACCTGCTGGCGCGCGCCGGCTTTCGGCTGGAGGCGCTCTACGGCAACTTCGACCGCTCGCCGCTGCGCGACGACTCGCCGGAGATGATCTTTGTAGCGGAGAAGGATTCCTGAGGAGGAACCAATGAAACGACTGTTCGTGCTGCTCCTGATGTTGGGTCTGACGGCACCGCTGTTTGCTCAAGAAAGGGCGGTGGCGGTGCGCGCCGGGCGGATGCTGGACGTGCGCTCGGGCGAGCTGCGCTCCAACGTCATCATCCTGATTCGCAGCGACCGCATCGTAGCGGTGGGCGAGAACCTGCGGCTGCCAAGCGATGCGCAGGTCATCGACCTCGGCCAAGCCACCGTGCTGCCCGGCCTGATCGACATGCACACCCACCTCACCTTCGACCACCGCTTCTTCGGTTACCGCGGCCTCGGGCTCTCCGAGAGCCGGCAGACGCTGATGGGCGTGGCGGCGGCGCGCAAGGTGCTCGAGGCCGGCTTCACCACCGCGCGCAACGTCGGCACCTCCGACTGGGGTGACGTGGCCCTGCGCGACGCCATCGCCGACGGCGACTTCCCCGGCCCGCGCATTCTCGCCGCCGGGCCCTCGCTCGGCATCACCGGCGGCCACTGCGACTCGAACCTGCTGCCGCCGGAGTTCAAGTACCGCGACCGCGGCGTCGCCGACGGCCCCTGGGCGGTGCGGGCGCAGGTGCGCGAGAACGTCAAGTACGGCGCCGACGTCATCAAGTTCTGCGCCACCGGCGGCGTGCTTTCGAAAGGCGACGACGCCAGCGGCCTGCAGTACACCTTCGAGGAAATGCAGGCGCTGGTGGACGAAGCCCACAAGCTCGGCCGCAAGGTGGCGGCGCACGCGCACGGGACGGAGGGAATCAAAACCGCCATCCGCGCCGGCGTGGACACCATCGACCACTGCACGCTCATCGACGCCGAGGGCATCCGCCTGGCGAAGGAGCGTGGGACCTACATCGTGCCCACGCTGCTGGCGCTCGACTTCATCATGGAGGAGGGCGAGGCGGCGGGCGTGCCCGACTACGGCCTGCGCAAGGCGCGCGAGCTGGCGCCGCTGCGCGACGACGCGCTGCGCGCGGCGTTTGCGGCGGGGGTGAAGGTGGCCTTCGGGACCGATTCGGCCGTGTTCCCCCACGGGCGCGGCGGGCGCGAGTTCGGGCTGATGGTCGAGCTGGGGATGACGCCGCTCGAGGCGCTGCGGTCGGCCACGCTGGTGGCTGCCGAGGCGGCGGGGATGGAGAAGGACATCGGCGCGATTGACGTCGGCAAGTACGCCGACCTGGTCGCTGTCGGCGGGAACCCGCTCGAGAACATCCGCCTGCTGGAGCAGGTGAAGTTCGTGATGAAGGGTGGCAACGTCTACAAGAACGACTTCTGAGCATTTCTGCGATGTCATCCCGAGCGAGCCCGAAGGGCGAGTCGAGGGATCTGCTTTTCAGGTTCAGGACAAGCAGATTCCTCGACTGCGCGCATCCCGTTGGGCTGCGCTTCGCTCGGAATGACAGGCCTTGTAGTTAGGTTGATTGCTGCAGGGCCGGCGGTTTGGCGCCGGGCGGGAGCGTGAGGTTGGAGCCGGGCGGTTGCGGGCGCGGGATGCGCTTGAGCACTTCGCGGTTGCGCTCCAGGTGCTGTTCCCCGCAGCGGTAGCAGTAGCCGCGGTCGGTCTCGTCGTCGCGCAGCGAGGCCAGCTCGTAGCACCCGCAGATGCAGTCGCAGTAGCCGGTACCCGTCGACGTCTTGATGGCCACCAATGCCATCCATTCCCTCCTTCGGTTAGCTTAGCACAAGCTGAATAATCATGTTCAGCCCAGCGGCTCCTGCCGCTGGGTCCGAGTTCTTGTTTCAAGAGCAAGGAAGTTGGCGAGGAGGCGCTTGCCGTCGGCGGTCAGGATGGACTCGGGGTGGAACTGGACGCCCTCGACGCGGAAGCGGCGGTGGCGCAGGCCCATGATGACGCCCTCGGGCGTGCGGGCGGAGACTTCGAGCTCCTTCTTCGGGAAACCCTTGGGGGAAACCACCAGCGAGTGATAGCGGGTGGCCGGGAAGCGCGCCGGCAGGCCGCGGAAGATGGTGCGGCCGTCGTGAATGACGGGGCTGGTCTTGCCGTGCATGAGCGATGGCGCGGCGACCACCTTGCCACCGAAAGCCTGGCCGATGGCCTGGTGGCCGAGGCAAACGCCGAGGATGGGCACACGGCCGGCGAAGCGCGCGATGAGGTCAAGCGTGATGCCAGCGGTGTCCGGCGTGCCCGGGCCGGGCGAGATGACGATGCGCGCGGGCTTCATCCGCTCGATCTCGGCCAGTGTGATTTGGTCGTTGCGGCGGACGACGACGCGCTCGCCCAGCTCGCCCAGGTATTGCGCGAGGTTGTAGGTGAAGGAGTCGTAGTTGTCGAGGAGGAAAGTCATTCGGTAACTCGTGACTCGTAACTGGTAACTGGCGAACCTCCTTACCGGCGACTCGTACGGTGGGAGCGCAGGTGCGACCAGAGCGCCGCGAAAGCAATGCAAGCGACAACCACTACCGGTGCCATCAGCCACCAGAAACTGGCAACGAAGATTCCCAGATTCAAGAAGAGCCTTTCGGCCAGTGACAGATCTCGCCCCTGTTCAATCCAGTCGCGAGCCTTGATTGCCGTCCACTGCCCGAACGCGTACATGGCCGCGACGAGGATTAACCCCGCGATAAGAGCAATCGCAAGCCGTCGATTCTCGTCGCTCATCGCCACCTAGACTGTCCCTTCCTCAGCCAATTCTATCGCGGCTAGGAGCGCCTTCGCCTTGTTGACCGTTTCCTGGAACTCGCGGTCGGGGCGGGAGTCGGCCACGATGCCGCCGCCGGCCTGCACGTAGGCCACACCGTCCTTGACGACCAGGGTGCGGATGGCGATGCAGGAGTCGAGGTTGCCGGAGAAGTCGAGGTAGCAAACGCAGCCGGCGTAGAGTCCGCGGCGGGCGGGCTCCAGCTCGTCGATGATCTGCATGGCGCGCACCTTGGGCGCGCCGGTGACGGTGCCGGCGGGAAAACAGGCGGCGAGCGCGTCGAAGCAGTCGACGCCGCGGCGCAGCCGCCCGCGCAGGCTCGACACCAGGTGCATCACGTGCGAGTAGCGCTCGACGTGCATCAGGTCTTCCACTTTCACCGAGCCGTATTCGCACACGCGCCCCAGGTCGTTGCGGCCGAGGTCGACCAGCATGATGTGCTCGGCGCGCTCCTTGACCGAATTGCGGAGCTGGTGCTCGAGCCGCGTGTCTTCTTCATCCGTTCCGCCGCGCGGGCGCGTGCCGGCGATGGGGCGGTAGAAGGCGTCGCGGCCCTGGATTTTGACCAGCATCTCGGGCGAGGACCCGACCACCTGCAGCTCGCCCAGGTTGAGGAAGTACATATAGGGCGACGGGTTGACGATGCGCAGGGCGCGGTAGATGGAGAACGCGTCGGCCTGGATGGGCGCGCGGAAGCGCTGCGAGAGCACCACCTGGTAGATGTCGCCGGCGCGGATGTAGCGCTGAGCGCGACGCACGGCGGCGAGATAGTCGGCGCGGCGGAAGTTCGACTTCACATTCAGGTGAACCGTCCGTCTCCGGCGCGCCCCGCTCCGCCGCCGCGGAACCTCGGCCAGCCCGGCCTCAAGGACATCGAGCTCAGCCACGGCCTGGTCGTACTGCTGCCGCGGGGTTTTCTTGGCGTCGCAGAAGACGTTGGCGATGAGAAGAATCTGGTGGCGCACGTGGTCGAAGGCGACGAGCTGCGAGAAGAAAAGGAACTGGGCGTCGGGGAGCTTGAGGTCGTCGGGGGCGCGGTCGGGCAAGCGCTCAAGCAGGCGCACGACGTCGTAGGCGAGGTAGCCGACGGCGCCGGAGGTGAACGGCGGCAGGCCGGGGACACTGACCGGGCGGTAGGCGCGAGCCAGCCGGCGCAACTCGTCGAAGAGATTTCCGGTGCGGCGCTCGACGCGCTCACCCTGGGTCAACTCCACGGCGCCATCGCCATAGCGCAGGCGCAGATAGGGGTTCACGCCCATAAAACTGTAGCGGGCAATCTTTTCTCCGCCCTCAACGCTTTCGAGCAGGAAGGAAAACGGCTGCCGGCGTGAGAGGGCGAGGTAGGCGGACACCGGCGTCAGCAGGTCGGCGGTGATGCGCCGGGCAACGGGGACGACGGCGCCGGGCCGGGCCAGCCGCGCGAAGCTTTTATAGTCCGGTTCGACCATGGGAGCGAAGACCATTCAGGACGGCGCGGCGCATCACCGCCAGCGGCGCGCGCAGGCCGGTCCAGATTTCGAACTGAGCGGCGCCCTGCTCGACCAGCATCTGCCAGCCGGGCACGGTGCGGCAGCCGCGGCGGCGGGCGAGGCGCAGCAGTTGGGTCTCGATGGGATTGTAGACCAGGTCGAAGACCACGCGGGCGCTGATCTCGTCGGCCCGCAAAGGCGAGGCATCAGCGTGGGGTGTTTGGCCGACAGGCGTGCAGTTGACGATGGCATCGAAGCGGCGGCGACGCAGGGCGGAGCGCGGCACGGCTTCGCCTCCCACGGCACGCGCCAACGCGCGCGCCGCCACCGGGCGACGCGCGGTGACACTGATGAAGGCGCCCGCAGTGGCCAGTGCAAAGGCGCAGGCGCGCGCGGAACCCCCGGCGCCAATCAAGAGCACACGCGCTCCCTCGAGCGAGACGTGGCGCTGCAGCGTACGCAGGACGCCGACATAATCGGTGTTGCACCCGTAGAGCCGGCCGCCGCCGCGCACGACGACGGTGTTGACCGCGCCGATGGTTTCCGCCAGCGGGTCAAGCGCGTCGAGGTGGCGGAGGATGGTCCGCTTGTGCGGGTGGGTGACGCTCAGGCCGGCGATTCGCAGCGGCGCCAGGCACTCGAGCAGTTCGCGCGGCGTGCGGGCCTCGAAGGGAAGGTAGACGGCGTTGAGGCGAGCCTGAGCGAAGGCAGCGTTGTGCATGGCGGGCGAGAGCGAATGCGCCACCGGATTCCCCAGCAGGCCGTACACGCGGGTGCGGGAGTCGAGCTTGTCGGCCCGGTAGATTCGCCGCAGCTCGCCGACGGCCGGCTGCGCGGGGGCGGTGGCGCGGCCATTGTCGGGCGCTGCGTAGGTGAGCGCGCTGCCCGCGCCGAGCGCCAACACGCGGCCCGGGAGGCCGATGTTTCCTATCGCTACACTGATGACCCTCCGATGACGGCGGGGCATCGCCAGCAGACGGACGTTGTCCCGCTGCGTTCGCGCCGTAACCGCGATCTTGACCCAGTCGGCCCCGAGCCGAGCCAGCCGTCGGTAGAGCGCCTCCAGATTGGGCGGCGTGCGCTTGAAGTCGTGGTGAGAGACGATGCGCCTGACGGGTGGAAGCAGAGCGGCGCGGAGGCGCTGAGGAAACTGCTCGAGCGTTTCACCGTCCACGTCCACCCAGGAGCAGCCCGCGCGGGCGGCCAGGGCCAGCACCGCCAGTTGCGCGGAGGCGCTGCCCTCGAAGCCGCCGCCCTGGACGCGCGGGCGGCAGGTGGCGATCCAAGGGGCGCGAAGAGGCCGCCGCGCCAGCCGCTCCAGCACGCCCACGATGGCGGCCACGCTGCCGAGCGAGTCCAGGCGCAGCTCGAGCAGCCGGGCGCGACGGCTGAGGCGGGCCGCCTGGCGCAGAAAGGCGTTGGAGGTGGGCTCAGCCACCACCTCGACGATGCGGTCGGGGAATGAGAGCGCAGCCACGTCGTTCCGGGATGCAGGAGCGGCACTAGTAGCACAGGCGTCGCCCGGCTGTAAAGGCGAAGCTGAGGCTCGCCGGACTGACAAAGCCTGCGGAAGAAACGCGGAGAACTCCCAAGCCTGCCGGAGAGTTTCGGCTTGACAACGGGGTGGGGCTTTGCTAGCTTCGCGCGCAGCAGCGCCCTCCCGGGGAGTGCTGTCCCCGGCCAAAGGAGGAGTGAGATGAGGAAGTTGGGCCTAGTTGCGCTCGTGAGCCTGCTGGCCGTGGGCTTGGTTCCGCTCGCCTTTGCTCAAGGGTACGAGCCGCCTACGCATGCCAATCCCAAGGACGTCTACTGCTCCGGATTCATCGCCGCCAGCCCGTTTCCGCGGGACCTGGAGGTCATCGGCGGGCTGGACGCCGCCGGGCGGCTGATCTACTCGCAGTACGATTACATCTACCTGAGCCGGGGGAGCGACGGCGGGCTGCAGGTGGGCCAGCGCTACACGGTGGTGCGGCGCTACGACCAGGAGTTCACCGACCCGGACCCGGTGGAGGGATTCCCCAAGCAGAAGGAGCTGTTGAAGGCCATGGGGAAACTCTACCTCGACATCGGCCAAGTGGAGGTGGCAGCCGTAAACGCCACCACGGCCACGGCGATGGTGACCGCCGCCTGCGACCCGGTGCAGATGGGCGACGTCCTGATTCCCTTCCAGGAGCGGCCCATCCCCGAGTACCGTCCGGCGAACGGGTTTGACCGCTTTGCGGCGCCGACCGGCCCGGAAGGCACTGTCCTGATGGGCAAAGACTTCCAGTTCCAGATGGGCCAGAACGACATCGCCTACACCAATCTGGGCTCCGGCGACGGCATCAAGCCGGGCGATTACCTGCGCTTCTACCGCTACGGGCGCGGGACGGAATTCGAGGGCTACAAGGGCGTGGTGCGGGGCCAGTGGCGGCATTACCAGGGCGTTCCCCGCTGGACGGATCCGATTCCCATCGACACCAAGACGCGCAACCGGCTGCCGCGCGAGCTGATCGGCGAAGGGATGGTAGTGCACACAGAGGCCAACAGCTCGACCGTGCTGGTCACGCTGAGCCTGATGGAGATCCACTCGGGCGACTTTGTCGAAGTGCAGCCCCCGGTGCCGCCGAAGGCGGATATCACGGTGGTGCCGGCGCGCATCACCCGTGGCGAGTTTGCCACGCTGAGCTGGACCACAGCGTCGGCCAATCAGATCGAGATTACGCCGGGCGTGGGCGCGGTAAAGCGCCGCGGGACGCAGACCATCACCCCCACGCAAAGCACCACCTTCCGCATCACCGCCAGCGGGCCGGGCGGGAGCGCCGAGGACAGCGCCAGCATCACGGTGGTGGAGCCGCCGGCGCCGCCGCCCCCACCGCCGCCGCCGCCGCCGATGCCGGCGCTGGAGGACATCTTCTTCGACTTCAACAAGGCCGACATCCGGCCGGACGCGGCGGCCACGCTGCGCCGCGTGGCCGACATCCTGCGGCAGTTCCCCAACGCGCGCGTGCGGATTGAGGGGCACTGCGACGAGGTCGGCGACGACGAGTACAACAACCGGCTCGGCCAGCTGCGCGCCGACGCCACCCTGAACGCACTGGTGCAGATGGGGGTCAACCCCATCCAGCTCACCGCCATCAGCATGGGCCGGTCGACCCAGTTCTGCGCGGAATCGATGGCGGAATCCTGCCGGCAACTCAACCGGCGCGCGCACTTCGTCACGGAACGGTAAGAATCGTTATTCGTTGATTGGTTGAATCGGCCGCTCCGCCCCGCGGGGCGGCTATTTTTTTTCCGGCGCGGAGTGGTGGGCGGCCAGCGTCGCCTCTGAAAAAACAATAGCCGTGAAGGCTTCCAGGCGGGCGCCGTGTTTCCAGGCGTCGCGCTCCAGGCCGGCCTTGGCGCAGGTTTCTTCCAGGAAGCGCTCGCGCGTCCAACCGTGCTCGCGCGCCACCTGCGGCAGCAGCAACCCCCGATAGGAGCCGAGCGTCACCATCAGGCCGTGCTCGCCCGGCTGGACGTTTTCCGGAGCAATGGTGAAGAAGGGCGAGAGGACGGAAACCTCAATCTCGACCTCGGGGAATTCATCCGGCCGGAGGGGTGAGAAGCGCTGATCGTGAAAGGCGGCGGCGCGGGCCGCTTCCACAACCGTCTGGTAGAGCGGTTTGAGGGAAGCGATGAAGCCGACGCAGCCGCGGAGCCGCTCCTGCTTATGCAAGCTGACGAAGGCGGCGCCGGCGGTGGCGAGGCGACGAGAGGGAAGGGCGGCGGCGATGGCGGTCAGGTCAAGCTCGGCATCGCGGAGCGCGGAGGCGATGGCCTGGCGCGCCAGAGTCAGCAGGCAGCGCTGCTCCTCCTCATTGAGCGGCGACATCATGCTTCTTGCTCGAGTGGACTATCAGGAGCTTGGCGCGGCGCTGCTTGATGCGGTCGTCGAGGTTGCGCCAGAACTCGGCGAAGTAGCGCACGGCGCTCACCAGGGCCGAGAGCATCACCAGCCACAGCGCCAGCGTGCCCCACGGATGCAACTGCGGGTAGGCGCTCGACGGGATGAGGATGGCGGCGGCGCAGACCTGCAGGACCATCTTCAGCTTGCCCAAATCGGAGACCGCGACGGTGAAACCCTCGGCGGTGGCGATGATGCGCAGGCCCTGGACGGCGATTTCGCGCCCGATGATGATGACCACCATCCAGGCGGGGGCCAGACCGAGCTCCACCAGGCTGATGAAAGCGGCGGAGATGAGCAGCTTGTCGGCAATAGGGTCGAGGATTACTCCCAGGGTGGTGATTTGGCGGCGGGCGCGCGCCCAGTGGCCGTCGAGCCAGTCGGTCAGGGCGGCGCCGAGCAAAATGGCGACGCCCCAGAGCTCGGAGTGCTGGCCGCGGGTGAGCAAGACCACAACCAGGAGGGGAATCAGGAAGATTCGGAAGAGCGTCAGGCTGTTGGGGACATTCATAGCCGCGCCGTGGGGGGACTATACTCGCGGGGTTGCGGCGGTGTCAATTGCTTCCTCGGCCTGCCTCAGAAATGTGCAAAACTGGGGGCCCGAAGCGGAGGCTGCAGCAGGGCTGGTACAGGGCGGAGACAGCACGGGCGCGCGCGGCAGTCGGCGTAACCTGTGTATACTCAATAGATTACAGGACAGGATTCAGGGGCTACAACACAATGATGCGGAAGTACAGGTTTTTCGCGGGGAAACGCGTCGATAGGCTTTCCACACTTTTTTCCACAGGAAAAACTCCTTTGCCAACAGCGAGTTGCCGCGGGGTTTGCAGCGAGAAGCGGTGACGCAGAAAGAGATTTTGACCAGAAGTTCAGATCGGTTGGCGAGCGGCGAACCCCTGCAACTGTCGGGCGAGAGATTCGGGCAGTTCAGCCTCGATCCAGACCTCTCCATCGCGAAATTCTTCGCTGAGAACGCGGCCACGCTCGTGAACGAGGGCACGGGGACGTCCATCGGCGGCGGAAAAGCGCAAGGTGAGGCGTACGGGGCGATCTGCGGGGAGGAACGCGTCAATCTGGCGGCGCAAATCGTCGAGCCCATCACCGGTCAGAGCGGAAACGAACACCGAGCGCGACGAGCTGCGGAGCCGCTGCCGGTAGTCCTTCTCCAACAGGTCGGTTTTGTTGAAGACGAAGAGGCGCGGGGTGGACTCGGCGCCGAGCTCGGCAAGAACTTTGACGACTTCGTCGTCCTGCTCGCGGTGATGGGGGTTGGAAATGTCGCTGACGTGAAGGATGAGGGCGGCTTGCTCGACTTCTTCGAGCGTGGCGCGGAAGGCAGCCACCAATCCGTGGGGCAGGTCGCGGATGAAACCGACGGTATCCGACAGCAACACACGCCTTCCCGACGGCAGCTCGAGGGCGCGCAGGGTCGGATCGAGCGTGGCAAAGAGTTTGGAAGAAACTTCAACGTGGGCGGCAGTGAGGGCGTTGAATAGCGAGGATTTGCCGGCATTGGTATAGCCCACCAGCGCCAGGGTCGGCAGGCCCTGGCGCGACTGTCGCTGCTGAGCGCGGCGGCGGCGCACGGCCTCGATCTCTTCCCGCAGGGTGCGGATGCGCTGGCGGAGGCGGCGGCGGTCAGTCTCGAGCTGCGTCTCGCCGGGACCGCGGGTGCCGATGCCGGCGCCGAGGCGCGAGAGCTCGATTCCCTTCCCCGTCAGGCGCGGTAGGAGATAGTTGAGCTGTGCGAGCTCAACCTGGAGCTGGCCCTCGCGCGTGCGGGCGCGGCGGGCGAAGATGTCGAGGATGAGCTGGGTGCGGTCGAGCACGCGGGCTTGGCCGTTGGCGGACAGGTTGCGGAGCTGCGTGGGCGTGAGGTCGTGGTCGAAGATGAGCAGGCCGGCGCCGAGGGTTTCCGCCTCGCGCTGGAGCTCCTCCGCCTTGCCGCGGCCAACCAGCGTGGCCGGATCGGGCCGCTCGCGGGCCTGCTCGCGGCGGCCGGCGATTTCCGCGCCGGCGCTGCGCGCCAGGGCTTCGACCTCGGCGAGACTGTCCTCGGTGCTGCCGTGGTAGCGCGCGGGCAGGCGCACGCCCACCAGCAGGGCGCGCTCGGGCTGGTCCACGCGGCGAAGCGGCTTCATGCCTTGGCAGGCGGGTTGCCGCCGGCCTTGGCGGCGGAGACGGTGGTGATGGCGTGCTTGAAAACGAGCTGCTCCTGCCCGTCGGACTCGAGCAGCAGCGAGAACTTGTCGAAGCTCTTGATGCGGCCGGAGAGCTTGACCCCGCTGGTCAAGAAGACGTTGACGGGGACGCGGTCACGCCGCAGGCTGTTGAGAAAGCCATCCTGGATGTTCTGCAGGTCGCGGTTGGGCGGCCCGCCGGGAGGGCCTCCACGGCCGGGGGGGCGAAACGGTTGCTCGCTCACAGCCCAATTATAGACCCACCGGCTTCCAAGCAGACATAAGCTTTGAGTCTGCCTCCGGCGCACCGCGTCGTGAGGATGGGGGTTCAGTTATCCGTTGAACCCCGGTCGGTCGTGTGCTACAAACAACGCAACGCACCGGGCCGCACGCGCGGAAGGAGGGAGCATGGCTTCCCATCGATTGTCCCTTGTGGCGACGAATCTCGCTGCCCTACTGCTGCTGGGTGTGGTGGACGGAGCTGCCCAGACCTCAGAGCCGCCGGCAGTGGACATGGACGATTTGATCCAGGAGTGCCAGCAGACCGTCCGGGGGAAAAACCACACCGGGATGGTTTGGTGGGTGCCGGTGGAGTTTTGGGAAGCGACCGATCCGGCGTCGCGGGAGCATTTTGACCCCTTGCGCGAATACACCACCATTGTCGTGGCCGTGGGGAGAGTCGGGGCGTTCGGGATCAATTGGTCGTCGGAAGAAGCCATCCGCGCCAACATCGTTCTCCGGGACGCAGACGGCGCGGAATACCGGCCCTTGCCGAACGACAAGGTCTCGCCCGAAGTGCAGGCGATGCCGTCGATGATGAAGGCGTTCTTCGCGCAGGCCTTGGGGCAGATGGGCGAGAGCATGCAGGTCCTGTTCTTCCCCGCGCGCACGCGCAAGGGCGGGCCGCTGGCCGACGCCCGGAGCCGGGGCACATTCGCGGTGGTCATCAATGAGCTGGCCGGCGACGCGCAACAAACCTACAGCTGGAAACTCCCGCTCACTTCCCTCTCGCCGCCGAGACATTGCCCGGTGGGCAAGGAACGGGTGAAGGCGGACTGGGAGTACTGCCCCTGGCACGGAGTGCGATTGAACGAGCCGGAAGGCGGCGCCCGGCCGCAGTGACGCGCGTCGAATCGGCATTCTCCCTGCTTGTTTGCTTCCTTGCCACCTTGCCTCTTGGTAGTATGGTCGCAGCAGCCCCTCAGGGAGAACCGCCATGACGGCCGCGCAACGAGCAATTCTTCAACTGGAGCGCCAGCAGGAAAAGGATTTCAACCGGGGACGCGTCCCCGCCCTCCTGAGGCAGTTCGCACCGGGGTTCGTCGGCTTCTCGTCAACCAAGCACACCCGCATCTCCGGCCGTGGAGCGTTGGGCAAGACGTTCGAGCACTACCTCAGACAAGCGCCGCGGGTGCGCTACCGCATCGCCCAGCCGCGCGTACAGCTGTTCGGCAACACGGCGGTGGCGAGCTTCTACTGGACGGTGACGCTGGGCCAGCGCGCGGTGCGCGGCCGCGGCAGCCACGTCTTTGTGCGCCAGGGCCGACAGTGGCGGATCGTGCATGAACACTTCTCCCGCGCCCACTGATTCGTTGACCAGCGCTTCTGTAGCGCCGGCATCCTGCCGGCCTTCGCGGCCACGTAAGAAACTGCCGGCTAGAAGCCGGCGCTACCACACACAACTGACTGATTAGTCGCCTTCGTAGGGGAAGCGGTGGATGGCCTGGAGGCATTCGAGCAGGGCTTTGTGGAGGGAGGATCCCCAGCCGGACGGAGTGAAGGGCGCGGTCTTCTGGTTGGTCTGCTTGTCGGCCTGGGCGAAGAAGCGCAGGGCGCCGTCCTTGGGCTCGGCGAACTCCTTGACGGTGATGCGGAACTCAATCTCGCGGCCGTCCTGAACTTTCTTCATCGAGAAGAAGTGCAGTTGCGCCAGCTCTTCCGACGGGTTGGATTGCGCCAGGGTCCACTCGGGCATGGGAAACTCTCCTTTGTGCTGACGGCAAGCCGCAGGTACCCTTCGACTCCGTCCGCCTCACGGCGGACTCCCCTCAGGGAACCTGCGCTACCGGATGGAGCGCAGTTTAGGCGGAGGCGGAGCGGGTGTCAACGCAAGGGGCAGCTTGACGGCACGGCGGATGCCGTGCCCGGACGAGAAGCCAACTCGAAAGCAGGTCGGTCCAGCGGCAGGGGCCGCTGGGCCGAACGGAGGTTGTGGCACCCTTCGGCTTCGCCTGCCCTCGGCAGGCGCGCTCAGGAAGGCCAGCCCCGCTGAGCGGGGCCGACCGATTCCTCGCCGCTACCAAAACAAAAGAGCCGGGCCCGAAGGCCCGGCTCGCAAGAAGTGAAGTTCAGGCTCGCTTAGAGTTGAGTTACGTTGGTGGCCTGGAGGCCCTTGGGGCCCTTGGTCACCTCAAACTCGACGGCGGCGCCGTCCTGGAGGGTGCGGTACCCGTCTCCCTGAATAGCGGAGAAGTGTACGAACACGTCCTCACCCGACTGGCGCTGGATGAATCCATAGCCCTTCGAGGCGTTGAACCACTTCACGGTGCCTTGCTCACGTCCATTGGTAGTCACTTTGTTTACTGCTCCTTATTGGTTGATGCTGTTTGCCACTCCCGACGCCTCGAGGCTGACAAGAAAAAACCGCGAGCGTGATGCTCGCGGCCTCTGTTCAACTCTACAGCGGTACAAGAGCTTCAAACGCAGGGGAAGCCTAGCACGGAACCGCCTAGCGCGCAAGGGGGTGGGGCAAGATTCCTGCCCACCTACCCAGCCGGGTCAGGCGCGGCGCTTGCGGGGGTAGCGGCGGCGGAGGAAGTCTTCGGTGTCGCGGAGCTCGATGTTGAGGTTGGCCTTGACGGGCGACTCCGCGGTCTCGGCTTCCAGCGCCTGCTTCAAGCGCCCGTGGCAGAGCTCGGGCCCGTCCTGGAACCTCAAGGGCGAGTCGCGGAAGGCGGCCAGAAGAATCTTGACGGAGAAATCGCGCGTGGTCCCCGCCGCGTCGGCGACGCGGAAGTTGTAGGTGCGGGAGGTGGCGGCGACGTTGAAACCAATATACTGGATTTGCATACACGCAGTATGAGGCCACGGAGGCAAAATAGCCAGCGGCCCGCCGAGAAAGTCCCACCGATCGCTCCACCTATGATAGAGTGAGCAGAAGAGGAAAGTTCCAAGGCACTGTATGTTGCGGAGCGGCCCAGGCGGAATCCGGGCAAGGAGCCTTGATGGCCAAGAGCCAACAGACATTTCGCAAGCGGCAGCGGGAGAGAATGCTGCGCGAGAAGGCGGAGATGAAACGCGCCCGGCGCGAGCAGCGACGACTGGAGAAGAAACCGTTCGAGGATGAGCTGACAGCTCCCGTCACCGAAGAAACTTTTGCCAACAGCGAACCGACCGGCGAGAACAGTTGAATCGTCGAACCGTTGATTCGTTGCGCCGGCGTTCGCGGCCCACCCGAACTCGAGTGCTCACCTACGACCAAGCGCACGAATCAACGATTACCGAATGACGCTGTGGCTCGAAGGCGGGCGAGCGCGTCCTCTTGAATGCGCGGATCGTCGCCGAAGCCGGAAAGCCAGGCGACGCCGGGCTCGCGGCGGAACCAGGTGAGCTGGCGCTTGGCGAAGTTGCGGGTCTCCTGCTTGATCTGCTTCACCGCCTCTTCCAGGGATACCTCTCCGCGCAGGTGCGCGCCCAACTGCTTGTAGCCGAGAAAGCCGAAGGGCTTGACGGCGTCGCCGAAGCGGTCTCGGAGCCTGCGGGCTTCCTCCGGCCAGCCGGCGACCAGCATGGAGTCCACACGGGCTTCGATGCGCTGGTAGAGCTGCTGCCGGTCGGGCAGCAATCCGATTTTCTCAATCGCGTAGCCTTCGAGCCGCGGGCGGCCCTCGCGGAACAGTTCAGCGCGGGGGCGGCGGGCGACGAAAAAGACTTCGAGGGCGCGGATGAGCTTGGGCGTATCCTGTGGGGCAATCTCTTTCGCGGAAACCGGGTCGACGCGCGCCAGCAGGCGGTGCAGCCAGCCGCTTCCCTTCTCTTCCGCGCGGGCTTGCAGGCGGGCGCGCAGCTCGGGCGAACGCGGCGGGAGCGGGGAGAGTCCTTCGAGCAAGGCGCGCAGATAGAGCCCGGTGCCGGCGACGACAATGGGAAGGCGGCCGCGGGCGGCGATGTCGTCGAGCGCGGCGCGGCCCAAGCGGAGATAGTCGCCGGCGGTGAATTCGTCATTGGGGTCGCACAAGTCGAGCAGGTGGTGCGGGAGGCGGGCGCGCTCGGCGGCGGTGGGCTTGGCGGTGCCGAGGTCGAAGTGGCGGTAGACCTGGGTGGAGTCGCAGGTGAGGATTTCGCCGTGGAGCTTTTCAGCCAGAAAAAGGGCAAGTGAGGATTTGCCAGCGGCCGTAGGACCGACAACTACGACGAGCGGCTTGGGGGGCGTGCTCATTCGTGAGAGGCTCTTTCAGTACAAGCCGACGAGGAACGCGCCCCGGCTTTGTGGGGGCAAAGCGCGTTCCTCGCCGCTACCACCTCAGGGGCAAAGGCCCTTCTCCGTTGTAGCGGTCGTCGGCACGACTCCCTTCGACTTCGCTCAGGGTCTTCGAGAAGTCGTGCCCTCCCGACAAGTGCGAAGCCGGGGAGTAATGCCACGCGCGTGCCTTCATGGGAGGAGGACACGCCAGTAACGGATGAGGGTGGCGAGGAGAAGCAGCGCCAGAAGCACGAGCATGCCGACGACTTGTGTGCGGTTGAGGTTCATGGCGGCGCAAGGACAAGAATACAAGAGAAAGGCCTCAAGGGACTCCCCTCGGCTGCGCTCGGGGTCTCCGCTCGGCTGCCACCTCGCTGCGAAAAGCCGCTTCATTATGGCTCAACTGTGATTCGTCGCTTCGCTCAGAATGAAAAACTAAGGTCGAAAAAGCAGGTCCCACGACTGACGCACACCAGCCAGCGGCCGGTGCGCTTCGCTCGGGATGGCTGTCGGGCAACCGGGTTACGAAATGTTGTAGCGCCGGCATCTTGCCGGCAAATTGGGCGAAACGCAGGCCGGCTGGAAGCCGGCGCTACAAAAAGGCCAACGCCGACTCGAGCCGGCTGCTCCAAATGCGTGCTGATTGTGCTAGGGGCCGGTGTAGTCGTAGGGGAGATTATAGAGGAAGGTAAACTGGAGGATGAGCTGCTCGCCGTCGAACTCCTGCGGCAGAGGCTGAAAGGGCTGGGAGGCGCGGATGGCGGCGACGGCGGGGCGGTCGAGGTGGATCTTGCCGGAGGAGCCGACGATGGCGGGCTGGCCGGCGGGCACCGAGCCGTCCTTCTGGATGGTGAAGACGATGACCACCTTGCCCTTGTCGCCGAGGTAGACCGACTCGGGCATGACGGCGTACCAGTTGAGGCGAACTTCGCGCAGCACGCGCGCGAGGTAGGGTCCGAAGTCGACGCCGCGAGTGTCGGAGAGAATAAGCGGGCCGGGGACGTTGAGGTTGGGCTGCATGGGGCCGAAGCCTTCGCCGGGCACGCCCATGGCACCGCCACCACCCCGCTGAGCCTGGCGCAAGGACTCTTCAATGGCGCGGCCGGGCGAGGCGCCGGAAGGAAGAGGCAGGCCGCCGTCTCCCTGACCTTCGGGCCGCTGCGGCAGGTCTTCGAGACGCACCATCTGGCGCGGGCGCTCGGCCGGCTCCGTGCGCTCGGCGCGCTGGGGGCGCACGGGCGAAGACGGCAAGCTTTCATCCACGGGCGCGCCGGGAAGGCCGGGGATGCCGCCGCCCGGCGGGGGCGGAGGCGGGAGGACGCGCTCGAGCTCCTCCGGCGAAACAGTGATGGGGGTGCGGATGACGGCGCGGCGGCGCTCTTCGGGCGTCAGGTCGGGCTGGGGCTTGGGCTCGGCCAGCTCGGGAGGGATGTAGAGCAGCGAGAGCGCGGTGCGGGCGCGCTCGGCCTTCTCCTCCGCGGTCATCTCCCGTTGCGGGAAGACGCGCGGGGTCAGGACGGCAATGAGGATGACGAGCAGGTGGACAATAGCGGCGGCCATGACGGTCTGGCGGCTGCGGCCGACGATGACCTCGTCGTGCCACTCCACCGCCATGCGCTCGGCGTCGTAGTCCACCGGCGGCAGCTCGACGATGGTGCGGCGCGCGGGGATGAAGGGAAAGGGATCGGTCCAATCGAGCAGCAGCGGCAGGTCTTTCTCGAGCGCGACCGGGGCGATGGCGGCGCCGGGCGTGACCTGATGGATGTTGGCGAAGGGGTCGCGCCAGTCGACGCCGAGGAGCGGAGCGCGGCTGGGAGCGGCGGGCTGCGGCGAGGGCGTCTCGCGCGGGGCGAAGTTGGCGTACTCATCCCTCCAATCAACCAGCAGCCGGAGCTCGGGTCCCCTGCTCATAGGCTCAACGCCTATTGTACCGCCGGCGCGGGCGTGACGCCTTCCGGGAGCTT
>Ga0114945_10000242_pt1 | contig 34079 bp, 31 predicted proteins | sample OV2TP3_FD_87194 | JGI IMG/M metagenome (GOLD analysis project Ga0114945, IMG submission 87194) | Hot spring microbial communities from Beatty, Nevada to study Microbial Dark Matter (Phase II) - OV2 TP3 | ecosystem: Environmental > Aquatic > Thermal springs > Hot (42-90C) | place: USA: Beatty... | reverse complement strand
GCCACCGCCAGCGCGTAGAAAATCCAGTGGGTGAAGACCACGTAGGTGAAGAGCTGCTGGAAGGTCCCCACCAACGTCAGCACCGACGCCCACACCCCCTGCACCAGAATCGCCGCCACGGGAGTGTGGTAGCGCGGGTGGACGCGGCTCAACCCCTCGAAGAACAACCCGTCGCGCGCCATGGCGTAGTACATCCGCGGCGCCGCCAGCACCTGGGCGTTGTTGGCCCCGAAGATGGAAACCAGAATCAGCAGCGAAACCAGCCACGCCACGCCCACGCCGAAGGTGCGCGTCATTGCCGTCGCCGCCACCGTGTCGCTCAGCGCAATCTCCGACCCGGGCAGCACGGCGTAGTAGGCCAGGTTGGCGGCCAAATAAATCGCCACGATGATGACGGTCCCGATGACCAGGCTGCGCGCCAGGTCCGGCCGCACCTGCTTGAACTCGCCGGCGGAAAAAGTAATGATGTGCCAGCCCTCGTAGGCCCACAGCACCGCCACCAGCGCGATGCCGAAGGGAATCCAGTCGGGCGAGAAGCCTCCCTCCGGCCAGAAGCTCGCCGACCACATCTCCAGCGGACGCCCGCGCGCCAGCAGCAGCACAATCACCAGCCCCAGCCCCGCCACCTTCGCCACGGTGAAGACGTTCTGCACCAGCTTGCCTTCGCGCAGCCCGAGGCAGTTCACCCACGTGAGGACAAGAATGGAAGCGACGCCGACGGCTTTCTGCTCTCCTTCAGTCAAAGGCATCAGCCGCGAGAGGTACAAACCGAACGCCACCGCCAGCGTGGCCACCGTGCCCGAGCTGATGGCGACGAGTTGTCCCCAGCCGTAGAGGAAACCGACCGGGCGGCCGTAGGCTTCCTTCAGGTAGACGTAGAGCCCGCCGGTGTGCGGCAGCGCCGCGCCCAGCTCGGCCAGCGCCAGCGCCCCGAACAGGCTGAGCAGCCCGCCAGCAATCCAGACCAGCATCACCCCGCCGAAGGAGCTGAGCTGCTGCGAGACGTCTTTGGGGACGAGGAAGATTCCCGAGCCGATGATGCCGCCGACAACGATGGCGACGCCGTCGCGCAGGCGGATTTCTCGCACCAGCGCCGGCGCGGCAGGCCCCGTGTCACCCATTGTTCAGCCCAGCGGCTGCCGCCGAGGTAGCGCAGGTCCCCCGAGCGAGTCTCGCCCGCCGCGACGGGCGGGACGAGTCGAGGGGTACCTGCGGGTTGAGAAAAACCGCGGGTGCGCTTCGCGAACCCGCGCTACCCGCTTGCCCATCGCTGCGACAAGAATTCAAGAGAGAAATCGTTTGAGGAGTTTGTCGTACTTGCCCTGGGCGCGCAGGATGAGGTCGACGACTTCGCGCACGGCGCCGCAGCCCCCGCTACGGCGGGTGACGTACTGCACGCGCCGCCGGACTTCGTCATGGCCGTTGGGGACGCTGACCGCCAGCCCAACGCGCCTGAGCACAGGCAGGTCGGTGACGTCATCGCCGACAAAACAAACCTCTTCCGGCTTGACCCGCGCCTGGCGCAGGATTTTCTCGAAGGCGGGAAGTTTCTCAAACGCATCCTGGGCGATGTAGTCGAGGCCGAGCTCGCGAGCGCGCGCGGCCACGGCGGCCGACACGCGCCCGGTGATGACGCCGGTGCGCAGGCCGGCAAGCTGCGCCAGCCGCAGCCCGGCGCCGTCGAGCGAGTTGAACGATTTGATTTCGCGCGCCTGGCCTCCTGGCTCAGAAACCAGCGAGATGCTGCCGTCGGTCATCACGCCGTCGACGTCCATGAGCAGCACCTTGATGCGGCGCGCCCGGCGAAGAACAGGAGCGGAGGGCTTGGACATACCGCGTCACCATAAGGGCTGAGTCGCCATTCGTCAATCACCAGAGTTCTTGCTTGGGAAGGGCGGGGCTTAAGCCCCGCCGTCCAGCACGTCGCGCGAAGCGCTTCCACGGAAGGGGCGGGGGGGGGAAACCCCTCTTGGGTTGCCCCGCAAGGCTCGGGTTGCGGGTGATAAGACGAATCGGCCCTGGGCGCTCCTGACGGAGCGCCCAGGGCCGGGTGGGGGGCAGCTTACTTGACCTTGGTGACGGTCACTTCCAGCTCGTAGCGCCGCTTGGTGGCCGCGTCGTCCACCATCGCGACCACGGTGGGCTTGCCCAATTGCGCCGCCGACTGCACTTCGGAGCGGATTTCGCGAATGAGAGGCCGGCCAGAACCCGCCTGGCCCGGATCGGCGAAGTTGCTGATCTCCAGACTGACATCCATGAAAACGTGGTTTTCTCGGCCTTCCCAGAGATTGCAATCAATGTTTAGCCCCACGTCCATGTACACGAGCTTGTTGTCCTGTGCCGTGACCGGCACTTTGGTGTTGGCACGGATGCGGCCGAATCCGTTGGGCCGCTGTGGGCCTTCCGTAACGATGAGCATGGCGTGACTCCGGGTGTTGAGGCGGCGTTCGCCCTCGCTTTCGTGCAGGGCAAAATCCACTCGGTAGATGTTCATCGGTTTGGACGCAGCCGGCTTGGGGGCCTCCTGTGCCAGGCCGTCCATTGACGCGAGCAGCAGCACGCCGCAAACAATCAGCGGGACAATCACGTTCAGTCTTCGCATAAGTCCTCCTAGTTGTTGTTCACTTCGGGTTTCTTCACCAACTCTTCAAGCTGCGGCAGGGGCGCGACGCCGAGCGGCTCCGTCGGCCGGTTGCGCACTTGCGCCACCAGCACTGCCTCCTGCGGCGACTGACGGGCGAACAGCAGCAGCAGGCGCTCCTGCTCGGAGAGCGGCGCCGGCGCCGGAAAGGTCTCCAGCCGAGGCCCCGCACCCAAACGCCCTCCGGGACTGCGGTGGAAGTGTGAGGAGGCCTGGGCGTTGGGGTGCGGGGCGGGCCGCACCTCAGCGATGACCGGCGGCTGCACGGGCTCCGGCGTCGGGCCCGCAGTCGGGACCGGCCGCGGCGCAGCAGTCTCTGCCGCGGTCGGCGCGGGCAGCTCGGGCAGCGCCGGCTCCCGCAAGGAGAAAACTGCAAGCGCCAACACGGCGACGGCGGCGGCGGTGGCCAGCGCGCCGGCCCAGCGCCAGTCGAGCCAGAGCGACGGCCGCGGTCCCCCAGAGCGGGACAGGCCGGTGAGGAGGCGCTGCTCGAGCCCCGGGCGCGGCTCGGCGGCCGAGTAGCGCGAGAGAGCGGCGCCGAGTAGCCCATCGACAGATTCTTCGCCCCTGGCGGCGGCGCGGAGCGCGGCGAGCAGGCGGTCGTCGAGACCGGGAGGAGGCTCGGCGGCGGCATAGCGCGCCAGGCCAGCGTCGAGCAGCTTGTCAAGCTCGTGGTTGCGGTCGTTCCCGCTCATGACTTCCTCTCCAAGACGGTTGCGAGTTTCTCGCGCAGAAGCTGCCGGGCGCGGAAGATGCGCGTCCGCACCGAGGCTTCCGGAATCTCGAGCACGGCGGCGATGTCGGCCGAAGTCATCTCCTCGACGGTGGAGAGCACCAGCGGCTCGCGCAGGTCTTCCGGCAGCGAGGCGACGAGGCGCTCGAGCAGCGCCGAGAGCTCGTTGCCGGCGGCGAGGTCGTCGGCCGCGGCGCCGGAACTGCGCAGCGCGGCGACAGCGGCGGCGGCGTCATCAAGCGAGGTCTCGGGCGCTGAGCGTCTGCGGTCAACGGCCACGCGCCAGGCGATGCGCGCCAGCCACGCCCGCTGGTCTCTCACCTCCGGCAGCTTCTTCAGGTTGCGCAGCACTCGCATGAACGTCTCCTGGGCGGCGTCCTCGCTGTCCTCCGCATGGCGCAGCACCGAGTAGCAGACCCGGTAGACCAGGCGCGCGTGCTCGCGCACCAGAGTCTCGAGCGCGTCCTCGGCGGCGCGGGCGATGGGAAGCGCCTCCTCCACAATGGCTCCAGCGGGGACCGTCATTCCGTGCCCTCAGAGTCTAAGACCGCTTCCTCTCCCCGGCCGTTCATTTTTTTGTCGAGCGCCGGGGCTGAAGCCCGGAAGGAAAGGCGGCGGCAGGACGTCGCCGGTAAAGCGGCGACCCCATTGGTGGCACCCCTGATGCGCTGGAATTGGGGTCGCCACTTCAGTGGCGACATCATCGGGCTGCCTTTTTTTCCAGGGGGCTTTAGCCCCTGAGGCAATCTTCTCAGGCCGGCTTGTTGGTGCCCTTGGCGGGCGCGAAGACGACCAGCAGCTCGAGGTCTTCGGTGATGGAGTGGAAGCGGTGCTCGACATTGGCTTCAACGAAGAGCACGGTCCCGGGCTGGACGGCGCAGTCGTCGTCGCCGGCCTTGAAGCGAGCCCGGCCGCGGACGACGTAGTAGACCTCGTCCTCGGTGTGGGGCTGCTGCGGGTCGGGGCCGCCGGCAGCGAGGCGGTAGGTGCTGAGGCTCAGCGCCGGGACGCGGAGGAACTCGAGCGAGTCTTTGCCGGCGGCCTGCGCTTTCTTGATCTGCTCTCCGAAGTCGAAGCTCTGCATGGTTGCGCTCCCTGGCTCATCAGGCCACAGGCGGCGCGCCCCGGCCAGCGCCAATTTGGACGGCTGGGGAAAAAACGTGACCCGTGGCCCGCGATCCGTGAAAGAAAAACCTACCCAGTATTGTCATCCCGAGCGGAGCCGGCCCTTTCGCAGAAAGGGCTGGGCGAAGTCGAGGGATCTGCTTTTGCCTTTCTCTGGGCCATCGGCGTTAGAACAACTGAGTCGTCCAGAGGTCGTGGAGGTGGACGACGCCCTCGACGCGGCGCTCGGCGTCGACGACGACCAGCGAGGTGATCTTCCGCTGCTCCATCAGGCGCAGGGCGGCGCCGGCCAGCTCGGTGCGGGGAATGGTGGCGGGGTTGGCGGTCATGGCGTCGGCGGCGGTCAGGTGCAGGGCTTCGCCCTTGCGCTTCTGCATCAGCCGGCGCAGGTCTCCGTCGGTTATGATCCCGCACAGGACCGGCTTCGACCCGGTCGAGCTCGAGTCCTCCACCACCACCGCCAGGCCCAGCCCTTTGCGGCTCATTTCGTAGATGACTTCGGGCATAGGGGTCAAGGGGCCGACGCGCGGCACGGCGTCGCCCGAGTGCATCACGCTCTCGACGCGCTGCAACTGCTTGCCCAGCCGCCCGCCGGGATGCAGCCGCGCGAAGTCCTCCTCCTTGAAGCCGCGGCGCTCGAGCAGCGCGATGGCGAGCGCGTCGCCCAGCGCCAGCATGACCAGGGTCGAAGCCGTGGGCGTGAGGTTGAGCGAGCAGGCTTCCGTTTCGACGCTGGTGTCGAGCACCACGTCGGCGGCCTGCGCCAGCGCCGACTTGAGGTTGCCGGTCAGCGCCAGAATCGGCACGCCCAGGCGCTTGGCCACCGGCAGGAGCTGGTTGATTTCATCGGTCTCGCCGCCGTAGCTGAGCGCCACCAGCACGTCGCCCTTGACCAGCATCCCCAGGTCGCCGTGCATGGCTTCGGCGGGATGAAGAAAAAACGCCGGCGTGCCCGTCGAGGCGAACGTCGCCGCCATCTTCTGCCCGATGATGCCGCTCTTTCCCATCCCGGTGATGACCACACGGCCCGTGCAGGCGAAGATAGTCTCCACCGCCCGCTCGAACGCCTTGCCGCCGGGGCCGGACAGGCGCTCGAGCAAACCCCGCAGGGAGTCCAATTCCGTCTGCAAAACCTTCTTGGCAATGTGGACACTCATTGGTTTTGGCGGGTCAACCCTTTAGGGTTGACATCGCCGGCCTGTCCCCTTTCAGGGCCTTTAGGCCCTGAGGCATTTCCACTCTATTCACTATGGACAAACCACTCCTTCAGGGGCTAAAGCCCATCTATGTTGCCGCTTGGACGGCGGGGTTGAAACCCCGCCCTTCCGAACCCCGCCCTTCCGGTTGAGCGGAAGGGACGGGCTTCAGCCCGTCCGCCAAGAAGCAGCTCCAACCCGGCTTTAGCCGCTGAAGCCAAACTGTAAAACCTTCCCCGCACCTGAGATTCTTCGCTTCGCTCAGAATGACAGACTCTCCTTTCATTGAATGCTCAAGTTCAACTTAAGAAGTGTTTGCAGCAAGGGCTTGAGTTGGGCGAGGGGCCACTGGGTGGCGGGGTCGGACAACGCCTTCTCAGGGTTGTCGTGGACTTCCATGAAGATGCCGTCGACGCCGGCGGCCACGGCCGCGCGGGCCAGCGGCTCCGCGAACTGGCGCTGGCCGCCTGACTGGTTCCCCTCCCCGCCCGGCAGTTGCAGCGAGTGAGTGACGTCAAACACCACCGGGTAGCCTAAGCCCCGCAGAATCGGGAACGAGCGCATGTCCACCACCAGATTGTTGTAGCCGAAGCTCGAGCCGCGCTCGGTGACCAGGATGTTGGAGTTGCCCGTCCCCGCCACCTTCTCAATGGCGTGCTTCATCTCCCACGGCGAGACGAACTGGCCCTTCTTGATGTTGACCGCGCGGCCGGACTTCCCCGCCGCGACCAGCAGGTCGGTCTGCCGGCAAAGAAACGCGGGAATCTGGAGGATGTCGGCGACCCCGGCGGCGGTGCCGACCTGGGCAGGCTCGTGGACGTCGGTGAGCACGGCGACCTTGAGCTCGTCCTTGATGCGGCGCAGCACGCGCAGGCCGGCCTCGACCCCCGGCCCGCGGTAGGAGGCGCCGGAGGTGCGGTTGGCTTTGTCGAAGCTGGTCTTGAAGATGTACGCGAGCTTCAGATCGGCGCAGACGGCGGCGATGCGCTCGGCCATCGAGCGGGCGTGGGCCTCGGATTCAATCACGCACGGCCCGGCGATGAGGAAGAGGCCGGTGGCGCCGCCGAGGCGCAGATTCCCCGCCATCACTTCGCGCGTTACGGGTGCCATTTCGAACAGATTATAGCCACAAAGGCACAAAGACACTAAGGAAAGGCTCTACCGCAGAAAGCGCAGAGGATTCGGTGAGACCGCAGAGAAAGAACCTCAGGGGCTAAAGCCCATCTCGTTTTTGGCCGTGGGTACGGCACGACTGAAGTCGTGCCCTCCCGTTTGTTCCTCAGCGCCCTCTGCGTCCTCTGCGGTGAGCTCCTTTGGGGAGTAAGGGGGGAAAGGGCGGGGGCAGGGGAGAAATGCGTACAGAACGCGTTTGTACGCGTTCTTACGCATTCTAGGAAGCGTCGGGGAGGCGTTCTTGGGCTGGACTGGCGACTCGCGACAGGTGAGAAAACCAAGGTCCAGCCCAGCGGCCCCTGCCGCTGGGTGACTCAGGGACTAAAGCCCCTGTTCCTTCTTGCGACCTGTTAATGTCGCCGCTAAAGCGGCGACCCCACAAAACCATTCGACACCAATGACCGTCCGGCTGTTGATGGGGTCAGGGCTTTAGCCCTGACATAAAAGGCCAGCCAAAAAACAGGGGGCTTCAGCACCCAATTCCTTCCCTGCTTCCTTGCCTCTCTGCTTCCCTGCCGCGGCCGCTAGTCGTCTTCGGAGCCGAGGACGGCCTCGAGCTTCTCGCTGGTGGTGGGACGGGTGGCACGGCGGCGCTCATAGGACGCGCCGACGAAGGCCTTGAAGAGCGGGTGGGGCTCGAAGGGCTTGGACTTGAACTCGGGATGGAACTGGCAACCGAGGAACCACGGGTGATCGGAAATCTCCACGATTTCAACATACGTCCCGTCGGGCGTGGCTCCGGTGATGCGCAGGCCGTGGGCGACCAGCGTCTCCTCGTACTCGCGGTTGAACTCGTAGCGGTGGCGGTGCCGCTCGGAAATCTCCGGCGCGCCGTAGGCCTTGTTTGCAAACGAATCGGCGACCAGCTTGCACTGCCACGCGCCCAGGCGCATGGTGCCGCCGAGCTCCTCCACGCCCAGCAGCTCGCGCAGCTTGTAGATGACGCGGTGCGGGGTGGACGGATTGAACTCGGTCGAGTCGGCTTCGTTGATGCCGCAGACGTTACGCGCGAACTCGATGACCGCGCACTGCATCCCCAGGCAGATGCCGAAGAAAGGAATCTTCTGCTCGCGGGCGAAGCGGATGGCGTTGAGCATCCCCGGGATGCCGCGTGTGCCGAAGCCGCCGGGCACCAGGATGCCGTCCAGGCCTTCGAGTCCCGCTGCAGCGGGATCGTTGCCCTCGACGCCCTCGGACTCAATCCAGGCGATGTCAGTGTGGAGATGATGAGACAGCCCGGCGTGCACCAGCGCCTCGCCCAGGCTCTTGTAGGAGTCGCGCAGGCCGACGTACTTGCCGACCACGCCGATGCGGACTTCGTCGCGCGGCTTGCGGATGCGCCGCACCAGCTTGACCCACGGGTCGAGGTTGACCGGGCCGGCTTCGAGCTTGAGGTGGCGGAGGATTTGGTCGTCGAGCTTCTCTTCCGCCAGCATGAACGGAACTTCGTAGACCGAAGCGACGTCGCGCGCGGCGATGACGGCGTCCTCGCGCACGTTGCAGAAGAGAGCGATCTTGGCTTTGATTTCCTGCGTCAGCGGGCGCGCGGCGCGGCAGAGCAGCAGGTCGGGCTGGATACCGATCTCGCGCAGCTCCTTGACGCTGTGCTGGGTAGGCTTGGTCTTGAGCTCCCCGGCGGTCTCGATGAACGGCACCAGGGTGACGTGGATGAAGAGGGTCGAGTCGCGCCCGAGCTCGAGCCGGAGCTGGCGGATGGATTCCAGGAACGGCAGCGACTCGATGTCGCCCACCGTGCCGCCGATTTCGACGATGACCACGTCTACGTCGTCGGCCACCTTGCGCATGGCCGCCTTGATTTCGTTGGTGACGTGGGGGACCACTTGGACGGTCTTGCCCAGGTAGTCGCCGCGGCGCTCCTTGGTGATGATGGTTTCGTAGATGCGGCCGGCGGTCCAGTTGTTGTCGCGGCTGAGGCGGGCGTGGGTGAAGCGCTCGTAGTGGCCGAGGTCGAGGTCGGTTTCGGCGCCGTCGTCGGTGACGTAGACCTCGCCGTGCTGGAAGGGCGACATGGTGCCGGGGTCGACGTTGAGGTAGGGGTCGAGCTTCTGCAGCGTGACCTTGAGCCCGCGGCTTTCCAGCAGCGCCCCGATCGACGCCGCCGCCACCCCCTTGCCCAACGCCGATACCACACCCCCGGTTACAAAAATGTATTTCGATGCCATTGGAGTCCTCTGTTGTGTGGGGAAAATGAAAACGAATTCGGGAACCAGCTCACTGTGTACAAATCATTATCTTCGCACTCGCCCCGGTTGTCAAACCACCCGGCGGCGCTTCTCCAGGTCGAGCAGGGCGCGCTTGCGCGGCAGGCCGAGGCCGTAGCCGCCCAGCGCGCCGCCGCCGCGCACCACGCGGTGGCAGGGAATGATAAGAGGAACCGGGTTCGAGCCGCAGGCGGTGCCGACGGCGCGCGCCGCGCCCGGCTGGCCGACCGCGCGCGCAATCTCGCCGTAGGTGCGCGTCGCGCCGTAGGGGATGCGCAGCAGCTCTTCCCACACGCGGCACTGGAAGGCGGTGCCGCGGACGTCGAGCGGGAGGTCGAGCCGCGGCTGGCGGCCTTCGAGGTGGCGCAGCAGCGCGCGCACGGCGTCGCTCAAACCGTTGCGGTCGCGCCGCACCTCGGCGCGCGGGAATTCGCGCCGCAGGCGCGCCTTGAGCTGCGCGTCCGAGTCCGCCAGGCTGACCGCGCAGATGCCGCGCTCGGTGCGCGCCACCAGCAGTCGCCCCAGCGGCGAGTCCGATGTGGTGTAGGTGATGTTCATACCCTGGCCTCCTCGACGATAGGTTGCGGGGGTCATCCCCAGCTTGCCCGCGGCGCGCTCGTAGAGCCGGCTGCTGGAGCCGTAGCCGGCGTCGTAGAGCGCCGCGGCCACGTTGTGCCCCGCGCGCAGCAGACTCTTCACGCCGCCCATGCGCAGCGCGTCAGCGTACTGTCGCGGCGTTACCCCGAGCACGCGCTTGAAAGTCCGTTGCAGGTGGAACGGGCTCGCACCCACCTGCGCGGCCAGCGCCGAGAGTTTGAGCGGAGCGTCCACGCTCCTCTCAATCAGCCGCGCCGCCCGCTCCGCCAATTCTCTCTGCGCGTCGGGTCCGGGCGTCGCCTGCGGACGGCAGCGGCGGCAGGGGCGGAAGCCCGCCTGTTCAGCCACTGCCGGCAAAGGAAAGAAAACCACCTGCGGCCGCCGCGGGCGCCGCGAGGAGCACGACGGCCGGCAGTAAATTCCCGTAGAGCGCACGGCGTAGACAAAGGCGCCGTCGTAGCGCCGGTCACGGCTCAGCACCGCCCGCCAGCGTCGCTCGTCGCTTCGTTTCACGGCCATCACCTCTTACCCCAAGGATAGTGCAGACTGCGACTCGAATCTATCCGATTCCTGCAGCAAACTTTTTTCCGCCATCGTTCGCTTCACGATCACCAGCGTCCGGTCGTCGGTGGGGAGAAAGGTTTCCAGCGCGGAGTCAATCCGCTCGCCCAGCTCCGCCGCCGACAAATCCGGACTGCCCGTCAGGCAGTCAACCAGCCGCGACTCGCCGAACTCTTCGCCGTCTTCCCTCAGGGCCTCGCGGATTCCGTCCGTGTAGAGAACCAGCGTATCGCCCGGCTCCAGGTCCAGGCTCTGCTGCTCGAAGGGAGCGTCGGCGAAGATCCCGATGGGCAGCCCGCCCGCGTCCAGGCGCAGGATTTCGCCCGAGCGTCTCGCCAGCAGCGGCGGTGGATGGCCCGCGTTCGAGTACTCGAGCCTCCCCGAGGCCGGGTCCAGCTTGGCATAGAACAGCGTGAGAAACTTGTCCGCCGGCGAGTTCTCCTGCATGTAGCGGTTGATTTCGCGCATGACTTCACCCACCGAAGCTCCGTTCTGCGATTGGATGCGCACCGCGGCGTGCAGCGACGCCATCAGGATGGCGGCGCCGGCGCCCTTTCCGGCGATGTCGCCTACCGCCACGACAAACTGGCCGTCTGGCCGGCGGAGGAAGTCGTAGTAGTCGCCGCCGATTTCGCGGCACGGCACCGAGCTGCCGGCAATCTCCCAGCCTTCGATGGCCGGCGGCGGCGCCGGCTGCAGCCGCGCCTGAATTTCCCGCGCCAGCTTCAGCTCCTCGCTCATCCGCTCCTTCTCTTGCAGTTCTTCAAAGGTCCTCGGGTGGCAGCGCTTGCAGGCCCGGAAGCCCGCCTCTTCAGCCTCCGCCGGGCGGCGGAAGAAAACCACTTGTCTTCGGTGCGGCCGCCGCGACGGACACGACGGGCAGCAATAGACGCCGGTGGAGCGCACGGCGTAGACAAAGCGGCCGTCCTGACGGCTGTCGTGCTCCAGCACCGCTTGCCAAAGCGAGTCGGCCTCCCCGCTCCGTCCGACTCTGCCTTTCGCCCCTCCTCCTCTCATGGTGCTGTCCTCCTCGGACAGCATAGAGACAGAGCGGCAACCGAATCTATCCGATTCTTGCCCGCAAACTTCTTGGTCAGCGATTACCGCTGCTCGGAGGCCAGCGCGGCTTCGGCGCGGGCGAGGTCGTCGGGGGTGTCGACGCCGATGGAGTCGTGCGGGGTCTCCACCACCTTGACGCGCACGCCGTGGTCGAGCATGCGGAGCTGCTCCAGCTTCTCGGCTTCCTCGCGCGGCGTCACCGGCCAGCGCGCGAACTCCAGCAGGAACGCGCGGCGGTAGGCGTAGAGCCCCAGGTGCTTGAAGTACGCCGCCCGCTCCAGGTCCACCGCCATCCCCGGCCCCACGGGCGGGTCAGGGAGACGCGAAAAGTTGAGCGCCCAACCCTCGGCGTCTGTAACAACCTTCACCGCGTGGGGACTCATCAGCATCTCGAGCTCGCGGATGCGTGTCTTCAGAGTCGAAACCTGAAGCCGTGCGTCTAAGAAGAAGGGCCGCAAGGCCTGGCGGATGGCTTCGGGATGGAGGAGCGGCTCGTCGCCCTGGACGTTGACCACCACGTCGCACTTGACCGACGCAAACGCCTCCGCCAGCCGGTCGGTCCCGGAACGATGAGCGGAACTCGTCAGCCGCGCTTGCCCGCCGAACGCTTCCACCGCAGCGACAATCCGCGCGTCATCGGTGGCCACGATGACCTGCGAAATCTCCGCCACCGAGGCCACCCGCCGGTAGACGTGCTCAATGAGCGGCTTCCCTGCCAGCATCGCCAGCGGCTTGCCGGGGAAGCGGCTGGAGCCGAAGCGGGCGGGAATCCCGGCCACGATGCGCAACGGAGCGGGGGTTGGATTCACTGGCGACAAAGTCTAGCATCCCCCTTGCCCTCTTTGCTAGAATGGGGGCGCACAAGGTCTAGGCTCACCGGGGGAGCCATGTGGCACCGCAGGACGTGGCTCGGCGTTGTTACCCTGATGAGTGCGTTTGCGCTCGCCCTGCCCGTCAGCCTCGGCAGCCAGGGCCCGGGCGCGCAACTGCCGCCGCCGGGGCCCGGCGACACCGCCGTCCAGGTTAAGGTTGAAGTCGACCTGGTGCTGGTGCCGGTGACGGTCACCGACCCCTACAACCGGCTCGTGACCGGCCTGCGCAAGGAGCACTTCGAGATTTACGAAGACAACCAGCAGCAGGACATCCTCACCTTTTCCAATGAAGACGCCCCGCTCTCGCTGGGCGTGGTTTTCGACGTCAGCGACAGCATGAACTGGTCGAGCAAGCTCGACCGCGCCACCAAGGCCGCGGTGCAGTTCCTCCAGACCTCCAACCCCGGCGATGAGTTCTTCGTGGTGCAGTTCAGCGACCAACCGCGCCTGATCGCCGGCTTCACCAGCCAGGTCGAAGACGTTCAGCACCGCCTGGCCTCCATCCGCGCCGACGGTCGCACCGCCCTGCTCGACGCCATCTACCTGGCGCTCGACACCATGCGCGACGCCAACAACGGCCGCAAGGCCCTGCTGGTCATCTCCGACGGCGGCGACAACCGCAGCCGCTACGGGGTCAAGGACATCAAATCGGCCGTGCGCGAATCCGACGTCCAGCTCTACGCCATCGGCATCTTCGACCCTGACCGCTCCGGCCGCGGCGCCGAGTACGTCTACGGTCCCTACCTGCTCTCCGAACTGGCCGAAATGACCGGCGGGCGCATGTTTCCGGTCGAGCTCTACAGCCTCCACGAGCTGCCCGACCTGGCGGCAAAAATCAGCGTGGAGCTGCGCAACCAATACGTCATCGGATACCGTCCAAGTAATACGCAGCGAGACGGCAGCTGGCGGAAGATTAAGGTGAAGCTGAAGCCGCCCAAAGGGCTGCCGCAGTTATACTCGTATGCGCGCTCGGGATACTATGCGCCCACGCACTAAGACAAACCGGGTCGCGGGCGCCGGCTTCGCGCTGGCGCTGGCCGGCTGGCTGGCGGTGTCTCTCGCGCTGGCCCCGCAGACGGCGGGGCTGGCCGCCCAGGTGCGCTCGACGGCGCCGGACAAGATCAAAGTCGATGTCGACCTGGTGATGCTGCACGCCACCGTGGTCGACAACAAAGGCCGCCTGGTCACCGACCTGCCCGCCGAACACTTCCGCGTCTACGAAGACAACATCCTGCAGAAGCTCGACCGCGTCCGCAACGAGGACGTGCCCATCACCGCCGGCCTGGTGCTGGACAACAGCGCCTCCATGCGCCCCAACCGCCACCAGATGATGGCGGGCGCGCTGCGCTTCGCGGAGACGGTCAACCCCTACGACGAAATCTTTGTGGTCAATTTCAACGACGACTACTACCTCGACCTGCGCGGCAAGGACTTCTCCAACAACGTCGACGAGCTCAAGGAAGCGCTGGAGAAGACCAACACCCGCGGCAGCACCGCCGTCTACGACGCCCTGCGCGCCTCCCTCCAGCACCTCAAGCGCGGCACCCGGCAGAAGAAGGTGCTCATCGTCATCACCGACGGCGTCGACAACGCCAGCATCTCGCGCTTCGACACCGTGCTGCGCGAAGCCCAGCAGTCCGAGGCCGGCATCTACCTCATCGCCCTGCCCTGCAGCGACGCCAAGCGCGACTGCCGCAAGGCCAAGCGCGAGGCGCGCAAGCTGGCCGACACCTCCGGCGGCCTGGCCTTCTTCCCCACCACCATCGAGCAGGTCGACAACCTCGGCCGGCAGATTGCCCACGACATCCGCAACCAGTACGTCATCGCCTACTACCCCTCCAACAAAGCCCGCGACGGCAGCTTCCGCAACGTGCGCGTCGAGATCGTCAACCCGCCCAAGGGCCACGGCAAGCTCACCGTGCGCCACCGCATGGGCTACTTCTCCGGCCCGCCCCCGCAAGCCGGCTCCCAGTAGGAAGGCATTCCTGCTTGCCCTGAGCTTGCCGAAGGGTCTGTCAACCTTGTGCCTTTGTGTCTCTGTGTCTAGTTCAGTTCGGTGAGGAAACTCGTGCCGAAGGCGAGCTGGAGGCCGAAGTTTTGCGCGATGGTGGCGCCGGTGTCGGCGAGGGAGGCGCGCGTGCCGAGGTTGACCCCGCCCGCCATCCGGGGCGAGTAGGCCAGCACGGGGACGTACTCGCGGGAGTGGTCGGTCGAGGGCGTGCCGGGGTCGCAGCCGTGGTCGGCGGTGACGATGAACAGATCGTCGGGCCCGAGCACCTCCAGCATTTGCGCCAAGCCGAGGTCGGCTTCCTCGAGCGCGCCGGCGTACCCCCCGACGTTGTTGCGGTGGCCGTAGAGCATGTCGAAGTCCACCAGGTTGGTGAAGATCAGCCCCTCGCCGTACTGCCGCAGCGCGCTCAACGTCTTGGCAATACCGTCGGCGTTGTTCTTGGTCTTGACGTAGCCGGCCAGCCCGCGGCCGCAGTAGATGTCGTGGATCTTCCCCACGCCGTACGTAAAGACATTCTGCTCGCGCAGCAGGTCGAGCAGGGTCGGGCGCGGCGGGTCGATGGCGAAGTCGCGCCGGCGCTCGGTGCGGGTGAAGCTGCCGGGCTTCCCGACGAACGGCCGCGCAATCACGCGGCCCACCTGGTGCGGCGGCTGGAGCAGCTCGCGGGCAATCTGGCAGATGCGGTAGAGCTCCTCGATGGGGATGACCTCTTCGTGCGCCGCCACCTGGAAGACGCTGTCGGCTGAGGTGTAAACGATGGGCGCGCCGGTGCGGAGGTGCTCCTCGCCCAGCTCCTGGATGATTTCCGTTCCGCTCGCGGGCTTGTTGCCCAGCGTCTTGCGCCCGATGCGCCTCTCGTATTCCTCGATCAGGTCACGTGGAAAACCGTTGGGATAGGTCGGGAACGGATGCTTGAGGTAGAGCCCCGCCATCTCCCAGTGCCCGGTGGTCGTGTCCTTGCCGGGCGAAGCGATGGCGGCCTTGCCGTAGGCGCCCGCGGGTTTGGCCGGCGGGGTGAGGTGTTTGAGCGGCCGGATGTTGGCCAGGCCGAGCTTCACCAGCGTCGGCAGCTTCAGCGGCCGCGACGCGGTCACGTGCCCCAGCGTGTCGCGGCCTTCGTCGCCGAACTCCGCGGCATCCGGCATCGCCCCGATGCCGACGCTGTCCAGCACAATCAGCACCACCCGCCGGAACGGCTGGGCGTTGTCTGCCTTTTTCCCGCTCACGATTTCACTCTACCACGAACCTTCCCTGCTTCGTCCGCCTGGAGACAGGTTCCATTTCTTGTTCAGCCCAGCGGCTTCCGCCGCTGGGAATCCCTGTGGCAGGAGCCACAGGACTGAACGAGTTGAAGTACGCGAGTGGTATAATTGTTGGTTTGATATCTTGGCGCGGACTGCGTTTGTGGGCCGGCATCCGCGCTGGAGAGCCGCACTCAAACTCATGGCCACCAAGGTCGCCCCTTCTACCGCCCGGACTCCTTCGGCCACCGGCGAGGCACTGGTGGTGCGCGGGGCGCGGGTCCACAACCTCAAGAACATCACCGTCGAGATTCCGCACGGGGCGCTGACCGTCGTCACCGGCGTTTCCGGCTCGGGCAAGTCTTCGCTGGCCTTCGACACCCTCTACGCCGAGGGCCAGCGCCGCTACATCGAGTCGCTCTCCGCCTACGCCCGGCAGTTCCTGGAGCGCATCGAGAAGCCCGAGGTGGACGAAATCGAAGGCATCGCCCCCGCCATCGCCATCAAGCAGAAAAACACCAGCCGCAACCCGCGCTCCACCGTGGCCACCGCCACCGAGGTCTACGACTACCTGCGGCTGCTCTTCGCCCGCATCGGCGAGACCTGGTGCACGGAGTGCGGAACGAAGGTCGAGCACGATACGATCGATCAGATTGCCGCGCGTGCCTTGGCTCTGCCCGCCGGCGCGCGCTTCCACGTGCTCTTCCGCGCGTCGCTTCCCCTCCCCGCCGATCGCCGGCGCAACAAGGCCGCGGTGCTCGCCAGAATGAAGGAGACATTGACCACGCTGCGCCAGCGCGGCTTCAACCGGCTCTACCAAACGGCAACAGACGGCGCCGAAGGGCGCGTCTTCGAGCTGTCCGCGCCGGAGTCGCTGCTCGACCTCGACATCCACCGCCCGGTCTACGTCCTGGTCGACCGGCTGGCCGTGCCCGCGGCGGGCGACGACGCCACCACCTTCCGTTCGCGCCTGGTGGACTCGATCGAGCTCAGCTACCGCGAAGGCAGAGGCGAAGCCTTCCTCGAGCTGGCCGGCGACGCCCCGGCGGGCGAACGGTGGCTGCGCTTCAGCGAGCGCTTCGAGTGCCGCCGCTGCGGCGCCACCTATGCCGCGCCCGAGCCCGCGCTCTTCAGCTTCAACAGCCCCTACGGCGCCTGCGCGCGCTGCCACGGCTTCGGCAACACCATTGACTTCGACCTCGACAAGGTCGTCCCCGACAAGTCGCGCCCGCTCTGCGACGGCGCGATCGACCCCTGGAGCAAGCCGCGCTACCGCCACCTGCTGGACGAGCTGCGGCGCTTCTGCCGCCGCGAGGGCATCGACCCAGACGCGCCCTGGGTGCGGCTGAGCGCGCGCGAGCGGAAGAAGATTATCGAGGGCGACGACGACTTCATCGGCATCAAGGGCTTCTTCGCCTGGCTGGAGCGGAAGAAGTACAAGCTCCACATCCGCGTCTTCCTCAGCCGCTACCGCGGCTACGCTCTCTGCTCCGACTGCGAGGGCGCGCGCCTGCGCAAAGAAGCCCGCGCGGTCCGCTTGCCGACCCAGGCCGGGGAGGAAAAAGGGCGGTCAATTCCTGACGTGGTGGCGATGAGCATCGCCGAGGCGCGCCGCTTCTTCGATCGCCTGCAACTCACCGCGGCGCAAACCGCCATCGCCGATAAAGTGCTCGAAGAGCTGCGCCACCGCCTGTGCTTCCTCGACGAAGTCGGGCTCGGCTACCTGACGCTCCACCGCCTCACCTCGACGCTGGCGGGCGGCGAAGCGCAGCGCATCCAGCTTGCTTCTTCCATCGGCTCGCGCCTAGTGGGCGCGCTCTATGTGCTCGACGAACCTTCCATCGGGTTGCACCCGCGCGACACCCACCGGCTCATCGACATTCTCAAGAGCCTGCGCGAGCTGGGGAACACCATTCTGGTGGTGGAGCACGACCCCGACATCATCCGCGCCGCCGACCAGGTGCTCGACCTCGGCCCCGGCGCCGGCGAGCACGGCGGGCGCGTGGTGTTCGCCGGCTCGCTCCAAGAGCTCGCGCGCTCGACCGACTCGCTCACCGGCCGCTACCTCTGCGGCGAGCTGCGGGTGCCGCTGCCGGCGGCGCGGCGCCGCCCGGGGCGCGAGTGGCTGCGCTTCCGCGGCTGCGCGGCGCACAACCTCAAGAGCATCGACATCGAGATTCCGCTGGGGCTGATGGTCGCTGTGACGGGCGTCTCCGGCTCCGGGAAGTCATCGCTGGTGCACGAAGTCATCTTCAAAACACTGGAGGGGCGGCAGAACGGCAAAGCCGACGCGGCGGTGAACTGCGGGCGAGTGGAGGGCGCCGACCGGATCGGCAGCGTGGTGCTGGTCGACCAGTCGCCCATCGGCCGCACGCCGCGCTCCAACCCGGTCACCTACATCAAGGCCTTCGACGCCATCCGCGAGCTGCTGGCGGCGACGCCGGAGGCCAAGAAGCGCGGCTACGCGCCCGGGCACTTCAGCTTCAACGTACCCGGCGGGCGCTGCGAGACCTGCCAGGGCGACGGCACCGTCACGGTGGAGATGCAATTCCTGGCCGACGTCGAGCTGCTGTGCGAAGACTGCAAGGGCACGCGCTTCAAGTCGGGCGTGCTTGAGGTGCGCTACAAGGACCGCAACGTGCACGAGATTCTGCAGCTCACCGTGCGCGAGGCGCTCGGCTTCTTTGCCGGCGCGCCCAAGGTGGTGCGGCGGCTCAAGCTGCTCGACGACGTCGGCCTCGGCTACCTGCGCCTGGGCCAGTCGGCCACCACGCTCTCCAGCGGCGAGGCCCAGCGGGTGAAGCTGGCCGCCTATCTCGTGCGCGGCGACGGCGACGAGGAGGAAGCCGCGCCGCAGCGGCTCTACATCTTCGACGAGCCGACAACCGGGCTGCACTTCGATGACATCCAAAAACTGTTGACCGCGTTCCGCAAGCTGCTGGAGGGGGGAGCGAGCGTGCTCATCATCGAGCACAACCTCGAAGTCATCAAGACGGCCGACTGGGTGATCGACCTCGGGCCCGAAGGCGGCGAGGCCGGCGGCGCGGTGGTGGTCGCCGGGACGCCGGAGCAGGTGGCCCGCACGCCGCACTCCTACACCGGGCAGTTCCTGGCGCGCGTGCTCAACCACAACCACCGCAACCGAGCAAAATGACGATGCGCGCACTCGCAGGCGTGGCCGCGGCGATTTTGCTGGCCCTTCCCGTCATGGGGCAGCAGCCGGCCAAGCCGCCGGCCAAGCAACCGGCGGCGCCGCAGCAGAGCGCACAGGCGGCGCTGGCGGGAGCGCAGCAGGCCATCGAAGAGAAACAGTACGACACCGCCATCGCGCTGCTGGAGAACTTCCTGCTCGAAAACCCCGGCCACGGCGAGGCGCTCTTCAACCTGGCTTACGCCTACAGCCTGGCCGGGCGCAACTCCGACGCCATCGAGACCTACCGGCAGGCGTTGGAAGTGGAGCCCAAGCTGTTCCCGGCGCGCTTCAACCTGGGGGTGCTGCTGCTGCGGTCGGACAAGCCCGCGGAGGCAGCGGAGGAACTGTTACACGCTGCGGAGCTCGAGCCGGAGAACTACCGCGCTCACTTGTTCGCCGCCGCGGCGTTGAAGTCCAGCGGGCGCAAAGAGGAAGCGCTGGCGCACTACCGCCGCGCCGCGGAGCTGAAACCAGACGAGGCAGAGCCGCGCCGCGCGATGCTGGCGCTGCTGCTGGAAAAGAACGACGTGGCGGGCGCCGAGGCTGTCCTCGACGAGTTGCTCGTGCTTCAGCCGGAAGCGCCTGACTTGATGCGGCTGCGGGGCGAGTTCCTGCTCCAAAAAAACCAATTCGAGGAAGCCCTGGCGACCTTCGAGAAGGGCCTCGAGGTCAAGCCGGAAGACGCTGACCTCCACCTGACCGTGGCGCGGCTCTACCGCGCGCAAGGCAAGCCGGAGGAGGCGCTGCGTCACTTCGAGGCGGCCAGCCGAAGCGCCGGCGAATCCGAATCCGCCGAGAGCCTGCGCGAGCGCGCCGAGCTGCTGGCGGAGCTCGACCGCTGGGCGGAGGCCCTTCCGCTGTATGAGGCCGCGGCGGCGCGCGAGCCGGAGAACGCCGAGGCGCGCGCCGGGCTGGGCTTCGCCTACCTTGAAACCAAGCAGTACGCGCGCGCGGCCGAAGAGCTGCAGGCGGCGCTGCGGCTGAATCCTCGCCAGGTGAAGACCTACGACCACCTGGCTTCGGCGCTCTACCTGGGCGGCAACCTCGGCGGCGCCATCCAGGTGCTCGACCGCCGCGCCACGGTGGCGGAGGAGACCCCAGGCACGCTCTACCTGCGCGCCATCAGCTACGACAAACTCCAGCAGTGCGAGCCCGCCATCGCCTTCTACGAGAGATTCCTGGCGGTGAACCAGGACAAGAATTCCGACGCCTACTTCCAGTCCACCGCGCGGCTGCGGCAGCTGAAAAAAAGCTGCAAGCCGCGGCGCCGGGGGTAGAATGTAAGCATGCGGTTGTCGCGCCTCTTCGCCGCGTGTCTCCTTTCCCTGCTACTAACGGGCCTTGCGCAGGCGGACAACCTCGGCAAGCTCCGGCAGAAACTGGAGCAAGAAAGCGACCCCATCGACCGGGCCAAGCTGACCGCGAAACTGGGCGACGAGCTGCTCAAGCAGATGGGCGACCGTTACAAGGCGGGCGCCTACACCGACGGCGAGGAGCTGCTGGACGAGTACCTGAAGGCGGTGCGTGCCGCCCACCGCGGCCTGCAGCAGTCCGGGCGCGACGCGCGGCGGAAGCCGGCGGGCTTCAAGCAACTGGAAATCCACCTGCGCAAGAGCGCACGCGACCTGGAGCGAATCGCCCAGCACGCGCCCGCCGATTCGCGCCAGACGCTGCGGGAAGCAGAGAACGAAGTGGACGCCATCCGCTCCGAGCTCCTGCAGGCGCTCATGCAGGGGAACGCGAAACCGAAATCGGACATCTAAGACTGGGGGACGCCCGTGAGGACCGTCTGTTGCCTGGTGCTGCTGGCCGCGATGGCGGCGACTGCGGCGTCTCTGCCCGCCCAGCAGCGCGACTACCTGACGCCGGAAGAGGTCGAGCAAGCGCGCGAGACTCAGGAGCCCAACAAGCGCATCGAGCTCTTCCTGGGTTTCGCGGAGCTGCGCCTGGCGGCGTTCGAGAAAGCTCTGCAACCGGCCTCGGAGGCCGAGCGCCCGCGCCCGTGGCAGCTGCGGGACCTGCTCAACGACTTCATCCGTGCCGTCGACGACACCACCGACAACGTGGAGAAGCCGCTGGACCACGGCGGGGTGGAACTGAAGAAAGGGCGCGACAAGACCAAGGCCAAGGCGGCGGACTTCCTGAAACGGCTGGAGATGATTCGCTCCCGCACAGAAGTGGCCGAGGACGAAGACCTGGGCTACGACCTCGAGGACGCGGTCGAGGCCGTGGGGACGCTGGCCGAGGTGGCCCAGGCCATCCCCGACGGCCTCCTGCCTGCCAAGACGCTGCCGGCGATGGAGGCCGAGAAAGAAGAAGCCCAGCCCGCGCCCGGCAAGCCCACCCTCAAGCGCCGCACCGACAAGCCCAAAGACAAACCCTAGCCGGCGCCCGCTCAGGGAAGCTCGACCACCGAGCTATCGCCGAGCTGCAAGGAGCGCGGCTTGCGGTCGCGCGGGACGGAGTAGACCATCAGCTCCACCCGGGATTCGAGGGTCACCCAACCCGGGTCATCGGTGGGCTTCGACTGCACGGCCAAGCGGCCCCAGTAGAAGGGGTGCTTCTCCCCCGTAGTGTCCACCAAGAAGGACTGCTCCATATCCTCCCGCGGGCTGGCCTCCAAGGGGACAGGTCGTTTTTCAGCGGCGGGAGGCGGGGGAGGAACGGTGCTCGGGCTGAGCCGCACCACCCAGGGCTGGTGACCCCGCTGGGGCCGGATAGGCGTGGGCATTCCATCCTCCTGGAAGGAATCCATGGCTTCTACCTTTGTGATTTTCCCCCACGGCGTGACGCCGCGCGCGTTGGCCTCACCGGAGCGCGCTTGCGGCGAGGAGTCCTCGCCCGAAGCAGCCGGTGGGAAGAAGCGCGGGAAGAGCGTCGGACCGAAGAAGTATCCGACCACAACCAAGACAAGCAAGAGCAGGCCCAGCCCAACCAGAACCTTCTTCATCGCACACCCCTTGGTTGGAATCGCGCCAAACCATAGCAGGGATTGGGCCGAGCCTCAAGGAAGGAGTGGGCAGTTTCCGCGGTGCTAAGATAGACAGTATGGAGTTGGAGGAAAAAGTCAGCCAGTTGCCGACGGGCGCCGGGGTGTACCTGTTCAAGGACGCGATGGGCAAGGTCATTTACGTCGGTAAAGCCAAGTCGCTGCGGGCGCGCGTGCGCAGCTACTTCGCCGAGGGCAAGTGGCTGGACGCCAAGACGGGGTCGCTGATGCGGGAGGCGGCCGACGTCGAGACCATCGTGGTCGACAACGAGAAAGAAGCGATGGCGCTGGAGAACAACCTCATCAAGCGGCACCAGCCGCGCTTCAACGTGCTGCTGCGCGACGACAAGACTTATCCCTACATCCAGTTCACCGCGGGGGAAAAGTATGCGCGCGTGTACGTGACGCGGCGGCTGAGGAAGGACGGCTCGGTCTACTTCGGGCCGTACTTTCCCGGGCGGCTGGCCTACCGCATCGTCGAGCTGGTGCACCGCACGTTCAAAGTGCCGTCGTGCACGGTGGATTTGACGCGACACCATCCGCGGCCCTGCCTGCAATACTACATTAAGCGCTGCCACGGGCCCTGCGTCGCGGGGCTGGTGACCGACGAACGCTACGCCGAGGCGACGCGGCACACGCGGCTGTTCCTCGAAGGCAAGCACGGCGACCTGCTGGAGGAACTCTCCGGCAAGATGGAGCAGGCGTCGGAGGAAGAACGCTACGAAGAGGCCGCAGTTTACCGCGACCTGGCGCGCACGGTGGAAGAAGTACAAGAGAAACAAAAGCTGGCCGCGGCCGCGGGGGACGACACCGACATCGTCGGCGTGCACGCCGAGCCGCCGCTGGTGGCGGCGAACGTGTTCCACGTGCGCGGAGGGCGGGTGGTCGATAGGCGGGAGTTTTTCTGGGAGGACCGTGAGGAGTTCGACGCGGGAGAGTTTCTGGGGGCGCTGCTGAAACAGCTCTACCTCGACGCGGGCTACATCCCGCACTTCATCCACGTGCCGGCGGAGTTCGAAGACCGCGAGCCGCTGGAGGAAATCCTGAGCGAGCGCAAGGGGCGGCGGGTGGAAATCCTGGCGCCGCAGCGCGGGGCCAAACGGGCGCTGCTGGAGCTGGTCATGAAGAACGCGGCGCACAGCTTCGAGCAGCGCTTCCGCGTGCTGAAGCCGAGCTCGGCGGCGATTGTGGGCGCGTTGGAGCAAGCGTTGGGGCTGCAGCAGTCGCCGCGGCGCATCGAGAGCTTCGACGTCTCGCACCTGCAGGGCACGGAGACAGTGGCGTCCATGGTGGTGTGGGAGAACGGGCGGATGAAGAAGTCGGACTACCGCAAGTTCATCATTCGCACCGCGCGGCCCAACGACGACTACGCCGCGTTGAAGGAGGCGGTGACGCGGCGCTACCGGCGGCTGCAGGAGGAGAAGAAGCGGCTGCCCGACCTGATTCTGATTGACGGGGGGCTGGGGCAGTTGCACGCGGCGGCGGCGGCGCTGGAGGAGCTCGAGATCATCAACCAGCCGCTGGCGGCGATTGCGAAGAAGGAAGAAATCATCTACGTATTCGGGCAGGAGACCGAGCCGGTGGTGCTCGAGCGGCACTCGCCGGTGCTGCACCTGGTGCAGCAGGTCCGCGACGAGACCCACCGCTTTGCGGTCAGCTTCCACCGCCAGCGGCGCGCGGCTCGCGACCTGCACTCCGAGCTGGAGCAAATCCCCGGCATCGGCGCCAAGACGGCGAAGAAGCTGCTGCGGACGTTTGGCAGTCTCGGCCGCATCAAGGAGCTGAGCGCCGACGAGTTGGCCCGCGCCGTGACGCGCACGCAGGCCCAGCGGATTGCGGAGCACTTCCGGGCGTGAGGCCGGAACAGAAAAGCAGGTCCCTCGACTTCGCGCCGCTCCTACGGGCTGCGCTACGCTCGGGATGACAATTCGAAGCCTGTGCTTTTGTGACGAGCCGTTGTTGTAAACGGGCAGGTGGGGTGGTAGACTGCGGGTGCAACGGGGAGGCTAACTATGGCAGACAATGGTGGCTCGAAGTTCGGCTACTTCCTGGCGGGACTGGGGATCGGGGCGGCCATCGGGTTGCTGTTCGCGCCGCGCTCCGGGGAGGAGACGCGGGAGTACCTGCGCGAGCGGTATGAGGACACGCGCGACCTGGCGAAGCGGAAGGCGCGCGAGCTGCGGGACCGCGGCGAGGAGCTGGTGGAAAAGGGAAAAGACTTCGTCGAGCGGCAGCGGGAGTCGGTGGAGGCCGCCGTCGACGCCGGCAAGCAGGCCTACCGCGACGAAAAGCGGCGGATGTAAAGCGGCGGAAGAGGTAGCGGGGACCGGGTGGAAGCGACCACTCTGCTGACGATCTTCGTGGCGCTGACCGCGGCTGCGCTGACGGCGCAGGCGGTGGCGCTGCTGCTGGCCTACCTGCGGCTGAAGGCGCTCGACGAAGAAACCAAAGCCACGCGGCAACAGTTGCGCGAGCAGCTGGGGCCCATCCTGCGCAACGTCGAAGACACCTCCATCACGGTGCGGGAGAACAGCCGGGTCATCTTCGACGACTTGAGCGCGATGAGCTACACGGCGCGGCGGCAGCTCGACAAGTTCGACCGGCTCTCCGACGACGTGGTGGACCGGTTGCGGGCGCAAGTGCTGCGCGCCGACGAGTTGATGACCCAGGCGCTCGACAACCTGGAACGCGCCAGCTCGGCGGTGAAGGACAACGTGGTGGGGCCGATGCGGGAGGCCGCCGCCGTCATCCAGGGCGTGAAGGCGGCGATTGAGTTCCTCAACGCCCGACGCTCGAGCCGCGAGCGCCGCCCGCCGGGGCGCGGCGACGAGAACCTGTTCATCTAACGCGCTCCTTCCGATTGCATTAGCTTCCTGAGAGCAGAAAAGCAGATTCCTCGCCTGCCCCCGACTAACGTCGGGGCCAGACTCGGAATGACAGATTTGGAGATATGGCTCGCTTTCTGTCAGGGCTGAAGCCCTGACCCCAATCGAATGGCCAAGCACGCCAAGGCGGCGGTGGTTATTTTCGCGCGGGACCCGAAGCGTCGGGTGAAGACACGGTTGATCCCGCGGCTGGGCGCGCGCGGCGCGCAGGAGTTGCACCGCGCCTGCCTCGAAGCTACGGTGCAACTGGGGGCTTCCCTTCCTCGCACCGTCGACAAGTTCCTGTACCTGACTTCCGCCACGCCCATTGAGGCGCGGCGCGCGGCGCAGGCACTGCAGTTGCCGCGTGGGGTGCGCGTGCGGGTGCAAGGAAGGGGAGAGCTGGGCGCGAGGCTGGCGCGGATGTTCGCGGCGCTATGGAATGAAGGCCGCCAGCGCGTGGCGGTGATCGGCTCGGACAGTCCGACGCTCACAGCGCGGCGAGTGCGTGAAGGGCTGGCGGCGCTACAGCGCGCCGACGCCGTGCTGGGCCCGGCGCGCGACGGCGGCTACTACCTCATCGGGCTGAGAAGAACGAGCAAGAGCCTCTTCTCTCTGTTTCGCGAGGTGGAGTGGGGGACGCGGCGGGCGTTGGCTCAGACGCTGGGCAACTTGAGGGCGGCGGGGTTGCGCGTGCGGCTGCTGCCGATGGGTTACGACGTGGACACGCCGGGCGACCTGCGGCGGCTGGAGCGGGACGTAAAGCGCAACCGGCAGCGACATCTGGCGCCCGTGCGGAAGTGGCTGGGTAGGAAGAATCCCTCAGGGGCTCCCCTCGACTTCGCTCGGGGTCTTCGCTCGGCTTCGCCTCGCTTCGAAAAGCCCCACATAAATTGAAGCCTCGGTGATGTCGCGGCTCCCGGCAAAGACCGCGGGGTCTCCGCTTCGCTCCGAGAAGCCGCGACCTCAATAGGCTTGTAGAGCCGCCCTGCAGTCCTAGTCGGAGAGGTTGCGGGGGGAGTGCTTGTTGAGGGAGTTGACCAGGGCGCGCCCGGATTCGGGAACCTGCACGGCGCCTTCGCGAAGAATCCGCTGGGCGCTGACGTTGCTGCCGTAGAGTTTCTTGTTGGCGCCCTTGTCCTGGCGGAGGCTGGAGCCTTCGAGGGAAACGCCGGCAAAGAGCCCGCGATTCCGCGAGTAGGTCAGGATTTCCGCGCGCAGGTAGAGGTCGGTGGCGGCTTCGGCGGTGCGGCCCTTGGGGCCGGCGGCGGCGGAGGCGTCGGCGCCCAGCCGCGCCTTGCTCCGGAGGAGCGAGTTGACGCCTTTCGGGTTCATCACCAGCAGGACGAAATCGGTGGCCTGGCCGCCAAGCTGCAGACCGACACTGCCGCCTTCGATGCGGTACATGGCGGGCGGGCCCCAGGGGCCGGTGAAGTTCTCGCCGGAGCGGCAGACAAAAGCGCCGCGGCCGTAGCTGCCGCCGAAGATGAAGGCGCCCTTGAGAACGGAAGGAAACACGCCCACGCACTCGGCCTTGTCGAGCAAGTCCTGCGGGACGTTTTCGGGGACATTGAGGATTTCGTTCAGCACCTCGGCCGCGATCTCCAGCCGCTCAGCCTCTTTCTCCTGAGCCGGCGCGACCGCCGCCACCAGCAGAGCAAGCAGCACGGCCATCGCTACGCGTCGCATCGAGACTCCTCCTTTATTTGTGCTGAGAGTATGAACTTCGCGAGCTGCGCGCGGTTGCCCCTGGGGAAAGACGGCATTGATTATTCGGCGGAGATGTTCTTGGGAGACTTGGAGGCGAGCAGGTCGACCAAGGGCTTGCCGACGGCGGGGGCGGGCACGGAGGCACCGAGGAGGATTTCCTTGGCCTCGATGGCCTTGCCGTACACCTTCTTGTTGGCGTTGCTGTCCTGGCTGACGGGCGCGCCTTCGAGGGAGACGCCGGCGAAGAGTCCCTGGGAGCGGGAGTAGGTGAGGATCTCCGCGCCCATCTGGGCGTCGGTGGCGGCCTCGGCGGTGCGGCCCTTGGGGCCGGCGGAAACGGAGGCATCGGCGCCGAGGGTGAACTTGCTCTCCAGCAACTTCTTGGCGCCCCTGGGATTCATGATCAGCAATACGAAATCGGTGGCCTGGCCGCCGACTTGCAAGCCGACCGAGCCACCGCCCAACTCGTACATCGCCGGGGCGCTCCAGGGCCCGTCCATCTTTTCGCCCGTGCGGCAGAGAGCCGCGCCCTTGCCGACGCGCACGGCGACGATGAAGCCGCCCTTCTTTACCGAGGGGAAGACGAGGACGCACTCGGCCTTGTCGAGCAGGTCCTTCGGGATGCCGTCGGGGATGTTGAGAATCTCGCCGAGAACTCGGGTAGATTCCTCCAGGCGTTCCTCTTCCTTGCTCTTCGCGGAAGCGGAGATGGCCAGAGCGAGGACAACCAAGACCAGAAGTAAGACACAAAACGGTTTGCGTATCATGGAGACAAGAGTACTTGCGCGGGGCGGGCGTGTCAACGCGAATCGTCCCCCGCGGCAGGGGCCGCTGGGCTGGAGCTTAGGTTGTTTCGCTGGTGAGCCAGGCGCCGCCGAGGACGAGGTCAGGGTCGGCGGGGTCGGCTGAGTAGAAAACGGCGGCCTGGCCGGGGGTGAGGGCGCGCTGCGGCTCGTCGAAGACGATACGGACATGACCGTTCTGTGGCGAGAGAGTCGCGAGAGCCGGCTGATGCTTGTGGCGGACCTTGACCAGGGCGCGGACGGGCTCGGCGGGCGGGGCAATGGAGACCCAGTTGGGGTCGCGAGCGAAGGCGTCGCGGCGGTACAGGTCGGCTTCGTCGCCGACGACGAGGCGGTTGCGCTCGCGGTCGAGGGCGAGGACATAAAGCGGACGGCCCGCGGCGAGGCCGAGGCCGCGGCGCTGGCCGACGGTGAATTGATGCAGGCCGCAGTGCTCGCCGAGGACTTCGCCGCTGGTGGTGACAATCTCGCCCTTGCCCCTGGCCAGGCTGGTTCCCTGTTCGGCGAGGTAGGTTTCGAGGAAGGTGATGTAGTTGCCGCTGGGGACGAAGCAAATCTCCTGGCTCTCGGCCTTCTCGGCGACCGGCAGGTTGCGGGCACGGGCGAGCTCGCGGACTTGGGCCTTGGTCAGTTCGCCCAGCGGGAACTCCGTGGCGGCGAGCTGCTCCTGCGTGAGGCCGAAGAGGAAGTAGGACTGGTCCTTGGAGGGGTCGAGCGAGCGGCGAAGCTCGTAGCGGCGCGTGGCGGGATTGAAGCGGACGCGGGCGTAGTGGCCGGTGGCAAGGCGGTCGGCGCCGATCTGGCGTGCGGTGGCGAGGAGCTGGTCGAACTTGACGTAGTTGTTGCAGAGCGTGCAGGGGATGGGGGTCTCGCCGGCGAGGTAGCTCTCGACAAAGGGGCGGACGACGTCGGCCTCGAAGCGGGCTTCGAAGTTGACCAGGTAGAAGGGAATGCCGAGGTGGGCGGCGACGCGGCGGGCGTCGTAAGCGTCGTCAATGGAGCAGCAGCGGCCGGCGTGGACGACGGGCAGGTCGTTTTGCAGGCGGCGCTGGTCCCAGAGCTGCATGGTGAGGCCGATGGTGGCGCCCGGGCGGGACTCGGCGAGCAAGGCCGCGACCGTGGAGGAGTCGACGCCCCCGCTCATGGCGATGACGGTTGAGTTGTTGGCGCTGCTACTCACCTTCATCCTCAGGCCTAAAGGCCCTAAAAAGCTCGATCTCTATTGTCAACCCTAAAGGGTTGACCCGCCTTGCAAGACCCAGCGGCAGGAGCCGCTGGGTTGAACAAAAAACCCATGCTCCACGGCACGGCTTCCCTCGGCAGGCTCGGGATCTCCGCTTCGCTCCGAGAAGCCGTGCCCTGACGCACATCTATTCTAAACCGAGCGGGCGATTTCGCGGAGTTGCTTGGTGTGGCGGACTTCGTGGTGGTAGATGGTCTTGAACCAGGTGTAGAGGTTGAGGCTGCCGAAGAAGGGGTGGGTGTGGCGCCAGCGGCTGAGGTCGCGGTTGCGGTTCGCCTCGATGAAGGCGAGGGTGCGGCGGCGCGAGGCGGCGAAGCGGTCGAGCATGGGCTGCTTGGCGTCGAGCAACGAAGGGTCGAGAGGGATGGGCGTGCGCGCCTTGAGAAAACGCCACTCGGCGATGATGGGCGGGATGTGGAGGCGCTTCCAGAGGGGGACCGGCCTCGGCTCTTTCTGAAGGCCGCGCTCGGCGCCGTCGAGGATGGCCTGCTCGACCATGGTGAGGTGGGCGATGACTTCGGCAGCCGACCAGCCGCCGGCGGGAGGGGTTTTGCGCCAGCGGTCGGGCGGAATGGGCTCGACGACGGCGAGCAGGCCGGCGCGGGTCTGGTTGAGGCGGGCTAGGATGGCGTCGAGGTCGGGCATGCGGGCACAAGAGTAGCAGAGTTGCAACGTGCGAGAGTAGCAAGGCAGAGCAATCTCAGATTTGAAATCTCAAATCTCAGAGGGAGAGGCAGTACTGAGTACGAAGTACTTGAGGCGCAGGTCAAATCAGTCGGTGACGACGAGGTGGCGGGAGCGGAGGGTGAGAGAGCGGCCGGGGATTTCGACGCGGAGCTGGTGGCGGCCGGGCGGAGCGTCGGAGTAGTAGCCGAGGGTGTAGCTGGAGCGAATCTGCTCGGCGACCCTGCGAAAGGTGTCCGCCAGCTCCTCCAAGCCGCGGATGGACCAGGTCTCGCCGCCGGTGTCGCCGGCGAGCTGCTCCATGCGCAGGGCGGCATCGCGGCGCTCGGTCCAAATGGCGCGTTGAATCTGGCCCCGTTGGTGGACGGCCAAGTGGAGAATCTGACGGCGGCGCTCGGAGGAGATCGCCTCGGGAACAAGGATGATGGCATTGCTGAGGTCGAAGAACTGGTCGAGGTAGGTCAGGCCCTTGCGGTCCGGGCTGGTGAAGATGAGGAGGTTCTCAGCGGAGGTCTTGGTCGAAGGCGGCTGGGGCCCGCGAGCTCGAGGTCGCGCGCGGTGCTGGCGCTGGTGTCGAAGAGCAGGGCGACGTGCAGGGGCGCGGTGAGCGGCTCGAAGACGGAGATTTGCTTCTCGCGGTCGTCCTCGAAGAGGCGGAAGGCGGCCTCGGTGAGGTCGCGGACGGCGGCGCCGTCGGGCTGGGCGACGCGGACGTTGACGGTGACGAGGCGGACGGAGACGCGGAGGGTTTCCTGAGGCTCCTGAGAAAAGAGTGTGAGGCACGAGAAAAGCAGGACGAGCGCCAGTGTTGCCGGCCGGAGCATTGGCGAAAGTGTAACAGAGTGACGGAGTGAAAGAGGGACAGAGAGAAATTTCAGATTTGAGATTTCAGATTTCAAAGAAAAGCAGGTTCCTCGCCTGCCCTCCCACAGAACAGGAGGGCAGACTCGGAATGACAACCTTTGGAACATGTCTGGCCCTTAGCAACGCCCCGCCCGCAGCAAAAATCAGGAGGCGGGGGCGGGGACAGGCTTCTTGTAGAGGGGGGAGAGGGAGCGGAGGTGGTCGACGACGGCGGGGAGGACTTCGCAGACGTAGTCGACGTCGGCCGGGGTGCTGGCGCGGCCCAGTGAAAAGCGGAGGCTGGCGCGGCCGCGCTCGGGCGGCAGGCCGATGGCGGTGAGGACGTGGGAGGGCTCGACGGCGCCGGAGGAGCAGGCGGCGCCGGTGGAGACGGCAACACCCTTGAGGTCGAGGGCGATGACGAGCGGTTCGCCTTCAATGAAGTCGAAGTGAAGGTTGGTGGTGTTGGGGGTGCGGCGTGCGGGGTCGCCGTTGAGGCCGCAGTGGGGGATGGAGGAGAGGAGGCGGCGCTCGAGCGAGTCGCGCAGGGCGGCGAGGCGCGCGACTTCTTCGGCGAGGTGGGCGCGGGTCAACTCGGCGGCGGCGCCGAGGCCGACGATGCCGGCGACGTTCTCGGTGCCGGGGCGGCGGTCGCGCTCGTGGTGGCCGCCGAACATCAAGGGCTTCAGAGGGAGGTTGCGGCGGATGTAAAGCGCGCCGACGCCCTTGGGCCCGTAGAGTTTGTGGGCGGAGAGGGAGAGCAAGTCGACGCCCAGCTCTTCGACGTTGACGGGAATCTTGCCGACCGACTGCACGGCGTCGGTGTGGAAGGGAATCTTGCGCTCGCGGGCGAGGCGGGCGATTTCGGCGATGGGCTGCACGGTGCCGAGCTCGTTGTTGGCGTGCATGACGGTGATGAGGACAGTGTCGGGAGTAAGGGCGCGGCGGACATTCTCGGGGTCGACAACGCCCCCGGCGCCGACGGCAACGTAGGTGACGGCGACGCCATCGGCTTCGAGCGCCTGGCAGGTGTGGAGTACGGCGCTGTGCTCGATGGTGGAGGTGATGACGTGCTTGCGCGGGCGGCTTGAAGCGCCCACGACGCCGCGGATGGCCATGTTGTCGGCTTCCGTGCCGCCGGAGGTGAAGATGATTTCCTTGTCGCGGGCGCCGAGGAGGGCGGCGACCTGGGCGCGGGCGCGCTCGACCCCGGCGCGGGCGCGCTGGCCGACGCTGTGGATGGAGCTGGCGTTGCCGAAGTCCTCGGTGAGGTAGGGCGTCATGGCCTGGAGGACTTCGGGGGCCAGCGGGGTGGTGGCGTTGTGGTCGAAGTAGACGCGACGCATGGGAGCACCGTGTGAAGTCCAGAATAGAGCAGCGACAGGATGGAGTCAAACGGCGACTCGCACCTTGCAACTGGCGACTGGTGAAGAAAAACATTTCCACCGCAGAGACGCTGAGGACGCAGAGAAAGCGCAGAGAACAACCAAGCCCTCAGGGGCTAAAGCCCCGCACGTGGACGGCCGAGGAATGTCAACCCTGAAGGGTTGACCCGCCTTGAGAAAGCCTCATACCTCGCGCGCGCCGCGCGATCCGGAACAAAGAAGCTGAAGGGGTCAGCGGATGGGGATGGGAGTGGGGGGGCCGGTGACGGAGAACTTGGGGTCGGCGAAGGTGCCGCGGACGGCGAAGGGGACGCGGGCGCCGCTGATGTTCATGGTCTGCTTGACCACGCTGCCGAGGACGCGGCCGAAGAGGCCGCGGGCGCCGCCGCTTTCCTGCTGCTCGGTCTGGGCGGTGCCGCTGCCCTTGACGGTGCCCATACCGCTGTAGTTGAGGGTCTGGTCGAAGCCGAAACTGCCGGAGGCGGTGGCCTCCAGTTTGGGGCCCATCATCTCGACGCGACTGTTGTGGACGCGCTGGTCGGCGATGCGGAAGTCGCCGCGGATGTAGTCAAAGGGGATGGCGCCCTGGGGGACCTCCATCTGGATGAGCTTGGCGACTTCCGTCATGGCGCCGCGGACGTTCACGCCGGGGACGGTGCCGTTGCGGACGGCGAAGGTGCCCTGGCCGCCCAGGGCGGCGAGCGGGTCGCGGGCGGTGAGGGGCACGCCGAAGCGACCGTCGGACTCGAAGGTGCCGGTGAGGTCGTTCTTGCCGCCGGGGTTGAGGGCGTTGAGAGCGGTCTTGACGTCCACGCCCTCGACCTTGAGGCCGAGCGAGGCGGGCATGGAGCTCTCGGCGGTGTTGAGGGTGAGGCCGCCGCCGGCGCGGCCGTTGAAGATCTGAAGCGAGAAAGGATTGACCTCGACGCGGTTGCCATAGATTCGGGTCTGGCCTTTGAAGTTGCGCAGGGTGAGCGGCGGGACGACGAGGCTGCCGACCTCAACACTGCCGCGGGCGAGCAGGTTGCCGCCGCCGCCCGAAGCCGGGCCGGCCTGCGCGGCCCCGCCGGCCAGAGCAGCCAGCTCGTTGGTGTTGAGCTCGTTCATCTTGAGAGTGAAGTCGGCGACAGGCTTGGCAAGGGTGGCGACTTTGACGGTGCCGTCGGCGCGGAGCTTGCCGAGGGCGGCGGTGAAGTCGCCGTCGGCGGCGCCGCCGGCGACGGTGATTTCGCCGTCGTCGAAGCGCAGCGGCTCCTTGAGGCTGGGGCTGGAGAGCTCGACGCGGGAGAGGTCGAGTGTGGTCTCGATGGAGTTGAGCGGGTCGGCGGCGGCGAGGTCGAGGCCGCGGACGTCGAGGTCGAGCCCGGTGAGCGACCAGGAGGGGAAGATTCTCTTCTGTCGGGAGAAGAAGCTGCCGGAGGTGACGGTGACGTCGCGGACGGCGATGGAGTCGATGCGGGAGACGGGCAGAGCCGAGGGAGCGCTTTCTTTCGACGAAGGGTTGCCGCCGCGGGGCGGAGAGAAGTCGTAGTTGGTGCGGCCCTGCTCATTGGAGAGCAGGTTGAGCTCGACGCCGTGGAGGCCGACGGAGGTGACTTCGATGTTGTCGCCGAGGAGCGAGCTGAGGGCGACGCCGATGCTGATGGATTCGACGAGCAGCGTGTCGCCTTCAGGGAAGCCGGAGGGGTTCTTGATACGGAAGCTGCCGACGGCGACGTGGGTGGAGGGGAGGAAGTGGAGGCGCAGGGTTTCAATCTCGACGTCGCGGCCGGTGGCTTTTTCGAGCTGCTCGACGATGGCGGGGCGGTAGCGGTCGATGTCGAGCACGTAGGGAAGAATCAGCAGCACGCCGAGAATGAGCACCAGAACGGCGGCGGCGATGAGGACGAGCTTTCTCTTGTACCAGGCGGCCACGTTGACACCCCCTGTGCGATGGCCGCACGGGGAAACGTTCGCGTCTTCTCTTTCGTATCAAATCTGGCGACGGTTTGCAAGCTCTGGCGGCGATGGGTAGTGGGGCAACCCACTACCCGGCGATGTCCCGGCGGCGGGAGCCGCTGGGCTGAACTGGGAATGTTGAGACTTGAGCCTGCGGGGATATAATAGCGGCAACTATGGGCTCTCCTTCATCCTCCACACCCACGCGAGCGATGACGCCGCGGCTGGAAGTGCGCTGGGGCGGCGGGTGGGAGGAGTTTGTCGAAACGGTGGCGGCGGTGCGGGAGCCGGTGGCGCAACTGCCGGAGTCGATGCCGCCGGCGTTCCGCGACGCGGCGGTGGGCGGCACGTGCCGGGACGGCCGGTGGGAATCTCGGCGACGCTGCACGTGCTGGTTCTGGTGCTGCCGCTGCCGGCGTTCCTGACGGCGCCGCCGCCCCGCCATGCGGGGCTCGACCTGCCGAAGATTGAGTACGACCTGCGGTGGGCGGGGACCTCGCCGGTGCTGCCGCCGATTTCTCCGCCGCGCGCGGCCAAGCGCGCGCCGAGTCCGGGCGGGAATCCGAACGAGCCGCTGCCGCCGCGCGGGGCGGAGCGGCAGCAGCCGCAGACGATTGTCTCGACGCCCGCGGAACCGAACCATCCCACGCACACCGTGCTGCGACAGAATGCGCTGGAGAAGCGGCTGACTCCGCAGGAGCTGAAGCTGCCCAACATGGTCATTCCGCCGGCGCCGAACCCGACGCAAACGAGCGAGCTCGACCTGCGGCGGATGCGCGTGCCGGGCGCGCCGCTCGACCTGAGCGGGCCGCCGCAAGCGCCCAAGCGTCGGCTGCGCAAGGCCTCCGAGATCAGCCTGGCCCCGACCGACCCAAAGAACCTCTACGCGCGGCTGACGGTGGCGCCGGGGAGCGAAGGGACGGGCACGTCGTCGGCGCCGGATGTGGAGGCGGCGCTGGGGGCGGCGCGCAGCGGCGACCTCGACCTGCCGGGCGT
>Ga0114945_10000238_pt1 | contig 34460 bp, 37 predicted proteins | sample OV2TP3_FD_87194 | JGI IMG/M metagenome (GOLD analysis project Ga0114945, IMG submission 87194) | Hot spring microbial communities from Beatty, Nevada to study Microbial Dark Matter (Phase II) - OV2 TP3 | ecosystem: Environmental > Aquatic > Thermal springs > Hot (42-90C) | place: USA: Beatty... | reverse complement strand
ATCTCCGATGAGCAACTCGCCTCCCTCCGGCTCACGCCCCATCGGTTTCACGGTGACTGGAACTACACCATCCATCCCAGCCGCCGACGATAAATCGTCCATTTATTGTCTTACGAGCCCTTATCGTTCAACCGGTGACGAGGCGAGCGCAGCCCCAAGGCACTCGGAAGCATGCGGCTCGTTCACCCCAAGCCCGCGCCCAACCAGGCGATACCACGCTCGAGCCAACACCACAGCCGGGCGAGATAGCCTGCGAAACTCCGCTGTGTTCGCGCTGTCATGCAGGTCGAAGGCGGGCGACACTTAGTGGATTGCTGCGCCCACCTTCGAGACCAAGTCGCTCAAGTACTCTTGAGGATCGACGCAAGGACGGTCTGCGCGGCGTTCCGGCGAAGGCGACTCGGGAAAAGGTCGTCGTCGGGTGGAGTGCAGCGACCTGAGCGAACCGACTTTGCCGGCCGCCCAGCGCCCGATCGTCAGGCGGACAGGACGAGCGCCGAGGTGAAGAAGCAGGCGTCGCTCGTCGCGGCGATCGTGTTCTGGCTGATGGCCCTCGCGCAGCTGCTTCGACTCCTCTTCCGGGTGGAGGTGAGGGCGGGGGGTGCCGAGATACCGCTGTGGGTCAGCGTCCCGGCCGTCCTCATCCTGGGGGCGTTGGGGGCCTGGTTGTGGCTGGAGCGGCGAGGGTAGTAGCCATACGCATATATGGCTTCTTTGCCAGATCCGTGGTAGCGTCTATCGATGGCGGCGGCCCGGTTCGAGTGGGACTCGGGCAAGGACCAGGAGAACCAGAAGAAGCACGGGGTCTCCTTCGCCAAGGCGCAGTTCGCCTTCGCTGACCCGCGCCGCGTCATTGCAGAGGACCGGTCGCACAGCTCGGGTGAAGAGCGATACTACTGCTTCGGCTGGGTTGAGGGTGGTGTCCTCACGGTTCGGTTCACGTTCCGCGCGGACGTGATTCGCATTTTCGGCGCCGGGTACTGGCGCAGGGGAAGACAAGTCTATGAGCGCGAGAATCAGATACACCGACGAACCACTCGGTAAGCTCAAGGTCGTTACTGACTTCCTTCCTCGCCCAGAGGAGCTGGTTTTTCGCGACGAAGGGGTCAAGGTGACCATCGCCCTGAGCAAGCGCAGCGTGGAGTTCTTCAAGGGCGAGGCGCGGAAGCACAATACGCAATACCAGCGCATGATCCGGCGGCTTCTTGATGCTTACGCCGAGCGCTACTCGCGCCGTCTCACCACGCGCTCGACGCGTCCCCGCGCCAAGGCGGCGCGCGCCGGCTAGCGCGAGCGTTGCCGGCTGAGCGTGCTGGTGGTGTGGTGACGATGCCGCCGGTCGAGAGCTTCGTCAACGGAATGAACGACGGCATGTTGCCCTGGTGGCGCACGATCGCGCCGGCGCAGGTCAGGCACGAGGTGATGGCCGCCGCCGAGGCGGTGGACCGCAAGGCCGAGGGCCTGCAAGGGTTACGCGTGGGACGGCTGCACGCCCAAGGTCTGCCTGTTCGACGCCCTGCTCGGGACCCCGGACGGGGTCGTGTATGTCCCGACTGGACGGCCCAAGACCTACTACGCATCCCTCGTCCACGACGCCCTGTATCAGTTCCTGCCCGATGACCTGCCGCTCTCGCGCGCGCAGGCGGACCGGTGCTTCCTGATGCTGATGACGGAGCACGAATTCGTCTTGCGGCGCCCCTACTATGCGGCGGTCCGGGCACTCGGGTGGCTGACCCGGCCCGTGACGCGTCGCATTCGCAAGACCTACGGTGGCCGACGGATCGACTGCTCGGTTCAACCTCCCGCACGGGAACCGGGGGCCTGACATGGGGTTGGTCAGCCATCCCGTGATCCGGGCAGGAGTTGCGAGTCGAGCGGGGGGAGCCTGATGAGGCTGAGTGTCAAGACCCTGACGACCGGCTTGCGTTTCCACGGAGAAGTGCAAGGCAAGCGCCAGCATTACTACATCCTGTCGAGCGCGCGGCAGTACTTCGTCATGTCCGTCTCCATCCGGAAACGGGATGCGGGGAACTTCAACCTTGTCGGTAGGTCTGCCGTCGACCGACTGTACCGTCGGCTTCGCGGCCAGCAGGGGTTGACGGCAAAGATCGTCTTCACCCGTTCGAGAAGCCGGCGCCTCGTGCCCTCGCATCTGGCCGCGCTGACAATGCTCTACGTCCTGGTGGCCACGGGCCGGGCGAGCATCGATGGGCGTCACAGGTCGCGCGAGATCTTCTTCAACGTGAAGGCGTAGGTCGCAGTGAAGGGGCGCCGACCTGATCCAACCGTTCCTTGACGCACCCGATCCCTTGCCTGGGTCCGGCTGACGTCGTGTCACCGCGACGGCCGTCGGTGCTAGCCGGCCGGGGTCGGGTCGCCGGCGCGTGAGCCCCGCGTCGTTCCGCCGCGCCCAGTGGCGCGTCCTCGTCGCCACGAGCGTCTGCTACCTCTTCTACTACACCGGGCGGCAGAACTTCGGCTGGGCGATCAAGGGGCTCGCGGAGGACGTGGGCCTCAGCAACACCCAGATCGGCTGGATCAGCGGGACGGGCCTCGTCTGCTACGGCGCGAGCCAGATCGCGAGCGGGCACCTCGGCGACCGGTTCGGCGGCCGCCGCCTGGTGGCGCTCGGCGCGTGGCTCTCGTGCCTCCTGAACTGGCTCGTGAGCGTCGGCCAGGGGTTCTGGGCGCTCCTCCTCCTGTGGTCGCTCAACAACGCGGCGCAGTCGCTCGGGTACGCGCCGGCCAGCCGGCTGATCGCGAACTGGTGGGGGCCGCGCGAGCGCGGCGAGGCGTTCGGCGTCTTCAACTTCGGGGCGGGGCTCGCGTCGGTGCTCACCTTCGCCCTCGCGATCGCGGTCCTCGCCACCCTGTCCTGGGTCTGGGTCTTCCGGCTGCCCGTCCTCCTCATGCCGCTCGGCGCGCTCGCCTTCGTCTGGCTGGTCCGCGAGCAGCCGGACGAGGAGGGCTTCGCCCCGCCGGGCGAGGGGTCCGAGGCGGCGCGCGAGCGGGACGCCGGGGGCGCGCTCCTCGAGCGGGTCCACGGCGTGCTGGCGGATCGCCGCTTCCTGCTCGCGTGCGTCGGCTTCGGCTTCACCAACTGGGCGCGGCTCTCGCTCCTCGTGTGGGTGCCCGTGCACTTCCTCGGGGCGGGGTGGCGGGAGGATCCGACGGCCGCCTGGATCACGCTGGCGCTCCCCCTCGGGATGGCCCTCGGGGCGCTCGCCGCCGGCTACGGCGCCGACCGGCTCCTCCACGCGGACCACCCGCGCCTGATCGTGTGGTTCCTCCTCCCGGCCGCCGCCACGGCGCTCGTGATCTTCTTCGTCCCGACCGATCAGCGGGCGCTCGGCGTCGCGCTCCTGTTCCTCGCGGGGTTCCTGGTCTTCGGGCCCGTCTCCTCCTACTCGGCGCTCTGCGCCGCGCTGCTCGGCCGCGGGATGCTGGGGACGGGGATCGGCGTGATGAACGCCGTGGGCTACGGCACCGCGGCCCTCGGCGACCTCGTGATCGGCCTCACGCTGGACGCGACAGGCTCCACCCGCGCGCTCTTCCTGATTGCGACCGGGGTCTGCCTGGCGGGGGCCGGGTGCGGGATGGCCCTGCGCGCCGGACCGCCGGGCGGGGAGCGCCGCGGGCCGTGACCGGAGGGTCTGCCTGGCTCCGTCTGGCCCGCTGTATCGGCGCGACCTCACGGCACCCGCCTCGGTCCCTCAGGTATTTTCCCACTGGCCTCCTCAGGGTTTTCCCATGGCTGCTTCAAGGACTCACCCGATTGCAAGGCCGCGGCATCCCACCTAGCCTAGCGTGGGGGAGGAGGATGCAGAGTATCACGCGTCATGGGCCGCCTCGAGAAGGGCCCCGAGCGGCAGGAGGGCCTACGACGGCTCGAAGAGCGAGAGCTGGCGCCGCGCGCCGACGAGCGCGTCGAAGTCGCCTTCGCCGAGGAACCGGAGCACTTGGTCGGCGATCGGCCGGAGCTGCTGCGTGACGTAGTGGTCGTAGTCGGGCGGGGCGGTCGTCTCGCCGACCGCCTCGGGCCCGGCCTGCGTGATCACGTAGGCGACGATCCGGCCGGCGGGCTCGGCCTGCTTCCGCGCGGCCTTCACGTGCGGTGGCGTCGTCTTCGTGTAGGCGCCGAGCGGCTTCCGGATCGCCTTCCGGTAGGCCAGCTCGGCGTCGTAGCGCCCCGCGCGGAGGTCGGCGACGAACGTCCGGATGAAGTCGGCGACCGGCTCGTCCCGGAACACGCGGCCGAGGAGCTCCCGCTGGAGGCGGCGCGCGACCTCGCTCCAGTCGCGGCGCACGGCCTCGAGGCCGACCAGCTCCAGCTCGGCCCCCACGAGCCCGGCGTAGCGCTTCTTCGACCCGGTCTCGCCGCCCCGCACCTCGGGCATGAAGAACCGCGCGTAGACCTTCTCGAACTCGAGCTCGAGGTGGCTCCGGCAGCCGAACTCGCGGGTGATCGCCGCCGCGACGTCGGCGCCGATCGCGTCGCGGAGCGCCTCGCCCAGCGCCGCCGTGCGCGCCGGCTCCGGCTCGCCGACCTCGACGAAGAGCGAGTCGGTGTCCCCGTAGATGACGCGATGGCCGCGGCGCGCCACGGCCTCGGCCGCGAGCCGGATGACGTGCTGGCCGGCGGTCGTGATCGCGTTCGCCACGGCCGGGGAGAAGAGGCGCGAGGCGGAGGCGCCCAGCACGCCGAAGAGCGAGTTCATGAGGATCTTCGTCGCCTGGGCGCCGACCTGGTCGCCGGCCCGCCGCGCCCGGGCCCGCTCCTCGGCCAGACGGGCGACCAGCTCCGGGAGGATGCCGGGCTCGTCGCGGCCGAAGCAGGCCCCGCTGGGGGTTCGGATCAGGGCGTCGGCCGGCAGCGCCGCGGCCGTCGCCGGCGGCACGTACGTGACGGGATCGATGTTGAACGTCCGGATGAGGCTCGGGTAGAGGCTCTTGAAGTCGAAGACGAGGATGTTCCGGTAGAGACCCGGCACCGAGTCGAGGACGAGCCCGCCCGCGATCGCGGCGGCCTCCGCCTCCCGGCCGGCGCGCACCGACGGCGCCACCCGCCCGCGCGCCCGGAGCGCGCCGAGGTAGAGCGAATCCACGGCGGCGATCTGAGCCCCGACGCGGTCGAGCTGCATGCCGGTCAGGAGGCTCCGCCGGACCGTCAGCTCGACCAGCCCCGTCCGCTCGAGGATCTCCAGGACGAGCCGCGCGTCGCGCAGGTTGTAGGCGACGAGGCTCGCCGGGTCGTCGCGGTAGGCCGCCTCGATCTGCGCCGCGCGATGCGCTCCGCCGAAGAGCTTCCCCTCGCCGAGGATCGCCCGTGCCGCCGTCTCCAGGCGGTAGTCGTCGAGCTTGACGAAGGCGCTCCGGAGCAGCGCCAGCCCGTCGAGCACCTGGCGCCCGGCGAGGACGACCCGCGGGACGCGGGTGAAGCTCTGGTCCCGCTGGATCTCCGCCTCGTCGTCCGTCCGGCCGAGCGCGAGCCGGAGCCCCGCCCGCCGCGCGCAGCGCAGGAGCACGCCCACGTCGAACTCGCAGACATTCCAGCCGGTGAGGACATCGGGGTCCACGGCGCGCACGTGCGCGAGGAAGGCCTCGAGGCACTGGGCCTCGTCCGGCCGGACTTCGAGGGGGACGGGTGCCGCGACGGCGCCGCGGCCGACGAGGAAGACCCGGTCCCCGCCGGCGCCGGCCGCGGCGATCGAGTAGAGCCGCTGGCCGTCGGCGCTCGTCTCGACGTCGAGCGAGAGCACCCGGAGGCGCGGCGTGAACTCGGCCGGGGCGAGGTCCGGGTCGCGGTAGACACGGCCCACGCCGGGCCGGCGCGCGAACGCTCCGGTGACGGCGAACGCGCCCCGGATCCCCCGGTCGATCAGGTAGCGGTAGGCGAAGCGGACGTCGGCCTCGAAGCACTCGACCCCCGCCTCCGCGAGCCGGGCGCGCACCGGCGGCACGTCGCCCGGCACCGTGACCTCGACCCGCAGGACCGCCTTGCCCGTGAACGTCCGGAGCGTCGTGGACGCGAGGCGCGCCGCGGGCAGGGCGCGGCGGAGCGCGTCGGCGTCGGCCGCCCGGACGAAGAAGTAGGGGCGGAAGCGGTCGTCGATCAGGAGCGCCGGCTCGCCCGTCTCGAGCACGGCGTGGAGGTGCACCTCGGGCTGCCCGGCGACCACCCGGTAGGTCGGCGTGAGGACGAAGCCCCGCTCCGCCATCGGGTCCATCTTCGCCCACGTCGGGGGGCCGCGCCAGACGGGGGGCCCGCGGCCGGGGGCCGGGGGTCGGGGTGGGGAACTGCTTGGCCGGGCGCGCCGGCGGGCAGTAGTATGCCTACAGGATGCCCCCCCGCCGGCGACCGCTCCTCGGGCACATCCTGATGAAGGACGGGCTGGTCACGAAGGCCCAGCTCGACGAGGCGCTCCGCGCCCAGGCAGAGGCGAAGACCTACACCCCCTTCGAGCAGATCCTGGTGGAGCGGGGGGTCCTCAGCCAGCCCCGGCTCAACGCCGCGCTCGACAAGTACCAGAAGAAGTACCGGCTCGGCGCCATCCTGGTGGACATGAAGCTCATCAGCGAGGAGCAGCTCCGGACCGCCCTCCAGCACCAGGAGAAGACCGGCCTCCGCCTGGGGGACGCGCTGCTCCGGCTGAACATGCTGACGGAGCGGCAGATGAGGCGGGCGCTCTGCAAGCAGCTCGACGTGAGCTTCGTGGACCTCGACGGCGTGACCCTCGACAAGGACCTCGCCTCCCTGATCGAGCGCGACTACGCGCAACAGCGGCGCGTCATCCCGGTCGCCCGGGCCGACAACCGGCTCACCGTGGCGATGGACGACCCGGCGGACCTCGAGGCGGTCGAGGAGCTGGCCGTCTCGACCGGCTGCCAGATCGAGGTGGTGACCTCGACCTACGCCGCGTTCCAGCGGGCGTTCCTGACGATGTACGGGGAGGGTCCCGCCGCGGCGCCGCTGGCCGCGCCGGCGGCGGCACCGGGGAAGGCGCCCGAGGCGGCTCGGCCGGGGCCGGCGACGGTTCCCGGGAAGCCGCCCGAGGCAGCCCGGCCGGGGCCGGCCGCCGCGCCGCCCAAGCCGCGCACGGAGGAGGACGCGCTCCGCGAGGAGCGCGAGCAGAGCACGCGGGCCCTCCGCGACCTCGACGCCCGCCACGCGGCGACGATGCGGGCGCTCGCGGAGCTGCAGGCGGCGCACGAGGCGCTCCGGGGCGAGCGGGAGGCAGAGGCGCCGGCGCGGCAGGCGCTGGAGGCGCGCTGCGCGGAGGCGGAGCGGGCGCTCGCGGAGCTGCGGACCGCGCACGAAGGGCTCCGGGCGGAGCGGGAGCAGGAGGCCCAGGCGCGGCAGGCGCTCGAGGCGCGTCCCGCGGAGGCCGAGCGGGCGCTCGGGGAGCTCCAGGCCGCGCACGAGGCGCTCCGGGGCGAGCGGGAGGCGGCGGCCCAGGCCCTCCAGGACCTCCAGGAGCGCCACAACCGCGTGCTGACGGCGCTCAAGGCGGCGCAGGACGCCCTCGCCGCGGAGCGGGCCGAGGCTGCCCCGGTGCGGGACGCCCTGGAGGCGCGCCGCGCTGAAGCCGAGCGGGCGCTCGCGGAGCTCCAGGCGCGGCACGCCGAGAGCGAGAAGACCCTCGCCGAGCTCCGGGCCGCGCACGAGGCCCTCCAGAAGGAGCGCGAGGCGACGGCCGGGAGGTTCCAGGAGCTCGCGGGCCGCACGCTCGCCGAGCTCGAGACCGCGCAGAAGGCGCTCCGCCAGGAGCGCGAGGCGAGCGCCAAGATGCGGCAGGAGCTCGAGGCGCTCCGCCGCCGTCCGGTCCGCTGACGCCCGGCCCGCGGCCTGAACCGTCTCGCGGCCGCCCGCCACTCGGCCGCCGTCAACCGCACCAACACCGGCGCCGCGGGGAGCCGCTTCGCCTCGAGGATCCCGGAGAGTGTCAGGATCTGCACGCGTCCGGCCATGTCGGGTTCTCCGCCGCCTACGCGGGGGTCGCGGTGACGTCCGGGAGCCAGGCGCCGGCGCGCCGCAGCTCGCGCCGCAGCGCGGCCACGTCGATCCCCTGCACCGGGCAGCCGGCGCGCAGCGCCTGGACGGCGGCGACGCCCGCCGCCTCGCCCGTCGCAAAGCACGGCGGGATTTCCTTCGTCGCGTGATGCACGCGGTGGTCCACGCTGATGCAGCGACCCGCGACCAGCAGGTTCAGGGTGCGCTGCGGCAGCAGGCTGCGGTACGGGATGTGGTAGAGCGGTACTTCTCGACGAGCGCTCCGTCGGAGCTCGCCCACTCGTGCTTCGGCGGATAGAGGCAGGCGCCGCGCGCGTCCAGCCGCTCGACCAGCTCCTGGCACAGGCCGGCCACGACCTGGGTGCCGTTGCCGTCGTCGAGCGTGAGGAGCAGGACGATCAGCCCGCCCGACGCGAGGCCGCCGAGATAGCCGTAGCGCTCGACGAGGATGACGTCGGCGCCCTGGCGCGCCGCGGCGATGGCGGCGGAGAGGCCCGCCGAGCCGCCGCCGACGACGAGCACGTCGCACGACGCCACCACGGGCACACGGCGCTCCGGCAGACTCACGTGCTCCGGCATCGTGTCGATGGTACGTCCGTGCCGGCCGCGCGGGCCAGGGGTCTAGAGATCCTCGGAGGAGGGCTCCGCCCCACTTCCGAGCCTCCCCCCGGAGGGTTGCGCGGGCAAAGCCCGCGCTCGGAGCGCTTCGCTGAGGAGCGCGCGGATGGACTGACCCGCGCGTCGGTCTTTCAGCAACCTGCTAGACGAGCGGCCAGGGGTAGCGGCGGCCGGAGGGGTCGGCGGGGAAGTGGCTGCCGCCGAGGAGCCGCCGCGCGCGGGCGGCCAGGGCCTTCTGCTCTGCGGGCGCGAGGAGCTCGGCGAGCGCGCCCGGCAGGCCCGCGTCCACGAGCCGGCGGACGTCCTGGAGAGTGCCGTCCGGAATCGGCTCACCGGCGAACTCCCAGATCACGGTCCGAAGCTTCGGCTCGGCGTGGAAGCAGAGGCCGTTGTCCACGGCGGAGATCCGGCCGTCGGGCCCGAGAAGACAGTGGCCGCTCTTCCGGTCGGCGTTGTTCGCGAGGAGGTCGAAGGCGCAGATCCGCCGGAGGGCGTCCTGGTGCTTGGGATCCTCGCGGAGGGTGAAGTAGTGCTGCTCGAAGTCGGCCTCGACGAAGAGCTGGAGCGACCCCTCGCCGAGCGGGCCGTCGCGCTCCACGGTGGGCGGCACGAGTCCCCAGCCGAGGGCTTCCGAGAAGCGGTAGGCAGCCACCTCACGCCGGTAGAGCCGCGGGGGGAAGTCCCAGAGCGGCCGCTCGCCGCGTCCCGGCTTGTACACGGCGAGCGCCGTCGCGTCGCCGAGCCGGACCTCGGCGAGGAACGTCGCGTTCGAGGCCCACGGCATGCGGCCGCGGACCTCCACCTCGCCGCGAGCCAGGAGGTCAAGGGGCAGAGGCCGCGTCATCGGGCTCAGTCGCGGCCGTGGCCGTTGCCGCGGGGGCAGACGTGGCCGCCGGGGTTGACCGGGCGCCCGCAGACCGGGCACGCCGGCCGCCCCGCGGCGAGGAGCGCGCGGGCGCGCTCGACGAACGCCCGGGCCTGGGCGCGGCTCACGTGGAAGCGGGCGGCGGCGGGCTCGCGTTCGCGCCCCTCGCCCTCCTCCTCGACGAGCTCCTCCGCGACGATCACGAAGCGGTCGCGCGCCTCGTCGTACCCCACGCCGAGCGAACGGACGGCCCACGCGGGGGCGATCGGCTCGAGGAGCGACGGGTCGCCCGGCGCCGGGCCGGCGGCCGGGAGCTTCGCGAGCATCGACGCCAGGTACTCGCCGAGCGCGCTGACCTGCTCCTTCTCGAGCTTGAGGGTGACGAGCGCGCCGCCCTCCCGCGCCTGGAGGTAGAAGACGCGCTCGCCGAGCGGGCCGACGGTGCCCGCCGTGAAGCGGTCGGGGGCCTTCAGCTCGAACGAGGGGCTCACCGGGGCCGCAGTCCCGCGAGATCGCCGTCGGTCGAGTTCACCGTGAGGATGACGGGCGCCTCCGGATGGTACGCGATCGCCGTGACGGAGGCGGGCGCGATCGCGATCCGCTGGAAGAAGTCGGGGTGCAGCCCCAGCGCGTGGGCCAGCGCGATCTTGATCGGGTCGGCGTGCGAGACGGCGACGATGATCGCGCCGCGGTGGCGCTCGACCAGGCGCGCGAGGGTCGCGGTGATCCGCGCCTGGATCTCGATGAACGACTCGCCCCCGGGGAAGCGGAACCCGCTCGGGTGGCGCTGGACGATCCGCCACTCGGGGGTCCGGCGGAGCGCCGCGAGCTTGACGCCGGTCCACCGACCGGCGTCGGAGTCGTTGAGCCCGCGCTCGATCCGGACCGGGAGCCGGCGGGCCCGGGCGACCGGGGCCGCGGTCTCGCGGGCGCGCTCGAGCGGCGAGGCGTAGACGGCCGCGATCCGGGGGAGCGGGCCGAGACGCCGCGCGAGGGCCTCGGCCTGCTGGCGCCCTTTGGCGTTGAGGTGAATCCCCGGCGCCCGTCCGTAGTTGATGACGCCGGTCGTCGGGGTCCGCCCGTGGCGCACGAGGAGCACCACGGTCGGGCGCATCCGGGTCAGCGCGCGCGGCATGTCGGCGTCACCCCTCGAGGATGCGCAGCGAGAAATCCATGTAGCGCCGGATCAGACGGAAGTCTTCCCGGTTGTAGGTGAAGAGGGTTGGAGAAGGCACTTCACCGGTAGATCGTCCGGAACCGACCTTCGCGCAGCAGCGTGTCCAGCCGCTGTTCGATCTCTCGGTCCTCGAGCACCTTGCGCAGCGCTGTCTGGATCGCCTCCGTGTCCGTCTTGGCGCTGAACAGCCGGCGAACCTTCTCGATCATCCCCGTCGAGGTTGTAGGTCTTTTTCTTCACCGTGGCCCTCACGGCATCTCCACCTCCTGTACGGATGATACAGACACTCTATCAATCCCATCCATATCGGTCGGCGGTCAGTCGGCGCGCCCGCCGGGCGGGTAGGGGATGGGCCCCGCGTAGTCGGCCCGGAGCGGCGCCCAGCGGGTCGCCCAGAGGCGGGCGAGCGTCCCGGCGAGCTGACGGAGGTGGAGGCGGTCGTGGGCGACCCACGCCGCCAGCAGGTCCAGCCCCGAAAGCCGCCCGAGCGCCCGGTGCTCTACCGCCGCGCGCAGGCAGGCAGGCGCGACCGCGCCCAGGAGGGCGAGGCTCGCCGCGCGCCGCGCCCGGAGGGCCGCGAGGGCCTCCTCGGGGCGCGCGTCGCGGTAGCGCCGCTCCTCGACCCAGCGCTCGGGATCGATCGGCGCGAACTCCTCTTTGCCCTCCACGATCACCCGGACGCGAGCGCCGAAGTCCTCCGTCTCCTCGTCCCGCAGGTGGCAGACGATCTCGATCGGTGCCCACTCGGCCGGGGCGGGCCGGGCGCGCCAGGCGGCGTCGTCGAGGTCGCCCAGCAGGAGGTTCAGCAGCGGCGGCAGGCGCGCCAGCTCCCGGCGCGCCTCACTCAGCACGGTCGCGGGATCGTGCATCGGTCACTCCTCCGGCCGGCCCCGGGGCCGGCTGCCTTCGGGTCCCCTGCACTCGGGTCGACCCCCGATCTCGACCTCGTCGTGGCCGCCCGCCTGGGTGGACAAGCCGCACGTGGACGGCCTGCTCGCCCACGCGCTCGCGAGCCTGGCGGGTTGACCCGGCGTCACTGTCGCACGATCTCCAGGAGCTCGACCTCGAAGACCAGCGTCGCGCCGGGCTTGATCCGCGGCGGCGCCCCGCGGTCGCCGTAGGCGAGGTCCGGGGGGCAGACGAGCCGGCTCTTCCCCCCGACCTTCATGAGCTGCACGCCCTCGGTCCAGCACCGGATCACCCCCTTGAGCGGGAACGTCGCCGGCTGACCGCGCTGGACGGAGCTGTCGAAGACGGTCCCGTCCACGAGCGTCCCGTGGTAGTGGACCTTGACCGTGTCGGCGGCCTTCGGGGCCTCGCCGGTGCCCGGGCGCACGGTCGTGATGACGAGGCCCGAGGCGGTGCGCACGGCGCCCTGCTCGGCGGCGGCCTTGTCCAGGTACGCCTGTCCTGCCTTGCGTTCGGCCGCGGCGACCGCGCCGACCCGCGCCCGCTGGAGCTCCTGCACCTTGGGCCCGTAGGTCTGGAGGTCCACCTTCTTGTCCCGGCCGAGGATGCCGTCGGCGATGCCGGCCTTGACGAACTCGAGCTCCATCTCGGAGAGCCGGAACGCGGCCAGGCTGTTCGCGACCGCGAGGCCGAGGGCGTAGAGGACCTTCTGCTCCTCCGTCTTGAGCTCGGGCCCCGCCGCGGGCGCCGGCCCGGCCAGGACGACGAGGACGATCGCGAGGATCACGGATCGGGTGAGGCTTCGCATGGACGCCGTCCTTTCGGGTGGGGGTGACGGGCTCATCGGTCCCGCCACGATACCCACACGGGCGGGGGGCCCGCAAGGGCGTGCTTGATCTCGCGCCGCCTCGACGCTACGCTGGAGGCATCCGAGCCGACTCACGTGGGGGGAGAGGTATCGTCATGAGCGAGAAGCTGGTCAAGTCCGACGCCGAGTGGCGACGGGAGCTCACCCCGGAGCAGTACGAGGTGCTCCGGCGCCAGGGCACCGAGCGCCCGTTCACCGGCGAGTACCACGCCTGCAAGGACGCGGGCGTCTACCGGTGCGCCGGGTGCGGGAGCCCGCTGTTCAGCTCGACGACGAAGTTCGATTCCGGCACTGGCTGGCCGAGCTTCTGGGAGCCGATCGACCCGGCCGGGGTCGCGACCCACGAGGACCGGAGCCTGTTCATGCGGCGGACCGAGGTGCGGTGCCGCCGGTGCGACGGCCACCTCGGCCACGTCTTCGACGACGGGCCGCCGCCGACCGGCCTGCGCTACTGCATCAACTCCGCCGCGCTCCGGCTGGAGCGGGCCGCCGGCCAGAAGTGAAGCCGACCATGCCCGCGAGAGAGGAGCCCGTCATGCGCTACCGGAAGCTGGGGGGGAGTGCCCTCCAGGTCTCCGCCATCGGACTGGGCTGCATGTCCATGTCGGGGACCTACGGCAAGAGCGACGACGCCGAGTGCGTCGGCGTGATCCAGCACGCGCTGGACCTCGGCATCAACTTCCTCGACTCCTCGGACATGTACGGCTGGGGTCACAACGAGGAGCTGATCGGTCGCGCCGTCAAGGGGCGGCGGAGCCAGGTGGTCCTCACCACCAAGTTCGGCCAGGTGCGGAACCCGGACGGGGCGAACCTCGTCAGCGGCCGGCCCGAGTACGTCCCGAAGGCGTGCGACGCGAGCCTCAAGCGCCTCGGGGTGGAGGTGATCGACCTCTACTACCAGCACCGGGTGGACCCGAAGGTGCCGATCGAGGACACGGTCGGCGCCATGGCCCGTCTCGTGGAGGAGGGGAAGGTCCGCTGCCTCGGGCTCACGGAGGCCGCGCCGGAGACGATCCAGCGGGCGCACGCGGTCCACCCGATCGCGGCCGTCCAGACCGAGTACTCGCTGCTCTACCGGCTGCCGGGGGAGGAGACCCTGCCCGTGTGCCGCGAGCTGGGGATCGCGTACGTCGCCTACTCCCCGCTCGGCCGGGGGCTCCTCGCCGGGCGAGTCCAGAGCCCGGGCGAGATCCCGGAGGACGACCGGCGGCGCCAGCACCCGCGCTTCCAGGGGCAGAACTTCGAGCACAACCGGAAGCTCGTCCGCCGGATTGAGGAGATGGCGGCCGAGAAGGGCATCACGCCGGCGCAGCTCGCGCTCGCCTGGCTCCTCGCGCAAGGGGAGGACGTCGTGCCCATCCCCGGCACGAAGCGGAAGGAGCGCCTCGAGGAGAATCTCGCGGCGCTCGCCGTCCAGCTCACGGCCCAGGACCTCGCGCGCCTCGACGAGGCGTTGCCGCGCGGCGCCGCGGCCGGCGCGCGCTACCCCGAAGCCCAGCTGAAGGCGGTCTACCTGTAGAAATCCTGAGACCCCTCTCCCCGACGAGGGGAGAGGGGCAGGGTGAGGGGGCTCACCCCTCCGCCCGGAAACCCTCCAGCGCCTTCCAGTCGAGCTCGACGCCGTGGCCGGGCCGGTCCGGGGCCACGGCCAGGCCCTCCCGCAGCTCAAGCGGGTGGGCGAGGAAGCGCTCGAGCCCGAAGCCGTGGACCTCGAGGTACGAGGCGTTCGGGACCGCCGCCAGGAGGTGCACGTGCAGGTCGTGGACGCCGTGGGAAGTGACCGGCAGGTTGTGGGCCTCGGCCACGTGCGCGACCTTCAGCCACACCGTGACCCCGCCGCAGTTCGAGACGTCGGGCTCGGGGAAGCTCACGCCGCCGGCCTCGATCAGGCGGGTGAACTCGTAGAGGGTCCTGAAGTTCTCCCCGGCCGCGATCGGGAGCGCCCCCTCGCGGGCAATGCGGACGTGGCCGGCGAGGTCATCCGGGATCGTGGGCTCCTCGAGCCAGAAGACGTCGTGCGGGATGAGGGCCCGGGAGGCGCGGATCGCCTCGTCCGCGGTCCAGCCCATGTTCGCGTCCACCATGAGCGGCGTGTCGGGGCCGAGGAGCTGCCGCACCGCGCGCACGCGGTCCACGTCCTCGCGGAGGCTCGGGCGGCCCACCTTCATCTTGATCGCGCGGAAGCCCTTGCCGAGGTTCTCCTCCGTCTGCCGCAGCAGGCGGTCGAGGGGGAACTGGAGGTCGATCCCGCCCGCGTAGGCCCGGACGCGGGGGTCGTGGCCGCCGAGGAGGCGCCACCAGGGCAGGTTCCGCCGGCGCGCCCGGAGGTCCCAGAGCGCGATGTCCACGGCGGCGATGGCGAAGGCCGCCGCCCCCCCACGCCCGACGTAGTGGAGGCGCCACCACATGCGCTCCCAGAGCTGTTCGATGCGCTCCTCGTCCTCGCCGACGAGCGCCGGCGCCAGGTCCCGCGCGATGAGGGACCGGATCGCCGCCCCGCCGGCGCCCGGGGTGTACGTGTAGCCGAGCCCCTCGGCCCCGTCGCGGGCCCGCAGGCGCACCGTGACCAGCTCGAAGTGCGTGATGTCTCCGTGGGTCGCGTCGGAGAGGACCGTCGGCAGCGGGATGCGATAGTGCGCGACGTCGAGGGCAGCGATGGCCATGACGGGGCTCCCGCCCGACCCTAAGCTGGGGGCCGGCGGCCGTCAAGGCCGTCCCGGCCGACGCGCGCCCGCGCGCCAGCTCGCCGCGGCCATCGCGGCGCCGAGGAGCGCCGTCGCCGCGCAGAAGCCGCCGAGGCTCCCGAAGCCGAAGCGGGTGACGAGCCACCCACCGAGGGCCGTCGCGCCGAGCCAGCCGACGCTGGCCGACGTGATGTTGAGGCCGAGGACTGCCCCCCGCGCCTCGCTCGAGACCTCGGAGAGGGCCGCCAGGAGCGGTGGCCGCCCGAGGGCGTTCGCCGCGGCGTAGGCGAGGCCGAGGCCGATCGAGACGGCGAGCGCCGGCTGCCAGCCGAGGAGCGGGAGGGCGAGGATCCCGGTCGCGACGGCGGAGACGGCATACGCGAGCGGCCGCGCGGGGAAGCGATCGGCCACCTGGCCGCCGGCGATGTTGCCGACGAGATTCCCGATGGCGACCAGCGCGAGCGCCAGGGCCAGCTCGGGGAGTGACACGCCGTAGCTCGTCAGGAGGTAGGTCGGCAGGTAGACGGCCATCGCCGCGAAGCACGCCCGCTCCATCGTCCCGGCGCCGAGGAGCGCCAGCACCCGCGGGGTCATGAGCCGCGCGATCGAGCCGACCGAACCGGCGCCGCCGGCTCGCTGGCCCGCCGGGCGCGGCAGAATCGGCCAGATCGCGAGCGCGGTCAAGACCATGACGCCCCCGTGGGTGGCGATCGCGCCGCGCCACCCGCCGACCGCACCGAGGAGCGTCACGAGCGGGACGCCGAAGACGAGCGACAGCGACTGTCCCGTCATGACCCAGCCGAGGGCGCGACCGCGCTGGGGGGGCGGGACCTGGTCCGAGACGGCCGCGAAGACGGTCCCCATGAACCCGCCCCCGCCCACGCCGGCGAGGAGCTGCCACGCCAGGGCGGCGCTGTAGCTCTGCGCCAGCGCGAGGCCGATCCGCGCCCCGCCCAGGACGACGACGGCCGCCACGAGGATCGGCCGGCGGCCCACCAGGTCCGAGGCGGCCCCGGCGCCGAGCGACGTGAGCCCCCAGGCGATGCTCATGAGCGAGAGCAGGTTCGCGATCGCGCCGAGGTCCGAGTCGAGGTCCCGCGCCATGTCGAGGAGAAACGGGGAGATCCCGATCCCCGAGGTCGTGACGACGAAGGTGGCCCAGCAGAGCGTGACGAGGACGACCGCGAGCGCGCGCGGGCGGTCGTCGGCAGGCATCGCGCCCATTCTACCCGACGCCCGATCCCCTGTGGGCTCGGCGGCGCGCGGCGTGCGGTATCATGACGGGAGCCCTCAAGGAGGAACGGATGCCCACTGACCCGAAGCCCCGCACGCTCGGCGAGCTGCGCCGGGCCGGCTACCGCCCGAAGACCGTCCGGGAGGAGGTCCACGCGAACCTGATCGCGCGGCTCGAGGCCCGCGAGCCACTCTTCCCCGGGATCATCGGCTACGAGGAGACGGTGATCCCGGAGCTGGTCCACGCCCTCCTGGCCGGCCAGAACGTGATCGTCCTCGGCGAGCGCGGCCAGGCGAAGTCGCGCCTGATCCGGGCGATGACCGGGCTCCTCGACCCCGAGATCCCGGTCGTCGCGGGGAGCGAGCTGAACGACAGCCCGTTCGCGCCCGTGAGCCCGGCGGCCCGGCGGCGCGTCGCCGAGGCGGGGGACGACTGCCCGATCGAGTGGCTCACGCGCGCGGCCCGCTACGCGGAGAAGCTCGCGACGCCGGACGTCTCGATGGCCGATCTGATCGGCGACGTGGACCCGATCAAGGTCGCGGAAGGGCGCTACCTCGCGGACGAGTTGACGATCCACTACGGGCTCGTCCCCCGCGCCAACCGCGGCATCTTCTGCGTCAACGAGCTGCCGGACCTGCCCGAGCGGATCCAGGTGGGCCTCTTCAACGTGATGGAGGAGCGGGATGTCCAGATCAAGGGCTACCGGATCCGGCTCCCCCTCGATCTCCTCGTGTTCGCGACCGCCAATCCGGAGGACTACACGAACCGCGGGCGGATCATCACGCCGCTGAAGGACCGCTTCGGCGCCCAGGTGCGGACCCACTACCCGCGGACGCCCGCGGACGAGCTGCGGATCGTCGAGCAGGAGCGGGCGCGGTTCGCGACGGCGGAGGCGCGCGTCGTGGTGCCGGAGTTCATGGCGGAGATCGTGGCGGAGCTCACGGCGCTGGCGCGCCGCAGCTCCGAGATCAACCAGCGCTCGGGGGTGAGCGTGCGGGTCAGCATCGCCAACGACGAGACCCTCCGGAGCGCCGCGCTCCGGCGCGCCCTCCAGCTCGGGGAGGCGCCGGCGGCCCCCCGGATCACCGACCTCCCGGCCCTCGCCGCCTCGATGCGCGGGAAGATCGAGCTCGAGTCGGTCGAGGAGGGGCGGGAGGAGGCCGTGATCGAGGACCTCACGAAGCGCGCCGTGGCCGCCGTCTTCCAGCGGCGGCTCGGCGGAGCGGATGTGCAGGACCTCGTCGCCGCGTTCGAGGACGGGCTCTCGGTCACGGCCGGCTCCACCGTGCCGGCCGCCGACTACGTGCGCCTCCGGGACACGGTGCGCGGGCTCAAGGGCGTGGTCGCGCGCCTCGGTGGCGGCAGCTCGCCGGCCGAGACGGCGGCGGCGGTCGAGCTGGTCCTGGAGGGCCTCCACCTCCACCGCCGCCTGAACCGCGAGCGCGTGGGCGGCGGGTGGGCCTACCGGCGCGCGGCGCGCGAGGCGGAGGAGCCCGGGCCGCGGCCCCGCCGCGAGGGGCGGCGGGAGGAAGGCCGGCGGCCGTGATCCGCCACCGCTACTCGCGCTGGGACGGGACGCAGGAGCCGCTCGCCCCCGACGCCGACCAGCTCCTCGACGCCCTCGCCGAGGATCTCTTCGAGCACGGCGACCTCGAGCGGGCGCTCCACGACCTTTTCCGTCGTGGCCTCTGGGGCCGGCAGGGGCAGCGGCTGCCGGGCCTCCGCGACCTCCTCCGCCAGGTGCGCGACCGCCGCCAGGACCGGCTCGACCGGTACGACGTCGGCTCCGTCCTGGACGACCTCCGCCAGCGGCTCGACCGGGTGATCGAGCTGGAGTGGGCGGCCGCCGAGCGCGCCGCCGCGGAGCCGGAGACGCGCACGCGCGGCGAGGCCGTCCGGCGGACGCTCGAGACCCTGCCGCGGAGCCTCGGCGGGGTGATCCGACAGCTCGCCCGTCACGACTTCCTCGACCCGCTCGCCCGCCAGGAGTTCCAGGCGCTGCTCGATCTCCTCCGCCGGCAGATGGCCGGCCAGGTCTCACGCGAGGTCACCGACGCGCTCCGCGGCATGACGCCCGGCCAGCAGCGGGAGCTCCGTGAGATGCTCTCCGCGCTCAACCGCATGCTCCGCGAGCGGCTTCGGGGCGGGAAGCCGGACTTCGAGGGGTTCATGCGCCGGTTCGGCCACTTCTTCGGGCCGAACCCCCCGCGGAGCCTCGACGAGCTGCTCGAGCGGATGCAGCGCCAGATGGCGGGGATGCAGTCCTTGATGGCCGGGCTCAGCCCCGAGCAGCGCGAGGAGCTGATGCGGGCGCTCCAGGACTCGCTCGACCCCGGGACGATCCGGGAGATGTCGGAGCTCGGCGCGCTCATGGAGGCGCTCCAGCCGCCGTCGGACCTGGTCCGGGAGTATCCGTTCCGGGGCGCCGAGGCGCTCGACCTCGACGAGGCGATGCGGCTCATGGGTGAGCTCCAGGAGCTGGACGGCCTCGAGCAGGCGCTCGAGCAGGCGGGCCGGACGGGCGACCTCGACCGCCTCGACGGCGAGCGCCTGCGCGAGTGGCTCGGGCCCGAGGCCGAGCAGGCGCTCCGTGAGATGCGCGACGTGGCGCGGAAGCTCGAGGAGGCCGGCTACGCCCGCCAGACCGGCGACCGCTGGGAGCTCACGCCGCGGACGATCCGCCGCCTCGGCGAGAAGGCGCTCGGCGAGGTGTTCGGCCGCCTCGGGCGCGCGCGGGTCGGCGGCCACCGGATCGCACCGGTCGGATCGGGCGGTGAGCCGACCGGCGACACGAAGCCCTACGAGCCGGGGGAGCCGTTCGAGGTGAACCTCCAGCGGTCGCTGATGAACGCGCTCGCGCGCCGGGGCCCCGGCACGCCGGTCCGGCTCGCCCTCGAGGACTTCGAGGTGGACCGGGTCGAGGCGACGGTGAGCGCGGCGACCGTGCTCCTCCTCGACCAGTCGAGCTCGATGTTCTACCAGGGCCGCTGGCCGTCGGCGAAGAAGGTCGCGATGGCGCTCCAGGCGCTCATCCAGGGGCAGTTCCCGCGGGACCGGCTCTTCGTCGTCGGCTTCTCGGACTACGCCCAGGAGATCCGGCCCGAGGACGTGCCGGGCGCCGAGCCGAACATGTGGCAGCAGGGCACGAACATGCAGCACGCGATCAGGCTCGCCCGCCGGCGCCTCGCCCGCGAGCCCGCCGCGACGCGCCAGATCATCATGGTGACGGACGGCGACCCCACGGCCCACCTCGAAGGCGGCGAGGCGGTCTTCAGCTACCCGCCCACCCGGCGGACGATCGCGGAGACCTTGCGCGAGGTGCGGCGCTGCACGGCGGCCGGGATCACGATCAACACGTTCATGCTGGCCCGCGCGCCCTACCTCACGCAGTTCGTCGACTACGTCGCGCGGATCAACCGGGGGCGCGCCTTCTTCGCCGAGCCCGGCCGCCTCGGCGACTACATCCTCGTGGACTACGTCCGCAACCGCCGCCGCCGCGTCGGGTAGCGGGCGGTCCCGCTATATGAGCCGCCGCACGATCCTTTCCAGGTCTCTCCGGTTGACGATCCGCATCACCGTGACCTGGGTTTCGTCCACGCGATAGAGCACCCGGTAGTCGCCCGAGCGCAGGCGGTACAGCGGAAACGAGAATCCTCTAAGCCGTTTGATTCGACGGCATCACGCGGCCGGCCTTCCGGTCGGCCTCGGCCTCGGCGATCATCTTCCTGATCTTCGGGCTGTGCTCCAGGACGAAGTCTTCGAGGTCGTCCTCGGTGAGCGGGGTAATCGACGCCGCTGGCTTGCCGCGGAAGGTGATGATCACCGGCTCCCCCTTCATGACACGGCGGAGGAGCTCGTTCGTCTTGTTCTTCAGCTCCACGGTGTTTGCGACTTTCATGAGCGCTCCGTGTGTGGGTTCAGCGCGAGTTTAATAGCCAGCTATGGGAATGTCAACGAAAGAGCGCGTCGAAGCCCAGGCTCACCGTGGCCAGCGGTACGACCGTCACGCGGTTCGCCAGCGGGTATCGCCGCTCCCCGGGATAGAGGACGATCAGCTCGTCGAGACGGAGGTCGTCGAAGGCAATCTTCATTGAAGGCGTCAGGCGCGGCGCGTCGGCGCGCTTGACCTCGACGCCGAGACGGCGGCCGCCCTTGAGGAGGAGCAGGTCAAGCTCCGCCCCGCCGTGGGTCGCCCAGAAGTACGCCTCGTCCGGCCGCACGGCGTTCAAGATTTCAGCGATGGCGTAGCCCTCCCAGGAGGCGCCGCACTTGGGGTGCACGAGCAGCTCCCGCTCGGTGCGGAGGCCCAGGAGGTGGTGGAGGATCCCGCTGTCCCTGAGGTAGACCTTCGGGGCCTTCACCTGGCGCTTCGCGACATTCTCGTGCCACGGCTGGAGCTGGCGGACCATGTAGAGCCCGGTCAGGAGGTCGAGGTAGCGACGCACGGTCGGCTCACTCACGCCCATCGAGCGAGCCGGCTCGGCCGCATTCCAGACACTCCCGTGGTAGTGAGCGAGCATGGTCCAGGCGCGGAGCAGCGCCGCTGCCGGCACGCTGACGCCGAGCTGCGGGAGGTCCCGCTCTAGGAACGTCCGGACGAACTCCTGCCGCCAGACGAAGCTGTCCGCGGCCGTGCGCGCCAGGAACGCGCGCGGGAACCCGCCCCGGAGCCAGTGGCGGTCGAGCGCCAGCGCGCCGACTTCCCCGAGCGAGAACCCGGAGAGCTGGACGACCTCCAGTCGCCCCGCGAGCGTCTCCGAGGACTGTCTCAGGAGCGCCGGCGTTGCGCTGCCCAGGACAAGGAACCGGGTCGGAGCGGGCCTCCGGTCGGCTAAGACGCGCAGGACGGGGAACAGGTCTGGGCGGCGCTGGATCTCGTCGAGCACCACGGTGCCTCTGAGGCGCGCCAGCGTGGTCATCGGCTCGGCCAGCCTGGCCAGGCTGACGGGATCCTCGAGGTCGAGGTAGTTCGGGGAGTCGGCGGGGACGATCAGCCGCGCGAGGGTCGTCTTGCCGCACTGCCGCGGTCCGACGATCGCCACGACACGGCTGCGCCCCAGCGCGGTGCGAATCCGCGCGAGGACCTCGGGCCGAGCGACCACGGAGTGAGGCTACCATGAAAATCGAACAGCGCATGTTCGAATTTCAAGGCGTAGCGCGCGTCACCTGGGCGGGATCACCCAGGGCAGCTCGGCGCGGTGGCCTGCTTCGAACTCGGCGATCCTGGCCTCGTAGCCGAGCGTCACGGCGATCTCGTCCTGCCCCGTCAGCAGCAGCTCCCGCCGGAAGGGATCGATCTCGAAGCGGTGGGTCGCGCCGCCGGGGGCGGTCACCGTCCGGGCTTCCAGGTCCACGGTGACCATCGCCCCCGGGCGCTCGCGGAGGCGGCCGCGCAGCGTGGCGACCGCCTCGGCCGGCAGCAGGACAGGCAGGAGCCCGTTCTTGAAGCAGTTCTCCCGGAAGATGTCGCCAAGGCTCGGGGCGACGACGGCGCGGATCCCGTAGGCGTCGAGCGCCCAGACGGCCATCTCGCGCGAGGAGCCGCAGCCGAAGTTCTCCGCCGTGACGAGGATCTTCGCCGCGCGGTAGGCCGACTGGTTCAGGACGAAGTCGGAGCGCGGGCTCCCGTCCGGGCCGAAGCGGAGGTCGTGGAAGAGGAACCGGACGTACTCCGGGCTCCGGGGCTTTCGCAAGAACCGCGCCGGGATGATCCGGTCCGTGTCCACGTTGGGGAGGTCGATCGGCGCCGCGACGGCGGTGAGGCGGCGGAAGGGCTCCATCAGCCGAGCCTCCGCACGTCGGTCAGCCGCCCGGTCACCGCGGCGGCCGCCGCCATCGCGGGCGACATGAGGTGGGTCCGCGCGCCCTTCCCCTGGCGCCCCTCGAAGTTGCGGTTGGAGGTGGACGCGACGCGCTCGCCCTCGGCCGCCACCTCGCCGTTCATCCCGACGCACATGGAGCAGCCGGCTTCCCGCCACTCGAACCCGGCGTCGCGGAAGACCTGGTCGAGCCCCTCGGCCTCGGCCGCGCGCTTGACCGTCCCCGAGCCCGGCACGACCCAGGCGGGGACCACGGCCCGCCGCCCCTGGACGATGCGCGCCGCGGCGCGCAGGTCGTCCAGCCGGCTGTTCGTGCAGGAGCCGATGAAGACCCGGTCCACGCGGATCTCGGCGAGCGGCGTCCCGGGCCGGAGCCCCATGTAGCCGAGCGCCCGCTCCATGCTGGCGCGGCGCGCGGGGTCGGGCTCGGCCGCGGGGTCGGGGACGCGCTCGGTGATCGGCAGGGCGTCCTGGGGGCTCGTCCCCCAGGTCACGGCCGGCGCGATCGCGGCGGCGTCGAGCGAGAGTTCCCGGTCGAAGGCGGCGCCGGGGTCGGTCGGCAGCGCCCGCCAGGCCTGGAGCCCCTGCGCCCAGGCCTCCCCGCGCGGGGCGAACGGGCGGCCCTCGAGGTAAGCGACGGTCGTCTCGTCGGGCGCCACCATGCCGGCCCGCGCCCCGGCCTCGATCGACATGTTGCACACCGTCATCCGCTCGTCCATGGACATGGCGCGGATCGTCGAGCCCGCGTACTCGATGGCGTGCCCGGTCCCGCCGCCCGCGCCGATCTGCCCGATGATCGCGAGGATCACGTCCTTGGCCGCGACGCCCAGGGCGAGCCGTCCCTCCACCGTGATGCGCATGGTCTTCGGCTTCCGCTGCCAGAGCGTCTGGGTCGCCATGACGTGCTCGACCTCGGTCGAGCCGATTCCGAACGCGAGGGCGCCGACGGCGCCATGGGTCGAGGTGTGGGAGTCGCCGCAGACCAGCGTCATCCCGGGGAGCGTCAGGGCGAGCTCGGGGCCGATGATGTGGACGATCCCCCGCCGCGCATCCCCCGGGCCGAAGTACGTCACGCCCTGCTCGGCCGTGTGGGACGTCAGGGCTTCCACCATCGCCTGGATCTCGGGGTCGGTGGCGACGGCCCCGGGCGAGGTGAGGACGTAGTGGTCCGCCGTCGCGAAGGTGAGGTCGGGCCGCCGGACCCGCCGGCCGGCCTTGGCGAGGCGCGCGAAGGCGTGGGTCGAGCCCTCGTGGAGGAGGTGGCGGTCGATGTAGAGGAGGGTGTGCCCCCCGGGGCCCTCCGCCACGACGTGGCGGCTCCAGATCCTCTCGAACATCGTGCGCGGCGAGTCCATGGGCGTCGTCTCCCTCAGGTTCGCGTCCTCAGATGGAAGCTCTTCGGGCGCGTGAGGTGGCGGAAGCCGAGGTGGGAGAGCGAGCACCCCTTGCCGCTGTCCTTCACGCCGACCCAGGGGAGCATCGGGTCGAGGTAGTCGCAGCGGTTCGCATAGACGGTGCCGGCCTCGAGGTCGGCTCCGAGGCGCGTCGCGCGCTCCGTGTCCTCCGTCCAGACGGAGGCGGTGAGCCCGTAGGGGCTGTCGTTCATGAGCCGCGCCGCCTCGGCGTCGTCCCGGACCGGCATGAGCCCGACGACCGGGCCGAAGCTCTCCTCGCGCATGACGGCCATCCCGTGGTCCACGTCCACGAGCACGGTCGGCTCGTAGAAGAACCCGCGCTCGCCCCAGCGCTGCCCGCCCGTCAGCACGCGGGCGCCGGCGGCCCGCGCCTGGGCGACCTGCTGCTCGACGACCCGGCGCCCCCGCTCGTGGGCGAGGGGGCCGTGGGTCGTCGCCCGGTCCTCGGGATCCCCCAGCCGGTACTGCCGGACCAGGGCGACGGAGGCCTCGACGAAGCGGTCGAAGAGCGGGCGCGCGACATAGATCCGCTCCACCGCGCAGCAGCTCTGGCCGGCGTTGTAGAAGGCGCCGTCCACCAGGTTCTCGACGGCGAAGTCGAAGTTCGCGTCCTCGGCGACGTACGCCGGGTCCTTCCCCCCGAGCTCGAGGCCCGCGTCGATGAAGCGCCGGCTCACCTCCCCGTAGACCTCGCGGCCGCCCGCGACGGAGCCGGTGAACGACACGTAGTCCACGCCGCCCGAGCGGATCAGCCGCGCCGTGGCCTCGTGGTCGAGCCGCGCCGCCGCGATGAGGCCGGCCGGCAGCTCGGTGCCCGCGAAGGCGTCCACGAAGTGGTCGGCGCAGAGCGGGGTGAGCCGCGCGTGCTTGACGAGGACGGCGTTGCCGGCGAGGAGCGCGGGCACGATGACGTTGACGGCGATCAGGAGCGGGTAGTTCCAGGCCGCGATGTCGAGCACGACCCCGAGCGGCTCGTGCCGGACGAAGCGCTGGAAGCCCTCCTTCGGCGGGAGCGGCTCGTCGGCGAGCGCGGCCGGCGCGAGGCGGCACATCGTCTCGGCCCGGTCGATCATGGTCTCGATCTCGCGCTCGGCCTGCACGAGGGGCTTGCCCATCTGGCGGGTGATCTCGAGCGCGACCCGGTCCGCCATCGCGCGGAACGCCGGCGCCATCCCGGCGACCACCCGGATGCGCTCGGCGACGGGCACCCGGCGCCAGGCCCGCTGGGTCTCGCGGGCGCGGGCCACGATGGCGCGGAGCTCGCGCTCCGTGGTGTACGATACCTCGCGGAAGGGCTCGCCGGTGGCCGGGTTGACGAGCGTCCAGCCGTCCCTCACGCGCGCGAGCTTACCCCGACCCGGAAGCCCAGGCAAGGAGCGGGTGCCGTGCTGAAGTTCGTCGTCGTGTGCCATCGCCGCCCCGACTGGTCGCGCTCTGAGTTCCGCCGTTACTGCCGGGAGATCCACGGGCCGCTGGCCGAGGCCATCCCCGGCGTCCGCGGCTACGTGCAGAACTTCGTTCGGCCCGAGGAGGGGCGCGATCCGGCGTGGGACGCGGTCGTCGAGTTCTGGTTCGACGATCGCGAGACTATGGAGGCCGCGTGGCGCTCGGAGGCGGGCCGCCGCGCGACCGACGACAACGCCCACTGCATGGACCTGGCGCGTACGGCCTGGGCGGTCGTCGAGGAAGTGGTGGTGCGCGCCCCGGCCCCTTGACCCCCGGTTCGCGGCGTGGCATCAGGGAGGGGTGGAGCGCGTGGTCATGAGCAAGCGGGTCCGAATCGTCGTCTGCGGCTTCGGGCGGGTGGGGCGCGCCTTCGCCCGGCTGCTCGGGGCGAAACGTGCCCTCGCCGAGCGCGCCCACGGGGTCACGCTCGACCTCGTGGGCGTGGGGGAGCTCGGGGCGAGCCTCCTCCGGCCGCACGGCCTCCCGCCGGAGGAGACGGCGAGCTTCTTCGAGGCCCGCGGTAGCTTCGCCGGGCACCCGGACGCGCGCCCGGGCTGGCAGGGGCTCGATCTCCTCCGCGAGGCCGAGGCCGAGGTCCTGGTGGAGACGACCCCGACGGACATCCGCACCGGCGAGCCCGCGCTCGGCCACGTCCGCGCCGCGCTCGGCCGGGGGATGCACGTCGCCAGCGCGAACAAGGGCCCGTTCATCCGCCACTACCGCGAGCTGCGCGAGCTCGCGGCCAAGAACGGCGCGGCGCTGAAGCTCTCGGCGGCGGCCGCCGCGGCGCTCCCCACCCTCGACGTGGCGCAGGTCTGCCTCGCGGGCGCCGAGATCCTCGCGATCGAGGGCGTGCTGAACGGGACGTCGAACTTCATCCTCACGCGCATGCGCACGGGCCAGGCCTACGCCGAGGCGCTCGCCGAGGCGCAGCGGCTCGGCATCGCGGAGCCCGATCCGACGCTCGACGTGGAGGGGTACGACACGGCGAACAAGCTCGCGCTGATCGCGAACGTCTGCATGGACGCGGACCTCGAGCCCGGCGCGGTCGAGCGGACCGGGATCACGGGGCTCGCGGCGGAGGCCGTGCGGGCGGCAGCCGCCGAGGGGCGGACTTACCGGCTCGTCGGGCGGGCCGTGCGCGACGGCGACGGCCGCGTGCGCGCCCGGGTGGCGCCCGAGGGCCTGCCGTCGGACCACCCGCTCGCCGCCGTGGACGGGGCCGAGAAGGGGATCACCTACACCACGGACACGATGCACCGCGTGACGGTCGTGGGCGGCAAGAGCGATCCGCGGGGCGCCGCCGCGGCGCTCCTCAAGGACGTCCTGAACGTCTACCGCGCGTCCTGACGCGCGGGCCCCGAGGAGCCGAGCACCCGATGAGGCGGGAAGCAGGTTGCTCCCCTCCCCCCCTGAGGGGTGGGAGGGGGCGGGGGTGCGGGGGGACCCGATGAACAACGCTGACCTGATCGTCCGGACCCTCCGCGAGGCCGGAGTCCAGTACGGCTTCGGCATCCCGAGCGGGAACGTGCTCCCCTTCATGGAGGCGATGCGGCAGGGCGGGCTCCCCTTCGTCCTCACCGCCCACGAGGGCTCGGCGGCGTTCGCGGCCGACGTGATGGGCCGCCTCACGGGCGCCCCCGGCCTCGCCATCGCCACGCTCGGCCCCGGGGCGACGAACCTGACGACCGGCGTCGGCTGCGCCTACCTCGATCGGTCGGCCCTCATCGCCCTCACGTGCAACCTGCCCACGGCCCAGCTCGGGCGGCGCATCCAGATGGCGATCGACCACCACGCCCTGTTCTGCCCCCTGACGAAGGCGAGCCTCGCCTTCCGGAAGGGCCGCGTGGCCGCGGTGCTCGAAGAGGCGCTCGCGATCGCGCTCGCCGAGCCCCCGGGGCCGGTCCACCTGGATCTGCCGGAAGACGTCGCCCTCGCCCCTGCGGTGGAGGACGTCCCCCCGATCCCGAGCGGCCGACGCTGCCGGCCGGCCCCCGAGGCCGCGATCGAGAAGGCCGCGGAGCTCCTCGGCCGGGCCCGCCAGCCCGTGGCGGTCCTCGGCGCATCGGCCATGCGGATCGCCCGCCCGGCGCTCCTGCGCGAGTTCGTCGAGCGGCACCGGCTCCCGTTCGCCTCGACGACGATGGCCAAGGGGCTGATCGACGAAGACCACCCGCTCGCGCTCGGTTGCATCGAGCGCGCGCGCCGGCAGGTGCAGCGGGAGCTCCTGCGGAGCGCGGACCTCGTCGTCGGGCTCGGCTACGACGTCGTCGAGGTGGAGTACGAGGCGTGGATCGGCACGGTTCCCCTGCTGAGCGTGGACGTCGAGCCGGTGGACGCCGATCCGAGCGTCACCGTCGCCCACGAGGTGATCGGCGACCTCGAGGCGGCCCTCGAGCGCCTGACCCGCCTCCCGCCCCTCCGGCACGCGTGGCCCGCCGACACGGCCCGGCGGCACCGGGAGCGCTTCCAGGCGGCGCTCCGGCCCGCGGGCACGGCCTTCGCGCCGCACCAGGCGATCGACATCGTCCGGGCCGTCCTGCCCCGGGACGGCATCCTTGCCTTCGACGTCGGCGCCCACACCCACCAGATCGCGGGGCAGTGGGCGGCCCACGAGCCGCGCACGTTCGTCATCACGAACGGCTGGTCCTCGATGGGGTTCGGCCTCCCCGCCGCCATCGCCGCGAAGCTCGCGCGGCCGGACCGGCCCGTGGTCGCCGTGATCGGAGACGGCTGCTTCCAGATGACCTGTGGCGAGGTCGCCGTGGCCCAGCGCCTGGGGCTCCAGCTCCCCATCGTGGTGCTCGACGACCGCTGGCTCGCGCTCATCCAGGTGAAGCAGGAGCGGCGCCGGTTCGCCGTCTACGGGACCGACCTCGGGCGCAAGGACCGAGAGGCGCCAGAGCACTATTTCGGCGCGCCGGCAGTCACGGCGCGCGGGCCCGGCGAGCTGGAGAAGGCGCTCCGGGACGCGTTCCGGGCGGACGGACCCACCGTGATCGAGGCCGTCGTGGACCCGGCCCAGTATCTCGAGACCGTGTACGACTGAGCTGAGACGCAGCACCGGTGACACGGGCTTGACCTGTATGCCTATCTCTCCTAGCATGTATGCATATCTCCGGGCTCGCCGGTCGGAGGAGGGCATGGCGCGGGCGACACGACTCAAGCGGAAGTCGTTCTTCGTGGACGAGCGGGCGCTTCGCCGCGCCCGGAGGGCGCTCGGCGTCGCCACGGAGGCCGAGGTGGTCCGGACTGCCGTCGAGCGGGTCGCCGAGATGGAGCGGTTCTGGCGCTTCATGCGGCGCACTCGCGGCGTCCTCAAGCCCGGCAGCGTCGAGGCCCCGTAGGGTGCCGTGGGCCGTCTTCGATACGAGCGTCTACATCGGACACTGGGAGACAGGTCTCTACGAGGAGACGCTCCGAGCGGTGCGCCGCGCGTTCCTGGTGCGCCACTCGGCCGTGGTGCTTTCGGAGCTGCGCCGAGGGGCTCGCACGCGGCAGGCGCGGCGGGCGGTCGACAGTCTGCATCGCGTGGCGACGGTCGTCTGGGAGCCATCCGCGGCCGATTGGTGGGAGGCCGGAGGGCTGATTCGGGCGCTGGGTGACGCCCGCGGCTGGGACAGCGCGAAGCGCCGGGACTTCCAGAACGACGTGCTGATCGCGTTGACCGCGCGCCGGCACGGCGCGACCGTGATCAGCGCGGACCGCGCCGATTTCGAGTTGCTCGCGCGCGCGGTGCGCGTGCGGGTTGTCGTCGTCTGAGGAGGAGACGCATGTTGCACTCGGTCGAGGTGACGCGGCGGCGCCTGCTGCGCGCGGCCCTCGCGGCCGCGGGGCTCGGGCTCGGGTCGCTGCCGGCCTGGGCGGAAAAGCTTCTCAGGACGCCGCCCCAGACCCGCGGGCCCTTCTACCCCCTCGAGCTCCCGCTCGAGCGGGACAACGACCTCGTGACCGTGGCCGGCGGCTCCGGGCTCGCGAAGGGCGACATCGCGAACGTCGTCGGGCGGGTCCTCGACGAGGCCGGGCGGCCGCTCCGCCAGGCGCGCGTCGAGATCTGGCAGTGCGACGCCAACGGCAAGTACCGCCACCCCTGGGACCGGCGGGAGGTCCCGCCCGACCCGAACTTCCAGGGCTACGGCCAGTTCGTGACGGGGGCCGACGGGGCGTACCGCTTCCGCACCATCAAGCCGGTGCCGTACCCGGGCCGCACGCCCCACATCCACTTCGCGATCAGCGGCCCGGGCTTCGAGCCCCTCGTGACCCAGCTCTACGTCGCGGGCGCGCCCCAGAACGCGGGCGACTTCGTCCTCCAGGGCATCCGCGACCCGGGGGCGCGCCAGCGCGTGATCGTCCCGTTCGAGCGGCCGGCCGGGGAGCCGCGGGGAGACCTCCTGGCACGGTTCGACATCGTCCTCGCGGCGGACGGGCGGCTCGGCCGGCCGGGCCCCGAGTACCGGCAGCTCCGGCGCGCGTAGGCCGGCCATGCCGCGGCAGCGCCTCGACCTCACGCCGGTCGAGCACCTGGCGATCCTCGACGCCGAGGGGTGCGTGGACGTGGCGCTCGAGCCTGCGATCCCGCCGGACGACCTCCGGCGGCTCTACCGGACGTTCCTCCTCGCGCGGCGGTTCGACGAGCGGATGCTGCGCCTGCAGCGCCAGGGGCGGATCGGGACGTACCTCCCCGCCGGGGGCAACGAGGCGGCGGTCCTCGGAAGCATCTACGCCCTCCGCCCGAGCGACTGGCTCGTGCCGGTCTGGCGCGAGTGGCCGGCCTGCCTCTGGCGCGGCTGGCCGCTGGAGACCCTGATCCTCCTCTACGCGGGCTTCACCGAAGGGACCCAGGTCCCGGACGGGCACCGCGACCTGCCCGTGTGCGTCCCCATGGGGACCCACGTCCCCCACGCGGTCGGCGTCGCGTACGCCGCCCGGTACCGGCGCGAGGGGAGCGTGACCCTCTGCTACTTCGGCGACGGGGCCAGCTCGGAGGGCGTGCTGCAGGAGGCCCTCAACTTCGCGGGTGCCCTGGGGTTGCCGGTCGTCTTCGTGTGCATCAACAACCAGTGGGCGATCTCCGTCCCGCGTGCGCGGCAGACCCGGGCGACGACGATCGCGCACAAGGCCATCGCCTACGGCTTCCCGGGGCTGCAGGTGGACGGGAACGATCTCCTCGCCGTCTACGTGGGGACGCGCGAGGCCGTCGAGCGGGCCCGCTCGGGCGGCGGCCCGACGCTGGTCGAGGCGGTGACCTATCGCCTCTCGGCGCACTCGACCGCCGATGACCCGACGAAGTACCGGAGCGACGCGGAGGTCCGGGCCTGGGAGGCGAAGGAACCGCTCCCGCGGTTCCGGCGCTACCTGGAGGCGAAGGGGCTCGTGGACGAGCGTGTCCACGCGCAGCTCGAGGCCGACGCGGACGACGAGGTGCGGGCGGCGGTCGAGCGCGCCGAGGCGCGGATGGGCGAGGGTCGCTTGGCCGACATGTTCGACCACGTCTACGCGGAGCTGCCGGCGGAGGTCCAGGTCCAGCGCGCGGCGTGGGCTCGGGAGGTCGAGGAGAGCCCCGAGGCTGCGCAGCCCGGGGACTCGGCCTGAGCCCCGTCGTCACGTCGTGACCGCCGGCGGCGGGCTCGCGGGTTGCCGGCGGAGCCGGCGGTAGAGCGCCCACCCGAGCCCGGCCGGGACCGCGAGCGGGCTCCCCTGTGCCGCGAGCGCGGCGAGCCCGACCGCGACGTCGAACGCCGCCTGCCAGCCGGCGACGAACGCCTCCCGGACGCGCTCCCGGGCCCGGGCGAGCAGGCCCTCGGGCGGCGCCGCGGCGCCGACGCGGACGAGGTTCACGCGGACGGCCGCCATCTCCGTGCGCGCCCGGAGGAAGCGGAGGCGGCCCGTGAGCCGCTCGATCTCCCCCCGCACGCGCGCCAGCTCGGTCTCGAGGGCGAGGAGGTCCGTCACCTTCTGGGCCCTCGCCATGAAGCCGAGGAGCTGGGCCTCGTGCCGCTCGAGGTTCCGGACGCGCGCCTCGAGGTCCACGAACTCCTCGCTCACGTCCTGGCCGGCGATGCGCCGCGCCGTGATGCGCCCGAGCGGCTCGAGGTCGCGCACCGTCCGGCTGAACGCAGCCGGGGGGACATAGGCCGTGACGGTGGCCCTCAGCACGCCCGCGCCGTCGGCGTGCGTCTGGGTGTCGGCGACGTAGCCGCCGGCGGCCTCGACGAGCTCGGTCAGCCGCGCGATGGCGCCCTCGACGTCGCCGAGCTCGATGTCGAACGTCGCCTGGCGGAGGACCCGCCGCGCCCAGGGGACGGCGGGCGTCCCCTCGGGCGCCGCGGCGCGGTAATCCGTCGGGGCGAGGGTGGCCTCGGGGGCGGAGCGGCCGGCGAAGCCGCCGGTCGTCGGGCGGCCACGGGAGCTGATCGGCGGGCGGTCGGCGAGCCAGAACGGCAGCACGAGGATGGCCGCGGCGATGAGCGCGGCCCACGCGAGGCGTCGGCCGCGGAACCGGACGGCGACCTGGCAGAGTGACCGGATGCGGTCGGCCAACGAGGAGACGAGGGGTCCGGGGGCCAGCGTCATGACCGTACCCTCCTTTTGCTCCTTTGGACCAGCGACCCGCCGGGAAGTTCCCGGCGGCGCGCGTGGTGGAGGGCACTCGCGGGAGGGGAGCGGGTCGGCCGGTGCATCAGGCAGGCCCGCCAGGTGGGGGGAGGATCGCGAGGCGCAAGGCGAGAGGTGGTGTCTCCCCGGGTCTCCACGAAGCTCCAGGTGACGTCGGTGCTGCTGACCCCAGCACGGCGACAGAGGCGTGCGTAGCTGAAGCCCTCACCGGACGCGCGCACGGCCGGTCATGGGCTTATCCCGTAGGCGCTTAGCCGCGTCCCGCGATGGATCATCCAGTTCGGGGCTGATAATCATCCGCGCAGTGGTTGATTATCATCCGAGAAAGCTGTACCCTGGCGGCTGTGATCGGACGCCACCTTGCCGCCCCTCTTCTCGCTGCCCTCAGTGAGCGGCCCGTCGTGCTCCTGAACGGCGCCCGCCAGGCTGGAAAGAGCACCCTTGCGACCTGGCTCGCATCGGGACCGCACCTGGCGAGATACCTCACCTTCGACGACGCGCGCACGCTGGCCGCGGCCCACGCCGATCCCGCTGGCTTCGTGGACGGCTTGGCCGGCCCCGTCGTTCTCGACGAGATCCAGAAATCGGTGGACCTCCTCCCGGCGATCAAGCGCAGTGTCGACCGGGACCGGCGACCGGGCCGGTTCCTGCTGACGGGCTCGGCGGAGGTACTCATGCTGCCCCGCGTGTCCGAATCCCTGGCCGGCCGCATGGAGATTCTCACGCTGTGGCCCTTGTCACAGGGCGAGATCGATGGCCGGCGCGAGGGCTTCGTGGACACACTCTTCGGGGAAGCGCCGCTCGACACGCCGGTCGAGCCCGAGCCGTGGCCGCGGCTCGTGGAGCGGATGTTGCGCGGCGGATATCCGGAGGTCGTCAGCCGGGGTGGGGACCTGCGACGGGAGGTCTGGTTCGACTCGTACCTCACGACTATCCTCCAGCGGGAGATCCGGGACCTGTCCCAGGTCGAGAGTCTGACCGCGTTGCCGCGGCTGCTCGCGATGCTGGCCGCCCGTGTCACGGGGCTGGTGAACTTCGCCGAGCTCTCGCGCAGCACGACCATCCCGCAGACGACGCTCAAGCGGTACATGGCTCTGCTCGACCTCACCTTCATCGTCGAGACGCTCCCGGCCTGGGCGTCGAACCTGGGGCAGCGGCTGATCAAGGCGCCAAAGCTTCTCCTCACCGACACCGGGCTGCTCGGTCACCTTCTAGGAGCCACCCCGGAGACGCTGGTGGCGCGACGGGAGCTCGCCGGACTGCTGCTCGAGACGTTCGTGGCGATGGAGCTTCGGAAGCAGATCGGGTGGAGCCGCGCGCGTTCCCGGATGTTCCACCTCCGCACCACGGCCGGGCGGGAAGTGGACATCGTGCTCGAGTCTCGCGGCGGCGCGATCGTCGGGGTCGAGGTCAAAGCCGGCGCCACGGTGGGCGCGGGCGACTTCAAGGCGCTGCGGGCGCTGGCGGACGCGACGGGCAGGCGATTCCGGCGCGGCGTGGTGCTCTATGCCGGCTCCGAGTCGCTCCCGTTCGGCCCGAAGCTCTATGCGCTTCCGGTCAGCGCCCTTTGGCGTCTCGGAGCGGAGATGGTCGAACCTCTGGAATCGACGACAACGGCATGACATCCCAGCGTGAAGCCCTGGACTACTATCGCGAGATGCGGGCCGGCATCGACGCCAAGCTTGCCGCTCTGCCGTCGAGCAGCTTCCTTCGAGCGGCGCTCCCGAAGGAGCGGCTCGATGCGGCATTCGCGTCCGCGGATCGGCAGGTGGAGGAGACCGGCGGCAACACGTCGACCCTCGTCTCCTTTCCACCCCTCGTCCTCCTCTGCGGCCGGCGCTCGGACACCCAGCTCGCCGCGCTTGAGGATGACCTCCAGCGGGTTGTCCGTTACTCGAGGAAGTCGGCGAACGAGGTGACCCAGTTCTTGAAGGTGGATGTCCCGCAGGATCGTGAGTGGTGCGGTGGGCTGTTCGAAGTTGCCGTGAAGGCGCGCCTGCTCCGCATCCCCGGCCTGGCTCTGGAACTCGATGTCCTGCTCCCCAACCGACGGGAAGCCGACGCCCTGGTCTACTGGGAAGGCAGGACCTTCTCTGTCGAGTGCACTGTCATCACGGAGAGCGACGAGGACCGGGAGGCATGGGATCGCTTCGTGGCGAGCCAGAACTCGGGTCAGGCACCGGTCATGGTACGGCCGGGGCCGTTTGATGCCGAGAATGCGCGGAGCCCCAGCCCCTACTACGACACGGTTCGGGTCTACGACAAGGTGTACGACAAGCTGGCGAAGGGGTTGGACCCTCGACAATCTCAATTCGCACCGGGTACGCCGAGCGTTCTTCTCCTGTCGGTCTGGTCGCCCAGGGCGCCGCTGGATTCCTACAGCCCGGGTGTGGGGTGGGCACTGGACGAGCTGTTCGCGGACCAGCCGCGGAAGCGAACGATCGCCCCGGGAGAGTCGGGAATTGACATCGCCCTGACTGGCTGGATCGACCGAAAGGCGAAAGAGCTTCAGGCCGGAGGGAAGCTCACGACCGCGCAGTATGCGAAGGATCTTCCGCAAATCATCGCCGCGCCTCGCGGCCTTGGGGGAATTCTTGTGTTCGACGGGTACCTCCTGACGACGGCCAGGGTAAACTACAACGCGCAGCGCGCATGCCGTTTGTCTCACCGCGAGATGTGTGTTAGCGCCCACGCTTTCTGACATCTCCCGGCTCGACTTCTTTGCCGCTGGCGTGGACGATACGGGGCGCGGGGCTCGGGAGGCGTCCCGGCGACGCTCGATTCCCTACGGATCCTGAT
>Ga0114945_10000237_pt1 | contig 34469 bp, 30 predicted proteins | sample OV2TP3_FD_87194 | JGI IMG/M metagenome (GOLD analysis project Ga0114945, IMG submission 87194) | Hot spring microbial communities from Beatty, Nevada to study Microbial Dark Matter (Phase II) - OV2 TP3 | ecosystem: Environmental > Aquatic > Thermal springs > Hot (42-90C) | place: USA: Beatty... | reverse complement strand
GCAGAAGCGCAATGTGCTCGATTATCTCACGGCTGCGTGTGAGGCGCGCCTGCGCGGAGAAATACCTCCCTCATTGCTTCAGACCACCTGATCACATCCACATACCATCTGTACGGTTACGTTCTGCCTATTTCAACCGACCGGGACCCCGGATCGTAAACGGTTTGGAGATCCTGGCTGAGGTTTTCCACCCGGAGCTTTTCTCCGGCCTGATCCCCCCTGGCGCGGCAGAGAGGGTCGCCTGACCGGGCGGAATGACCAGCCCTCTCTGAAGCCCTCGAAGCATTCATTTAGACACCTCCTTCTCGCGTGAAAACATGATGTCCGGACATGGTGGAAACCTGCATAAACTGGCGCACTCGGCCGGACTGTCGACGGAGGAAATCCTGGATTTCAGCGCCAATATCAACCCTTTGGGGCCACCGGAGTGGTTGGGACGGGTGATCCACGAACAGATCAAAGCCGTCGCGCACTACCCCGACCCCGACGCCACCGCGCTCGTGGGGGCGCTGGCCCGGCGATACGCTGTGTCCCCGGAGGACGTGGTGGTAGGAAACGGGTCGAGTGACATTCTGTATGCCCTGCCCAGGGCGTTCAGCATCTCGCGCGTGGTGATCCCGGTTCCCTCCTACATCGACTACGCCACCTCTGTGCGGCTTGCGGAGCTTTCGCCAGAACGGTTTGAGATGCGAGAGGGAGATGGGTTCGGGCTGAATATAGACAGTCTGGGTTCTCGCCTGGAGCGCGGCGCTCTGGTGCTTCTGGGACAGCCCAACAACCCGACCGGCCTGCTGTTTGACCGGACCGCGTTTTGTCGTCTGGCGGAAAGACACTCGTCGGTGACGTTCGTGGTGGATGAGGCCTTCGCCGATTTTGTGGAGGGGTATGACACGCTGATTCGGGACCGTCCGCACAACGTGGTCGTGCTTCGATCCATGACCAAGTTCTACGCCATTCCCGGCCTTCGCCTGGGGTTTGCGGTGGCGGACCCCCTGTTCGCAAGGCGTCTGCGCGCCCTGCTGTCTCCCTGGTCCGTGAATGTCTTCGCGCAGGCCGTGGGGGTGGCGGCGCTGGATGATGAAGACTACGCCCGCCGCACAAGGGCGTTCGTGGCGTGCCAGCGTGAAAGGCTTGCAAGCCGGCTGGCGGACATTCCGGGTCTCTGGGTCTATCCCGGCCAGGCCAACTATCTGCTGGTGCGTCTCGAAAGCGCCGGCGTGGATGCTCCGGAGCTCGGGCGGCGTCTGCTGGGGGAGGGGATCGCCATCCGGGTGTGCGAGAATTTTGAAAGGCTCGACAAACGATTCTTCCGGGTGGCCGTCCGGACGGAGGTGGAGAACGGTCGTTTATGCCGGGCGCTTACATCGGCCCTGTCGCAATGAGGCTGGAATACCAGATTCTGGCTGCGGTGGGGCTGGACCTCCTACTAGGGGACCCCCGCTGGCTTCCCCATCCGGTCCGGGGGATCGGATGGCTGGCGCAGCGGCTTGAACGCCCGACGCGGGCGGTGTTTTCCAGGCCCCGCGTCGCAGGCGTCCTCACCGCTTCCGCTGTAATCGGTGCGGCGGGCCTGGGGACGTTCGGTCTCATCGCGCTGGCCACGTGGGCGCATCCGATCATTGGGGACGCGGTCTCCGTCGTGCTGATCTACACGACCGTGGCATCGCGGGACCTGGCCCGGCACAGCCTGTCGGTCTATCGCGGCCTCGCTGCGGGCGACCTTCCGGAGGCGCAGCGTCGCGTGGCCATGATGGTGGGGCGGGACACGGACGCCCTGGACGAGGCCGGGGTGTCGCGGGCTACGGTGGAAAGCGTGGCAGAGAATATCGTGGATGGGGTGACGGCTCCCCTGCTGTTCGCCGTCCTCGCGGGTCCGGTCGGGGCGATGGTCTATCGCGCGATCAACACGCTGGATTCCACGTTCGGGTATAAAAACGAGCGGTATCTCAAGTTCGGGTGGGCATCGGCGCGGATCGACGATCTCGCCAATTATCTCCCCGCGCGTCTGACCGCGCCGCTGATCTGCCTTGCGGCGGCGTTGCTCTATCGACAGGGCAGGACTTCCTTCCAGGTGCTCCTCCGGGACGCCCGAAATCATCCCAGTCCGAATGCAGGCTTCGCCGAGGCCGCCGTGGCCGGGGCGCTGAGGGTGCGGCTTGGGGGGATCAATTTCTACTTCGGCAAGCCTTCCGCCAGGCCGACGATGGGAGATGCGATCGAGGCGTTGCGGAAGGAACATATCCCGGCAGTCAACGCGCTGATGTTCGTGTCGTCCGGGCTGTTTCTGGCGACCTGCGTGGGTCTGCGGCATCTAACCCTCTATTTTCGGGAAATACTCAGGTAAGGAAGAACCGAATGCGAGAGAGTTCATCATTGGAGAAGCAAGATGGCCGGGTCTGAAAACACTCCTCCCTCCATGCGTCCCTATGGAAGGCAGGTTTTCATCTGCGTGGACGGCGACTGCGCCGCGCCGGAGGTAGGGAAGCGATTGCAGGGGCGGTTTATGGAACTGGCGCGGGCGCACGGACTGACCAGCCTCCGGAGCCCGCACCGGGTGAAGTGCGCCCTGAGCGGCTGCCTGGGGGTCTGCGCCGGCGGGCCGATCCTGGTCGTGTATCCGGAGGGGATCTGGTATCACCGGGTGGACGAGGCCGCCCTGGAGCGCATCTTCCGGGAGCACATCCTGGGCGGTCAGCCTGTTGTGGATCTGGCGTTTCACCGGCTGTATCCCCCCGGACAGGAACCGGCCTACGCGCCGGAGGTGAGGGGGGACCAGGAGCGGGCAGACCAGGGGGAAGGAGTGGGACCGGGGGAAGAAGACCCCGGCGTCGGGGCTTTTGTGCCCGGGCAGGAGGCCCTTTCCGCCGAGGCCGTTCGCGTGGCCGCCCGTCGCGCGCACAGGAAAAAGGGGCTGGTGATCGTCAACACGGGCGCCGGCAAAGGCAAGACAACCGCCGCCTTGGGCGTGATGACCCGGGCCTGGGGACGCAAGATGCGGGTGGGGGTGTTGCAGTTTCTCAAGCATGAGAATGCCCGTTTCGGCGAGATCCGGGCTGCCGAGCGGATGGAGGTGGACTGGCTGGGTACCGGCGACGGCTGGACCTGGACCAGCCGGGATACGGATGAGACCGAGGCCCGCGCGCGCCGGGGCTGGGAGATCGCCCAGGAACGGATTGTGAACGGGGGATACGACGTGCTCGTCCTGGACGAGTTCACCTACCCTTTGCATTATGGCTGGCTGGATACGGAAGCGGTCATCGCCTGGCTGCGCGCCCACAAGCCACCCATGCTGCACCTGATCATCACGGGACGTTACGCTCCCCAGGCCTTGATCGACCATGCCGACCTGGTGACGGAGATGCGGGAGATCAAACACCCGCTGCGCGAACAGGGCATCCGGGCACAACCCGGAATTGAATTCTAAGGACATACCCCATGATCGTATTCCTGTCCACGGCAGATACCGACATCCTCACCCTGCACCACACGCTCACCCGGCTGCCCGAAGGGTTCTGGCCAGTCAGGGCTGCAAACCCATCGGACCTGATAGGCCTGAGCGACCTGGATGCGCATCTCGACGACCTCCTGTCGCAGGCGCGCCTGGTGGTTATGCGGCTGCTGAGCGGTAAACGCGCGTTCGAGGGGGGCTTCGAAAAGGTCGTCGCCGTCTGCCAGGCGCGCGGCATCCCTCTGATCCCTCTGCCGGGTACTCAGGAGGTCGACCTGGAGCTGTTCACGGTCTCCACGGTGGGCGAGCGTCTTCTGCAGAGGACGATGGACTACCTCGGGCACGGAGGGGGCCGGAACTTTCACCACATGCTCCGTTTTTTGAGCGACGAGGCGCTCGGCACGGCTTACGGCTATGAGCTTCCGGAAGCGCTTCCCCTGGAGGGGGTCTATCATCCCGACTTCCCGGATGGCATTCTCCTGGAGGCGTACCTGGCGGAGAGGGTGCGTCCCGACCGTCCCACCATCGGCCTCCTGTTCTACCGCGCGCACTGGCTCAGCCACAACCTCGCTTTCGTGGACGCCCTGATCGAACGGATCGAGGCCGGTGGCGCCAACGTCCTGCCCGTTTTTTGTTACAGCCTCAAGGATGAGGGGCGTGAGAGCGAAGGGGCGCCGGGGGTTTTCGCGCAGTATTTCGCCGACGCGAAAGGGCGTCCCCGAACGGACGTGATCCTTTCAACCCTGAGCTTTGCGATGAGCCGGGTGAACGAGGAGACGTCCGTCACGCAGGCGGAAGGTTGGCCGGGGGACTTCCTGGCACGGTTCAACGTGCCGATCCTCCAGGCGATCATCTCGACCGGTCCCTTCGATGCCTGGGAGGAGCAGGAGATGGGGCTGTCGCCGCTGGATACGGCGATCAGCGTGACGATGCCGGAGTTCGACGGGCGGATTATCACGGTCCCCGTGTCGTTCAAGGAGGAAGTCCGGGGCGACCAGGACCTGGGCGCTCCCCTGCGGCAGTACGTTCCTCGCCCGGACCGGGTCGATTTCGCGGCGCGCCTGGCCCTCCGGTGGGCCGCCCTGCGTCGGAAGCAGAACGAGGAGAAAAAGATCGCCATCCTGCTGACGAACTACCCCTCGAAAAACGCCCGCATCGGGAACGCCGTGGGGCTGGACACGCCCGCCTCCGTGGTCAACCTCCTGCGGGCGATGGAAAAGAGCGGCTATGAGGTCGGGGAAGTCCCGGACTCCGGGGATGCGCTGATTGAGGCCATCATCGCGCGGTGCAGCAACGATCGGGAGTTCCTGACCGAGGAACAGATGCGGGGCGCGGTTGGACACGTCTCTGAGGAGACCTACAGGCAGTGGTTTGATCCCCTCCCCGCCCGTGTGCGGAAAGAGATGCGTGAGGCGTGGGGAGCGCCGCCCGGAGAGGTGTTTCTTCTGGAAGGCTCCCTGGTGATCCCCGGCATCCTCCTGGGGAACGTCTTCGTCGGCCTGCAGCCGCCCAGGGGCTACGGGGACAACCCCATGGCGATCTACCACAGCCCGGACCTGGTCCCCGCCCATCACTACCTGGCCTATTACCGGTGGATTCGGGACGTGTTCCGGGCGGACGCCGTGATCCACGTCGGGAAGCACGGAACCCTGGAATGGCTCCCCGGCAAAGGGATCGGCCTCTCGGAGGCGTGTTACCCGGAGGTCGTGCTGAACGACCTGCCGCACTTCTATCCCTACATCGTCAACAACCCCGGGGAGGGGACCCAGGCCAAACGCCGTAGCCACGCGACCCTCATCGATCACCTGATCCCCGCGATGACGACGGCGGAGACTTACGACCACATCGCCCGCCTGGAACAGTTGCTGGACGAATATTACCGGGTGCAGACCATGGACCCCCGGAAGTTACCCATCCTCCAGCGACAGATCTGGGAGGTGACGGCCGAGGCCCGGCTCAATGTGGACCTGGAGGTCGAGACGACGCCCGAGGATTTCGACGCCTTCCTCAAGGACATGGACGGGTACCTGTGCGAACTCAAGGACGCGCAGATCCGGGACGGGCTGCACACGCTGGGCCAGGCCCCGGAGAACGAGCAACTGATCGGCCTGCTGTCCGCCATCGTTCGGCTGGACAACGGGGATGTGCCGAGCCTGCGGCGCGCGGTCTGCGAGGCGTTCGGGTTTGGCCTGGCCGAACTCTCAGAGGAGCAGGGGACGCTGCTCGACCGGCCTGTCTCCGATCGGCTGGCGCAGGCCCTTCCAGGCCGGGAGATCCGTGTGCGGGGGGAGACCCTGGAGGCAGTCGAGACGTTCGGGAAGGGGCTGCTGGTGGAACTCCGGTGCCGCGCTTTCGACCCGGAGGTAGTCCCTGATGTCGTTATGGCCGCCTTCGGAGAGGGCGCGCCCGACGTGGAAGCGGCGCTCCGGTTCGTGGCGGAGATTGTCTACCCGGCGCTGATGCAGACGCCGAACGAGATTGAAAACACGCTACGGGGTCTGAGCGGAGGGCACGTGCCCGCAGGCCCGAGCGGGTCTCCCACGCGCGGGATGGCCAACGTCCTGCCCACGGGGCGCAATTTCTATTCCGTCGATCCTCGAAGTCTTCCTTCCCCTGCGGCCTGGGAGGTGGGATGCCAGGCGGGAGACGCCCTGCTCAAAAAATACTTCGCGGAGGAGAGGTCCTACCCCGAATCGGTGGGACTGGTCGTCTGGGGGACATCGGCGATGCGGACCCACGGAGATGACGTCGCTGAGATCCTTTACCTGCTGGGTGTGCGGCCCGTGTGGCAGGCGGAGAGCCGGCGGGTGCGTGGCGTCGAGGTCATCCCCCTGAGTGAACTGGGGCGGCCCCGGATCGATGTCACGGCCCGGATCAGCGGGTTTTTCCGGGACGCGTTCCCCAACCTCGTGGGGCTGATCGACGAGGCCGTGGCATCCGTGGCCTCCCTCGACGAGCCGGAGGAGATGAACTACGTGCGCAAGCATACCCTGGCCAGCGCCTCGAAGAAGGAGGCCGAGGGACTTTCCGGCGACGAGGCGTGGGCGCGGTCTCTCTACCGGGTTTTCGGGAGCAAACCCGGAACTTACGGGGCTGGCATCCTCCCGGTGATTCAATCCGGGAACTGGGAGAGCGACCAGAACCTGGCGGACATCTACATCACCTGGGGATCGTACGCCTACACGCGCACGCGTTACGGCGACCGGGCGATGGAGGAGTTCGTGGATCGCTTCCGGGAGATCGTGGTCGCCGCGAAGAATCAGGACAACCGGGAGCACGACATCTTCGACAGCGACGACTACCTCCAGTACCATGGGGGGATGATCGCCACCATCCGGGCGCTCATGGGTCGCAGCCCGCGCCAGTTCTTCGGCGATACCTCCGACCCCTCCCGCGTCCGGGTCCGGGACCTGGCGGACGAGGCGCGCCGCGTGTTTCGCACCCGGGTCGTCAACCCGAAGTGGATCGACTCCATCATGCGGCACGGATACAAAGGCGCGTCGGAGATGGCGGCCACCGTGGAGTACCTGTTCGGCTACGACGCCACCGCCCGGGTGGTCGATGACTGGATGTACGAGCAACTGTCCGACGCCTACGTGTTCGACGAGGCGGTACGACGTTTCCTTGAGGAAAAGAACCCGTGGGCGCTCAGGGATATCGCCGGGCGGCTGCTGGAGGCGATGGACCGGGGGCTGTGGGAGAACCCGCCGGAGGCGATGCGCCGCGGGCTGGAGCGGGTCCTCCTCCGGGCAGAAGGCGACATCGAGGCCAGGCAGGAGGGGACGCCTTGAAAGACGATGGGCGCATACAGCCTCCCCAGTTTCCGCTCACCGCCCTGGTGGGCCAGGAGAAGATGAAGCTGGGACTCCTCCTCAACGCGATCAATCCGCGCATCGGGGGCGTGCTGATCCGGGGGGGAAAGGGGACGGCCAAGTCGACCGCGGCCAGGGGCCTGGCCGACCTCCTCCCGGAGATCGACGCGGTGGCAGGCTGCTCCTTTGCCTGCGCCCCCTCCGCCAACCTCCTGTGCGATGGCCGGGAACTGCTGTGCGGTTCCGGGAACCCTCCGTGCGCGGAGCGCCGCCGGGTGCGGGTGGTGGACCTGCCGATCGGGGCGACAGAGGACCGGCTGCTCGGCTCGCTCGACGTGGAGCACGCGATCCGGGAGGGGAGACGGCGCTTCGAGCCGGGACTCCTGGCCCGGGCCGACCGGGGCATCCTGTACGTGGACGAGGTGAACCTCCTGGGAGATCACCTCGTGGATGTCCTCCTCGACGTGGCCACGTCGGGGGTCAACCGCGTGGAGCGAGAGGGCGTCAGTTTCGCGCATCCCGCGCGCTTCATCCTGGTCGGCACGATGAACCCCGAGGAGGGGGACCTCCGGCCCCAGCTCCTGGACCGATTTGGCCTGGCCGTGGAGGTGGAATCCCTGCGGGACCCTGCGCAACGCATCGAGGCGGTTCGACGCCGCATCGCGTTTGAGGCCGACCCGGAGGCGTTTCTGGAGGCCTGGCGCGCGGCCCAGGACGCCGAGCGGGCGCGGATCGAGCAGGCCAGGAAACGCCTACCGGAGGTCTGTCTGGACGACCGGATGCTGGGCCTGATCGCGGCCATCTGCGCCGAGTTCGAGGTGGATGGTCTGAGGGCGGACCTGGTGATCTACAAGACGGCGCAGACCCTGGCCGCCTACCGGGGATACGGGCGAGTCGGAGAACAGGAGGTGCGGGACGCGGCGGCGCTGGCGCTTCCGCACCGCTGTCGCCGGGGCCCTTTCGAGAAGCCCGATTTCGATGACCGGCGACTGGACGAGGTGGTCTCCCGCCAGGGACCGGGGGGAGAAAAAAAGGGACCAGCCCCCCCGGAGCGCCCTCCGGACACGGGGGGTGAGGACGGCCCAGGCCGGAAAGAGGACAGCAACCCCCCTTCCGGATCGGAGAGAGAAGGGAACGATGGTCACGCGCCGGAGCAGGTGGTTCCTCCCGGCCCCACGGGCTGGGCGCCGCCGCTGGCCTCCGACCCGCCGGACCGCCGGCCCCGCAAAGGCGAGGGGCGACGCAGCAGGGTGGTCAGCCAGGACCATCGAGGCCATTACGTGGGCAGCGGGCCTGCCGGGCAGCGACCCCGGGATGTGGCCTTCGATGCGACCCTCCGGGCAGCAGCCCCGTTTCAAAAGGCCCGTCAACGGGAAGGGGCGTCTGGCCTGGCGTTACAGGTGAGACCTGAAGACCTTCAGGTGAAGGTCCGAGAGACACGCGCCGGCAACCTCATCCTGTTTCTGGTGGACGCCAGCGGCTCGATGGGGGCCAGACAGCGTATGTCGGCAGTCAAAGGCGCTGTACTCGCCCTGCTTCTGGACGCCTACCAGCGGAGGGATCGGGTCGGGCTGATCGCCTTCCGGGGGAGCGATGCCTCCCTCTTGTTGCCCCCGACGAACAGCGTGGAGATGGCGGAGCGGCATCTGAGGGTCCTGCCCACAGGGGGACGGACACCGCTGACCAGCGGCCTCCAGATGGCCCACGAGGCGCTGGCGAGGGAGATCAACCGGGACCGGGACCTGTTGCCCCTCCTGGTTCTCGTGTCCGACGGCCGGGCGAACGTGGCCCCTGAGGGAGGGGACCCCGTGGAAACCGCCCTGGCCGCCGCCCGCGCGATCCGCAGTCGGGGGATTCCCGCCGTGGTCGTCGACGCCGAGGAGGGTCATCTTCGTCTTGGACTGGCCCGCGAGATCTCCAACGCCTTGGGTGGTCGTTATATCCGGTTAAAAGAGGTGGCAGCAGAGCGTGTGTCGCAGGCGGTGCGCCAGAGTTTCCTTGATGACCAAGGATCGCGATACCGGGGAGGTTGAAATGGCCGAGATACCCGCTGTTCAAGCGTCTGAATTTGAGCCGACCGTGAAAGAAGCTCTCTACCGAGCGATACACTCGCGCCGGGATATTCGACGCCAGTTTCGCCCAGACCCGATACCAGAAGAAGTTCTGGCACGCATCCTTTTTGCCGCGCACCACGCGCCATCAGTTGGTTTCAGCCAGCCGTGGGATTTTATAATCGTTCGCGACAGAGAGGTCCGGACAACCGTTCGTGCAGCGTTCGAACGTGCGAACACCGAGGCTGCGCTCATGTTTCCGGACGGAAAGCGGGAAAAGTACCGTGCCTTCAAACTGGAGGGGATCTTGGATTCCCCATTGAACATGTGCGTAACGTGCGACCGGGATCGATTTGGTCCCGTTGTCATCGGGCGGACTGCAAATCCCGTGATGGATCTTTTCAGTTGCGTGTGCGCCGTCCAAAACCTGTGGCTTGCGGCCTGCGCCGAGGGCTTGGGAGTCGGCTGGGTCAGCATTATTCACAATGGCGATCTTTGCCGGATTCTTAGCCTCGCCCCTCATGTGGTTCCTGTCGCCTATCTCTGCATTGGGTACGTCACTCACTTCCCCGAGAAACCGGAACTCGAAACGGCCGGCTGGTTGCCTCGTTTGCCTCTCGCTGACCTCGTTTCGTGCGACCGATGGGGGGCCACATGCAAGACAACCTGGCCGGAACTCCACGATGCCATTCAACAGGAGCAGCGTCATTATGAACAGTCCTGTTAGGGTTGCAGTTCGTCGTTAGCCGAAGTTTCGGGTTTCGGGTAATCCGCTGCGTGTGGCGCGGAACGAGTCTTTGGACAAAGACATACTGATAGCAGATTCTGTATGGAACATGCGCGAATCCGGAGGTAAAATATGTTGAGGCGAGTGAAGACGCTGGAACATCTTTTTGTATCGTTCATATATCTCTTGATACAGTCCTCAAGCGCGTCCGGGCAGTCCGTAATCAGGGGGAGGATTCTCGACGCGCATACGCAGGAGCCCCTTGCGGGCGCGAATGTCACGATTCCTGGCGGCAGGGTGGAGGCGACGGATGCCAGGGGACAGTTCGTGCTGAGATCCGATGTGAAGATCGAAAAGATCAGCGTTTCGCACACCGGATACACGACCCGAACGGTTGACGTAACGGACGCCACCCTTGAACTGACGGTCGCGTTGACGCCAACGCCTTTTAAATTCGAGGAGGTCGTCGTGACCGCGAAGCGGGGGGAATTCAAGAAAGACCTCGTGCCACAAAAGATCGACGTCATCTCCCGGAAAGACATCGAACGTTTGGTAGCCTCCGACCTCACAGACATCCTGAAGAAGCAGTCCGGGGTCGATGTGATCCAGTACCCCGGCCTCCTGTCCGGGGTGGGCATCCGGGGGTTCCGTCCGCAGTTTTCGGGCCTCAACCAGCGGAGCCTGCTGCTGGTGGACGGGAGACCCGCCGGGGCGGCGAACTTAGCCACGATGGACCTGTCCAACGTGGAGCGGGTGGAGGTGCTCAAGGGGCCGGCCTCTGCCCTCTACGGATCGCAGGCGATGGGCGGGGTGATCAACGTCATCACCCGGAAATCGCGGGGGACGCCGAAGACATCCCTGTCGGCGGCCTACGGGAGCTATGAGACCTTTCAGGGGAACCTGGCAGCCGGGGGGAACATCTCGGACCGGGTGGACTTCGACATGGGGATCAACTTCCTGGACCGGAACAAGGACTACAAGATCGGCAAGGGGAACCTCTTCCGGGGGTGGGTGGGGAGCGCCCAGGCGAAGGAGGTCTACGCCGACGGGACGACCCGGATGGCGACGGACCAGGGGGACGGACAGGTCCGGCCCAACACGAAATACGGCAAGTATCTGGGGAACCTCCGGCTGGGGTTCCGGCTGGATAACGCCTGGCGGACGAACGTAAAAGTCGAACGGTTCGTGGCCCGGAACGTGGAGGTTCCGGGGGACATCTTCTACGGGACGGCGCAGCGGTGGCGGAAAAATGTGGAGAAGACGTCAGGGGACCTCCGGCTGGCGGGGCGCCTTCACCAGCACACCGTCTCGCTGAGCGGCTACGCCGCCCAGGAGCGGAACATCGCCTTCGACCTTCAGGCGGTCCCCTTCGTCTCCTCCGACGGGAAGAACTTCTGGTACGGCCTCCAGGTCCAGGACGCGTACCGGGTGAAGAGCCACACCTTCACGGGGGGCCTGGACTATAACTCGTCGAACACCGCCATCCGGAACTGGCAGAACGCGACCACCGAGAGAGCACCGTCCAGTCCGAATTACGGTATCACTTCAAAGGCCCTGTTCTTGGAGGGCAACCTGAGCTTTCTGGACGAGCGGGTCACGACCACGGCCGGGGGGCGTCTGGACTATATCACCTTCGACGTGAAGCGAACGCCGTTGTTGACGACTTACCAGCCGGGACGGAAGAGCTACCCGGTGTTCAATCCGAGCGTTGGCATCCAGTACCGGGCCAAGGATTCCGGGGTGAAGGTCCACGGCACGGCGGGGCGGGCGTTCGTGACGCCGGACGCCTTCAACGTGGCCGGATACTCGGAGGTTGTCCGTGCGCCTCGCCAGGTGGTCATCCGGGAGGGGAATCCGGCCATCCGGCCCGAACACAGCGTGACGTGGGACCTGGGAGGGGGCCTTGCGAGGCCCGAACGGGGCCTGGACGCGGACGGGACCTTCTTCCGCACGACGGTCAGGGACCGGATCACCCAGCGGACCACCAACCCGGTCGGGCAGTTCACGGCCATCGGCGACACCATCGTGTCGAGGATGACCTACGCCAACGCGGACCGGTCGCAGATCCGGGGTCTGGAGTGGCAGGTGTCCTATGACCTGGGGGCGCTTCGGAAATTCACTTATGTCCTCCGTCTGTTCGCCAACGCCACGCACATCCTCAAGGCCCAGGAGGTCCTCAACAACCCGACGACAGGCGTTAGGACGGTAAAAGACGTTTACAACGTGGCCGTCCTCACCCTGAATTATGGGGTCGAGTACGACAACCTGAAGTCCTTCTCGACCCGTCTGAGCGGGCGCTACGTCGGACGCCGGAAGGACACCGACTTTACCGACCCGAAGTCCCCGGAGGTACACTACCCGGCTTTCATGGTCCTGGACCTGGTGGCCTCCGTGAAGTTCGCAGAGCGTTATGGGTTCACGCTCTCTGTTGACAATCTGACGGACGAGAACTACTACGAGAAGCGGGGCTACAACTTGAACGGCCGGGCGTTTACAGCCAGGTACGCGGTCAACTTTTAAAAGGAGGTCAGAAGATGTCTGTCGCTACATCGCCGGTGTCGAAGGTCGTGGAAGAGAAGGGGAGGGGTCTGCTGGAGGTGTTCGAGGTGGAGCCATCCGAGGCCACCCTGAAGAGCATCCTGGAGGACATCTTTACCCAGCACTGGCAGGAGGTCCAGTAAGGAGGAGCGCATGAGGGCATGGCTGGCGGCATTTCTGGTTTTGGCCATGAGGACGGGCGTCGAGGCGGGAGAGACGCCCCGCGTAAGCGGCCCGGCGGATGGTTTTCCGGAGAAGGCCCATCTCCACTACGCCAGAGGGTTCACCATCGAGTACCACGACACCTACAAGGTGGTGGAAGTCCTTACGCCGTGGACAGGGGCGCGGGAGACGTTTCGTTACGTGCTCGTGCCACGCGGGATGCCCGCGCCCGGGGACATCGGAAACGCGCAGGTCGTCGAGGTCCCCATCCGCACCATCGCGGTCCTGTCCACCACGCACCTGCCTCACCTGGAACGCCTGGGGGTGTTGAACAGCCTGATTGCCATGGCGACTCCGGACCGGGCCTATTCCCCCGTGGTTCGACAGAGAGTTGCGGACGGGAAGGTGGCGGAGGTCGGCAGGGGAGGCGCCCTCAACCTCGAACGGGTGCTGGCGTTGACCCCGGACCTGGTCATGGCCACGGGACAGGCCAACCCCCAGGGCAACGCCCATCCGGCCCTTCTGAGGGCTGGCATCCGGGTGGCCATCAACTCCGAGTACGTCGAGCCCACCCTTCTGGGTCGCACCGAGTGGATCAAGTTCACGTCCGCATTTTTCAACAAGGAGGGCCTGGCCGAGCGCCTCTTTGGCGATATCGTCGCCCGGTACGACACCTACAAGGTCCTGACCCAGAGCCTTCCGGCCGACCGGAGGCCCACGGTCTTCGGCGGATCGCTTTTTCGGGGCACGTGGAACATGGCGGGGGGGAACAGTTGGGTGGCGCAACTCCTGAGGGATGCCGGGGCCAACTACCTGTGGGCGGAGGACAACACCGAGCGGAGTCTGCCGCTGAGCTTCGAGCAGGTCTACGAGAGGGCAAGCCAGGCGGACTTCTGGCTGACCGAGCGGAACGAGTGGCGCACGCTCCGGGACGTGCTCGCCGCTGACGAACGCTACAGCGGCTTCAAGGCGTTTCAGCAGGGCAAGGTCTACAACCGGAACGCCCGGCTCAGCCCGACGGGGAGCAACGACTACTGGGAGGCAGGCATGGTCGAGCCGGACGTCCTTCTGGCCGATATCATCAAGATCCTCCATCCCGACCTGCTGCCGGACCATTCCCTCAAGTACTTCCAGAAACTTCCGTGACGCCCTGTTGCGCTCCGCACATCTGCCCGGCAGATGGAAAGGATGGGGAAGCATGTTAAAGCAGCACCACCCCTGGAAGGTGGACCGGGTCTCCTTTGAGAAGGAGATTCCCTCCGTCACTTCCACGACTGTATCGCCTTCTCCCCGACAGGCTGCATCCGTCCATCCCGACCCCGGCGCGTTTCGTCGCAGGTGGGGGCTTCCCTTTCTGTTTTTTGTCCTCATGATCGCCTTCGCGTTGAGCCTGTCGCTGGGGTCCGTCCGGATTCCGTTGCGGGAGGTCGTCGCTGCCCTGTTCGGATGGGAGTCTGCAAACCCGGTCTGGCCCCGCATCATCCACCTGATCCGTCTGCCCAAGGCCCTGACCGCCGTTCTGGCGGGCGCGGCGCTCTCCGCATCCGGGTTGCAGATGCAGACCCTCTTCCGAAATCCTCTCGCCGATTCCTCCGTGCTGGGCATCAACGCGGGGGCCAGCCTGGGGGTCGCCCTGGTCGTGTTGAGCGTGAGCGCGACGGGGTCCGTGTTTTTGGGCCTGGGGCTGCTGGGCAACCTGGGCCTGGTGGCCGCCGCCAGCCTGGGGTCGGCCACGGTCCTGTCCGTGGTCCTGGGGGTTTCGCGAAAAGTTCAGAGCGCGCTCACGCTCCTGATCCTGGGGCTGATGTTCGGCTACGTCACGGGCGCTCTTGTGAGTCTGTTGATTTACTTCAGCATCCCCGAACAGGTCCAGGCGTATCTCGTCTGGACCTTTGGGAGCTTCGGGGGGGTGACGTGGGGCCAGATGAAGGTCATGGCCCCTGCGCTCCTAGCGGGGCTGGTCATCGCCCACGCGCTGATCAAGCCCATGAACGCGCTGCTGCTGGGCGAGGCCTACGCGCGCAGCCTGGGGCTCAGCGTGAAGCGCGCCCGGTTCTGGACGCTGATCAGCGCCTCCCTCCTGGCGGGGGGGACGACCGCCTTTTGCGGCCCCATCGCCTTCCTGGGGCTGGCTGTCCCGCATCTGTGCCGAAGCCTGTTTCAGACCTCCGACCACCGCGTCCTGATGCCCGCCGTCGCCCTGATGGGCGGCGCCCTGGCCCTGCTGGCAGACCTGGCGGCGCAGATGCCCGGCGGAAGAACCATCCTGCCCCTGAACGCCGTCACTTCGCTGATCGGAGCGCCGGTGGTCATCTGGGTGATCCTCCGGGGCAGGACTCATCGGGAGGCGCTTGCGCCGTGACAGAACCCATTCTGACGACCTGCAACCTGTCCATCGGATACGCCTCCCCCCGCCATTCCCCCCGCGTCGTGGCGGAAGACATCACCACGTCCCTTTGCGCCGGTGAACTGGTCTGCCTGATCGGCCCCAATGGGGCTGGCAAGTCCACGCTGATGCGCACCCTGGTCGGTCTCCAACCCCCGCTTCAGGGGCATGTCCTTCTGGATGGAGTGGACATCCACAACCTGAAACCGAAGGACCTGGCCAGGGCGATCAGCATCGTCCTGACGGATCGGATCAGCGTGGGGATTCTGTCAGTCTATGCCCTGGTGGCCCTGGGACGACACCCTCACACCGATTGGACGGGCAGGCTCAGGCCGGAGGACGAGACGGCGGTACGCGGGGCTATCGAGGCGGTGGGGGCCGGGCGTCTGGCGCACCGGAACGTGTCCGACCTGAGCGACGGGGAGCGCCAGAGGGTGATGATCGCCCGCGCCCTGGCTCAGGAGCCAAGGCTGATGGTTCTGGACGAGCCCACAGCATTTCTGGACCTGCCACGACGGGTGGAGACGATGCGTCTCCTGAAACACCTGGCCCGATCCACCATGCGGGCGATTCTGTTGTCCACGCACGACCTGGACCTGGCCCTGCGCTGCGCGGACCTGGTCTGGCTGCTGCCCCCCGGAGGACCTCTCCGGGTGGGTTCGCCCGAGGACCTGGTTTTGACCGGGGCATTCGAGGCCGCCTTTCGGGGGGATGGGGTGGCGTTCGATGCCAGCACGGGGGGCTTCAGGATTGAAGACGCGGGAGACAACCCGGTCGGGCTGGTGGGAGAGGGGCTCCCTGCTTTCTGGACAATTAGAGCGCTGGAACGGGAGAGGTTCCAGGTCGTGGCGCAGGGCGGAGATCTTCTGAACCCACGGATTGAGGTCGTTTCAGAAAACGGCGGGACGTTCTGGCGCTCTACGGTTGGCAGGGTGGTCTGCGAACATCGTTCCCTCTACGAGGTGATTTCGACCCTGAGGCGTGTTAGAGGAGATCGCTTCATTACGATGGGACAGGCATCCAGAAAGGGGATCTGATAAAAGGACACCCTCCAGCCTGGCAAACCATGCAAAAAGACTTTTCAGCCCCGGCAAGGTGCAGCGCCTGGGTTCCCGGGTCCTGCGGGGAACTGGTTCAGGGATGGCATCCGGAATGGGACGAGCCCGTGCTGGTCTCCTGCCCGATCAACCGGGGAAGCCGGGTCCGGGTTGAAGTGCAGGGTTGCGGAGTCCACGTACCCGACCTCCGACCCAAGACGGGACAAGCCGTTCGCCTGGCGCTGAGCTATCTCGGACGACCGGAACTTGGCATCCGCGTCCAGGTGGAGAATCCCCTACCACAGGGACGGGGGATGGCGTCCAGCACGGCCGACATAACGGCGGCTGTCTTCGCGACGGCCGCTGTTTTGGGAGAGCCATTAAAATGGGCTGAGGTCGGAAGGCTGGCCTGCCAGGTTGAGCCTTCGGACAGTGTTTTCTTGCCGGGCCTGAGTTGCTTCACCTATCGCAGCGGCAACCGCATAAGGCTGTTGGGGTCTCCCCCTCCTCTGGCGATGTTGGTGCTGGACCCGGGCGGCGCTGTGGATACGGTGGCCTTCAACGCTCATATGGATTTCCGCTCCTTGCGTCAGATAGCGTCCACCACCGGAGAAGCCCTGGCCCTGCTCCAGGAGGGTGTTCAACAGGCGGATGGCAAACTTATCGCTCAGGCTGCCACGCTCAGCGCCCGAAGTTTTCAGGTCGTCAGTCTCAGTCCCCTGTTGGAGATGGCTGAACACTGTGCCAGACAGAGTGACGCCATGGGTGTCGTCCGCGCTCATAGCGGCACCGTTTTCGCCCTGCTCTATCCGCCGGACCGTCCCGACCTTAGCCAACTGGCCCGGACGCTGGCCGTCCAGACGGGATGCAGGGTACACCTGCGGCAACTGATTAGCGGTGGCGTACAAGTTGAACCTGAATGACAAGTGGATTTTTCAATCGGGCCTTGCCTACAACCCCCAAACGACTCGGTGCATATGACCCGCTCCCTCATGCTGCTGGGCACCCACTCCAGCGCTGGAAAAAGTTTGCTGGCAACAGCATTTTGCCGGATACTGGCTCGCAAGGGCTACCGCGTAGCGCCCTTCAAGTCCCAGAATATGAGTAATAACGCCGGTGTTACGTCTGAGGGTGGTGAGATGGGCCGCGCCCAGATCGTCCAGGCCGAGGCGGCGGGGGTGGCCCCACACACAGACATGAACCCGGTCCTGCTCAAGCCGGAGGGCAATCGGCGCAGCCAGATCGTGCTCAACGGGAAGATCTACGGGCACATCGACGCCCGGAACTGGATGGATATCAAACGGTTGCTCTGGGATGAGGTGCGGGCGGCCTATGACCGGCTGGCAGCCCGGTTCGAGGTGATCGTGCTGGAGGGCGCGGGGAGTCCGGCGGAGATCAACCTGAAGGCGGGGGACATCGTCAACCTGCGCATGGCCCATTATGCCAACGCCCCGGCCCTTCTGGTGGGCGATATCGACCGGGGCGGGGTGTTCGCGGCCCTGGCCGGGACGATGCTGCTGCTGGAGCCGGAGGAGCGGGCGCAGGTCCGGGGGTTTCTGATGAACAAGTTCCGGGGCGACCCCTCGCTCCTTGGCGACGGCCTTCGGATGCTCCAGGAGCGGGCGTTCGGCGTGCCCACGCTGGGGGTGATTCCTTACTTGAATGACCTCTGGATCGCGGACGAAGACGCTGTGGCGCTCGAACGATTGGAGGACAAGCGCAGGGCGAGCGGGGCCGTGGACATCGTCGTGGTCTATTTGCCGCGCATCGCCAACCTGGACGAGTTCGACGCGCTGGCGGCGGAGCCAGGCGTGCGGGTGCGGTTTGTTCGCCGTCCGGAGGAGGTCGGCCAGCCACAGGCCATCATCCTGCCGGGCACTAAGGCGACGCTGTCCGATCTGCAATGGCTCCGCGCGCAAGGGCTGGATCAGACCCTCATGCGTCTTCGGGCGAAGGGGACGGCGGTCGTGGGCGTCTGCGGGGGGTATCAGATGCTGGGGGAAAAGCTTTCAGACCCCGCTGGCGTCGAGTCGCCGCCCGGAACGGAGGCCTTTGGCCTGGGGCTGCTTCCCGTGGAGACGGTCTTCAACGCCCAGAAGCAGACCGACCGGGTGCGGGTTCGGTTGCCGGACGGAGAGACGGTGTCGGGCTATGAGATCCATACGGGGGAAACCCGATTGATGTCGGGGGCCGAACCGCTGGGCACCGTGATCGAGCGGAGCGGGCGGCCGACAGAAGAGATCAGCGGGGCGAGGGAGGAGGGCGTCTGGGGGACCTACCTGCACGATATCTTTGCGAATGACGCCTTCCGACACCGGTGGCTGCGAAGTCTGGGATGGAAAGGAGCGGGCGAGGATACTGCGGCCCTGCGGGAGGCGGCGTACGACCGGCTGGCGGACGCGGTGGAGGCAGCGGTGGATTGGTCCCGGATCGCGAAGATCGTGGGGCTTGTATAGTGCGTGGTTCTTTCGTGAGGGGTTCGTGTTCACGGACCTGTTATCGGCGCAGGCTTGAGGCCCCTAAAATAAACCTTGACCGTCCGGCCATTTTTGTGCATTTAGAGGGGTATGCGATCACAGGCAGCGCTGGCGGTCCTCTTCGGCGTCCTCTGTCTGGGGGTCAACGTGCTGGGCGGGATGATCGCCTTGCGGGCCTCCCGGTCGCAGAAGGGGATGGCCTGCACGGTGGCCGGCGGGGCGGGGTTCATGCTGGCCGTGGCCCTGCTGGAGATGCTCCCGGAGGGGCTGGAGAGGACACCCCACGCCCCGCTGTTTGCGCTCCTCGGTTACGGTCTGATCCACCTCTGCGAGCACGTCCTGATCCCGCACTTCCACTTTGGGGAGGAGGTCCACCCGGAGGCGATGATCGGCACGACGGCCTCGGCCGCGGCGCTGGGCGGGCTGGTCGCCCACTCCTTCATCGACGGGCTTTCGATTGCCGGGGGGGTGTCCTCCGGCGCACGCCTGGGCGCGCTGGTCTTCCTGGGCGTGGCCCTGCACAGCATCCCGGCGGGGTTCACGATGGGGTCCGTGATGCTGGCCGCCGGGCGGTCGGGGCGCACGGCTGTTCTGTCCGCCCTGTTGATCGGGGCGGCGACCCTGGTGGGGGCGTGCAGCATCTTCGCGATCGGGGCCGGAGGCCCCGCCCTGGTGGGGGCCGTGCTTTCTCTCTCCGCGGGGTCTTTTCTCTACATCGCGGCCACGGACCTCATTCCGCTCGTGAATGCGCAGGATGACCGGGGGACGACCTGGGCGATCTTCGGGGGCGTGGGGCTCTTTTATGGGATCGTCCGGGCGCTGGAGGCGTTTAAGTAAAGGTAGAAGTCAGAAGTCAGAAGTCAGAAGTCCGAAGATAAACCTTTACCCCATGAAAACTGCTTTCCTCAAAGCCCTGCTCATTGGCCTGCTCCTGGGCGCTTTCTGCGCGGGATGGGGCCACATCCACGCCCCGGAGCAGGACCGGAGCCACGCACACGCGTGTCTCCTCTGCAAATGGGTGGAGGCCTTCGCCCCCACGGTGGACGGCTCCGTCTGTCTCCTGATTCTCCCGGTCTCAGGGCTCCTCTCCATCCTCTCCGACCCGCCTGCCTCTCGTGTCTGCCACGACCTCCCCTGCGGTCGCTCTCCTCCTGCTGTATCCTTCTCCTGATTCCACTTCCTGATTCTGCGTCTTACACCATCCTCAACTGACGGATATCGCACCGGCGTGGGCGGGTTTGCCCATTGGGCGGAGATGTTGCGCATAGCGTCTCCCGTCCTGACCGAAGCGGTGTCCCCATTTGAACAAGAGGGACTTATTTATGAAGGAGAAGAAATGGGTGTGGCTGCTGGGGGGGACGATGGCGATGCTTCTGGTCGATCTATGGCTTCCACCGCGGGCAGACGGCGCAGAGGCGGACTCGACCGACGTCGTCCGATTGAGGGAGGAGGTCCGGGCGCTGAGGGCGGCGGTGGAGAGGCTGAGGGCCTCCGCCGATACGACGGCCCCCGCCGACACCGTGGCCGCGCTTGCCAGGCCCCTGCCCGCTCCGCGGCCGTCCCCGGCGTCCAGCGGCGCGCCGCAGCAGGCGTCCAACCTGCTGAACCCCAACGTCAGCGTGGTCGGACATTTTCAGGGGAGGGTGGGGGACGACCTCTCCGGGGGAGAGCGGGCGTTCAGCTTCCGGGAGGCGGAGCTGGGGCTCCAGGCCCCGGTGGACCCCTATGCCCGCGCCGATTTCTTCGTCGCGGTAAGCCCGGAGGAGGGTGCCGACCTGGAGGAGGGGTATCTCACCTTTCTGGCGCTGCCGGGGGGCGTCTCGGCGAAGGTGGGGAAGTTCCGGTCCAACCTGGGGAAGTTCAACCGGACGCACCCGCCGGAGACGCCGTTTGCGGACCGGCCCCTTTCGACGGAGGCGTTCCTGGGCGAGGAGGGGCTGGCCGGGACCGGGCTTTCCGTGGGCGTTCTGGTCCCCAATAAGTGGTTTTATATGAACTTAGATGCGGAAGTGACCGCCCCCTGGGAGGAGGCGCCCGCCTTCGGGGAGGAGGGGCCTGACGGCGAGGTTCAGGCGGGCGGGCGGAAGCGGGACCTCGGGTATCTCGGCCGCCTGAGCGCCTATTTCGACCTGAGCGAGAGCGCCAATCTCACCCTCGGCGCATCTTACGCCACAGGCGTCCACGACCCGGCGGGGAGGGAGAGGACGCACGTGGAGAACGCGGACGTGACCTTCCGGTGGAAGAACCCGAGGCGGGCGATCTACCGGTCGCTGGTCTGGCAGACGGAGGCCCTGTTCAGCCAGCGTCGCGTCGCAGGGGGCGGGTGGGTGTCGCGTCGCGGGGTGTTTTCCTACGTGGACTGGCAGTGCGCGCGGCGGTGGCACGTGGGCGGGCGGTTCGACTACACCGAGTTCCCGGAGGCGGCGGGCAGCGAGAGGGGATGGGTGGGGTTCCTCACCTTCACGCCGTCGGAGTTCAGCCTGATCAGCGCGCAGATCAGGGGGGTGAGGCGGGTGGATGGGTCGTGGGAGCGGGCCGGGTTGCTCAAGCTGACGTTCAACATCGGCCCGCACGGGGCGCATCCGTTTTGAAGAACGTGAGACCCCTCCCCCGTCCCCTCCCCCACAGGGAGAGGGGAGAGAACAGCTTGCTCCCCCTTCCCCTGTGGGGAAGGGGGATGGGGGGTTGGGTCGTTTTACTACAAGGAGATCATTATGAAACGTGTTGTGACGCTGTTCATACTGCTTTCGCTATGGGCCGCCGCCCCGGCGGAGGCAAAGCTGAAGGTCGTGACCACGACGGAGGACCTGACGGCCCTGGCGCGGGAGGTGGGGGGGGACCGGATCGAGGTCTCATCCATCGCGAAGGGCTACCAGGACCCGCACTTCGTCGAGGCCAAGCCGAGCTATCTGCTCAGGCTGCGGGGCGCGGACCTGCTGATCGCCGTGGGGCTGGAGCTGGAGGTGGGGTGGCTCCCGGCGCTTGTCCAGCAGAGCCGCAACCCGAGGCTGCTGGGCAAGGGGTCCGGCTATCTGGACGCCTCCACAGGCTGCGACATCCTGGAGCGGAGGGCCGGGCCGGTCAGCCGGGCCGAGGGGGATGTCCACCCGTTCGGCAACCCCCACTACTGGCTGGACCCGGACAACGGGGGGGTGATGGCAGCGAACATCGCGGGCCGGCTCTCGGAGCTCAGCCCGGCGGACGCGCCCTATTTCCGGTCGCGCCTCGAGGCGTTTCAGAAGCGGCTGGCCGAGGCCGCGCGGTCCTGGGAGGATCGGATGCGGCCCCACCGGGGGGTAAAGGTGGTCACCTATCACAACTCGTGGCCGAATTTCGCCAGGCGGTTCGGGCTGGAGGTGGTGGGGTTCGTGGAGCCGAGGCCAGGAGTCCCCCCGTCGCCGTCGCACACGCTGAAACTCATCCAGGCCATGAAGGCGCAGGGGGTTAGGGTCATCCTGGTGGAGCCGTATTTCGACCCGCAGACTCCCAATGCCGTCAGCCGGGAGGCCGGGGCGAAGGTGGTCGTCCTCTGCCCGTCCGTCGGAGGCGCCGAAGGGGTGAAGGACTATTTTCGGCTGTTTGAACACAACATAGCCCTGCTGGAGGCGGTGTTCAGGGAGACGGGGGGGGCGCAGTAATGGAGACCTGGGAGTTCCTGGCCGCGCCTTTTGCGGCCGGCCTGATTCTGACCGGCATTCACGCCTATCTCGGCCTTCACGTGGTGGAGCGCGGGGTCATCTTCGTGGACCTGGCCCTGGCGCAGATCGCCGCGCTGGGCACGGTGGTGGGGTTCCTGGCCGGGACGGAGTTGCACGGCGGGGGGGCCTACTGGTGGTCGCTCGGCTTCACGTTCGTTGGGGCGGGGCTGTTCTCGCTCACCCGGATGCGCCGCAGCCGCATCCCGCACGAGGCGATCATCGGCATCGTTTACGCCGTGAGCGCGGCGGCCTCCATCGCGGCGATGAGCCGCGCGCCGGAGGGGGCGGAGCACCTCAAGGACATGCTCGTGGGCAACATCCTGGTCGTGTCGTGGGGGGAGGTGGGCAGGACGGCGCTCCTGTACGGGGTGGTGGGGCTGTTCCACTGGGTCTTCAGGAAGCAGTTTCTGATGATCTCTGTGGATGCGGAACGGGCGCGGCGGGAGGGACTGTCGGTCCGTCTGTGGGACTTTCTGTTCTACGTCTCCTTCGGGGTCGTGGTCACGTCGTCGGTGGCCATCGCGGGGGTGCTGCTCGTGTTCTCCTACCTGATCGTGCCGTCGGTCTGCGGCATGCTGTTCGCCGAGCGGGTCGGCCCGCGCCTGATCCTCGGGTGGTCGATGGGGGCGGGGGTGAGCGCGGCGGGCGTCCTCCTCTCCTACGCCCTGGACCTTCCGACCGGGGCGGCCATTGTCTGCACCTTCGGCGGGGCGCTCCTGATCGCAGCGGGGGTCAAGATAGTCCTGAGTGGAAAGTCCTGAGTCCTGAGTAAAGGCAAAAGCCCTTTGGTTTTACTCAGCACTCAGCACTCAGCACTCAGCACTCAGCACTCAGCACTCAGCACTCAGCACTCAACACTTATTTGAATATCGCCGCGAAGGTCTCCGTGATCTGGGCCCGCACGCCGGACTCGATCTCGGAGAGGAGGGAGGTCAGGTCGGGGAGCTTGAGGCCGAGACGGCCCAGCACGGCGTCGGAGACGAAGAGTTCGGGGTTCTTCTCCTTGAACGCAAAGCCCATCGCCTTGCAGGCGGCATTGGCCACGTGGACGAGGGCGGTCGCCGGGGAGGTGTCGTTCGGGGGGGCGTGATGCCCGCCGATGACGGCGGCGAGGGATTCGGGCAGCTGCCACCGCGCGGCCAGGGCCGCGCCGACCTCGGCGTGGGTGATGCCCAGGACGTCCGTCTCGATCTCGTAGAGGGACCTCCCCTGGCCCTGCGCCGTGTCGATCACGAGCTGAAACAGGTCCGTGAAGAAGTAGCCGAAGACCATCTTGCCGATGTCGTGGACCATGCCCGCCATGAAGGGGTCGATGTCGTTCGAGCGGAGGACGGCCTGGATCTCCGGCCGGGCGGCGAGGGTCCTGGCCGTCACGCCGCAGGCGATGGCGTGCAGCCAGAACTCCTGCGCGGCGAACGGGATGCGGCTGTACTTCCGGAAGGACCCGATGACGGAGAGGGTGCGGACGAAGTTGACGACGGTCCGGAGGCCGAGGAGGTTGATGGCGTCGGTCACGGAGGTGATCTTGCGGGTGAACGAGAAGGCCGCGGAGTTCGACAGGCGGAGGAGCTGGGAGGTGATGGCCACGTCGAGTTCGATGACGGCCCTGTAGTCCTCGGTGGTGGCCTTGGGGTCCCGCGACAGGCGCTCGATCTCGCTGAAGACGGGGGCCATGACGGGCAGGTCGTCGATCCGGTTGAGTTCCTTCAGGATGTGTGACACCCGGTCCTGGGGCGGGGGGGACTTCTGGCGGGTGTTCTCCCGCACGGCCGTCAGTTTGAGTTCGACCTGGCTGGGGTCAGAGAACGGCTTGGGGAGACACTCGTTCGCCCCGGCCTTCGTCGCCTCTTCGAGGTCGGCCGTCGAAAACTGCGCGGACATGAGGGCGACCGGTATGCCCGTGGCCTCCGGGTTCAGGCGGATCATCCGGGTCATGGTCGTGCCCCTGGTGGGCATGGAGGCCTCCATCAGGATCAGGGAGAGCTTCGAGGAATAGGATTTGACGGCCCGCATGGCGTCGATCCCCTCGTCCACCCAGATGATGTCGTAGCCCCACTTCTTGAAGATGCGGAGGCAGGTGAGGAGGTCCTCGGCATAGGCCTGGTTGCGCCGGACCTTGAGCTGGTCGGCGGTGAATTTCCGGTCCACCAGGAGGACCATCGGCTTCGGAGAGGTGTCTTCAGGCATAAAGTGTCCCCGAAAAGGATAGAGGTTAAGCCGTAGGGGCACGGCATGCCGTGCCCTTACTATCAGTTCAGCACGGCCATGATGGCCTTGTCGCGCGACACGGTCTCCAGGATTTCGGCCTGCCACTCGGCCAGGTTTTCCGGGGTCAGGCCGAGGCGTTCGAGCGCCTTCGGGTCGATCTCGGGGACGACGTCATCCCCGCCGGAGCCGACCTTGTATTTCCTGCAGAGGGCGTCGCTGACGTGGATGAGGGCGGCGATCTGCGGGTCCTTCTCGGCGCGGGACGGGGCGTGGTGATGGCTGATGGCGTCCAGCAGTTCGTCCGGCAGGCGCCAGTGCGCGGCCAGCTCCAGGCCGATGGACCCGTGGTCGAGGCCGAGGACCTGGGCCTCCGCGTCCCGCACGGAGAGGCCCCTCTGCTCGACGACCCTGAGGACTTCGCCGTAGTAGTCCGCGTAGAGGGCGTCCAGGATGATCTTGCCCATGTCGTGGATGATGCCGGCGGTGAAGCTGTCCTCGCGATTCAGCTTGAGCCTCTGGTTCAGGAACCGGGCGATGGACCCGCAGCCTGCGGAGTGCGCCCAGAACAGCTTCTTGTTGAGGCCCGCCGAGGCGTCGAGGCCCTTTGTGGCCTCGTAAATGGCGATGTTCAGGATGGCGTTGCGCACGGCCTGGTTGCCGAGCAGCGAGACGGCGTCCTTGACAGTCTTAATCCTTCGGGTAAACCCGAAGAAGGCGGAGTTGGCCAGCTTGAGGAGCTTGAGGGTGATGGGGGGGTCGGCCTCGATCGCCCGGCTCAACTCCTCGGCGGCCACGTCGGGGTTCTGGCAGATGCGATCCACCTCGGCGTAGACGGAGGGGAGGGTGGGGAGATTTTCGATCTTCGAGAGCTGTTTTTTGAAGTTCCTGGTGAAGGCCACCTCCGCCGTGGCCTCCGGCTGCTCGGTGCCCAGCACCTTCCAGATCTTGGCCATCAGGGCGTCGGGCGAGAACGGCTTGATGATGAAGCCGTCGGCCCCCTTCTCCAGGCAGACCCGGATCTTCGTCTGTTCGTAGGAGAGGACGGCGATGGCCGTGTGTTCGAGCGTGGGGGCCCGCGCCATCAGCTCGAGCGCCCGCAGGATATCCCCCTTCATCTGCGTGTCGAGCAGGATCAGGTGGGGCTGCAGCCTGAGCTTCCGGATGAGGTCGACGCCGCTGAGGGCCTCGATGACCTCATAACCGCCGATGACCTCCAGGAAGGTCCGCACAAATTCCCGGTCCGTGGCATCTTGCTGCGCGATCAGGACTTTCTTCGGCTGGACCTCAGCGGACATGGGGTAACCCGTGGAATCTTAGGGGAGGCTGCTGCGAACAGGGGGGGAGATATAATAACCAAAAATATACTTCCAATCCACATAAAAATGTGACCCGTATCACATCCGCGTCAATAACGGGTCTGAATATCGCTAAAGGGGTTTCAAGAGATGCCGATTAATTAGGGCGTAAGTCACGAGAAAATAAGGAGATATAAGATATTATGAGATAATAAAAAGTATAACTTAGTATCAATCATTAGCATGGATGCTAATGAATAGAGGTCTCGAAGGCACGCTCAAAACAAGGAGGTTGCGACATGCCGCTTCGAGTCGTTCACAACATCCCCTCCGTCAACGTCCAGCGGATGCTGGGGATGAATAATCGCGAGCTGGGCCGTCGTCTGGAGCGCCTCTCATCGGGCCTGCGGGTCAATCGCGCCGCGGACGATGCGGCGGGCCTGAGCATCTCCGAGGGGATGCGGGCTGAGATCAGCGGGCTAAAAGTGGGGGTCATGAACACGGAGCAGGGGATCAACCTGGTCCAGACCGCTGAGGGGGCGCTCAACGAGGTCAACGCGATGCTGATCCGGATGCGGGAGCTGGCCGTGCAGTCGGCCTCCTCCACGGTCACCGACGGCAACCGGCAGGCCATCAACGCTGAATTCGTCCAGCTCAACAACGAAATCGACCGGATCGCCTCGGTCACCTCTTATAACAACTCCTCCCTCCTCATGGGCTTCGGGAACCTCGTCAGCCAGGACACGGGGGTCTCCTCGGCCCTGGCCTCCGACACGACGGGGGTGATCGAGGTGCGGATGTCGGGGGCCACGTCGGGCACCTACACGTTCGCGGACACCGCCTCGGACGGCGAGCTGACGCTGGGCAACGGGACGGTGACGCAGACCATCCGGCTGAGCGCCGCGCTGGACGGGGACACGGTGGCCACCGGGACGACGGTGGTGGCCAACTTCGACCGCCTGGGCATCCAGCTCGTGCTGACAGGCTCCCACCCGGCCACGGCCACGGTCCCCGCGAGCGATGGCTACACGGACGGCGACCTGGACACGGAGACGATCCTGATCGAGGACACCGGGGTGGGGGGGGCGTTCCAGGTCGGGGCCAAGAACACGGCCAACGACCGGCTGTCCATCTCCATCGGGGACATGCGGGCGAGCGGGAGCGCGCTGAACACCGCGTCCCTCACGGTCTCGTCCCTGTCCGCCGCGCAGAACGCCATCAACACCATCGACCTGGCGATCAACAGGGTCTCGCAGCAGCGGGGGGACCTGGGCGCGTCGCAGAACCGGATGGAGTTCAGCCTGCGGAATGTCAACAACGCCGTGGAGAACAACCAGGCGTCGGAGTCGGCGATCCGGGACGCGGACTTCCCGGAGGAGGTCTCCAACTTCACCCGCGCTCAGATCCTGACCCAGTCCAGCGTGGCCCTGCTGGCCCAGGCCAACACCCTCCCGCAGAACGCCCTGTCGCTGCTGGGCGGAGGCGGTAGGTAAACCCTTAAGCGCGGTAAATCTTTCCCTCAAAGGCAGCCCTGACGGCATCCCTGCCTTTGCGCGCGTCGCCCGGTCGTCTCCCGGCCGGGCGACGTTTTTATGCGCGCCTCGCTTTCCCCTTGATTTCGACGAGACTTGGCCGTAAATTCATCCTTTAGAATCGCTTGGCGACTCTTGACGTTCATGTCCCTACCTTCTCGGAGGGCCACATGATCAACCCATATAAGCGGCAGGACATCTTCCGATGTCATCACGATTCACACAACGGGTTCGGGGACGTGGTCTCGGTCTACCACGTGATGAAGAACAAGCGGTGCTTCCCGAACGGGTGCGTCTACTTCAGGTGGCGGTGCAGCCTGCTCGACAAGGGGAACCCGTGCATCCGGGGTTACAACTACGTCGGCAAAAATTGCCCCGGCTGCCGGTATTATTCCGAGGACAAGGAGATGAACCGCCCGGAGGTCGAGGTGAACCCCGGCGTCTATGAGGATTTTGAGGCCGAGCTGCGGGCCTTTGAAGACTGGGTGCGCGACCACACGGGCAAGCGGGTGACCTTCTATGGCCGCATCCACTCGGTGAAGCCGAGGTTCAGGGGGGTCTCCGACGGAAAGGCTCAGAGGCTGTCCTTCCACGGGTTTCTGCTGGTGTTCCAGGAGGGCTACATCGGGAAGGATCACTTCGAGGATTTCTGCTACGCCACGGTCAGCCGGGGCCTTCAGGGGCGCTGGCAGCTCCGCCGGGGGGATGTCGTGGAGTTCGAGGGGGACTTCGGCCTGGACCGCGGGAGGCTGGTGCTGTCCAAGCTGAACCGGATCGAGGTGGTGGAACGGGGGGATGGAGAGGTCTGGACGGAGTCGCGGGCGCACGTGGCGCGGGCGACGGGCACGGTCTTCGCGTCGCAGGAGGAGATGTGCGTGGCCTGTCCCCGGGGGGCGCTGGTGGACATGGCGGACGAGACGGACGGGCGGCATTACCGTCGGATGTTCTGCATGGAGGGGATGCCGGACCCGGCGCTCTGCACGTACCAGAAGGGGAGTCTGCTTCAGATCGAGGTCTGCCTGGAGGATCGGGAGCGGCTGAGGCGGATGAACGGCGCCGGGAGATGAAAGGGGCAGGGATGAGGTCAGGTGGGGTTGAGGGAGGGGAGGACGGCCTGTGCGTCGGGGGAACGCCCTCCGATGGCCCTCCGGAGCTTCTGCGCCCCCCGTTTGAGGTGGGCGCGGACCGCGCTCTCGGAGATGTTGAGCAGGGCGGCGATCTCGCGGACGCTTCTGCCCCGGAGGGTGAGGGCAATGATTTCGTACTGCCTCCCGATGGGCATGGTCTCGTTGACGTCCCGGACCTGGGCGATGCGGACGTTTTTGGCCACGCCGTCCGTCACGTCGGGGTCGAAACACCCGACGCCCGTCCGATCCTCGGTGAGGATGCGGATCTTTCGGCCCTGACCCCTTGCGACGGTCTTGAAGAGCAGGACTTCCATACGCAGGTCTCTCCTGGTTCGGTCGTAGAAATTACAGCGCCAAATGTAGCACTTTCGGCGGGGTTTGGCAAGCGAAAATTGGGGGCATTTCTCTGGAGGGTTCATGGCGGGGACGGTTGAAGAGCTGACGGCAAACTATGAGGAGGACGGGGTGCTGGTGGTGAAGGAGATCGGAAAGGAGGTGCTGACGAAGGGGGCGTGGGCGACGGTCATGTTCCTGCACCAGGACCTGGACCGGAGGTCGGGAGAATATGGCCCGCCCAAGGTCACGATCCGGCGCTACCAGCGCCGGGACGGGGTCTACATGCCGCGCAGCAAATTCACGATCTCCAGCGAGAATCAGGCGAGGCAGATCGCGGCGAAGATCGCGGAGTGGTTTCCGGAAAAGCAGTGATGAACGATGAAGTATGAACGATGAACAAAAGGCAACGATGAAGTATGAAGTCAGAACGATGAACGAAAAGCAAAACAGGGGCGCTTTCACTTCATCGTTCATCGTTCATCGTTCTGCGTTGCTTTTTCATCGTTCATCGTTCTGAGTTCATCGTTTTCTTTGGGAGGAGGGACGTACCATGCGTGTGGGGTGCTGTGCTTACTCGTATCGGCAGTATCTGGGCAACTATCGGGACCCGAAGGACCCCAAGCCGGGGACGATGACGCTGGAGAGTTTCATGCAGCGGTGCTCGGACATGGACCTGGACGGGGTGGAGTTGACGGCGTATTACTTTGCGTCCACGGACGACGCCTATCTCAACCGGCTGAAGGCCCTGGCCTGCAAGCTGGGGCTGCACATCTCCGGGGCGGCGGTGGGGAACAACTTCTGCCAGGCGGACCCGGCGGAGCGGGCGAAGCAGGTGGCCGACGTGAAGAAGTGGACGGATGTGGCCTACAAGCTGGGCGCGCCCTGTCTGAGGGTGTTCGCCGGGCCGGCCCCGCAGGGGCGCACGGACGAGGAGTGCATGGGCTGGGTGGTGGAGTGCCTCAAGGCGTGCGCGGACCACGCCGCGCCGAAGGGGGTGATCCTGGCGCTGGAGAACCACGGGGGCATCACCACGCGGGCCGAGCAGGTCCTGTCGCTGATCAAATCGGTCGGCTCCGAGTGGGTGCGGGTGAACCTGGACACGGGGAACTACCGGACGGACCCCTACCGGGAGATCGCCCAGACCGTGCCCTACGCGGCCATGGCCCACGTGAAGACGGAGACGCGGACGCCGGACGGCAAGAAGGAGCCGCTGGACTATGCTAAGATTATCGAGACACTGAAGTCCGTGGACTACCGGGGCTACCTGGACATCGAGTACGAGGCCGCCGAGGACCCGATGACGGCGGTGCCGAAGTTCGCGAAGGAGCTGCTGAGGATGACGGGGAGGCCATAAGGTCAATGCAGGGGCGCGATGAATCGCGCCCCTGCAGAGGTATTCTATGCAAAAACGAGACTTCATCGGCGTGCTGTTCGAGTGCTGCAACGTCTACGCGCGGGTCTACATCAACAGGGACCGGACGGCCTACGCGGCCCGGTGCCCGCGCTGCGGCAAACCGCTCCGGGTCGAGATCTCGCCCGACGGGAGCGACAGCCGGTTTTTTTCGGTAAAATAATGTGGAGGATACGGCCCATTGTCTGGGTATCGATTTTAATCGGTGTATCTGTGCTTCTATCAGGTTATAGGGGCGATTCGCGAATCGCCCCTACTCCAAAGGCCTCGGACTTCTTCTCCCCGGAGCAGATCGCGCGGGGGAAGGCGTATCGGTTTGAGAACCGCGTCGTCTACTTCATTTCGCTGGGCATCCGGGTCGGGGCGCTGGCGCTGCTGCTGACCACGGGGGCCGGGGGGGCGCTCCGGGGCTTCGTCTCGCAGATGGCCGGAGGCCGCCCGTGGCTCTCCGCCACGCTTTTGTCCGCCTCCGTCCTGATCCTGCTCGCAGTTGTCTCCCTGCCGACCTCCCTCTACAGCGGGTATTTCCACGAGCACGCCTACGGCCTGTCCACGCAGGGGCTGTCCGGCTGGTTTCTGGACTACGGGAAGTCGCTGTGTGTCACGCTCGCGGTCTTCGTCCCCGTGGGGCTGGTCCTCTGGGCGCTCATCCGGCGCTTTCCGGACGCCTGGTGGCTGCCGGCGTGGGGGGCGTCGGGGGTCGGAACGGTCGTTCTCGTGTTTGTCGCGCCCATTCTGATCGACCCGATCTTCCACTCGTTCAGGCCGGTTCAGGACCAGGACTTCCGCCAGCGGACCCTTCGTCTGGCCGGGCGGGCGGGCATCCCGGTGAACGAGGTGCTGGAGATGGACGCCAGCCGGCGGACCCGGCACGTCAACGCCTACTTCACCGGGCTGGGCCGCACGAAGCGGATCGTGATCTACGACACCCTGCTGAGGGGCTCGACGCCGGAGGAGGCGGAGCTGATCCTGGCGCACGAGATGGGGCACTGGAGGCATGACCACATCTACAAGGGGATCGGCCTGAGTCTCATCGGGACCCTCGTGGTCCTGTGGATCGCGCACCGGGCCGTCGCGTGGGCGGCTGCCGGGGGGCGGTTCGGGCTGGCCGGGGGGGACGATCCGCTGGCCCTGGTCCTGATCCTGCTGCTGGTGACGGTCCTCAACTTCCTGAGTCTCCCGGCCCAGAACGCCGTCTCCCGTTCGTTCGAGCGGGAGGCGGACGTGGCGTCGCTGACGCTGACCGACCGGCCTGACACCTTCGTGGAGGCGGAGAAGAAGCTGGCCGCCGCCAACCTGGCCGACGTGGAGCCCTGGTGGGGGACTTACTACCTGTTCTACACGCACCCGTCCGTGATGGAGCGGATCGGGATGGCGTTAAACTACAAGCAAGGAGGTTCTCGATGAAAGTGCTCCTCTGTCCCGAGGTGAGCCAGGAGCTGTTCGAGCAGGTGAAGGCCGTTTCGCCGGCGCTGAACGTGGTGATGGCCAGCCGGGAGGCGGCGGTGCGGGAGGCGGAGGACGCGGAGGTCTTTTTCGGGTATCATAACGACGAGATCTTCAAGGCGGCGAAGAAGTTAAAGTGGATCCAGTCGGGCAGCGCGGGGATGGACAAGTTCCTCTCCCCGGCCCTGGCGGACAGCGACGTCGTCGTCTGCAACGCCAGCGGGCTGCACGCCCCGCAGGTGGCGGAGCACGCCTGGGCGCTCACGCTGGCGCTCTGCCGGAGGATCCCGCAGTATGTCCGCAACCAGGCGGAGCGGGTCTGGAAGGGGGCCGGGTATCTGGACCTGTACGGGGCCACGGCGGGGATCATCGGCTTCGGCGGGATCGGGAAGGAATACGCGAAGCGGGCGCACGCGTTCGACATGCGGATTCTGACCGTGGATGCGCACGCGAAGACGAAGCCGGCCTATGTCGAGAGTCTGTGGGGGCCGGAGCGGGTGAACGACCTGATCCGGGCCTCCGACGTGGTGTTCATCGCCGTGCCTTGCACGAAGGAGACGGAGAAGCTGATCAACGCCGAGCGCCTGGCAACGATGAAGCCGACGGCGTTCCTGGTCAACACGGCGCGGGGCCCCATCGTGGACGAGAAGGCGCTGATCGCGGCGCTGAAGGCCGGGCAGATCGCCGGGGCGGGGCTGGACGTGTTCGAGGTGGAGCCCCTGTCGAAGGAGAGCGAACTCTGGGGCCTGGACAACGTGATCATCACCCCGCACGCGGCCGGGAGTTCGGCCCTGCGGCCCCAGCGCCTGATGGACTTCTTCTGCGAGAACCTGAGGCGCTACCTGGCCGGGCAGCCGCTGATGAACGTGGTGGACAAGAAACGTGGCTATCCGGTCAAGGAGGGGTGAGGCGTTCGAGGAGAGCGTCAGACTCTGTGCGGCGCGGAGAGATCCTCTCCTTTTTGGGTCTTTAGGGTGTTTCGGGTTGCTCGTTTTTGTTTTAACCTGTAAGGGAATCCGTCAAGCCCCTCTCTCGTCTGCTTCGCCTTGTTTCGGCCCGTTTCGGCCTGTCCCGTTAGATTTTCCTTAGACGGCGCTGCCAGCCTCAGCCCGTCCGCCTGAGCCGAACAGCGTGGCGTCCAGCCTGCGGGCTGCCTCTCTCCCGGCTTCCGGGAACAGATGTCCGTAGCGGTCGAACGTCATCTGGATGCTGGCATGTCTCATCTGTCTCTGAATGTACTTGGGACTCTCCCCCTGGTGGATCAGCAGGGACGCGCAGGTATGGCGCAGGTCGTGGAACCGGATGCGCCGGAGTCCTGCGGCCTTGAGGATGGGGAGGAAAGCTCGGCTGACGGCGTGTTCATCGACGGGCGCTCCGTCCCGCGTGGCGAAGATCAGGCCCAGGTCCTTGTAGGACTCCCCGGCCCGTAACTTCTCCTGGGCCTGCCGTGCCCGGTGTACCTGCAGGGCGTCCAGACACCGAGGCGTCAGGTCCACCGGCGCGACGGAGGATTCCGTCTTGGGGGCATCGAACCCCCTGTCTGTGGTCTTGGTCTTGCGGGTGAGTGTCTCCTTGACGAAATACCTCATGCTGCCCCAATCCAGGTTCTTCCACTTCATGGCCAACAGTTCGTTGAACCTCAGTCCCGTGGTGAGGGCCGTCAGGAAGAACGGATACCATCGCTCCGGCGCGTGATCGAGGAAGGCCCGGCACTCCTCCGGGTTCAGGCAGTCCATCTCCCGCCTCGGTACGCGCGGGTCCTTCACCAGCTTGGCCGGGTTGTGCCGGATGTATCCCCAATCGACGGCGCAGCCAAGAACCTGCCGGACGATCTGAAGGTATTGCCCCGCCGTCTTGGGGGCCAGCCCCTCGGCCAGCAGCGCGGACTTGAATCCCTGGATGTCCTCGGCGTCGATCCTGGATAGCTCCTTCTGCCCGATGGCCGGGACGATCTTCGCCCCGAACATGTTCTGATACTTGGAAACGGAAGTGGGCTTCATCTGCCCCCTGGCGCACTTCTCGAACCATACGTCCTTGAACTCGGCAAATGTCATCCTGGACGGTTCCCGATACTCCCCGTCCCCGATCTCGTTCAGCCGCCTGGCAAGCAGCTTCTCAGCGGCCTTCCGGGTCCTCTCCGGCACGGCCTCCCACTTCTGCCGCTTGCCCACCTGGTAGACGATGTAATACAGGGTGATGGGCTTGCCGTCCTTCGTGGCCTTCCCCTGTCGCTTGACGATGCTACCGCGCATAGACAGCCCTCCATCGTGAACGTGAAAGGGCCGGGGTTGCCGTCCCTGGCTTGCCCGGCCCTGCTTGTCCGCCCTGGCCGTCCCTGGCCTGGCGGTGGCGCTCAGTTCTTCCACTCCTCGCCTTCGTCCTCGGCATCGTCATCTTCCGACCCCGGGTCGTCGTCCTCGCCCTCGGCGTCATCTTCTTCCGGCCACTTCAAATTCATGCTCAACTTCGACTCGAGGCAGAATGCCAGGTGACGGATCAAGATTCCGACGTTCCCAAGCTCGCTGTCCGGTCGGGGGTCGTATCTCGTCAGCAGCTCTCCGATGGCCAGAAGTCCGCATATCTCACTTCTCGTGAGCGTGCGCATATTGTCGAGCGTAAGCTCCCGCTGTTCCATCGCCTTCTCCCCTCTTTAAGATGGGGGGAGCGCCGGCGCTGCTCACGTCCTGTGTGCCTTTCGCCTTCGCGCTCCCCCTCGGTTGCCTACTCTGCCCGCCCGATGCGGACGTTGACGTATCCCCGCCTGGTGTGCCGGTCCAG
>Ga0114945_10000236_pt1 | contig 34621 bp, 39 predicted proteins | sample OV2TP3_FD_87194 | JGI IMG/M metagenome (GOLD analysis project Ga0114945, IMG submission 87194) | Hot spring microbial communities from Beatty, Nevada to study Microbial Dark Matter (Phase II) - OV2 TP3 | ecosystem: Environmental > Aquatic > Thermal springs > Hot (42-90C) | place: USA: Beatty... | reverse complement strand
GACGTTACTATTAGTAACTACCAGCCTGGACATGCCCGAACATCTCCAAGTTCGCGGATTCAGAAGCGCTCAGCGCGACGCCGATGGGCCGCCCCAAACGGCCCGCGGGAAACTCACGCTAGCACCCGGCGATTCTGGGCGCAGCCAGTGTGGGTGCGGCGGTCGCTCCTCGGGGATCTATTGACCCTCAGTGAGGTTCCATAGACGGCTGGCTGAGGCGGGGCGCTGCGCACCGGGGTCGGCCGCCGGCGGTTCGCCGAAACCCGGCGCGGCGTCCGCCTACCGGGACCGCCCGCGGGCCTGGGCGATTGCCTGCCAGATCCTGTCGGGCGTCAGCGGGATGTCGAGGTGGCGGATCCCGAGCGGGGCGAGGGCGTCCATCACGGCGTTCGCGACGGCGGGGGTGGAGCCGATCGTCGCCGACTCGCCGATCCCCTTGACGCCGAGCGCCGTCCGCGGGGACGGGGTCACCGTGTGGCCGGTCTCGAACGACGGGAGGTCCTCGGCCTTCGGGATCGCGTAGTCGAGGAGCGAGCCCGTCACGAGCTGCCCCGCGGCGTCGTAGCGCCCGCCCTCCCAGAGGGCCTGGCCGATCCCCTGGGCGAGGCCGCCATGGACCTGCCCGGCCGCGAGGAGCGGGTTCACGATCGTGCCGCTGTCGTCCACCGTCACGTACCGGAGGAGGCGGACCACCCCCGTCTCCGGGTCCACCTCGACCATCGCGAGGTGGGAGCCGAAGGGGTAGAGGAGCCCCTCCCCGACGAAGTCACGCCGCCCTTCGAGGCCCGGCTCGAGGTCGGCCGGCCGCGGGCCCTGGTGCGCGGCGCGCGCGACCTCGGGCCACGTGACGCGCCGATCGGGGACCCCGCGGACGTGGAAGGCCCCGTCGGCCAGCACGATGTCGTCGGCCCGCGCCTCCAGGAGATGCGCGGCGAGGCGGCGGGCCTTCTCGACGACCTCGCGGGCGTTCAACACGCCGGCCATCCCCCCGCGGGCGATGCTGCGGCTCCCGAAGGTCCCCGTCCCCTTGCGGACCTTCCGGGTGTCGGAGTGGACGACCGTGACGTCCTCGACCGGCATCGAGAGCTCGTCGGCCACGATCTGGGCGAAGCTGGTCTCGTGCCCCTGGCCGTGCGGCGAGCAGCCGGTCAGCACGGTCACCTTCGCATCCGGCCCCACCACGACGTCGCTGGTCTCCTCGTCGACGAACCCGCACATCTCGACGTAGGAGGCGAGCCCGATCCCGACGAGGCGGCCCTCGGCGCGCGCCCGCGCCTGCTCGGCGCGGAGCCCCCTGTAGTCGGCGCGCTCGAGGAGGGCGTCGAGGGCGCGCGCGTAGTGGCCGCTGTCGTAGTGCGGCCCCATCGGCGCCTGGTAGGGGAAGGCCGACGGCGGGATGAAGTTCTTCCGCCGGACCTCCGCGGGGTCCATTCCGAGCTCCCGCGCGAGGAGGTCCATCATCCGCTCGATGAAGTACGCCGCCTCCGGGCGGCCGGCGCCGCGGTAGGCGGCGGTGCCCATGGTGTTGGTGTAGGCGCCCACGACCTTGGCCCGGACCGCGGGGATGTCGTAGCAGCCGGTGATCATCTGGCCGCAGAGGACGGGGAGGAGCGGCCCGTCGCTGAAGAGCGTGAAGCCGAGGTTGCCGACGATGCGGGCCTTCAGGCCGCGGATCCGGCCGTCCCGGTCGGCGGCGAGACGCAGCGTGGCCACGACGTCGCGGCCGTGTGAGGTCGCGAGGAGGTCCTCGCGGCGGGTCGCGGTCCACCGGACGGGACGCTCGAGCCGCCGGGCGACCCAGGCGGCCAGGAGGTCCTCGGAGTAGAGGGCGATCTTGGCCCCGAACCCGCCGCCGACGCGGGGGGCGATCACGTGCACCCGCTCCGCGGGGTGCTTCAGGTGCTGGGCGATGGCGTCCCGGAGCCCGTGGGGGATCTGGGTGGACGCCCACACGGTGAGCTCCCCGCTCGTCGGGTCGTACCGGGCGGCCACCGCCCGCGGCTCCACGGCGACGGCCATCAGGCGCTGGTTGCGGAGCGTGGCCTCGACGATGACCGGCGCGTCGGCGAACGCCGCCTCCAGGTCGCCGTGCTCGCGAGCCCAGCGGATCCCCGTGTTCGACCGGTAGCGCTCGTGGATCCGGGGCGCGCCCGACTGGAGGGCCGCCTCGGCGTCGGTCACCGCCGGGAGCACCTCGTACTCGACCTGGATCAGGTCGGCGGCGTCCTGGGCGGCGTAGGGGCTGTCGGCGACCACGACGGCGAGCGGCTCCCCGACGTAGCGGGTCTTGCCCTCGCAGAGGACCCGCCGCGCCCGCGGGTTCACGTGGTCGAAGGCGTTCGTCTCGATCATCATCGGGATCTCGCCGAGCTCGGTCGTGAAGTCGGTCGCCGTGAAGACGGCGACGACCCCGCGGGCGGCCTGGGCGTCGCCGATCGAGATGCGGCGGACCTGGGCGTGAGCGTGCGTGCTCCGGACGACCGCGAGGTGGAGCGCCCCGGGAAGCGGCACGTCGGCGACGTAGTGGTCGGCCCCGGTGAGGAGGCCCCGGTCCTCCTTGCGCTTGAGCGGCTGGCCGACGGTCGGCGGCGTCACGGCACCCTCACGGCCGGTCGTTGCCGGGCGCCCGCCGCGTCACGAGGCGCATGAGGCCATCCAGCGTGTGGCGGAGCCCCGCCGTCGGGAGCAGCCCGATCCGCTCGGCGGCGCGCCGATCGACGCGGACGCGCTGGGACTGGAGCACGTACGGGGAGCGGAGGATCTGGGCGATTCGCTCCTCGGGGAGGCCGAGGTCGGTCAGGAGCGTCTCGAGCGCGTCGGGGTCGGCCAGGCTCACGATAGGCGCAGGGTCTCCCGACGGCGGGCCGGCCGGCACGAGGCTCACCTCGAAGGCGCCGCGCTCGTTGCAGCGGATCACGAGATTCGCGTCGATCTTCACGGCGCAGCCAGCATAACACGTGACACGGCCGTGACATCCGGCCGCGAGCCGGCTGTACAATCACGGCGATGGAGGCCGTGCGCCCCCGCCTCTGGCAGCGCTTCGGCGTCCGCGTCGCCGCGGGCTTCGTTGCCGTGACCCTGCTCGGGATCGGGCTCGTCGGGCTCCTGATCTACGAGCGGCAGAAGCAGATCCTGCAGGAGACGCTGGCCACCCTGCTCCTGAACATCGCGCGCACCGGTGCGGTGTTCATCGACCCGGCGCTGCACGCCGAGATCGAGCGGACGCTGACCCAGGACTCGGCCGCCTACCGCCGCGTGCGGACCGTGCTCGCGGCCATCCAGGACGTGAACCAGCTCGAGACGCCGATCTACACGCTGACGGGCTTCGACCCCGCGGCGCGCCAGGCGCGCTTCATGGTGACGAGTCGGGGCCCCGGCGTGCCCGGGGAGCCCTACCCCCTGGTGCCGGCGCTGCTCGGGCCGCTCGGTCGGGCCTTCCGCGAGGGCATCGCGACGCACACGGGGATCTACCGGAACCAGTCGGGGACCTGGCTCACGGCCTTCGCGCCGCTCCGGGGCGCCGACGGGCGGGTCTTCGCCGTCCTCGACGTGGACTACCAGGTGGACGTGTACCTGGATCGGTTGGCCAACCTCCGTCACCTGGTGCTCGGCACCTCGCTGCTCGGGGCGGTGGTGGCGCTGGCGCTCGGGCTCGCGGTCGCGCGGCGGGTGACCGGGCCGGTGAGCGACCTCACGCGCGGCGTGGCCCGCGTCGCCGCGGGGGATCTTTCGCAGTCCCTGCCCGTGCGGTCGGCGGACGAGCTCGGTCAGCTCACCCGCGCGTTCAACGCGATGCTGGAGGGGCTCCGGCAGCGCGACTTCATTCGGGACACCTTCGGACGCTACGTCTCCCCGGAGGTGGCGCAGACCCTCCTGGAGTCACCGGAGGGCCTCCGGCTGGGCGGCGAGAAGCGCGAGATCACGGTCCTCATGACCGACCTCCGGGGGTACACGAGCCTCGCCGAGACGCTGGACCCCGCCATTGTCGTGCAGGTGCTCAACGGGTACCTCGGGCGGATGACGGACATTCTCATCGAGCACGGCGGGACGATCGACGAGTTCATCGGGGACGCGATCCTCGCGATCTTCGGCGCGCCGATGCCGCACCCGGACCATGCCGAGCGCGCCGCCGCCTGCGCCATCGCGATGCAGCTCGCGATGGACGAGGTCAACCGGGACCACGCGGCGCGCGGGCTGCCGCGGCTCGAGATGGGGATCGGGCTCAACACCGGCGAGGCGGTGGTGGGGAGCGTCGGCTCCGAGAAGCGTGCGAAGTACGGCGTCGTGGGCAACACCGTCAACCTCGCCGCGCGCGTCCAGGCCTGCACGGTCGGCGGCCAGGTGCTCCTGAGCCCCTCGACCCACGCGCGGATCCGGGAGGTCGCGGAGGTGGGGCCGCCGCTCCCCGTCGAGGTCAAGGGGATCCGCGAGCCGCTCCTCCTCTACGAGCTCCGGGCCCTCCGCGGCCGCTACGCCCGCCGCCTCCCGGAGCTCGCTGCGGGCGAGGCGCCCGAGACGCCGGTGGCTCTGCCCCTGCGCGTGTGGGTGATCGACGGGACCCGCGTCCGCGCCGAGCACGTCGGCGGCGAGGTGACGCGGCTCGGGCCGCGGCGCCTCGAGGCTCGGCTCGAGGCCGAGCTGCCGCCCCTCGCGAACGTGCGGCTCCGGCTCCGCTACCCGGCCCTCGGGCAGGACTCGGGCGACCTCTACGGCAAGGTGGTCGCTGCGGAGCGGCAGGACGGGGAGTGGGTCGCCCGGATCGGGCTCACGTCGGTGGACGCGGGCGACCGGCAGATCCTCGAGGAGCTGCGTCGCGCCGGCGGGCCGGCCTAGCGGGACTCGGGCCGGAGCCGCAGGATCTGCCCGGAGTCCTCGGCGACGACGAGGCTGCCGTCTGCGAGCGCCACGAGGGCCATCGGGCGCGTGAGGCCTTCGACGAACGGGTGCGTCGCACCGTCGGGGCCGACGCGGACGATCCGTCCGCCGTAGTGGTCCAGCGCGTACAGCTCGCCCTCCGCGCCCAGGGCGACCAGGTGCGCCCCGGGGACCGAGGCGAGCGGGACGATCGCCGCGTCGGGCCTGAGGCGGTGGAGCTCCCCGGCCGGCCCCACGAGCAGCAGATCGCCCCCGGGCAGCGCGCGGACGCTCCGGTAGCGTGGCAGCGTCGCGCCGGCGCGCCGGAGCGCGGCCGGCGGGAAGACGGGCTTCGCGTACTCGAGGTTCCGCGGGAGCGGCAGCGGCTCGTCCACGGCGAGCCGGTAGAGGACCGGCCCCTCGTAGCGCTCCGCGTCCCCGAACCACTCGCGCTCGGCCGGGAGGGTCGGGTCCGCGACGACGCTGCGGCCCGCGAAATCGAGGACGACGAGGCGGCCGTCCCCGTCGAAGGCGAGCGCCCAGAACGCCGCCTGGTTCAGCCCGCGCGCGTAGAGGACCGGGGCGCCTCCCGGCGGGACGCGGTAGAGGTGCCGGCCGAGGCGCTCCGCGACGTAGAGGTCGCCGGTCCCCGGATGGCGGGCGAGGCTCCCCATCCGGAACCGCGCGGGGTCGGGCGAGAAGGGGATCGAGGCCGGGCGGAGCCTCTTCGCCTCGACCGGGAGCGGGCCCGCGAGCGGGATGCGGACGAGCGCGCTCGCGCCGCTGCCCATCGGGTCGAGCTGGGTGAGGACCCAGAGGCCGTCCGGCGGGTCGACCGCCAGATCTTGCGGCAGCCGGAACCCCACGCCGACGAGCTCGACGCGCCAGCCGGGCGGGAGCTGCAGGGTGAGCGCCCCCTGCAGGGAGGCCCCGCTCCACACCTGGGCCGTGGCGGCCGTCGTGAGGCCGAGCCCGAGGGCGAGCGCGGGCAGGACCCGGAAGCGCATCGGCCTCGGCCTCAGGCGCTGACCGTCCCGTAGACCCCCGGCGGCACGAGGCGGTAGACGCGGACCGGCTGGGCGACGTTCTTGAGCTGGTGCTCCCCCGTGTCCTCGAGGACGTACTGCGCCTTGACCCGCTGGGCCGTCTCCGGCCCGATCTTGACCTCGCCGCCCCGGGTGAGGCCCGCGATGCGGGCCGCGAGGTTGGTCGTCGGGCCGGAGGCGGTGAAGGTCCAGCGACCGCCGCCGCCCGCCTCCAGCTTCGTCGCGCCGACGAGCGCCGGCCCGCTGTTGATGCCGACGTGGATCGCCACCGGCGGGTAGACGCCCGCGAACTCCTGGTTCAGCGCGGCGACCTTCGCGAGCAGCTCGAACGCGGCCCCGGCGGCGTTCAGCGCGTGGCGCGTCGGGCTCCCCTCGCTCTGGAAGATCACCATGAGGCCGTCCCCGGCGGTCTCGTTGACATCGCCGTGGTGCGCCCGGATGATCTCGAGGAAGGTCGAGAAGTAGTCCTGGATCATCCGGTTCAAGCGCTGGGGCGGGACCTGCTCGGAGAGGCGCGTGTAACCCTCGACGTCGAGGAAGAGGACCGAGACGTCCGCCTCGCGCTTCTCGAGCTCCCGCGCGTCCGGGTTCTGCTCGAGCAGGCGCGTGACGGCCTCCGGCACGAACTTCGAGAGCTCCCCTTTGACCTGCTCGAGGAGCTCGACCTTCTGGAGCGACTCTCTCAGGCTCTGGAGCGTCGCCGCGAGCTCGGCGTTCCGGGTCTCCAGGTCGGTGTGGAGGGTCCGCAGCCGCTCCGCCATGTCGTTGAGCGCCTGGCCGAGCTGGCCGATCTCGTCCCGGGTGCGGACCGCGACGCGCGCCGCGAAGTCGCCGCCGCCGATCCGCCGCGCCGCGGCGGCCGCCCTGCCGATGGGCTCGAGGACGACGCGCCCCATGAAGACGACCAGGATGGCCGCGACGCCGAGGATCGTGAGCAGGGCGACGACGAGCTGGCGGTTCCGCGCGGCGCGGAGCTCGGCGTCCAGCTTCTCCAGCCCGAGGCTGATGCGCACGATGCCGCGGATCTGGTGGTCGGCGCCGTGGCACTCCTGGCACTTCGGGAGGTTCCGGAGCGGCCGGAACAGGGTCAGGACGCGGGTGCCGTCGAGCTGCTCCTGGATCTCCTGCGGGGCGCCGGTGTCGACGGCGCGCGCGAAGTCCGGGTGGCTGAGGCGGGCGCCGGGGGCGCGCTGCATCTGGCTGATGCGCTCGATCAGGCTCGCCTCGAGCCCGGCGATCCGGTCGACCTCGTGGACCGTCTCGAGGTCGGTGAACGCTTCGACGCCGTTGCGGCGGTAGACATCCAGGCGGCGGACGTCCTTGAGCTCGGCGCGGAGGTCCTGCACGAGCTGGCGGATGATGTCCGGCCGCCCCTCCACCATCCCGTTCTCGATGCTGGCGAGGATCGACGCCGCCAGGAGCCGCGCGGTCTCCCGGTTCCCGGCGCCGAGGGCCCGCCCCTCGTACTGGATGTTGAGGATCACGAGCCCGCCCAGGCCGAGGATCAGGGCCGCGACGATCAGCGCGATGACCTTGGCGCGCAGGCGGTGGCCGAGGAGGTCGGGCAGCAGGGTCATTCGGGGGCGCGGCTACTCCTCGTCCCAGTTCCCCTGGTTCACGTTGCGACCGCACCAGGGGCACTTCGGCGTATCGGGCGGCACGGGGCTCCGGCACCCGGGGCAGAGGACGGGGATCACGGCGCTACTGCTCGAGCTCGATCTCGAGGCCGCCGACCACCCCGGCGATCACGTTGTAGATGAACGCCGTGATGGCGCCGAAGATGAAGCCGGCGACGGCCCAGAAGATGGGGAAGAGGATGATGGCGAAGATCCCGAACGCGCCGAGGCCGAGGCCGGAGAGGTCGCCCGCCGCGGCGCCGAACATCGCGCCCATCCCGCTGATCAGGGCGAAGACGAGCCCCTGGAGCAGGCCCATCACCGCCAAGATCACGGCCTCGAGCTTCGCCATCGAGAGGACGCCGATTCGCTTCAGCGTGACCATCGTCGTGCTCCTCTGGTGAGTGGGTGAGGCGTCACGCCGCGGCCTCGCGGGGCCCGCCGGGGTCGCGGACGCCCTTCTTCAGGGGCAGCGGGTGCAGGACGCCCTCGGGGCTCTCGTACACCGCCTCGAGCACGCGCCACTCGCCCATCTGCTTGCGCATCCGCACGTGGACGCGGGCGGAGCCCGTCGTCCCCACGACGCGGATCGTCAGCTCGGCGCGGCCGCTCGGGCCGGAGGTCTCGATCGAGCCGGTGGGGAACCAGCCGAACTCCAGCCCCTCGCCGACGACGGTCCGGATCTCGGGGCTCTGGCGGATGAGGGTCTCGGCGAGCCGGTAGGCCTCGGAGCCCTTGAGGAAGTAGAAGACGAGGCCCGCGATGCCGCCGACGACGAGGAGGAGGAAGGGGATGACGGCGGCCAGGGCGATCAGGAGCACGCGCCGGTCGCGCCGCCGCCGCGCGGCGGCGTCGGGATCCGGGGCCGCTCCGGGAGGCACGGAGTTCATGGTGCCGCTGGCCGGAGTCTAGGGATCGTCGCGGGGGCTGTCAAGGCGTGTCCCCCGCGCGTCCCCCGCCGCGCCGCTCAGCGGGCCTCGTACCCGGGCGAGACCTCCGTCTCCATCTCGGCCGGCGAAGCCGGGCGGCCCTCGAAGAACAGCGCGACCTGCTCCCCGAGCGGTGCGCAGACCGGGCGAGTCACCAAGGCGGCGCGTGGGCTGGATCACACGCCTGGAAGACGACCTCGCCGCCGACCATCGTGAGGACCGGGTGGATGTCCTTGATGCGTGCCTCGGGGCAGGCCCAGACGTCCTCGGAGAGCACGACGACGTCGGCGCGCTTGCCGGGCTCGAGCGAGCCGAGCTCCGCCTCCTGGTGGGCGGCCCGGGCGTTCCAGGTCGTGAAGGCGCGGACCGCCTCGTCCCGCGTCATCCGCTGCTCGGGCTGCCAGCCCGGGTCCTCGCCGCTCAGCGGTCGACGCGTCACGGCCGCGTAGATCCCGTGGAAGGGATTCGGGTCCTCCACGGGAAAGTCCGACCCCCCCGGGATGACGACGCCCGTGGCGAGGAGCGAGCGCCAGGCGTAGGCGCCCCGGAGGCGCTCCGGGCCGAGGCGCTCCGGCGCCCAGCGCATGTCCGAGGTGCAGTGGGTCGGCTGCATGCTCGGCAGCACGCCGAGGCGGCGAAAGCGCGGGATGTCGGCGTCCGTGAGGACCTGGGCGTGCTCGACGCGGAAGCGCGCGTCGCGCCGACCGAGCGTCGGGAGCACGCGCTCGAAGACGTCGAGCGTCAGCGTGTTGGCGCGGTCGCCGATGGCGTGGACGCAGACCTGGAAGCCCCGGGCGGCCGCCACGCGCGTCCGCCGCTCGAGCTCCTCGACCGGGAGGAGGACCAGGCCCGTGTTGGCCGGGTCGTCGCAGTAGGGGGCGTGGAGGGCCGCCCCGCGGGAGCCGAGCGCCCCGTCCGCGACCAGCTTCATGGCCCGGATCACGAGGCGCCCGTCGCCGATCGTCTCGGGACCGTGCGCCAGGGCGTGCTCCCACGTCGCCGCGTGGGCCGCCCGGACCGCGGCGTAGTTGCGGAAGGGAAACTGGCCGCGCTCGATCAGGCGCCGGTACGCGGCGAGGGCGTAGAGCTCGGCGCCCATCTCGTGGATGCCCGTGAGCCCCTTCGCGAGGCACTGGGCGATCGCCTCGCGCACGGCCTGATCGAACCGCTCGGGCGAGGGGAGCGGGACGATGTCCTGGACGAGCCGCTGGGCCGCGTCCACGAGGAGCCCGGTCGGCTCGCCCGTCGGGTCGCGGAGGATGCGCCCGCCGGGCGGGTCCGCCGTGTGGCGCCCGATCCCCGCGGCAGCGAGGGCAGCCGAGTTCGCCCACGTGGCGTGGCCGTCCACGCGCGTGAGCGCGACGGGGTGCCGGGAGGCGACGCGGTCGAGCGACCCTCGGGTCGGGAAGCGCTGGCCGGGCCAGCGGGTCTGGTCCCAGCCGCGCCCCGTCAGCCACTCGCCCGCCGGCGTGCGGGCCGCCGCCTCGGCGACGAGCCCGGCGATCGTCGCCTCGGAGAGGATCCCCGCGGCGTCGAGGCTCAGGCGCGCGCGGGCCAGGTGCATGAGGTGGGCGTGGGCGTCCACGAGCCCCGGCAGCACCGCCCGACCGCCGAGGTCGAGTACGCGCTCCCCGGCCGGGAGGTTCACGTCCGGGCGGCGCCCGGCGAACACGATGCGCCCGTCCCGGATGACGAGGCTGTCCACGACCGAGCCGCGCGCGTCCAGCGTGTAGATCCGCCCGTGGGTCAGGAGCACGGGCGCTATGGTCGGCCGCGCGCAGCCCCCCGTCAACCCCTGCTACAATCTCGCCGAGGCGTCGGGCATGGGGAGCCTGGCCGGAGAGCAGTGTGTGGCGTGCCGCCGGGACGCGCCGCGGGTGACGGAGGCGGAGGTCCAGGCGCTCCGGCCGGAGGTGCCGGAGTGGGAGGTCCTGGAGCGGGACGGCGTCCTCCGTCTCGAGCGGGTCTTTCGCTTCCCCGACTTCGCGCGGGCCCTCGCCTTCACGACCCGCGTCGGCGCGCTCGCCGAGGCCGAGGGACACCACCCGGCCCTCCTCACCGAGTGGGGCCGGGTCACGGTGAGCTGGTGGACCCACAAGATCCGCGGCCTCCACCGGAACGACTTCGTGATGGCCGCGAAGACGGACGCGCTCGCGCGCGAGGCGGGCGTGGGGTAGCATAGTCGCATAGTCCTCCGCGAGCCATGGGCAAGCACGTGTACCTCCAGACCTACGGCTGTCAGATGAACGAGCGGGATTCCGAGGAGATCCTCGGGATGCTGACGGCCCAGGGCTACAGCGTCGTCGCGCGCGAGGCCGAGGCGGACGTGATCCTGCTCAACACCTGCTCGGTCCGCGAGCACGCCGAGGCGCGGGCCTTCGGCAAGATGGGGGCGCTCCAGCGGCTGAAGGGCGAGCGCCCGGACGTGGTCCTCGGGGTCCTCGGGTGCATGGCCAAGGCGCAGCGGGAGGAGGTCTTCCGCCGGCTCCCCCTGGTGGACCTGGTCGCCGGGCCGGCCGAGATCTACGACCTCCCGGACCTCCTCGCGCGCGTCGCCGAGCGCCGGCAGCGGGCCGCGGCCGAGGAGCCCGCGCGCCTCCTCGCGGTGGATCGCCCCGTGCGGCCGCTCGAGAAGAAGCCCGCCGGCGACTACCGCGCGCGGCCGATCACGGCCTTCGTCACGATCATGGAGGGGTGCGACAAGACCTGCGCCTACTGCATCGTCCCGATGACGCGCGGCCAGGAGGTCTCGCGGCCGCTCGGCGAGGTCCTCGAGGAGGTCGAGCGGCTCGCCCGCGCCGGCTACCGCCAGGTCACGCTCCTCGGGCAGAACGTCAACGCCTACGGCAAGCGCTTCCCCGACGGCTCGGGCTACCTCGGGCCGGGCCGCCGCGAGCGGCTCCTCGTCGAGGAGGCCGCCGCAGCCGAGGCGGCGGGGGCACGCGTCGTGGACTTCCCCGTGCTCCTCCGGCAGATCGACGCCCGGACGTCGATCCCGCGGGTCAGGTTCACGACGAGCCACCCCTTCGACGCCCACGAGCGGCTCTTCCGGGCGATGGCGGAGTGCCGGGCGGTGTGCGAGTCCCTGCACCTGCCGGTCCAGTCGGGCTCGGACCGTGTCCTCCGACGGATGCGGCGCGGCTACACGGTCGCGAGTTACCTCGCGAAGGTCGCGCGCCTCCGCGAGCTGGTTCCGGACGTCGCGCTCTCCACCGACATCATCGTCGGCTTCCCCGGCGAGACGCCCGAGGACTTCGAGGCGACACGAGCGCTCGTGGCGGACGTCGAGTACGACGGCGCGTTCATCTTCAAGTACTCGGCGCGGCCGGGCACCGAGGCGGCCGGCTGGGGGGACGACGTGCCGCGTGCCGTCAAGGAGGCGCGGCACCGGGCGCTGCTCGAGCTGCAGGAGGCGATCTCACGGCGCAAGCTCGAGCGGTGGGTCGGGCACGAGGTCGAAGTCCTCCTCGAGGAGCGCAACCGGCGTGGCCAGCTGGCGGGGCACACGCGAGGCAACCTCAACGTCGTCTGCGACGGCCCCGATGCCCGGATCGGCGAGCTCGTCCCCGTGCGGATCGAGCGCGTGACGCCGACGACGATGATCGGCGTCGTCGCCTGATCAACGCGTTGCGACGAGCCGAGTGGTGGCGGGCGGGAATCCGACCGGGCCGCCCTGAATCGGAGGCGTTCGATGCCCCTCCTCGTCCTGGGCGTTCTCGTGACGGCGGCGGGGTTCGGGCTGGCCGTTCTCGTGTTGACCGGCCAGCTTGCGCCCGGGCTGCTCGAGCCCGCGGATCGCGCACAGCGCGCCGTGGGCTTCGTGCTGGCCGGGTTCGTGGTCGGCGGGCTCCTGGGCGCGATCGGGCAGTGGATCATGGTGGCGCGGGAGAAAGGGCGGCTCCACCGCCCCTGAGGCGGCCGTGGGGCTCCACGGCTGGCGGGCCTGGGGGCTCCTCCTCGCCCTGCTCGCGGTCGCCGCCCTCGCGGCCGTCGCGCTCGCCGTCCGCGCGACCCTCACGGAGCAGTCGCGTCTCGTCGCCGACGAGTGCCGCATCCTCGCCATGCGGGAGGCGATCGCCGTCTACTACCGCCTCCACGGCGCCTACCCCGAGCGCCCGGGCCGCTACGCGGAGTGCGCGACGCTGACGCCGGCGCAGGAGCGCGCCCTCGCCGAGGTCCGCCGCTTCGTCGAGGCGACCGCGCGGCTCTACGGCGTCCCGCCCCTCGCCGTCGTCGCCGGCCCCTACGTCCGTGGCCTCGCGGCGTCCTACCGGCCCGGCCTCCTCCTGATCGCGCCCCCGGTCCTCACCGGTCCGGACCGCGACGCCACGGTGGCGCACGAGCTCGCGCACCAGCTCCTGCGCCACGGCGCCCCGCGCGTCGGGGCCGCGGCGCCGGCTCCATCGGAGCAGGCCCGGCGCGAGGCGGACGCGAACGCCAAGTCGGTGGAGATCCTCGTGCGGGTCCGGGGGTGGCCCGAGCGGACGGCGCTCGCGGCCGTGTACGAGAAGCTCCTCCGCCAGCACCGCGCCGTCACGGCGGGCCAGGCGATCGTCGCCCCGGGCCACGCCGCGCCCTGCGAGGAGCTCCGGGACCTCCTCGGCCGCTTCCCGCAGCACCGCGCCTGGACCGCCAGGCTCGAGTGCGCCTGACCTTCATTCCCGGGGAAGGGGGGCGGAGCCCCCTCCCAGGATCTCTAGGGGATCCGCTCCACGAGCAGCGAGATCTCGTCCTCCGACGCGCGCCCGCGGTTGGTCGGGCGGACGGTCCAGCCCGGGTGCTCGCGGATGACGGTGACCACGGCCTGGAGGAGCCTCGGCGCGATCCGCTCGTGGAACTCGCGGAGCCAGGCGTAGCCGTCGCGCTCCCCCTCGTACTCCTCGGGGAACTCGCAGCGCAGGTCGAACCGCACCGTGAAGTCGCGCTCCTCGACGTACCGCATGCGTCCGCTCCTCCTCGCCGCCGAAAATCCTTCGCGCCCCCGCCGTCCGTCTAGCTTACGATAGTCGTCCGGGTTGACTCGACTCGCGTTCGTGCGCCGCGCCCGGGTCCGCGTGCCGCTGGCCCTGCTCCTCCTGGGCGCGGGCGCGCTGGCGCCGGTCCCGGCGGCGGGCTCGGAGCACGTGCCGCCCGCCAAGCCGCACGATCCGCTCCAGGGGATGGACCCGACCGGCCGGATCCCGAAGGTCGTGCTCCCCCCCGACCTCCCGGAGCCCGCCCGCTGGCGCTACATCCCCGAGGGGCGCATCAAGCCCGGGAACATCTTCGAGCGCTTCCTCGTCTCGAGCTTCATCGCGCCCCAGCTCTTCTTCGACGAGGACATCGGGGTAGGGGCCGGCCTCGCGCTGACCGACATCGACTTCCGCAGCCGGCGGCGGCGGGAGTTCCTCGGCGCCTTCGTCAGCTACACGAGCGAGGGCCAGCAGCGCTACCGCCTGATCTGGCAGCGCTGGCTCCACCACCGGGACCTCCCCGACGGCGGCGTGGTCCTCGAGGAGCGCAGCCTCGCCCGGGCGGTCGCCGGCTACGAGAAGACGCTCACGCGGCGCTTCTTCGGCCTCGGCCCGGACACCCCGCCGGGCGCCGAGACGAGCTACACCGACGAGGCCTGGGACCTGTCGGTGAGGGGGGACTTCGCGCTGCCGGGCGCCGGGGGCGACTGGATCGGGAGCCTGGGCATGCGCGGCGAGCACCACAACCTGGGGCCGGGCCACGTCTCGGACCGGCCGACGACCGACCAGGTCTTCCCGGACCTCTTCGACGCCGGGGACGGCTGGGACGCCCTGACCCTGAGCGCGGGGCTCCGCTACGACACCCGCGACAGCCAGCACCAGCCGTACGAGGGGTGGCGCGTCGGCCTGTTCGTGGACGCGCCGGTCTGGCAGAGCACCGGGGACGTCGGCGCGGTGGCCACCGCGTACGCGAATCTGGCCGTCCGGGTCCCGCCGCTCCTTCACGGCGGGGGGGATCGGGAGGAGGAGAACCCGCCGACGGACACGCTGGCCTTCGGGCTGCACGTCGAGACCGCCCTGGGGGAGCTCCCCTACTACGCGCGGCCGAGCCTCGGCGGGAGCCTCACCCTGCGCGGCTACATCAACAACCGTTTCACGGACGATTCGGCCTGGCACGCGGTGGCGGAGTACCGGTTCTGGGTGATCCCTCGGGGGTTCTGGCTGACGCAGCGGATCCGCGTCGAGCGCGTCGGGCTCGCGCTCTTCGCCGAGGCCGGCACGGTCGCGGAGAGTCTCGAGGCGCTCCCCGACGCCCGGATCCACACGAGCTGGGGGATGGGCCTCCGCCTGACGTTCGAGCGCACGGCGCTCTTCCGGGTGGACGTGGGGTTCTCGGGCGAGGGCCCGAACTTCACCGCCGGGTTCGGGGTGAGCTTTTGATCCTCGGAGTGGGGCTCAGCGCCCGCCGGCGCGGGTCGCGAGGGCCTGCGCGGCCGCCGCCCGGAACTCGACGAACCCGACCGGCTTGTGGAGGATCCTGACGCCGAGCGCGCGCGCGCGATCGGCGTCGAGGTTGGTCGCCGAGCCGGTGAGCATGAGGACCGGCAGCGCCGCATCGCGCCGCCGCACCGCCTCCGTCACGTCCCACCCGGTCGGTCCCGGCATGACGAGGTCCGTGACCACGAGGTCGTAGCCGGCCTGCGCGAGGCGCGCCACGCCCTCGAGCCCGTCGGCCGCCTCGTCCACGTCGCACCCGATCGTGCCGAGGAAATCCCGGAGGAGATCCCGGACGCGCGGGTCGTCATCGACCACGAGGACCCGGGTGCGCCCGACGCCGCTGCCGGTCGACTGACCCATTGTCTGCCTCCCCAATCAAGGAGACAGCAAGGCCCGTACCAGCCCGGGAGGCGCTTGGTAACTTCGTATCCCCATTGGGAATTCCCTGATGGGACTGGCCCCGTCTCGGGGCCCGGATGGACGGTTTCTGGCCGGGTCGCCGGGGGGCCGGCGCGTTGACACGGGGGCGGGCTTCCCGGAGGATGGCGCGCGGATCGGGAAGGGGTTCTTCCTCGATCACGGCGCGGGCGTCGTGATCGGCGAGACGGCGGTCGTGGGCGACGGCTGCGTGATGTTCCACAACGTGACGCTCGGCGGGACGGGGAAGTACCACGTCCAGCGCCACCCGATCGTGGGGGACCACGTCTTCATCGGGACGAACGCGATCCTCCTCGGCCCGATCCGCGTGGGCGATCACGCCAAGGTCGGCGCGAACGCGTTCGTCGTCAACCGCGACGTCCCGCCGGACGCGACCGTCGTCGGCACGCCGGCGCGCATCGTCAAGCTCCGGGGCGAGCGGGTGGACGCGGAGCTGCCGCGGATGGCGCCGCCGCCGGACGCGGTCCCCGTCGAGCTGCCGGCCTGAGGGGTTCCCCTCTCCCCCCGGACCGGGGGGAGAGGACCGGCGTGAGGGGGGTACCATAGCCCCCGTGAAGGTCGCGACCTGGAACGTCAACGGGGTGCGGGCGCGCGAGGGGCAGGTGCGCGAGTGGCTCGCGCGGGAGCGCCCGGACGTCGTCTGCCTCCAGGAGCTCAAGGCCGCCGCCGACCAGGTGCCGGTCGGTCTCGACGACGAGTATTGGAGCTGCTGGCACGCGGCGACGAGCTATTCCGGCGTGGGGCTCCTCCTCAGGCGGGACGCGTTCCCCGAGACGCCCGCGTTCGGCCACCCGCCGTTCGACTTCGAGCACCGGATCGTGACGGCGCGGGTCGGCGACCTCCTCGTCGCCTCGGTCTACGTCCCCAACGGGGGGAAGGACTTCGCCGCGAAGCTCCGCTTCCTCGAGGCGCTCGAGCCTTGGGTGACCGAGTCACGCGCGGTCGGGCTCGATGTCGTCCTCTGCGGCGACCTCAACGTCACCCGCGCGGAGATCGACGTCCACCCCAAGGAGCGGAAGGCCGACGCGATCGGGCAACGGCCCGAAGAGCGGGAGCGGCTCGAACGCCTGCTCGCGCGGGGTCTCACGGACCTCGGGCGGGCGCTCGACCCGGCGAACGAAGGGCTCTTCACCTGGTGGGCGCCGTGGCGGAACCACCGCCCGCGGAACATCGGCTGGCGGCTCGACTACGTGCTCGCGAGCGAGCCGCTCGCGCGCCGGGCGGTCGCGTGTCCGGTCCAGGCGGGGGTGGGCACGAGCGACCACGCCCCGGTCGTCGCGACGTTCGAGTGGCCGCGATGACGGCCGCGGCCGGGGACGTCCGCCGACACCGGGCGCGCGTGCGACCCGGGTGAGCCCCCGCGCCGCGGCTCCGGCCGGACGGGTCTCCCGGGGCACCGATGGCTGGTGCCCGCGATGACCGGCGGCTCCCCGTCGAGGTCCGCCTCGAGCGCGTGACGGGCTCGGGGGCTCCTCCTCAGGCTCTGCGTGACGAACCTCGACAGCGGGAGACAGCGCTGCCGGGAGAGTACCCGCACGTTCGTGGACGTCGAGCTGTGAGGGAACCGGGCCGATCCCCGTCGCATCCCGGCGTCCTCCAGCTCGCCGGGACGCGCTCGGCCTGTGGCCTCGCGGGCGTCCCGTCCCTCCGGCAGGGTCGTCGGGGGACCTCAGCGCATGCGGCGTACGCCTCGGCCCGCCTCCTCCCTGCGTCCTTGATCTCGCCGGGACGCGCTCGGCCTGCGGCCTCGCGGGCGTCCCGTCCCTCCGGTCGGATCTGCTCGGGTCTCGACCCGGTCCCGGTATCCCCTTCGCCGAGCGTGTTTCTGCGGAGGGCATAGCTGTGAGGGGAGCGCGGCTCGCGGTGGGCCTGACGCTGGTCCTCGCGGGCTGCGCGACGCCGTCCGCCGTCTCGCCGGCGCGGGGCCAGAGCCCCGAGCAGCAGGCGTCGGATCGCGCGGCGTGCGAGGCCGAGGCGCGCGAGGAGGTCGCCCGGACCGATCCGCGCCGCCGCGGCGCCTATGTCCTCATCCCGCTCGGGCCATCCCCGTTCGACCGCGCCTATGCAGCCTGCCTGGAGCGCCGCGGCTACGTCGTGCGGTGAGGAGCGGCGCCCGACAGGGGCAGGTCGGTGACGGCGCTCGAGATCCGACCGCTGACGCCCGCCGACCGGGCCGCGGCCCTGGCGGTGATCAATGAGGCCGCGCGCTGGCACCGGGATTTCCTGCCGGCCGGGGAGGTCCACGACCCCGAGATGACGCCCGAGCCGTGGGAGGGCGAGACCCGGCGGATGAACTGGTACGGCGCGTTCGTTCGGGGCCGCCTGGACGCACCGGCGAACCAGCCCGCGACCGCGGCCGCGAAGCCCCCGAGTGCCCGCAGGAGGGGGTGCGGCGCAGCGAATGCCGCGACGACCCCGCCCACGAGGGTGAACCCGGCCCCCGCATAGAGCGGCCAGTTGTAACGCGCCAGCCTCCTCGCCTGGGTGAACACGGCGTCAGGGATACTCGACGTACCTATTGTTGACGGGTACGCGCCTCCGCGAGCGCGGTGCAGATCCGCAGCCCAAGGATGCGCCGGAAGTGACGGAGGTTGCCGGTGACGAGCTCGAGCTCGCGATGGAGGGCCGTGGCGGCAATCTGGAGATCGGCGTCGGCCAGGGCGCGACCCTCGTCCTTGAGGTGGGCCTGGGTAGCTCCGTAGACCCTGGCGATATCGAGATCGTACGGGATCACAGTGAGGGCAGGAAGGACCCGGGACTCGATGTTCCGGATGTGCCGCCCGGCGTTCGGCGAACGGAAGGCCCCCTTGAACAGCTCCCCGACGACCACAGCGCTCGTGAACTGGTCGGCTCGCGGGATCCTCTCGAGCCAGCGCACGTACTCGGCGAGGGGCTTCGACTTGAGGACCTCGGAGATCGCGTCGGTATCGAAGAGATACGCCACTCAGCTGTCCAGCCTGACGATGCGCCGCGCCTGCGATCGCCGCAGTTTCGCCAGCGTCCGGACGAAGTCCTCCGATCCCTTCCAGCCTCCGGCCAGGGCAGCCAGGCCTCCACCCCGACGGCCGCGCCCTCCGGCGATGTAGGCCAGGCGTTCCGCCGCGACCAGCACAGCGACGGGCTTGCCATGCCGGGTAATGATCACCGCTTCCCCGCTCTCGGCCTTGCGAATGCACTCGGCCAGCTCCGACTTGGCCTGGGCTGCCGTCACCGTGCGCGCCATTCCCCGCCTCCTGGAAAAAGGACATTTTAACTATAATCGGCGGATCGGGAACCCGTCAAGCTCCCCCGGGGAACCCGCAAGTCACGTCCCGATCGATGCCAGGCGACACCGGGATTCTGCAAGACCGCGATTCTGTTGCCGAGCGGCGCTCGGATCCTCGTGTCGCGAGAAGAAAGAAATGGTGGACAGGGGGAGAATTGAACTCCCGACACCGGGATTTTCAGTCCCGTGCTCTACCAACTGAGCTACCTGTCCACCGTGCGGAAAAGCGCTCGATACCTTACCAGAGCCCTCCGGCGGTGTCCAGTCAATCGGCCCCCGACTTTGCCCCGAGGAAGACGAGCTTGCCGACCTCGGTGAAGTAGCGGCGCTCGTCCGCGTCCGAGGCGAACCACTCGCTCCGCTCGGACCGGCGCGTCGCGCGCCACCGACGGTAGGTCCCCACGCTCAGGCGGAGCGGCCGGACCTCGCAGAGGAGCCGGAGGCAGTCCCCCGCGCTGGAGCCGAGGTCGAGCACCCGGCACCCGGGCCTGAGCCAGCGCCGCACGACGCGGGAGAGCCCGAGCCACAGCTCGAGGTGGTCGTAGCGCATGGCGTGGACCACCGCGCGGTCGGCGAAGTGCTTGGGCGCGGGCGCCCCCCTCACCCTCCCCTCTCCCCCAGCCGGGGAGAGGGGAATCGGGCTCACGCCGGGGCCTCGCCGCCGAGGATCCCGCGTCGCCGGAGCTCGGCGATCGTCGCCGGGTCGTAGCCGAGCTCGCGCAGGATCTCGTCCGTGTGCTGGCCGAGCGTGGGCGGGGGCCCGGGGTCGCGGGTCCGGGTGTCGGAGAACACCAACGGCTGGCCGATCAGCCGGAGCCGGCCGACCTCGGGGTGGTCGTACTCGTGGATCATCTCGTGGTGGCGGACCGCGGGGTCGTCCATGAACGCGGCGAGCGACTGGACGGGGGCGGCGGGGATGTCGTGGGCGGCGAGGACGTCGAGCCACTCCTGCCGCGGCCGGCTCCGGAACCTCGCTTCGAAGAGCGGGAGCAGCGCCTCGCGGTTGTCGAGCCGGAGCATCCACGAGGCGAACCGGGGGTCGTCCCGGAGGGACTCGAGGCCAAGGGCCGTGCAGAGCTTCCCCCAGAACGCCTGGTTGCCGCAGGCGAGGAAGAGCCACTCGCCGTCCCCCGCCTGGTAGAGGCGGTAGGTCGGGTTGTCGCGGAACCCGGTGGGCTTCCCCGGGTAGTCCGCGACGTGGCCGGACTGGAGCGCGAGGACGGCGTGGAGGAGCGACGTTTCGACCCACTGGCCGCGCCCGGTCCGCTCGCGGACGTAGAGCGCGGCGAGGATCGCCTGGACGGCGAGCGCGGCGGCGTAGTAGTCGGTGACGGGGATCCGGAGGTACTGGGGCGGCCCCCCGAACCCCTGGAGCGCCATGACCCCGGCCATCGCCTGGAGGACCGGGTCGAACGCCGGGCGGTCCGCGTACGGGCCCGTCGAGCCGAACGCGGTGACCGAGCAGTAGACGAGCCGGGGGTTCCGCGCGCGGAGCCGCGCGTCGCCGAGGCCCAGCTCGGCCGCGACGCCGGGGCGCATGTTCTCCATGACGACGTCGGCTCCGGCGGCGAGCCGCTCGACGATCCGGCGCCCCTCGGGGGCCTTCAGGTTGACGGCGATCGAGCGCTTGCCGCGGTTCCAGCCCCAGAAGCCGGGGAGCTCGCGGAACGGGTCGCCGCGGAGCGACTCCACCTTGACGACGCGCGCCCCGAGGTCGGCCAGCATCATCCCGGCGTACGAGCCCGCGATGTAGCTCGTGAGATCGACGACGCGGATGCCCTCGAGGGGCGGCGTGGGATCGGCCACGATGCGGGGGCTCAGCGCGCGACGCGCCGGGCGATCAGCTCGCGGTGGTGCTCGGCGTCGCCGTACATCGCCTCGAGGGCCTTGGCGCGCTTCATGTAGAGATGGAGGTCGTACTCCCAGGTGAAGCCGATCCCGCCGTGGACCTGGATCGCCTCGCCGCAAACCCGCCGCGCCGCCTCGCTCACGTACGTCTTCGCGATCGAGGGCGCGAGGTCCTGGTCCTCGGCCCCGGCGTCGAGCGCCCAGGCCGCGTAGTAGGTGGCCGCGTGCGCGTTCTCGACCTCGAGGAGCATCTCGGCGCACTTGTGGCGGATCGCCTGGAAGGCGCCGATCGGCTGGCCGAACTGCTCGCGGACCTTGGCGTAGGCGACGGACAGGTCGAGGCAGCGCCGCGCGGCGCCGAGCATCTCGGCCGCCGCTCCGACGGCGCCGCGGCGGAGGAGCCAGTCGAGCCTCCCCGTCGCCTGTCCGGGCTCGCCCAGGATCGCGTCGGCCGCGACGGGGACGCGGTCGAGCCGCACGGTCGCCCAGCGGGTGCCGAGGTCCATCCCGAGGAGGGGTGAGAACGTGAGGCCGGAGGCCGTGGGCTCGACGAGGAAGAGCGACACGCCTTCGGCCGCGCGCGCCGGGACGAGCAGCAGATCGGCGACGTGGGCCCACGGGACGAACTGCTTCACGCCGGTGAGCGCGCAGCCCGCGCCCACCCGCTCCGCGCGAGTCGCCGTGGCCTCGGGCGCCCAATCCACCGGGGCGTCGAGGAAGGCGACCGTCGCGCGCGCCTGGCCCGTGGCGATCGCCGGGAGCCAGCGGCTCCGCTGGGCGGGGGTGGCAGCCTCGGCGATCGCGAGCCCGGCGAGCACGGTGGGGAGGTACGGGCCCGGACAGGCCGCGTAGCCCATCTCCTCCAGCAGGACCGCGGTCTCGACCATGCCGAGCGCGCTGCCGCCCTCGGCCTCGGGGAAGGCGAGGCCGAGCCAGCCGAGCCGCGCCATCTCCTTCCACATCGTCTCGCTCTCACCCCGGGCGTCGTCCCAGAGCGCGCGGACGACGGTCGAGGGGCAGTGCTCCGCCAGCCAGGCGCGCGCCGCCTGCTTGAGGAGCTGCTGGTCGGAGCTGAAGGCGAAGTCCACGCGCGGCGCCTACGCCTTCAGGCGGTCGGCGCGCACCTCCTTCGGGAGGCCGAGGACGCGCTCGCCGATCACGTTCTTCTGGATCTCGGAAGACCCGGCGTAGATCGTCCCGGCGCGCGACCAGAGGAAGGCGTGGGCCCACGTCCCGGGCTCCCCGGAGGACGTCGCGATCTCGAGGAACTCCCAGGGCACGCCGGCCGTGAGCTGGCCCCAGGGCCCCAGGATCTCCAGGGCGAGCTCGTGGTAGCGCTTCTCGAACTCGCTGTAGGAGAGCTTGGTGATGGAGGAGGCGGGCCCCGGCGACTCGCCCTTGTCGAGGGCGGAGAGGACCCGGAGCGCGGCGTAGCGCTGGACCTCGAGCTCGGCGTAGATGCGCCCGATGCGGCTCCGGACCAGGGGGTCGTCGAGGAGCGGCCGGCCGCCGCGCGTGAGCGTCTTCGCCGCCTGGACGAGCTGGTGGAACGCCGCCTTGTAGCGCGTGACGCGGGCGAGCGAGTTTCCCCCGCGCTCGTAGGAGAGCGTGGTCTGGGCGATCTCCCACCCCTGGCCGAGCCGGCCGATGAGATCGGCCTTCTCGGCGCGCGCGTCCGTCATGAAGACCTCGGAGAAGTGGGCGCTCCCCGTGATCTGCCGGAGGGGACGCACCTCGACGCCCGGCTGGCGCATGTGGAGGAGGAAGCACGAGATCCCCTTGTGCTTCGGGACCGTCGGGTCCGTCCGCGCGAGGAGGAGGCCCCAGTCGGCGCCGGCGCCCCCGCTCGTCCAGATCTTCTGGCCGTTGACGACGACGTGGTCGCCCCGGTCCTCGGCGCGCGTCCGGAGGCTCGCCAGGTCGGAGCCGGCGTTCGGCTCGGAGTAGAGCTGGCACCAGAGCTCCTCGGCCGTGAGGATCTTGCGGAGGTAGCGCCGCTTCTGCGCCTCGGTGCCGTGGACGACGATCGTCGGGCCGACGATCGAGATGCCGAGGCCGTTGATCGGCGGGGGCGCGTTCACGCGCGCCATCTCGTCGGCGACGATCGCCTGCCGGAGCGGGCCCGCGTCCTGGCCGCCGTACTCGCGCGGCCAGCCCATGCCGAGGTAGCCCGCGTCGTAGAGCTGCCGGTGCCAGGCCTTGCGCTCCTCGAGGGTCTTGAGCTCGCCGCGGGGTAGGTTCGCCTCGAGCCAGCGGCGGGTCGCGTCGCGGAAGGCGAGGTCGTCGGGGGAGTAGGTCAGGTCCATGGGGGCGCCCTCCTTCACCCGTTCACGCGACGACAGCATAGCGCGTCCGGACGAGATCGGCCAGCACGATGCCCGAAGACGCTCCCCGCGAAGGCGTGCGGGCCGCCGGAAGTTCGGCCGCTCAGAGGTACAGCGCGTCGTAGTCGCCCGGGCCCTCGAGATAGAGGCCGGCGACGCGGATCAGCGCTTCGGCGATGGCCCCGAATTCGTAATACAGTGTCATCCGTCCGCCAAGGGTTGACGGGGAGAGGCGGCGGTGGGGGGTCCGAGTTCCGAGCCGTCAGCCGACCGGGCGGAAGCGGGGGATCGAGACCTCGGGCGTCACGTCCTCGAACGTCACTTCGACGGGCGTGCCGATCGCGACGCGCGCCGGGTCGCACTCGACCAGGTTCGTGAGCATCTGGACGCCCTCCTCCAGCTCGACGTACGCCAGGACGTACGGCAGCGCGTCCTTGAACCCCGGGGCCTGGCTCCGGTGGACGACGGTGAACGTCCAGACGGTGCCGCGCCCGGAGCTCCGCTGCCACTCGAGGTCGGCGCTCCAGCAGGTCGCGCAGACCCCGCGCGGGTAGTGCTGGACGGCGCCGCAGGCCCCGCAGCGCTGGAGGAGGAGCTCGTGCCGGCGGCACCCCTCCCAGTAGGGCCGGGACTCGGGCGTGACGTCGGGGAGGGGTTTGGTGGAGCCGTTCACCGCGTGACCCCCTCACCCCGGCCCTCTCCCCCACCCGGGGAGAGGGGACTCGACCCGGCGGGGGAGAGGGTGAACCGTGTGACCCACGCGACGATCCGCCGCGTGTAGTCCACGCGGTGGCTCGGCCGGCCGGTCCCGACGAACAGGTGGCTCGCCCCCGGGTAGCGCACGAATTCGGCCGGCACCTTTCCGACGGCGACGAGCCCGGCGTAGAGCTCCTCGCCCTGGCCGATCGGGCAGCGGTCGTCCGCCTCACCGTGAAGGACGAGCGTCGGCGTCGTGATCCGGTCGACGTAGGTGACGGGCGAGAGGCGCCGGTAGGTCTCGCGGTGGCCGACGAGGTCCCCCTTCATCTCGAAGAGGCCGAACCACGGGCCGATGTCCGAGGTCCCGTGGAAGGACTCGAGGTTCGTGACCGGCGCCCCGACCACCGCCGCCTTGAAGCGGTCGGTGTGGGCGATGGTCCACGCCGTCATGTAGCCGCCGTAGGAGTAGCCGGCCACGGCGAGCCGCTCGGGGTCGGCGAGCCCGTCGGCGACGAGCGCGTCCGCGGCGGCGAGCTGCTCGGGGAGGTCGTACTCCCCCCAGCGGCCGCGGAGGGCATGCGCGAACGCCTGGCCGTAGGAGCCGGAGCCGTGGGCGTTCAGCGCGAGCACCGCCCAGCCCCGCGCGGCGAGGACGTACCAGTAGAAGGCGCCGTGCTGAAAGACGTTGCCCGCGAAGGCGTGAGGACCGCCGTGGAGGAACACGAGGAGCGGGACGGGCCGTCGATTTTCTGATCGCCGGGACGCGTCGGGCCTGCGGCCCTCCGGGCGTCCCGTCCCTCCGGTCGTCACCGGGTGGACGACCCAGCCGTCGAGCGTCCCCCCGTGCGGGCTCGCGAAGGCGCGGCGCTCGACCCGCGGGAGGGCGAGCCCGTCGAGGAGCCCCGCGTTGACCCGGGTGAGCCGCCGCTCGTCGCTCCCGTCCCACGCGGCGACCCAGACGTCGCCGGGCTCGGTGGGCGCGCTCGCGACGAAGGCGAGCCGGCCCGCCGCGGCGTGGAGCCACCAGAGCTGGCGCCCGCCTCCGACGACCGGCCGCACGCTCCCGTCGGCCACCGCCCCGCGGACGACGTGGACGTTGCCCCGGTCGGCGGCGACGAAGGTGACGCTCCCGCCGTCGGGCGCCCACGCGGGCCCCGGGTTGACGGCGGGGGGTGGGACGAGGAACGCCCCCCGGTCCCAGCCGGCCGTGAGCCGGCGCGCCGGGCCGCCCGCGGCGGGGACGAGCCAGACCCGGTAGATCGGGTCGCCGTAGCCGGGCTGCTGCTCGTCGGTGCCGTAGCACGCGATCGTCGCGCCGTCCGGGGACCAGGTCGGCGAGGCCGCGCGGCCCACGTCCACGGTCAGCTGCCGGGGCGCCCCGCCGTCCAGGTCCACGACCCAGAGGTCGGAGACCTGGTAGTCGGCGGCCCCGGCGCGCGTCCGGCTGAAGACGAGCCGGCGGCCGTCCGGCGCCCACGCGGGGGTGCGGTCGTCGCCCACCGCGTCCGTGACCCGGCGGACCTCGCCGTCGGCGACCCGCACGACGAAGAGGTGGCTCCGCGTGTCGAGCTGGTAGCCGGCGCCGTCGTCCTTGTAGGCGGCGCGCGTGATGACGCGCGGGCGCTCGGCCCAGCGGGCGCGCGCCTCCCGGTCGGCCGGGGGCGTCTCCAGGGGCCCGCGCGCGGCGAAGGCGAGCCGCGTCCCGTCCGGCGCCCACGCGGCGGGCCCGGCGCCGCCCTCGAGCGCGGTGACCTTCCGCGCCTCGCCGCCGTCGGCGGGGAGCAGGTAGAGCTGGGGCGCGCCGCCGTCGCGGTCGGAGAGGAAAGCGAGCCAGCGCCCGTCGGGCGACCAGCGCGGCGCCGAGTCGCGCCGGGACCCGTGCGTGAGCCGGCGCGGCTCGCCGCCCGACGCCGGGACGACCCAGATCGCGCTCCGGTAGTCGTCGGCGGCCGCGTCGATCTCGGTGAGCGTGTAGGCGACGCGCTGGCCGCCCGGCGCGAGCTGGACGTCCGCGATCGTCCTGAGCGCTAGGAGGTCCTCGGGCTCGACGGGCCGCGGCACGCGCGGGCTCCCCTACGGACGCCCGAGGACGAGCGTCACCCCGGAGTGACGGGTGCCGAGCGCCCCGCCGGTCCCGTGGACGAGCGCGAGCCGGCAGTCCGGGACCTGCCGGGGCCCGCCCTCCCCGCGGAGCTGCCGGACCGCCTCGATCACGAGGAAGATCCCGCGCATCCCCGGGTGGTTCGACGAGAGCCCGCCGCCGTCGGTGTTGAGGGGGAGCCCTCCGCCCAGCTCGAGGCGCCCGCCTTCGACGAACCGCCCGCCCTCGCCCTTCTTGCAGAAGCCCACGTCCTCGAGCGTCACGAGGACGGTGATCGTGAAGGAGTCGTAGACCATCGCCATGTCGAGGTCGTCGTGGCCGACGCCGGCCTCGGCGAGGGCACGTGGCCCGCTCTGGGCCGCCGCGGAGACGAGGTAGTCGCGACGGCCGGCTGCCGTGTGGGCGACGGCCTCGGCGGCGCCGAGGATGCGGATACCGGGCTTCGGCAGGTCGCGGGCGAGGTCCGGGTGGACCACCACGACGGCGCCGCCCCCGTCCGAGATCACGCAGCAGTCGAGGAGGTGGAGGGGCGAGGCGATCAGCGGGGAGGCGAGGACGTCGCCCACCGTGATCGGCTCGCGGTAGAGCGCGTCCGGGTTCAGGCTCGCGTGGCGGCGGCACGCGACGGCGATCGCCGCGAGCTGGGCGCCGGTCGTCCCGTAGAGGTGCATGTGGCGCTGGGCCACGAGGGCATAGAGGCTCACCGTGGAGGGGCCGTAGATCGCCTCGAACTGGTCGAGGTAGTCCCCGCCGCCCCCGCGCCCGCGGGTTCCGACGGCCACGCCCTGGGCGCGCGGGGTCGCCCCGTACGTGATGAGCGCGACGCGGCACCGCCCCTCCGCGATCGCCGCGGCCGCGTGGTGGACGTGGGCGACGAACGACGCCCCGCCGATCGAGGTCCCGTCCACCCAGCGCGGCTGGAGGTTCAGGTAGTCGAGGGCCGCAAGCGGACCCGTGCCGCCCGGGCCGGCCGCGGTGAAGTAGCCGTCCACGTCGCGGAGGCCGAGACCGGCGTCCACCAGGGCGGCGCGGGCCGAGAGCGCCTGGATCTCCAACGGGCTCCGGGCGGTCTTCCGCTCGGGGAACTCGTACACCCCGGCGATCAGGGCGGGCAGCCTCATCGCGCGGGGCAGGATAGACGAAGCCGCCCGGCGCGGCAAGGGGGCGTATCACAAGGGGCGTATCAGGCCTGTGATACGGCGTCTTGACGCTATGACGTTGCGACGCTATACTCCGGACCGTGGCCACTCAGAAGCGCGCGACGGTGTATTTCGACCCCAGCCTTCACAAGGCTCTCAGGATCAAGGCCGTTCAGACGGAACGGAGCCTCTCCGACCTGGTGAATGACGCCGTGAGGCGGAGCCTGGCCGAGGACGCCGAGGATCTCGCCGCCTTCGAGGCCCGGGCGAAGGAACCCGACCTGGCCTTCGAGGATGTGCTCAGAGATCTGAGGCGCCGTGGCAAGATATAGGCTCCGCATCAAGCGCTCAGCCGCCAAGGAACTCGAAGCTCTCCCATCCAAGGATCGCCAGCGGATCGTCGGGCAAATCCAAAGCCTGGCTTCCGATCCTCGCCCGCATGGCTGCGAAAAGCTCTCCAGCGAGGACAAGTATCGGATACGTCAGGGAGACTACCGCGTCCTTTACGCAGTTCAGGACGCCGATGCGACCGTGGTCGTGGTCAAGATCGGGCACAGACGGGATGCGTACCGATGAAATCCTCGCGGGCGACGGGTGGACTGTTGCACCTGGTGCCCCCCGGTCGGGCGCGCAACCTTCGGACGGCGCGGCCGCGCGCCCTGACCCTTGGGCGGGCTCGGGGCATCGAGTAAGATGAGGTTCGCTGCGCGGCCGCCGGCCGCAGCGAGGAGGGCGTCTCGTGGCTGAGGGCGTACGAGAAGGGAGCGACGTCGCGGAGGCCGCAGGCCGGAGCCGTCGCGACCAGATGATAGATCCCATCACCGTCTCGGTCATCCGGCACCGCCTCGAGGCGGTCGTCCAGGAGATGGGCGAGGCGATGCTCCGGACCTCGTACTCCCAGATCCTCAACTCGAGCCGCGACTTCTCGACGGCCCTCTGCGACGCCGACGGGCGGCTCGTCGCCCAGGCCGAGCACGTCCCGATCCACGTGGGGGCGGTGCCGTGGGCCGTGAAGAGCGTCCGGCAGTTCTTCGGCGACGGGATCCGGCCGGGCGACGTCTATCTCCTCAACGACCCTTACCACGGGAACAACCACCTGCCCGACCTCACGGCCTTCGTCCCGGTGTTCGCGCCAACAGGCCGGGACGTCCGCGAGGCGGGAGCCGAGCGCGTCACGGCCGAGATGGAAAATCGCCTCGCCTTCTGGTCGGTGAACCGCTCCCACCAGAGCGACATCGGTGGGGCGACCCACGGCGGCTACAACCCCGCGGCCACGGAGATCTGGCAGGAGGGGATCCGGATCACGCCGCTCCGTCTCTACGACGCGGGGACGCTCCGCGAGGACGTCCTCCACATGCTCGCGACGAACGTCCGCCATCCGCGCGACTTCCGCGGCGACCTGGCGGCGATGATCGGCTCGGCGCGGGTCGGGGAGCGACGGCTGCTCGCGCTCCTCGAGGAGTACGGCTCCGAGACGGCCGCGGCCGCGGTGGAGGCGGTGCTGGACGGCGCCGAGCGCCAGACCCGGGCCTGCATCGCCACCTGGAGAGACGGCGTCTACCGGGGCGAGGCGATCCTCGACGACGACGGTCACGGCGCGCGCGACGTCTACATCCGGGCGACGGTGACGAAGCGCGGAAGCGACCTCACGGTGGACCTCACCGACTCCCACCCCCAGGTCGCCGGCTTCGTCAACTCCTCGTACCCGAACATGCGCTCGGCGGTGGTGATGGCGCTCGCGTACCTGATCGACCCGGAGACGCCGAAGAACGACGGGACCTTCCGGCCGCTGACCGTCGTGGCGAAGCCCGGGACGGTCGTGTGGGCCAACCCGCCCGCACCCTTGACGCTCTGCACGAACCACTGCGCCCAGGAGATCGCCGAGGCCGTCCTGAAGGCGCTCGCGCCCGCGTGCCCCGAGCGCGTCATGGCCGGCTGGGGACGGCGCTTCCGGATCGCGATCCAGGGGACGGACCCGCGCTCCGGCCGCCCGTTCATCTGGCACATGTTCCACGCGCGCCCCGGCGGCGGGGCCTCGTCGGCGGGGGACGGCTGGCCCACGGCGGGGGAGGGGCAGGCGGCCGGCGGGATCAAGTTCGGGAGCGTCGAGGTCGCCGAGGTACGCTTCCCCCTCTTCTTCCGGCGGCACGAGTTCCGCCCCGACTCGGCCGGCGAGGGGCAGCACCGGGGCGGTGTCGGCGCGGTGCTCGAGCTGGTCGTCGAGACGGACGGGCCCGCGCGCGCGAACACGGCCGGGGACGGCGTGCGGTACGCGCCCTACGGGATCCTCGGCGGCCGGGACGGCCTTCCGCACCGCTACCGCCTGCGCTCGCGCGGCCGGCCCGACCGCGTGCTGAAGACGAAGGAGGTCGGGATCCTCGTGCGCCCGGGCGACGTCTTCGTCGTCGAGTCGGGCGGAGGCGGGGGGTGGGGCGACGCCCGGCGGCGCGACCCCGCGGCGCGGGCGGCCGATCGGGCGAACGGCGTGGTGACGCGCAACGGGGAACGGCCCCTCCCCCCGACCCTCTCCCCTCGGGGGAGAGGGAGAAGGGTGAGGGGGAGGCGCTGAGCGATGTACCGGATCGGGGTCGACGTCGGCGGCACCTTCACGGACCTGGTCGCCGTGGACGACGCCGGGCGCGTCACGCTCGCGAAGTCGGTCTCGACGCCCGCCGATTCCTCGATCGGCGTCATGGACGGGCTCGACCTCCTGGCGGCGGCGCTCGGCCTGGACCGGGCGGCGCTCCTCCACGAGACCGAGCGGATCGTCCACGGGACCACGGTCGCGACCAACGCCCTCCTCGAACGGAAAGGGGCGCGCGTCGGGCTCCTCACGACCGAGGGGCACCGCGACGTGATCGAGATGCGGGAAGGGCTCAAGGACGACCGGTACAACCTGCGCATGGCCGCACCCGAGCCGCTCGTCCCGCGCGCCCGCCGGTTCGGGGTCCGGGAGCGGCTCCGTCCCGACGGCCGCGTCGCCGTCCGGCTCGACCGTCGCTCGCTCGCGGCGGCGATCGCCCGGCTCCGGCGCGAGCGGGTCGAGGCCGTCGCGGTGTGCTACCTCCACGCCTACCGCGATGGCCACCACGAGGCCGCGACGGGCGCGGCGCTCCGGCGGGCGCTCCCGGACGCGTACGTGTCGCTCTCCTCGGAGGTGCTGCCCCAGATCAAAGAGTACGAGCGGGTCTGCACGACCGTCGTCAACGCCTACGTCGGGCCCGCGCTCTCGCGCTACCTCGCGCGGCTCGCGGAGCGCCTCCGCGCCGCGGGGTATCGGGGCTCGGTCCTCATCATGCAGTCGCACGGCGGCGTGGCCCCGATCGCCGACGCCGTGCGCCTGGCCGCGGGCGCGGTCCTCTCGGGGCCGGCGGGCGGGGTCGCCGGCGGACGGTACTCCGCGCGGCTCCTCGGGGAGGGGAACCTGATCCCCTTCGACATGGGCGGGACCTCCACCGACATCTCGCTGATCGAGGGAGGCGCGGCGCACCTCTCCGTGGATCGGACCGTGGCCGGCCACAAGGTCGCGCTCCCGAGCCTCGACATCGTGAGCCTCGGCGCGGGCGGAGGCTCGATCGCGCGCGTGGACGCGGCCGGGATCCTCGACGTCGGCCCGGAGAGCGCGGGGGCCGACCCGGGCCCCGCGTGCTACGGCAAGGGCGGCACGGCCCCCACGGTCACCGACGCGAACCTGGTCCTCGGCTGCCTCGACCCCGCGAACTTCCTCGGGGGGCGCGCGCGCCTCGACGTGGGCGCGGCCGAGCGCGTGGTGGACCAGATCGCGCGCCGGCTCGGGACCGACCGCCTGACGGCCGCGGACGGGATCCACCGCGTCGTCAACACGCGGATGGCGGAAGGGATCCGCCTGGTCTCGGTCCGCCGCGGCGTGGACCCGCGCCGGTTCGCCGTCCTCGCCTTCGGCGGGGCGGCGGGCCTCCACATCACGGACGTCGCGCGGCGGCTCGAGATCGGGCGGGTCGTCGTCCCGCGGGTGGCGGCCGTGCTCTCGGCGTGGGGGATGCTGGCGACCGACCTCCGCTACGAGGCCGTGCGGACCCACGTCGGGGACGCCCGGCGCGTCGGGGCGGCGGACCTCCGGCGGGTCTTCGCGGAGATGGAGGCCGAGGGGCGCCGGCGGCTCGCCGAGGCCTTCGCGGGGCCCGTGCGGATCTCCCGGGCGGTGGACATGCGCTACGGCGAGCAGATCTTCGAGGTCGGCGTCTCGCTCGACGGGGTGGACCTCGACGCCCCCGACCTGATGAAGGAGGTCGTCGAGCGCTTCCACCGGCGCCACGAGGAGCTCTACACCTACGCGGCGCCGGACCAGGAGGTCGTGCTCGTGAACGCGCGCCTCGCGGTCGTCGGCGAGCTCCCGGCGCTTCCGGAGGAGCTCGCGCTCCCGGCGCGCGCGCCGGTTCCCCCGCACGCCCGGCGGCGCGTCTTCCTCGGGGGGTGGGCCGAGGCGCCGATCTTCGACCTCGACGCCGTCGCCCCGGGCCAGGCGGTGGACGGCCCGGCGATCTTCGAGGCCGCGACGACGACGGTGCTGCTCCGGCCCGGCGAGCGCGCGGTGGTGACGCCGCTCGGCTGGCTGGACATCCGCGTCGGCGTGGCGTGAAGCCGCTCAGCCCCCTCTCCTGACGTCGCCCCGAGGTTCTTTGACGTTCACGTCCGTCCGGACTAGAGTGACGCTGTGGCTCGCACACGCGTTCGTTGGAGCGAAGGGAACGAACGGCGCGCGCGGCTCGAGGGGGAGCTTCGGCGCATCCTCCCCGAGCTCCCGCGCCTCGGGGTGACCAAGGCGATTCTCTTCGGCTCCCTGGCGTCCGGGAACGTCGGGCCGACGAGCGACCTCGACCTCATCCTGGTCGCTCGGTCCGACGAGCGGTTCACCCGCCGACTGGAACGGTTCTACCGTGCGCTCAACCCGTCCATTGCCCTTGATCTGTTCGTCTATACGCCGGAGGAATTCAGGGCGATGGCCGAAGGCAGTCCTTTCGTCCGCGCGGCAATCGGACGCGGCAAGGTCGTGTATGAGGCCTGATCCGAAGGCAGAAGGGTTCCGCTGGCTCAGGCAGGCGGAGCACGACCTGAGCGACGCCGAGTACAGCTTGGCCGGGAGTCGCTACAACCTCGCATGTTTTCTCTGCCAGCAGGCGGCTGAGAAGGCCTTGAAGGGCTTTCTCTATGCCCGGGGAGCCGAACAGGTGCTCGGTCACTCGGTGGCAGACCTGGCCGGGGAATGCGTAAGGCTGGATGGCGAGTTCGGGGCCCTGAAGCCGCAGGCCGCCCCGCTCGACCACTATTACGTTCCGACCCGGTATCCCAACAGCCTCCCCGGGGGGATCCCCGCCGAGGCGTTCGATGAGATCGACGCCCGCCGCGCCTTGGAGCTCGCCGGGCGCGTGATCGGGCTCGTGAAGGCGAAGCTTTCCGAGGAACGCTAACCGGAATCCCCCTCTCCTCCCTCGGGAGGGTCAGACCGGGGGCCCCTGACGACCGGTGACCCCAGCGGGGGAGGGGTCTCGGGACGCGGCCTCGAGCCCGCCTGCTCTGGGGTAGCATTGAGAGGGGTTTCGCAAGAGCATGAGGAGAGTGGCGATGGCGCTTCAGCTCGTCAGACGCCGGTTCACGGTGGATGAGTACCACCGGATGGGCCAGGCCGGGATCTTCGGCGACGATGATCGTGTGGAGTTGATCGACGGGGAGATCGTGGAAATGACCCCCATCGGGAGTCGGCACGCCGCGTGTGTCGCGGCGGCAGACGTCCTGGGCCCCGGGAGCTGAGTCCCGAGTGCCGGACCCGCGGGAGGCAGCGGTGACCAAACAGTTCCGCGAGCCGGACTCGGCCTCCGCGCGGCTCTTCGCGCGGGCGAGCCGCGTGATCCCCGGCGGGACCTCGAAGGCGAACATGCCCGTCCGCCCGCACCCGTGCTACCTCGCCTCGGGGAAGGGGTGCCGGGTCACGGACGTGGACGGGGTCGAGCGCCTCGACGCGATCGGCAACTTCACGGCGCTGATCCACGGCCACGCGTTCCCGCCCGTGGTCGAGGCCGTGAGCCGCCAGCTCGCTCGGGGGACCGCGTTCTCGGGCTCGACCCCGGAGGAGGTGGCGCTCGCCGAGCTGCTGGTCGGCCGCGTCCCCGCCCTCGAGCGCGTGCGCTTCGGGAACTCCGGCACGGAGGCCGTCATGATGGCGATCAAGGCCGCGCGGGCTTTCACGGGCCGCGACCGGATCGCCAAGTTCGAGGGCGCCTACCACGGCTACTACGACGACGTCCAGGTGAGCTTCAACTCCCGCCCGCCCGACTGGGGGCCCGACGAGGCCCCGGCGAGCCTGCCCTCCTCCGGCGGCATCCCGAAGCACCGCGTCCTCGAGACGCTCGTCCTCCCCTGGAACGACCGCGATGCGACCGAGCGACTGATCGAGGCTCACGGCCCCGAGCTCGCCGCGCTGCTCGTGGACCCCCTGTCGAACCGGATGGGGTTCATCCCGCCCGCCCCCGGCTTCCTCGCCTTCCTCCGCCAGCTCACCCGCGCCCGCGGGATCCTCCTCATCTTCGACGAGGTGATCAGCTTCCGCGTGGGCTACACCGGGGCGTCGGGGCGCTACGGCGGCGAGCCGGACCTCGTCGCCTTCGGCAAGATCATCGGCGGCGGCTTCCCGATCGGCGCGACCGGCGGCCGGGCCGAGGTCATGGAGGTGTTCGACCCCGGGACGCGCGGGGCGCGGATCGCCTCGGGCGGCACCTTCAGCGCGAACCCCGTCAGCATGGTGGCGGGCCTCGCGGCCATGGCGGCCCTCGATCCGGCCGCGTTCGACCGGCTCGAGGCGTTCGGCGCCCGCCTGCGCGCGCGGCTCGGCGAGGTCTTCCGCGCCCGCCGCGTCCCCGGCCAGGTGACGGGCGACGGCTCGCTCTTCCGGCTGCTCCTCACCGACCGGCCGCTCCGGAGCTACCGCGACGCCGTGGACCCGGCCGCCGAGGCGCGGATGGAGCGGCTCTACCACCACCTCCTCGACGCCGGGGTCTTCCTCCACACGAACGGCCTCGGCTGCCTCTCGACCCCCATGACCGAGCGCGAGGTCGAGGAGCTGGCCGTCGCCCTCGACCGCGCCCTCGCCGCCCTCGCCCGCGAGGCCTGAGCGGCCGCGCCGCGGGCCCACCGTCCTTGACGCTGCCCAGCCGGCCGCCTAGGATGCGGCCATGGGCTTGGTTCCCAAGCGGATTCGCATTCGCGGGGACCGGGGTGCCGCCGTCGTCCAGGCCTTGTTCGACACGGGCGCGTCCAAGTCGCTCATCCGCCGCGACGTCGCGGTGAAGGTCGCTCGGCCCCTGCGGGCGCGCACGCCGTGGACATTCCTGCTCGGCGATGGCCGGGGGAAGCTCAAGACCAACGAGATGGTCGGGCTGCTCTTCGAGCTGAAGGGCGTCTCGATCCTCCACCAGTTCATCGTCGCCCGCCACCTCTCGGAGGAGGTGATCATCGGGACCGACCTCATGCAGTTCTGGAAGATCCGCCCCGCTCCCGTCCGCGAGGACGTCCTCATCGACAAGAAGCTCATCCAGCTCAAGCTCGTCTAGAGTGCAGATCCAAGTTCTTCCGGCGAAACGCCGCGGGTCCTGTCGCCGGTTCGCCCCGGACGCGCCTCGGCTGCGTCACCCGTTCGCGCCCTGCCGCGAGTCGCGGCCTCGCGCCAGGAACGCGAAGGGGTCCCCCTTCGCCTCGGCGCGGGGGTCCTCACCGGCGCCACCCGCGGCCGCTCTTCGCCAAAGCTTGTTGGAACGGCACTAGAGTCCTTGAAGGACCGGACTTGTCGTGGATGAGTCAAGTTTCATGCGGCGAGTTTCGCCTTCGCGCACCAGTGGTCCATCGCGTGTTCGAGGTGGGCGAACGCCCGACGGAGTGGCGCG
>Ga0114945_10000235_pt1 | contig 34650 bp, 39 predicted proteins | sample OV2TP3_FD_87194 | JGI IMG/M metagenome (GOLD analysis project Ga0114945, IMG submission 87194) | Hot spring microbial communities from Beatty, Nevada to study Microbial Dark Matter (Phase II) - OV2 TP3 | ecosystem: Environmental > Aquatic > Thermal springs > Hot (42-90C) | place: USA: Beatty... | reverse complement strand
CGCTCATGACCACCACCATGCTCTACATGGAGACCGTGACCCAGACGCTGCAGAAGGAAGGCATGCGCGAGCGGATCCGGGTGATGGTCGGCGGCGCGCCGGTGAGCGAGACGTTCGCGCAGAAGGTCGGCGCCGACCGCTACGCGAGCCACGCGGCGATGGCTGTAGAGGTGGCCAAGGAGCTGGTCGCGCAGAAGGTGGTCTAGGTGGGCCTCACCATCCTGCCGGAGGGGCTCACGGTCCCGGTCGCCCCCGGTGTCTCCGTGCTCGAGGCCTGCCGCGAGCACGACATCGACCTGCCGGGGATCTGCGGCGGGCGCGGTCGCTGCCGCGAGTGCCGGGTCACCGTGGTCGGCCGCGAGGTCGCGCCGAGCGCGCTGGACCAGTCGCTGCTCGAGCCCGAGGACCTGGCGCGGGGCTGGCGGCTGTCGTGCCAGCTCACGGTAGACGGCGATCTCACGGTCGAGCTGCCCCCCGTCTCGCTCAAGCTCCTCGACCCCAGCGTGGTGCTGCCGCAGCTCGCCGACGTCGAGCCGGTGATCCAGGACGTCGAGGTGGACCTCTCCGGCGCTGCGGACGAGAGCGATCGCCCGGCGGTCGCGCTGCTCGAGGACGCGCTCTCCGGGAAGGGCATCCGGTTGCGCCGCTCGGCCGTCGGCGCGCTGCGCGAGCTCGGCCTGGCGCTCGCGCGGCGGGAGCCGGGCGTGCGCTGCCTGCTGCACGAGGGCACGCTGCTCGACGTCCGGTCGCGTTCCTCCTCCTCCGTGTACGGCCTCGCGATCGACATCGGCACCAGCTCGGTGTCGATGGCCCTGCTGGACCTCACGACGCTCGCCATGCTGTCGGTCGAGACGGAGCGCAACCCGCAGGGCGCCTACGGCGGCGATTTCATGTCGCGCATCGCGTTCGCGATGGAGAAGGAGGAGAACCTCCTCGAGCTGCACGGGAAGATCGTCCGCCGCGTCAACAAGATGATCGAGCGCCTGCTCCTGAGCTACGGGCTCGCCCCCAAGGACATCGTCCTGATGACGATGGCGGGCAATGCCGTGATGCACCACCTGTTCTTCGGGCTCGACGTCAGGACCCTCGGCGGCTTTCCCTTTCGCCCCGTGCTCAAGGACCTGCTGGTGGTTCCCGCGGCGGAGCTCGCGCTGCGCCTCGAGCCGGCGACGCCGGTGGTCGGCCTGCCGCTGATCTCGGGCTACATCGGCGCGGACACCGTAGGGGTCGTGATCGCGCTCGACCTGCTCGGGCGCTCGGACACGGTCATCGCCGTGGACGTGGGCACCAACGCCGAGGTGGCGCTCGCGCATCGCGGGCGGCTGTACGTGTGCTCCGCCCCGGCCGGGCCGGCGTTCGAGGGCGCGCAGATGGCCTGCGGCACGCAGGCGAGGCCGGGCGCGATCACCAGGATCGCCATCGACGAGGCGCGCGAGCGCCTCCGCATCGACACGGTGGAGGAGAAGCCGCCGTTCGGGATCGCGGGCACGGGGATCGTCGACGCGGTGGCGGAGCTGGTCCGGGTCGGCGTGCTGGATGAGTCGGGGCGGATGCTGGAGACCGGGCAGTGGCCCGCGTGGCTGCGCGGCCGCGCGCACCTCGCGGGCGAGATGCGCGCGTTCACCGTCGCGCGCGACCCCGAGGACCGGCCGCTCTACCTCCACCAGGGCGACGTCCGGGAGTTGCAGCTCGCCAAGGCCGCCACCGCCACGGCGATCCACTACGTGATGGGCGCGGCAGGCATCGCAGCGGCCGACCTCGACCGCGTCTACGTCGCGGGAGCCTTCGGCAGCTACCTGGACCCGGCGAGCATCCTGCGCATCGCGCTGCTGCCCGAGGTGCCGCTGGAGCGCGTGGAGTTCATCGGCAACGCGGCGCTCGCCGGCGCGGTGCTGGCGACGCTCTCGCGCCGGCACCTGGAGACCGCGGTGCGCGTCGCGCGCGAGGCCGTGCGGGTGGACATGGCGACGGACGAGTCCTTCCAGGACGTGTTCGTCGGCAAGCTGAGGCTGGCGCACTAGGCGCATGCCGGCGATCGCCGCGCGACGGCTCGAGCACCTGCAGGACCTCGAGGTCTCGGTGCGCCCCGAGCAGATCCTGCGCGCGCACTATCCCGAACTTGGGCCCGTCGCGTCCGAGGTGCACGCGACCGCCGCGGCGATGGCGGCACATGCGCTCGAGGTCGCAGCGCCCGCGGCCTGGCTGCGCGAGCTGACGATCCGCGCGATCGACGGCGCGCGCGTCGAGCTCGACGGCGGCGCGACGCTGAGCAGCGCGGCGCTCTCGGCGGCGCTGCAGGGCGCCGTCGCGGTGCAGCTCTTCGTGGTGACCCTGGGGCCGCGGGTGGACGCGCGCGTCTCGGAGCTCTTCGAGGCGATGGACGGCCTCGAGGGGCTGTTCCTCGACACCGCGGGGTGGGTCGTCGTGCAGTCCGCGCTCGGCGCCGTGCGCAAGCGCCTGGGCACCCGGGCGCGCGCCCGGGGCTTTCGCGTGACGCGCCGGGTCGGCCCGGGCTACCTCGACTGGCCGCTCGCCGAGCAGCCCGTCGTCGTCGGCGCGCTCGCCGCGGGCGAGGCGCTGCCGGGGATCGAGGTGCTCGAGAGCGGCGCGATCCTGCCCGAGAAGACCCTCACCGGCCTGTACGGCCTCGTACCGCTGGCGTCCCCGAACCAGGAGTGAACACGATGCAGAAGAAAGAGACCTTCCTCGAGCGCCTGGCGCGCGCCGGCGAGCGCCCGATCCTCGCCGACAGCGCGACCGGCACCTGGTTCCAGGACAACGTCAAGGACGAGGCCGGCACGTGCTGCGACGGCTACAACCTCTCGAAGCCCGACGACGTGCGCAGGATGTACCGCGCGAAGCTCGAGGCGGGCGCCGAGATGATCCTGACCAACACCTTCAACAGCTGCGTGCTGCGGCTGCCGGAGTTCGGCATCGACGTCGCCGACGCCGACCGGCTGAACACCGAGGGCGTGCGGCTGCTCAGGCAGGCGATGGCCGACACCGGCCGCAGCTGCTTCGTCGGCGGCGACGTCGGGCCGACCGGCCTCATCATCGGCGACACCGGCACCTATCCCGAGATCAAGGACAACTTCGCGCGGCAGATCCGGGCCCTCGTGCAGGCGGGGGCGGACCTGATCTGCGTCGAGACGCTGCTGCAGGCGCTCGAGGGCCAGGCGGCCGCCGAGGCCGCGCACGAGGTGTTCGCAAAGGAGGGCGTGAAGCTGCCGCTCTACATGACGGTCGTCTTCACCGACCTCGCCCCCGGACAGAGCGAGCATCGCACCTTCTTCGGCGACTCGGTCGAGGACCTGCTGGAGGGCAAGGACGACGAGCTCGCCGGGCAGCGCTTCGAGGGGCTCCTCAAGCTCGGCGCGGACGTCGTCGGCGCCAACTGCTCGGTGGGCCTTGCCGACGTGATCCCGATCGCGACGCGCTTTCGCAGGTACGTCGACTCGCACGGGCTCGCCGGCAAGGTGTTCGTCGCCGCGAAGCCGAACTCGGTCGTCATGTCGACCCAGAGCTACGAGGGGCCGGACGTCGCGGCCGCGCGGCTGCCCGAGCTGGTGGGCACCGGAGCGCACGTCATCGGCTACTGCTGCGGGTCGGTGCCCGAGCACATCCGGGTGACGGCCGAGGGGCTCGGCGCGCTTACGACGTCGCGGTGACCGCCGCGCGCGGCGTCGCCCAGATCCACGCCATGAAGGCGGCCGTCGCCGCCAGCGAGACGTAGGTGTAGGTGAGGTCCGTGGTCGTGAGTCCGGCATAGCTGACCAGCACGACGATGCCGCACGCGGAGCGCTCCACCGTGCTGAGGCGCCTCCTGAAGTACCCGTAGAGGAAGATCGAGCTTATCCACTGCACCAGCAGGACGTCGGCGACCGCGGCGAGCATGCGCCACGAAACGTCCGGAAACGCCAGCAGCGTGGGATTGAACACGAAAGCGAACGGGATGATGAACGTGGTCAGGGCGAGCTTCATCGCGTGCAGGCCCGTCTCCCAGAAGCTCGCTCCCGAGATCTTCGCCGCCGCAAGGACCGCCACGGCCACAGGCGGAGTCAAGGCGGAGTACACCGCGAAATAGAACACGAAGTAGTGCGCCTGCAGGGGGACGACGCCGATCTGGATCATGAACGGCACCACCGCCAGCGCGGCGACCAGGTAGGCGACGGGCGTGGGCAGCCCGATGCCGAGGACGATCGACAGCAGCGCCGCGCCGATGAGCAGCACGATCTTGCTGTCGGGCAGGATGGTGATCAGCCAGATGCCGAGCTTGCCCGAGAGGTTGGTGGTCTGGAACGCCTGGCCGAGCGGTCCGATCGCGATCAGGAGCAGGGACAGCAGGGAGACCAGCACCAGCCCGTCCTGGATCGCGGCCTTGAGCTCCCTGAGCTTCGGGCGATACGGCCCCTGGAACGCCGCAAGGACCAAGGCCACCGCAATGCCCCCGATTCCCGCGATCGAAGGCGAATAGTAGTTCACGAGCAAGACGATGACCGTGAGGAAGGAGAGGCCGAAGGTGGGCAACAGGCGCCACACGATCTGCATGTTCACCGGCTCCCTCAACGTCGGCAGCTTGTGGTACAGCGCGTACACCGCGACGCCGATCACCATGCCGGTGATGTACAGAGCACCGGGCAGCACGGCGGCCTTGACGACTTCGATGTAGGCGATGCCCAGGGTGCCGGCGATGAGGAACGCGGCGAGGCCGAGCACCGGCGGCATGATCTGCGCGCACGTGGACGCAGTTGCCTCTATGGCGCCGGCCATCGCCGGGCCGTAGCCGTAGCGGGTCATGAGCGGAATCGTGAAGCGGCCGCACAGCACGACGTTGGACACCGCCGTTCCCATGACGGCGCCGACCGCGGCGCTGCCGAAGACCGCGGGGGCCGCCGCCCCGCCCGGAAGGCGGCGGCCCGCCAGCCGCCCGGCCTCGACGATCATCGGCATCACGCCCAGCCCGAACAGCGTGGTCGCGTAGATGACGAGGAAGAAAATGTCGTCGGCCGCGGTCTGCGCGTAGAGAAACAGGCCCTGCGTCGCGCTCAGCGCGACGTAGTTCATGACGAAGCCGAGGTCGTATCCGGCGTGGGCGAATATCGGATGGGTGATGTGCTGGCCGAAGAAGAAGTACGCGATCGCCAGCGCCACGATGGTCGCCAGCGTCACCCCCCAGTGCATCAGCGTCAGCAGCAGCACGCCGAGAGTCAGGGCGCCGCCCATCCACATGTCCAGGCGCTCGAAGAACGGAGCAGCTTTTTCCAGACGATCCGCATGCGCCAGGACATAGGCGGCGCCCGAGGTCGCGAGCAGCGATGCCGCGAGCACCCATGCAGTCTTGAGCCACAGGCGCAGAGACTTTTTCGCCCGCGCCTCTCCGATCGCCACGATGGATCCGTCCTCCATCGTCTTGAGACCGAGGTGCTCATAGATCAATATCCTGGCCGAGGCGAGGCTCGACATGACCATCACGAACAGCACGAACGCGGAGTAGTGGCGCGCCGAGCTCGACACCAGCCCGAGCACCGCGATGGCGACGTAACAGATCATCAGCACACCCACCAGGAGGGTGAGCGCGTCGGTGACCTGGGCGGCCTTTTGCAGGCGCGCTTGCGAAGACGGGTTCATGCAGTCCAGAGCCGTGGGGCGCAAGCTTCGCACCCCGCCGCGGCGCTGCCCGCCGGCGGGTCCGGCGCTTGCCGGCGGGCCGGGGCCGCTAGTTCGGGTAGGTCATGGGCGGGAAGTTCTTGTGCTTGTCCCACCAGCCCAGCTCGACGTAGGCCTTCTTCGCGCCCGGATGGACGTTCTCGTCCGACAGGCCGGCCAGCATCAGCTCGGGGGACCATATCCTCCAGAGCACGTGCAGGTCGCGCAGCTTGGGCGCCAGCTTCGCCACCGACATCACGATCTGATAGGCGACGTCGTCCGGGAAAGACGGATGCACCGCTTTCATGCCGCGGTTGATGCCGGTTCCCAAAGGCTCGGTCTGCTTGGGGAGGGTGCCAGCCGGGACCACCACGTGAATGAAGGTCGTGCCGTACTTCTTGTTGACCCGGTCGATCGCCTCCTTGTCCACGCTCACGTAGCGCAGCGGCTTGCCGGAGGCCTCGAGCTGGCGCAGCGGCCCGCCGATCATCCATTCCTTGCGATTCGGCTCCATGCCGAACACCGTCACGCCGACGTCGGTGGAGCCGTCGATCAGCTGCTGGGTGAGCTGGGCGGGGGTGAGGTGGCGCAGGTCGACGTTCTGCGGGCCGATGCCATAGGCCTCGAGCACCAGCCGCGGGAAGTATCCCCAGTCGCTCTGGCCACGCAGCCCGATCGACAGGCGCTTGCCCCTGATGTCCGCCGGCGCCTTGATGCCCGGATCGAAGGTGACGAAGAATTTTCCGATCGGCCACCACATCTCGCCGTAGAGCAGCTTGAACCTGATCGGCACGCGCTCGGGCAGGAACTCCTTCGCCTCGGGCGTGCCGCCCCATTTCAGGGCCAGCTGGATCAGCGTGTCCTCGGTGCCGAAGACGGTGCGCTTCCAGTTCCTCTCGTTCAGCATCTCGCGAATGTTGTACATGTAGCCCGGGGTCTCCTGCGGCAGCAGCGTGACCGGGGAGCCTTCCTTGATCATCTGTACCATCAGGATGGTGTCGCCCTGGTCCGGGCCGCAGCCCGCAGGGCAGAGCAGCAGCGGCACCGACACCTTCTGCGCCACTGCAGGGGTTGCCGTGAGTCCGCCCGCCAGGGCGAGCGCACCACCCAGCACAACAGCTTCGGTCAGTCGCTTGAACATGAGGCCGTCCTCCTCTTATGGTCGCTTGCTACCGGTCGCTTGCGTGGTCGATCAACTCCGGATGTTACGTGCTGACGTTTTCATTGTACGGCTGCGCGAAGGCCTCCAGAATGCTCGCCGGGTGCCGATTGACGCCAGTTTCCCGCAATCGCGCCGTGAAAACTGTCCACTTCCGGACAAATCGGCCCGGATCTTCGGTTTCCCGGCGGCAGCGCACGGCCGGGGTAGCCACGGGCGACGGGGTCTGCGGCGGGCCCCCCCGGTGACTGCGATGCCAGGTCGTGGCGGGTCAATTCGCATTCGGTCAAGATCAGATTTTTGCCCTCGCAACCTCGATAAAGCCATTGTCCGCGTCCAGCCGGACCCAGTCGCCGGTCTTGATGAGCTCCCACGCGATTCCTTCGCGCAGCCGGTCCATGGCCGGTACGCCGGCGTAAATCGCCGCGCTCGCGCAGATGTTGTGGGCGTCGCGCCAGATGATCCCCTTGGGGCCGCAGCCGTACACCTGCACCATGTTGAGCAGCCCGAAGGTGCCGCTGGTCGACATGTAGTCCGTGTCGTACACCAGGATCCTGTCCTTCACCGACTGGCCCTCGAGCTCGTGGCCGCCGAGCTTGACGATCCCTGTGGTGAAGTCGAACACGCTGCCCATGAGGCTGAGCGGCCGGCGCGTGACCAGCGCCTCGCCCTCCGCCTTGCCCCGGGAGATGATCCTTCCCGTGTAGCGCCTCGTCTCCGGCATCGCGTCCTCCCCTACCAGCGCGTCGACCGGAACGTCCCGGTCTCCGCCGCGCGGATCAGGTCCGCGAGCGAGCCGAAGACGAAGTTCGGCTTGCCGAGCCCCCGGATGAGCCGGATCATCTTGACGCTGTCGGCGGCGAACACCTTGTCCGGGCCGAACATCCTGTCGTGCGGGATCATCACCGGGCAGGCGTCATGGTAGAGCCGCGCGCCCGAGCGCTCGATGCGCTCCCGCAGCCCGCTCGCCTCCGCCAGCTCCCAGATCGCGCGGTCGGTGTAGACCCAGAAGAAAACGTCCGGCTTGACGCGCCTGCCCTCGAGCATCCCGGCGAGCTCCTGCAGCTCGTAGACGGTCTTGTAGGGGCAGCCGGTGAGCACCCCGTCGATGCGCGTACTCGGCACCTCCGACAACGCGGCAAATCCATCCTTGAGCTCATCGAGGGTGACGCGCTTTCGCTCCACGTCCTTCGGGATGCGCCCGCCGAAGGCGGCCTCCAGCGTCGGCGCCTCGGGGCTGATCCCGACCATGAGGATGAGCGAGGTGGTGAGCGCGGGCGAGCACATGCTGCAGAAGGCCTTCAGCTCCTCGATCTTCATGCGCCGCGGCAGGCCGACGACCGCGGGAATCCTGTCGAAGGCGAGATCGCCCACCAGCATCCCGAGGCTGCTCCAGTCGCAGGACGTGCTGCCCGGGGCGCCGAAGCTCGCGATGATCTCCGGGTCGATCTCGACGATGACCTGCGCGCGCCGGTTCTCGTCGCGCAGCAGCCCGTACTTCGGCAGCCGGCCGGTGATCCCCGCCATCAGGCAGTTGATCGGGCTCTCGCGGTTGCCGCGCGCGCCCACCACCGAGTTCGCCCACCCGGTGGCGTTGCCCTCGATCCAGGCGATGTGGGCGCCAAAGGTGGGAACGTTCTGGGTGAGGTGGATCAGGTTGCTGTAGGTCAGCACCACCCCCATCTGCCGCAGGCAGCGGCTGAGCTGCATCTGCTTCGAGAAGTACTCTGAGGGCAGGTTGAATTCCTGCCAGCGGGAGAGATCGAAGCCGATCGGCTCGCAGGAGGAATGCACGCGCATCTTCGCGCCCAGACCAACGAAGCGCTCGTACAGGCGCAGGCCCGCCTCGTTCATCAGCAGCCAGTCGCTGAACAGGTGGACGCTGTCGATGTCGACCAGCTCGTCGGCCTCGAACGCCTCGCCGAGCTTCACCAGGTGGTCCATCGCCTCCCGCGCCGCGGGCCCCTCGGACCCGTCGAGCATGCGCTTGTCGCCATCGCTAAGCCGCATCGGAATCGCCTCTCCGCCCGAGAGCTATATAGCTCTATAAGACGCTCGATGTCAACCCGGGGCCGCTATAATCGGGCGGCGCATGGAGGCGTCCCGCAAGCTGCCGCGGCTGGCCGACGACGCGGAACCGCCGCGTCCCGGAAGTCCGCGCGCGAAGGGCCTCAAGCTCCTCCGGATCCGGTCCGACGACGGCCCGCGCCGCGCCCGGACGCGCCGGCCGAGGCAGGTGGATTTCTCGGACCTTCTGCGGCGTCCCGGGCAGCGCGGCGTGCCGAAGTACCTGCGGCTCGAGGAAGTGCTGCTCGAGCTGATACGCAACGGCCATTGGCGGGCCGGCGACAAGCTGCCGAGCGAGGATCAGCTCGTCGCCGAGACGCCCTTCAGTCTCGGCACCGTCCAGCGGGCCCTGCGCGAACTGGTGGAGAAGCGCGTGCTGGTGCGCCAGCACGGCAAGGGCACGTTCGTCGCCCACCTGCCGCGGCGCATGACGACCCCGTGGCATTGCCAGTTCCTGGACGACAGCGGCGCCGGCTTCCTTCCCGTGTACTCGAAGGCGATCGAGCGAAGGCTGGTCGGCGAGAAGGGATCCTGGTCCGACTACCTGCCCGCGACCGGAAAGGGCTGGCTGCAGATCGACCGGCTGTTCAGCATCAACCACGAGTTCCTCGTGTTCGGGCGCTTCTACTGCGATCCGGCGACGCTGCGCTACTTCGTGGACTGCCCGCTGGGCAGGCTGGCGGGCCTGAATTTCTTGGGCTTCATCGTTCGCGACCTGAGCATCCGGCTCACCACGCTTTCGCATTGCGTCTCGCTGATCGAGTTTCCGACGGGCGTGTCCCGAATGATCCAGGTGGGCGCGGGCACGGTCGGAATGCTGGTCAGGGCCACAGCCCGCGCCGGGAGCAAGTTCGTGTATTACCAGGAGTTCTTCATTCCGCCCTCTCGCCGGCAGCTGTACTTTTCGGAGGATTTCGAAGCTGGACAAGGGTGAGCGCGCGCGCGTGCCGGCGGTGCTCGTCCGCGGCGGCACTCTCGATGAACGGGATGCGGCGATCGCGCGGCTGGCCGAGCCGGCCGACGCGGAGAATCCGATCGCCGTGCTGCGCACGGGCGGCGGCATGTTCGGCGGCGGGGGCGCATCGCTCGGGCCGCATGTCGTGGTGAAGCGCGCGCCGGCCGGGTGCGCCTGCTGCACCGGCGCGGTGCTGTTTCGCGTCGCGCTGCTCGGGCTGCTGCGCTCGAGCTCGCCAGCACGGCTGGTGGTCGAGCTCGGGCCCGACGCCCACGTCGAGACGCTCGAGGCGCAGCTGCAGGGCGGATCGCTCGGCCGTTCGCTGCGGCTGGTCGGCCGCGTCGACCTGGACGCGGCCCCGGGGCTGCAGGCGTTGACCTGGCCGGCGGGCGGGCCATGAACCTGCGAACGGAGCGAACCGAATATCCCAGCGCGGACGGCACGGCCTCGATCCCGGCCTACGTCGCAGCGCCGGCGAGCCCGGGTCCGCATCCGGCGGTCCTGATCCTGAGGGGTGTCGCCGGGCCGGAGGATGGCTATGCGGAGATCGCCGAACGGCTGGCGAGCTGGGGCTATCTCGCGCTGCTGCACGGCTGGAAGATCCGCGGCGACGATCCGCCGGATGCGACGGTCGAAGCGGACCTGACCGGCGCGCTCGCGTTCCTGCGCTCGCACCCGGCCGCGGATCCCACGCGCCTGGCGGTCTTCGGATTCTGCCGCGGCGGCGTGCATGCCCTGATGGCCGCGGCGGCGCATCCCGACCTGCGCCTCGTCGTGATCTTCCACGGCTTCGCGTTCAGGCCCGAGCGCGCCCGGCCGGGGCTGCAGCCCTACGATCTCGCGCAAGCGATCGCGGTCCCCGCGCTGGTCCTGCACGGCACCCGGGACGAGCAGGCGCCGGTCGAAGGCATGCGCCAGCTGGAAGAAAGCGTGCGCAAGTCCGGCAGGCCGATCGAGTTCAGGTACTACGAGGACGCCCGGCACGGCTTTGCCGTGCGGACCCATCCGGGCTACGACGCGCCCGCCGCGCAGGCGAGCTTCGCCGAGGCGCGCAAGTTCGTCGACGCAGCGTTCAGCCCTCCGGGAATGTCCGGAGGTTGACATCCGGCGCTTGCCGCCGCGCGTATCATTTCGCTCGCCATGAAGCGCCCGGACCTTCCGGACCTGATGCTGATCTGGATCGTCGGCGCGGCCGCGCTCGCGATCGCGGCGTGGTTCGCGCTGCTGCGGCGCGCGGTGCCGCCCGCCTGGACCACGCCGGGAAGCCCCGAGCTGTACCTCACGGGCGTCCTCGGCGCGTCGCTGCTGCTGGTGTCGATGGTGTTCGTGGTGGTGAAGCGCTCCGGGCAAGGCAGCCTGGCGCCCGCCTGGTTCGTCGCGCACATCGTCTGCGGTACGCTGGGGACCGTGCTGGTCCTGGTCCATTCCGCGGGCTACCTGCGCCGGCCGCCCGCGCTGCTGCTGCTCGCGCTGCTCGGGCTGATCGTGCTCGGCGTGTGGGCGCGCGTGCGCCTGTCGGGGCGGATGGCGGCAACCTTCGCGACCAAGGAGCGCGGCTTCGCCCCCGCCGGGCGCGAGAGCCGCGCGGCGCTCGCGGCGGTCATCGAGCGCAAGCGTGCGTTGCTTGCGTCGCTGGATCCCGCCGCCCAGGAGGCCACTTTCTCGCCTGCGCTCGTGCACTGGCTCCGCTCGCCGCGCGGGAGCTTGCGGTACGCACGGCTGATTCGGCATGAAAACCGGCTGATGGGCACGCGCGCCTCGGTGGGCTTGGAGCAGGCCTGGTGGCGGCCGCTGCACCTTGCGCTCGCCTACCTGTTCGTGCTTGGCCTCGTGATCCACGTCATCACGGTCACGTTCTTCGCCGGCTACGTCGCCGACGGCGGCCCGATCACCTGGTGGCACCTGACGTCATGGTAGGAACACGGTAGCCGTGGAACGCCTCTCCCTGATGATCGACCTCGAGCGCTGCATCGGCTGCAAGAGCTGCGAGGCCGCCTGCAAGCAGGAGCACGGGCTGGGGCCGGGTGAGTACCGCAACAAAGTCGTGTGGCTGGGCGACGCGAGCGGCGCGGCGCTCGACTTCCTGACCGTGACCTGCCAGCACTGCGAGCGGCCTGCCTGCCTCAGGGCGTGCCCGGTCAATCCCAAGGCGATCGTCAAGGACCCGGAGACGGGCGTCGTGAGCGTCGCGGAGGACCGCTGCACCGGATGCGGCGAATGCGTCATCGCCTGCCCCTACGGCGCGATGGGCTACGACCGCATCGACCATCACGCCGTGAAGTGCGACCTCTGCTCCGATCGCCGCGCCGCGGGCGGCACGCCGGCCTGCGCGAGCGTCTGCCCCGGCCACGCCATCACGTTCGGCACGCACGCCGGGCACCTCGCCAGGGCGGCCGCCGAGGGCCGGCACGTGCGCGACCACGATCATTTCCTGATGGGGCCGGCGACGGTCTACCTGGACCGGATCGCGCGCGAGGGCGACGCCGTGCAGGGGCGCAGCCGCCCGGCGATCACGCGGCAGGCGCTGACGGGCGACGGCGAGACCGCGTCCTTCCCCTACCGCCGCCCACGAGTCGAGCGCAAGGCCGACCGCGTCGTGCCGGGCGGCTGCAACATCTGCTTCAACTCCTGCTCGACCAAGTATCACTTCCAGGGCGAGCGCCTGGTGCAGGTCACCGGCAACGAGGAGGACCCCGTGCTGCGGGGCAAGATCTGCCCGAAGTCGCAGCTGGCGCTGCAGCTGCACAACAGCCCGAAGCGGCTGACGCGCCCGCTCAAGCGCGTCGGTGCGCGCGGCGAGGGGCGCTTCGAGCCCATCTCCTGGCAGCAGGCGCTGGACGAGATCGCGGCGCGGCTCAAGGGCTTGCGCGAGCAGTGGGGCCCGGAAGCGCTCGCCATCTTCGCCGGCACGCGCACGGGCACGATCAGCAAGAACGGCATCATCCGGATGTGGGCGCAGATGTGGGGCACGCCCAACGTCGAGGGCACGGACCCTTTCTGCGCCGCCAGCAAGCACGTGGCCTACGAGCTGACGCAGGGCAGCGGCACCTGCCCGAACAGCTACACCGAGCGCGACCTGGGGAGCGCGTCGCTCTACGTCTACTTCGGCGAGAACCAGGCCGAGGCGCGGCCGGTGTACTTCGGCATGATCAACGACTGGCGCATCACCCACCGCGCGCGCATGGTGGTGGTCGATCCGCGCTACACGGTCACCGCGAGCAAGGCGGACCGGTGGCTGCCGATCCGCAGCGGCACCGACCTGGCGCTCGCGCTCGCGCTGGCGCACGAGATCCTCGCGAAGGGCCTGCACGACCTGCCGTTCTGCGAGCGTTGGGTCGAGGGCTGGGAGCGCTGGCGCGATTTTCTGTTCGAGCGGGGCTACACGCCGCAATGGGCCGCGCCGCTCACCGGGATTGCGGCGCAGGACATCCGCCGGCTCGCCGCCGAGATCGCCGAGGCCGAAGGCTGCGTGCTGTTCGCGAGCCGCGGCATCAACCAGCACACCAACGCGGTCCAGACCAACCGCGCGCTGATGTTTCTCGCCGCGATCACCGGCAACTGGGGCCGCCGCGGCGGCGCCTTCCTCAACCTGTCGATCGGCGCGCCGATCTCAGCAGCCGCGCCCGCGCACCGGCAGCACGTGCCGAAACGCCCCATGGTGCGGCGCAGCCCGGCGGGCTGGCTCGAGGCGATGCGCAAGGGGCGCCCGTACCCGATCAAGGCGCTGGTGTGCTGCAACAACCCGCTCTCCAACTGGCCGAGCCAGGAAGCGACGCGCGAGGCGTTTCAGGCCCTGGACCTGCTCGTGCACGTGGATCTCTTCGAGAACGAGACCTCGGCGTTCGCGGACTACGTGCTGCCCTGCGCCACGGGCATCGAGAAGGGCGACATCGGCCGCTCCACGGACGACCGGCGCGTGGTGTGGATCGACAAGATGATCGAGCCGCCGGGCGAGGCGAGATCGGACGACTGGATCTGGATCGAGCTGGGCAAGCGCTTCGGCTACGACGACGTCTTGCAGGAGAAGTACAAGGACCCGGCCGTCTTCTGGGACGAGATGTGCATCGGCAACGACCAGCTGCGCGGCATCACGCAGCAGCGGCTGCACTCGGTGCCGCACCGCTGGGTGCGTTTCCCGGTCGCCTCGGAGGATGCGCCCGAGCAGGAGACGCTGTTCCTCGAGGGCGGTTCCGGAAAGCGCTTCCCGACCCCGAGCGGCAAGCTCGAGTTCTACACCGCGGCGATGGAGGAGAAGTTCCGCGTCATGGGACTCTCGGCGCTGCCCGAGTTCTACAGCGAGCGCGAGCAGCTCATCGACATGCCGTACGTCGAGTTCGCGCAGGGCGACGACGCACCGGGCGTGCTCACTCCGTTCCACAGGGCACGGGTGTGCGCCTCGCCGGTGACGATACGCCAGCCCGGCGCCGATTCGCCCGGCGCGCGGCTGCGCGAGCAGGGGTTCGACCTGGAGCTGGTCACCGGGCGGCCGCCGGCGCCGCACTTCCACAGCTGGACGCATTACGCGTGGCAGGCGCAGGAGATGTGGCCGGACGTGTACGTCCAGATCCACCCCGCGGCCGCGGCGCGCGCGGGGCTCGCCGACGGCGAGCGCGCGCGCGTAGAGACCGCGCACGGCGCCATCGAGGCCGTCGCCTGGGTCACGCCGAACATCCGCGAGTCGAGCGTGTTCGTGCCGATCGGCTGGGGCGAGCGCCAGCCGTTCCATCCCTGGCGCTCGGTCAACTTCCTCACCGACCGGACGCAGCGCGACCCGATCTCCGACCAGACCAACCTGAAGACCCTGCTCTGTCGCGTCACCAGAGCCTGAAGGGAGCTGCAGCCGTGAACATCAGCGCGTGCAATCGCATCGAGGGCGTCATCAGCGACATGAAGAAGGGCAAGGCGACCACCAACGTGCGGCTGCGCACGGACCTCGGCGAGCTGATGCTGGTCATGACCAGCTCCGCGGTGGAGGAGTTGAAGCTGCAGCCGGGCGAGCGCGCGACAGCGCTGTTCCGGGAGGTCGACGTGATGCTGATGAAGGGCGAGGCGCCGATCAGCACCAGCAATCGGATCCCGGGCAGGGTGCTCGGCATCAAGAAGGGCAACGTCACCGCCGAGATCCCGCTCGACGCGGGATCGGGGCGCCGCATCGTGGCGGTGGTCTCGCGCACCTCGGCCGAGGAGATGGCGCTCGCCGTAGGCGACGAGGTGACCGCGTGCGTGCGCGAGGGCGACCTGCTGCTCGCCAAGCAAGGCACGGTCGGCCTGCGCAACCGGCTCGCGGGCACGATCACCGGGCTGCGCCCCGGCACGGTCACCACCGAGCTCACTCTCGACACCGGGAGCGGAGAGCTCTACGCGCTGCTCGCGCGCTCGACCGCGGACGACATGAAGCTCGGCGAGGGAGATCGGGTGAGCGCGCTGGTGCGCGAGCGCGACGTCCTGGTCTTGTCAACTAGTTGACACATCGTCGACCGCCGCAGTCGTAGGATGGGCAACGTCTACGCACGGGAGGAGGGTCCCATGAAGCGCACGTTTTGCCTGCCCGCCGTTCTTTGCGCTGCTTCGCTCGTCTTTGCCGGCGCCGCCGGTGCGCCCGCGGGCTTCGCGCAAGGCCGCTTTCCGGAGCGGCCGGTCGAGATCATCGTCAACTTCGGTCCCGGCGGCAGCGCCGACCAGGCGGCAAGGTCGGTCGGCAAGCTGCTGCCGGAAGTGCTCGGCGTGGCGGTACCGATTTCCAACGTCACCGGCGCTTCGGGCAACGCGGGCCTCACCCGGCTTCGCGACGCGCGGCCCGACGGGCACACCATCGGAACCTTCACCGGCATCGCCGTCACCACGATGGTGCAGGGCGTCGGCAAGCTCAAGCTCGAGGACTTCAGGTTCCTCGCCATCGCCGATGCGGGCACCTCGATGTTCTTCGTCGGCAAAGGGAGCGGCGTGAAGAGCTTCCGCGAAGTGCTCGACCTCGCCAAGAAGAGCCCGAACAAGATCCGGGTGGCGACGGCGGGGCTCGGAACCCAGGACGACATCGCCGTGCGCGCCCTGACCGCAGCCGGCTACCCGATGGTCAACGTGCCCATGGATCCCGGGCCGCGGCACACGGCGCCCATCGCGGGACACGCCGAGCTGCTGTTCCAGCAGATCGACGGCGTGGTCTCGTTCGTCGAAGCGGGAGATCTGAAGCCGATCGTCGTGTTCGACGACAGGCGCCACCCGAGCTTCGCCGACGTGCCGGCGATCTCCGAGTTCGGCCTCGACCTGAAGCTGCCCAACTGGCGCAGCTTCGCCGCGCCGGCCGCCCTGCCGGAGGACCGCGCGCGAGTGCTCACCGGCGCGCTGGAAAAGGTGCTCGCGAGCAAGGAATACCGCGACATCTGCGGCAAACAGCACAAATGCCTGCCGCGCCTGATCCTGGGCGAGGACGCCAGGAAGTATGCGGCGCAGTACTATGCGGAGATCAGCGCGCTGATGAAGCGCCTGGGCCTCGCGAAGAAGTAGCGCGCGGCGCCGCGGAGGTGGGCATATGGCGGGGATCGGCCGTCACTGGCGGCGCATTGTTTCGAGCGGCCTCTGCGGACCGGTCGCCGGGACGCTCGTTTCCCTGCTGCTCCTTTACCACGTTTCTACGGCGCAGGCCGTAGGCGTCCCGCCCGGGGCCTACGGGCCGCTTTCCTGGCCGCTTTTCGCGCTGATCCTGCTCGCCGCCGGGATGGGGCTGCTGTGCGCGTTCCGCGCGCGCGAGTTGCTGCGGCGCGGGTCCGCGCCGTTCGACGCCGACCGCCAGCCGGCCCCCGGCACCGCACGCGTCGTGCTGGCCATCGGACTCATCGCGCTCTACGGAGCCGCTTTCGTCTACGCGGGCTTTCTCTTCGCCACCCTGGCGTTTCTTGCCGCATGGCTCGCCTTCACGCACTACCGGCGGCCGCTCGCCCTGACGCTGGTCAGCGTGCTCGGCACGCTCGCGCCGCTCTACCTGCTGACGAAGGTCGTACACATGCCCCTGCCGCGGGGGGTGGGCGTGCTCGAGCTGGCGACGATCCAGCTCTATCAATGGCTGCGGCTGTTCTGAGCGGCGCGCGCTAGGGGGCGCGCCGCCATGGAGGTCTTCTCGCACCTCGCCATCGGCCTCGGCAACGTCTTCGGCCCCTGGACTTTCGCGCTCATGCTGCTCGGCACGTTCGTCGGCGTGGTGGCCGGCGCACTGCCCGGCATCTCCTTCGTCAACGCCATGGTGCTCGCCCTGCCGTTCACCTACGTCATGGCGCCGGCCCAGGCGATGGTCTTCCTGACGGGGATCTACGTCGGCGGGATATTCGGCGGTTCCATCTCCTCGATCCTGATCAATATCCCGGGCGTGCCCTCCTCGATGCCTTCGGCGTGGGACGGCTATCCCATGACCAGGAAGGGGCTCGCCGCCAAGGCGCTCGGCATCGCGGTGACCTGCTCGGCCGTCGGCGGCACGTTCAGCGGGCTGCTGATGACCTTCGGCTCCCAGCCGTTCGCCCGCTTCGCGCTGCGCTTCGGTTCTCCGGAGTTCTTCGCCGCCACCGTCCTGGGCCTGGTGTCGATCGTCGCGATCGCCCAGGGCAGGATGCTGGCGAGCATCATCTCGCTGTTCGCCGGCCTGGTGGTCGGCGCCGTGGGGCTGGATCCGATGTACGGCCAGCCGCGGCTCACGTTCGGCTCGGAGCTGCTCGAGAGCGGCATCGATTTCGTGGTCGTGCTGGTGGGGATGTTCGCCATCTCCGAAGTGCTGTGGTGGGTGGCCGAGGGCGGCAAGAAAGCCGAGGTGGTCAGCGGAACGCACACCCGGATGCCGACGCTGGGCGAGATCTACCGCCTCAAGGGAACCATGGCGCGCTCGTCGGTGATCGGTTCGGTCATCGGCGCGATCCCCGGCGCCGGCGCGGTGGTCGGCGCGGTGATCGCCTACGGCGTGGAGCGGCAGGTCTCGGCACGCAGGGAAGAATTCGGCACCGGAGTCGAGGAAGGGCTGGCGGCGCCCGAAACCGCCAACAACGCGACCACCGGCACGGCCACCATTCCGCTGCTGACGCTGGGGATCCCGGGCAGCGCGGCGACGGCCATCATGCTCGCCTCCCTCACGGTGCACGGCATCCAGCCGGGGCCGGCGCTGTTCCTGAGCAGCACCGAGCTGGTGTATACGATATTCGCCGGCTATCTCGTCGCCAACGTGCTGATGATCTTCGCCGGCCTGATCGTGGCGCGCGGCTTCGCCACGCTGATGCAGATCCCCGAGCCGGTGCTGTTCGGTTTCATCTCGGTGCTGTGCCTCGTGGGCGCATTCGGCGTGCGCAACAACGTCTCGGACGTGTTCATCTGCCTCGGCTTCGGGATGCTCGGCTACGCGTTCCGCCGCATGGACATTCCGGTCGCGCCGCTGATCCTCGGCGTCATCCTCGGCCCGCTCGCCGAGCGCTATTTCCTGACCTCGATGATGTCGCACGGCAACCAGCTGAGCGTGTTCCTCACCCGCCCGTTGAGCGCGTCGATCCTCGCGCTCGCGGCGGCGTTCCTGCTGTGGTCGCTGTGGCCCGAGCTCCGGGGCTGGCTGGCGCAGCGCACGGCGGGGAATCTGGCCCGGCGGCGGCCGGCTTCCCGCGCGGACCGGGGAACCTGAGCGGCGGCCGCGGGATTGTCAAGTTGTTGACAGCGCATCGGCTGCCGCATGTATATCGTTCCCCCATGAAGAAAGCCGGCTACAGGCGACACGTCTTCGTCTGCCTCAACGAGCGCGCTCCGGACCACCCGCGCGGCTGCTGCAAGCAGCGCGGCTCCGACGAGATCTTCAGGACGCTGAAGGAGGGCGCGAAAAAGGCCGGCCTGAAGGACGATGAAGTGCGGATCAACCGCGCGGGCTGCCTCGAGCACTGCGAGTACGGCCCGAGCGTCGTCATCTACCCGGAAGCGGTGTGGTACCACGTGCCGACGGTCGAGGACGCGCAGGAGATCCTGCGCGAGCATGTCGTAGGCGGCAACGTGGTCGATCGCCTGCTGATGGACCACATCATGTAATTGCACCGAGGAGCCGAGCATGGCCCAGACAGCCCTGAAGCAGAAGGAAAAACCGGCCGACCGCTACAAGGCGATCGGGGACGCGTACCGTTCGCCGACCAAGAAGCTCGGGCAGGAGTACTTCGTCATCGACTGCGACCGGCACATCATCGAGCCGCCCGAGGCGTTCACGATGTTCCTCGACCAGGAGTGGCAGCACATGGCGCCGCGGCCCGCGACCGACAACGGCGGCGCGCCGCGCCTGCTGGTCGAGGGGCGGCTGTACCAGAAGCCCACCGGCTGGGGCCCGGGCCGCACCGAGGGCTGCGGCGACCAGCGGCCGCGGGGCGAGGGGCTGCCCTACGAGCGCGCCTACAAGCACGCGTTCGAGAACCGCGACATCGACATGGACCTGAGCGGCATCGACTGCGCGGTCTGGATCCCGACGCTGGGGCTGTTCGTCCCCGACATCCAGAACTGGCGTTTCCAGTATGCGGTCGCGCGCGCGCTGAACGACTGGACCGCCAAGGTATGGTCGACCGGCAAGCGCCACTTCTGGTGCGTCACGATTCCGCTCAAGCCCGAGTGGGCGGTGGAGGAGATCAAGCGCTGCCACAAGCTCGGCGCCACCGCCGTGTGGATGCGGCCGAACGTGATGCAGGAGGTGCGCTGGTGGAACGAGGACTGGGACCCGGTCTGGAAGACGATGTCCGACCTCGGCATGGCGCTCGTGTTCCACGAGGCCACGGGAACCTACAACGCCACCTACAGCACCGACTACAAGTTCGACCGCTACTGGATCGCCCACGCCGTCTCGCATCCCCTGGAGATGGCCACCGCGGTCGCCGGCATCCTCGGCTACGGCGTGCTCGAGCGGCACCCGAAGCTGCAGGTGCTGTTCTGCGAGGCGGGCGCGACCTGGGTGCCGTACCTGCTCTTCCGGCTGGACAACCACTACAGCGCGCGGCCCAAGGAGATGCTGGGCCTGAGCATGGCGCCGTCGGAGTACTTCAAGCGCCAGTGCGTCATCTGCTCCTTCGAGCCCGAGGAGGCGCTGCTCGGCGAGACGATGCACTGGTTCCACGGCAGGAACATGGCCTGCACCAGCGACTATCCTCACTGGGACTCGAGCGGGGTCTCGGGCGTGGTGCGGTACCTGAAGAACTATCCCGACATCGACGAGGAAACGCGGGTCAACTTCTTCTCGCGCGCCGCGATCGACGCCCTCGGCCTGAAGGCCTGAGGCGACGGCCGGGCGCGCCGCGCCCGGCCCCGCTCGGGGCATGGAACCGGGCTTCAACGCGTTCCTTGCCTTCGGCTGGTGCGTGCTCGCCGGCTTCCTGATGTCGATGGGCGCCGGCGGCGGCGGCGTGGTGGCGGGGATCGGGCACATCTCGATCCTCGGCATGACCGACGCGAACGCGATCAAGGTCGCGAACCAGGTGCTCGAGTTCGCGAGCCGGATCGTGTCGGTGCCGCTCTACCACCGCCAGAAGCGGCTCGTCTGGAGCCTCGCGCTCAGCTTCGGCACCGGCGCGCCCGTCGGCGCGGTCGCCGGATCCTGGTTTTCCAGGACCTACCTGTCGGACATGGACCTCTACCGGCCGCTGTTCGGGCTGCTGGTCGCTCTGGTCGCCGGCCGCGTGCTCTACGAAGGCTGGTTCAAGCCCCCGCGGCGCCCGCGGGTGCCCGGCGCCAGCCACCCGCGCACCGTGGAATTCGGCTGGCGCCGGGCGCGCGTGCGCTTCGGCGGCGAGGAGCTGCAGTTCGATCCCGGCGGCGCGGCGCTGGGCGGCTTCGCCATCTCCTTCGCCGGCTCGGCGATGGGGGTGGGCGGCGGCTTCCTCGTCACCCCGTTCATGGCGAGCGTGCTGCTGTTTCCCATGTGCCTGGTGCTCGGCACGGGGGTGGTGGCGCTGATGCTCCCCCTCACGGCGAGCGTGCTCACCTATCTCGCGCTCGAGGTCGGGGTCGACTGGAGGCTGATCGCGGTGGAGGTGCCCGGCATTCTCGCCGGATCGCTGCTCGGGCCCGCGCTCAACCGACACCTGGACGAGCGGGCGCTCAAGACCCTCGTCGCCGCCGTGCTCGTCGCGATCGGCGTGTACTACCTGGTGGGCTGAGCGGCGGGAGGCAGAGGCAGCGGGCGCGGCCAGCGCGCGAGCGCCGCCCCCGCAAGCCTGAGCGCCTGGTGCGCGGGACTGCACTCGAGGCAGCGCGACTGCGCGCAGGCGCCCGCCCGGTACGCGAGGCAGTCGTTGCGGTGCTCGAGGTCGCACCGTTCGTCGCGCGCGTGCATGCCGATCATTGGGCCACGCCCCGCGCCGCCGGCCTTGACGTGGATCAAGCCGCCTATAATTCCAGCATGAAGGCGGACGTGCGCCCGAGCGGTCACCTCGACGTCCTCGGCTCGATCCCGCCGACGTACCGCCAGGCGGTGCTCGAGCAGTGCGTGCGCCGCCAGTTCGCCAAGGGCAGGACCGTCTGGTCCCAGGGCGAGCCGGCCGACTGCGTCGCGTTCCTGTTCTCGGGCCAGGCGATGTCGTCGTACCAGAGCCGCAACGGCAAGACGGGCACCACCGGGTTCTGGTGCGCGGGCGACCTGCTCGGCGCCGGCGACATGGGTGGCTCGACCACGCGCCACATGACGGTGCGCTGCCTCGAACCCTGCGTGATCTACACACTGTCGTTCGAGCGCTTCGACGACCTGGTGCGACGGTCCCCGGAGCTCGCGCTCGCCATCATCCGCGCCATGTCGGTGCGCCTGCGCTGGGTGTCGCTGCTGGCGGTGACCCTCGAGACGCAGTCGGCGCTGGAGCGCATCTGCGGCGTGCTGCTCGCGCTCTCGGAGCGCTTCGGCAGCGCCTGCGGCGAGGGCACGCTGATCGACCTGAACCTCACCAACGAGAACCTGGCGGCGATCGCCGGCGTCTCGCGGCAGTTCACCAACTCGACGCTGCGCGAGCTGCGCGGCCGCGGCCTGCTGCTCAGCCGGCGGCGCGCCCTGATCGTCACCGACGCCGCCGCGCTCGAGCAGCTGGCGCGCAGCAACTAGCCCGCTGCGCGCGCCGGAGCGCGCCCCCCTTGACCCATAAGGAGGTCCTTCTGGGCCACTTATGACGTGATACAAACTACTCGTTGGAGTATCCCGCGCACCCGGCCGAGAATCCGCGCCGCCGTGAGCACCGAGGTCAAGACCACCACCTGCTACATGTGCGCGTGCCGCTGCGGCATCCGCGCGCACCTGCGCGACGGCGAGCTGCGCTACATCGACGGCAACCCCGAGCACCCGCTCAACAAGGGCGTGATCTGCGCCAAGGGCGCGAGCGGCATCATGAAGCAGCGCTCGCCCGCGCGCCTGACGCGCCCCTTGCGGCGCCGTGCGGGCGCCGAGCGCGGCGCGGGCGAGTTCGAGCCGATCTCCTGGGACGAGGCTTTCGCGATCCTGGAGCAGCGCCTGGCGAAGATCCGCGCCACCGACCCGAAGCAGCTCGCCTTTTTCACCGGGCGCGACCAGATGCAGGCGCTGACGGGCCTGTTCGCGCGCCAGTTCGGCACGCCCAACTACGCGGCGCACGGCGGCTTCTGCTCGGTGAACATGGCCGCGGGCATGATCTACACCATCGGCGGCTCGTTCTGGGAGTTCGGCGGGCCGGACCTGGAGCGCGCCAAGCTCTTCGTGATGCTCGGCACGGCCGAGGACCATCACTCCAATCCCCTCAAGATCGCGATCTCGGAGTTCAAGCGCCGCGGCGGGCGTTTCGTGTCGGTGAACCCGGTGCGCACCGGCTACTCGGCGATCGCCGACGAGTGGGTGCCGATCCGCCCCGGGACCGACGGCGCGCTGCTGCTCGCGCTGATCCACGAGATCGTCGCGCTCGGCCTGTACGACCGGGAGTTCGTCGCGCGCTACTCGAACGGCGGTCACCTCGTCATCGGCGCGCCCGGCACCGGGCGCGACGGGCTGATCGCCACCGACGCGGCGGCCGACCCGGTGAACCCGCAGTATCCGCAGAACCAGCTGTGGTGGGACCGGCACTCGGGCCGCGCGGTGCCCTCGCACGCCGAGGACGCCGACCCCGCGCTGTTCGGCGAGTTCGCGCTCGCCGACGGCACGCGCGTCAAGCCCGCCTTCCAGCTGCTCGCCGAGCGCGTAGAGCCCTGCACGCCCGAGTGGGCCGAGGGCCTCACCGGCATCCCTGCGGCCACCATCCGGCGCCTCGCGCACGAGCTCGGCATCACCGCGCGCGACGAGAGAATCGAGCTGCCGATCGCCTGGACCGACTGCTGGGGCAAGGAGCACGAGTCGGTGACCGGGCGGCCGGTCGCGTTCCACGCCATGCGCGGGCTGGCCGCACACTCCAACGGCTTTCACACCACGCGCGCGCTCGCGATCCTCATGAGCCTGCTCGGCACCATCGACCGGCCGGGCGGATTCCGGCACCGCGCGCCGTTCCCGCGCGCCATCCCGCCCGCGGCGAAGCCGCCGCGCGGGCCGCAGGACGTGCGGCCCGACACGCCGCTCGCCAGCCTCGCGCTCGGCTGGCCGGCCTCGCCCGAGGACCTCTCGCTCGACGAGGCGGGCGGGCCGCTGCGCATCGACAAGGCCTTCTCCTGGGAATACCCGCTCGCGGTGCACGGCCTGATGCACAACGTCATCGGCAACGCCTGGCGCGGCGATCCCTACCCGATCGACACGCTCGTGATCTTCATGGCGAACATGGCGTGGAACTCGAGCATGAACACGCTCGAGGCGCGCCGCATGCTGAACGACCGCAAGCCCTGCGGCGAGCACCGCATCCCGTTCCTCGTGGTGTGCGATGCCTTCCAGTCGGAGATGACGGCGTTCGCCGACCTGGTGCTGCCCGACACCACGTACCTGGAGCGCCACGACGCCATGTCGCTGCTCGACCGGCCGATCTCCGAGTTCGACGGCCCGGTGGACGCGGTGCGCGTGCCGGTGCTGGCGCCCGCGGGCGAGTGCAAGCCGTTCCAGGAGGTGCTGGTGGAGCTCGCCTCGCGCCTGAAGCTCCCGGCCTTCGTCCACGCCGACGGCGCGCGCAAGTTCCGCGACTATCCCGATTTCATCGTGCGCTACGAGACCGAGCCGGGCTCGGGGCTGGGCTTCCTCGCCGGCTGGCGCGGCGCCGACGGCACCAAGTCGATGATCGGCGAGCCCAACCCGCGGCAATGGGAGATGTACGCCGCCAACAACTGCGTGTTCCATCACAAGCTGGCGCCTTCGTACCGCTACATGCGCAACTGGAACCGCGGCTACATGGAGTGGGCGCAGCGCACGCGCATGCGGCGCGACGGCGATCCCATCCTGGTGCACCTCTACTCCGAGGTGCTGCAGCGCTTCCGCCTCGCCGCGCAGGGCCTGCGCCCCGGGCGCCAGCCGCCGCCGCAGCTGCGCGCGCGCGTAGAGAAGTACTTCGATCCGCTGCCGTTCTGGTACGCGCCGCTGGAGGCGCAGGCGAGCGATGCGGTGGAGTTCCCGCTCGCCGCCGTGACCCAGCGCCCGATGGCGATGTACCACTCCTGGGACTCGCAGAACGCCTGGCTGCGCCAGATCCACGCCCACAACTACCTGTTCGTCAACCCCGCCACGGCGCGCGCGAGCGGCGTGCAGGACGGCGGCTGGATCCGGGTCGAGTCGCCCTGGGGCCGCGTGCGCTGCAGCGCTCGCTTCAGCGAGGCGGTCGAGCCGGGCACGGTCTGGACCTGGAACGCGATCGGCAAGGCGCCCGGCGCCTGGGCGCTCGCGCCCGACGCCAACGAGGCGCGCGAGGGGTTCCTGCTCAACCACCTCATCTCGGACATGCTGTCGGGCGGCATCTCCAATTCCGATCCCGTGACCGGGCAGGCGGGCTGGTACGACGTGCGCGTGCGCATCTCGCCCGCCGCGCCCGAGGCGCAGCGCAGCGCGCCCGAATTCGCGGCCTTGCGGCCGTATCCCGGGATGGCGCGCGCGCGATGACCCAGCTCGCGCTGGTCATCGACCTCAACGTGTGCGTCGGCTGCCACGCCTGCGTCACGAGCTGCAAGGAGTGGAACGACCAGGGCGCGGCGGGGCCGCTCGGGGACGCCAATGCCTACGGCAGGGATCCCACCGGCACGTTCTTCAACCGCGTGCAGACCTTCGAGGTGGGCGAGTTCCCGGACACGCAGACGGTGCACTTCCCCAAGTCCTGCCTGCACTGCGAGGACCCGCCCTGCGTGCCGGTGTGCCCGACCGGCGCTTCCTACAAGCGCGCCGAGGACGGCATCGTGCTGGTGGACTACGACAAGTGCATCGGCTGCAAGTACTGCGCCTGGGCCTGCCCCTACGGCGCGCGCGAGCTCGACGGCCACGACCAGGTGATGAAGAAGTGCACCCTGTGCGTGGACCGCATCCACGACGCCTCGCTGCCCGAGCGCGACCGCAAGCCCGCCTGCGTGCTCGCCTGTCCCACCAGCGCGCGGCTCTTCGGCGACATCCACGACCCCGAGTCGGTGGTGTCGAAGGCGATCCGCGAGAGCGCCGGCTACGCGCTGATGCCCGAGTGGGGCACGCACCCGGCCAACCACTACCTGCCGCGGCGCAGGACCGAGATCCGCATCCACCCCGACGAGCTGCAGCGCGCAGACAATCCCCTCAAGGTGGACGGGCGGCTGCCCAAGCCGGCGCCCGAGTCGCCGGCGCTCGACGACGTCACGAGCTGGTGAGGGTCCCGAGACGATGCGCCCCGCCTGGTCGGTGATCCTGCTCACCACGCTGCTCGGCGCCGGGCAGGGTCTTTTCCTTGCGCTCGTGGCGCTGGATGCGGCGGGCGGGGCGGGGCAAGGCTTCCTCGCCGGCGGCGCCGCGCTCGCGCTGGCGCTGCTCGGCACGGGGCTCGCCGCCTCGTTCTTCCACCTCGGCCGGCCGGAGCGCGCCTGGCGCAGCGCGGCGATGTGGCGCACTTCCTGGCTCTCGCGCGAGGTGATCGTGCTGCCCGCGTTCATGGCCGCGGTGCTCGCCTGGGGCGCGGCGCACTACCTCCAACCGGGCGAGCGCGCGCTCGCGCTCTGGCTGGGCGGTGCGGGCGCGGTGCTGTGCCTCGCGCTCTTTCTGTGCACCGGGATGATCTACGCCTGCCTCAAGTTCCTGCAGGAGTGGCACAGCGCGCTCACGCCGCTCAACTACCTCCTGCTCGGCGGCGCCTCGGGGCTGACGCTCGCCGCCGCATTCGCGGCGCTCGGCTCGCCCGGCCACGCCGGCATGCTCTCGGCCGCGGCGCTTGCCGCAGGCGCGCTCGCCTGGGGCTCGCGCCTCGCCGCGCTCGCGCGCAACGCGCGCCTGCGGCCGCGATCCACGCTCGCCACCGCGATCGGGGTCAAGCACCCGAACATCGCGCAGAAGGCGCAGGGATTCATGGGCGGCTCGTTCAACACGCGGGAGTTCTTCCACGGCCGGCCGCGCGAGGTGGTGCGCGCCGCGCGCTGGGCGCTCGTCGCGCTCGTCTTCCCGGTGCCCGCCCTGCTCATCGCGCTCGCAGCGGGCTCGGCGCCTCTGCTATGGGCGGCGTTCCTGCTGCAGTACGTCGGTCTGCTCGCCGAGCGCTGGCTCTTCTTCGCCGAGGCGCGCCACCCGCAGAACCTCTATTACCAGGCCATCTCCTGATCCCGATCGGCGCGCGCGGCCTTCTTAGCCCGCCGTAATGCGCTGGAGGGCCATCCGATCTCTCGCGCCGAAGCCGAGCAGCGGATGCTGGAGAAGCTGACCCGCAGCCTGACCGAGGACGTCGATCCGCTTTTGCAGGCCGGCGTGCGATTCGGCGAGGACGAAGCCATAGAGGCGTTCGGTAGAGTCTGGAAGGACCTCGTCGTCCGCATCAAGGGCGACGCCTGGAGGCTGACTGAAAAGGCGGTCGAGGAGCTACGCGAGAAGAAGTATCCGAAGCTCTTGAGGTGAGGCGGCGAACTGCTCGTTACGCCGAGCTCACTCGCCGCAACGTGCCGAGGGTCGCCTACCTGCAGTTGCGCTACGAATTCCAGGAATCGATTGACGGTCAGGACTCGACGTCCCGCCGCATCTGCTCGTACTGGTCGCGCGTGATCTCGCCGCGCGCGTAGCGCTCCTTGAGTATGTCGATCGGCCGCCTGCGGCCGCTGCCGGCGTCGCCGCGGGCGAGGATCCATTTCGCGAGCGCGATGATGCCGAAAACGACCAGCGCCCAGAAAAGGACTATGAAAATCCATCCGAAGCCGGGTCCCCAGCCCAAGCCCCAGTCCCAGCCGCCCCACTCTTTAGGCGCAGTGCCCGTGCGCTGGAAGGGGGCCGGCGCGCCCGGCCCGGCGGTTCCCCGGCGGCGCGGCGCCGGGGCTTGATCTAGATCATCCCCGCGGCGATATTCAACTGATAGATTGAATAGTTGATAGGATCCCTCCTGTGAAGCGAGACGGCGATGAAATACCTGTTCGTGCTCAACGACGCCCCCTACGGCAATGAACGCCCCTACAACGCCCTGCGGCTCGCGCGCGGCCTGCTCAAGCCCGGCAGCGAGGAAGTGAAGCTGTTCCTCATCGGCGATGCGGTCGCCTGCGCCAAGGCCGGCCAGAAGGTACCGCAGGGCTACTACAACGCCGGCGACATGCTCCGCATGATCGCGCGCCAGGGCGCCGAGATCGGCGTCTGCGGCACCTGCATCGATGCGCGCGGCATCGCCGAGACCGAGCTGGTCGAGGGCGCGCGGCGCGGCACCATGGACGGGCTGATCGGGTGGACGCAGTGGGCCGACAAGGTCATGGTGTTCTGACCATGGGTCGAACCGCGCTGGTCCTCGGGACCTTGAGGACGCTCCTGCCCCGGTCCGACCGCGTGATCGCGATCGATCGCGCCGAGCGCCACGTCTTTCCGCCTTCTCTGCTGTGGCTGATGGTCGGCGAGGGCTTGTGCTTCATTGAAGCCGGCGGCGGCCGGCGATTCTGACCGGCGGCCGCAGCAACGCTTCGCAGCGAGGCATCATGGCCAAGTTCTCACTCGTCGAGTTCTCGATTCGCCACCCGAAGCGGGTCCTGTGGACGGCGCTGGCGCTCACGCTGCTGTTCCTGACCCAGCTGCCGCGCGTGAGCACGGACACCAACCCGAAGCACATGCTCCCCGAGACCTCGGAGGTGCGCGTGCGCAACGACGAGGTGGACAGGCACTTCGCGCTCTACGAGGACACTCTCGTGGTGGGTATTCAGAACGACGCCGGGGTGCTCAACCGCGAGACGCTCGGCCGCGTCGCCCGCATCACCGACGAGATCGTCGCGCGCCGCTTCTGGCTCTTCGATCCCATGCCGGCGGTGACGAACCGGGAAACCGTGAACCCCGGGCAGGGCGAGTGGGGCCTGCGCGCCTACCGCGACGTCGCCGGCTACGACGCGGCGCTCTATCTTTACCGCGGCTTCAGCGCACGCCCTCGATGCGCCCGGACAGCCTCGTGGCGCCGTCGCGCCTCACGCTCTTCTATCCGGAACTCGCGGTCCTCGGCGCGAGCGCTTCCGGCCGCGCGGGCGTCGGCGTGCTGAGCCTGGAAGCGGCCCATTACGATTCGCGCCAGGACCGCGCGGGCACCGACTTCAGCGTGCCGAACTCGCAGACGCGGCGGCTCGGCGGCTACCAGCTACAACCCTGGGAAGACTTCAGCCTCACGCTGCAGTATTACGCCGAGCGCATGCACGACTACCCCGCCTACCGCGCCGCGTTGCCGCCTGGATTCCCGCTGGAAAGACGCTGGAGCCATTCGGTCAGCGCGCGCGCCACGCAGCTTTTCCTGCACCAGACCCTGCGTCTTTCGGTCTACGCCTCGTACAGCGCGAGCTACGGCGACTACTTCGTCAATCCCGAGCTGCGCTACAGCTTCAGCGACCGCGTCTGGGGCGCGCTCGGCGCGAACGCCTTCGGCGGCAAGCCCTGGGGCCAGTTCGGGCAGCTGGCCCGCGACGACAACATCTACGTGCAGCTGCGCTACGAGTTCTAGCGCGACCGCCTCACATCCTCCAGCCGAAAGCGATTCCGAGCGCGTTCTGCTTCATGCGCAGGTTCGCCTCGCCGCCGCCGAACAGCGGCGGGATCGAGCCCGCGCCGCTCACCTTCTTCTCGAAGGCGTGCATGTAGGCGAGGCTCAGTTCGGTGTCGCGCGACAGCTGCCAGGTCAGGCCCAGGGTGAGGTGTTCCTCGACCACGCCGGGGGCGACGATGTTGATGAAGGTCTGGCTGGCGGGAATCGGCTGGCGCAGGGTGACGAAGCCGCCGCGCAGCGTGAGCTGCGGGCTCCACTCGTAGGCGACGCCGAGCTTGTACACGGTCGTGTTGCGCCAGCCGAAGCCCGCGCCGTTGGAGGCGCCGAGCTGGCAGGTGAACGCGAACAGGCAGTCCGTGGGGTTGCCGACCGCCTTCACGTCGCCATAGTTGATGCGCTGGAGGTCCGCGGCGAGCGTGAGCTTGGGCGTCGCCTTCAGCGCGATGCCCACGCCGTAGTTCTCCGGGATGTCGAAGTCGCCCTGCTCGGCGAACAGCCCCTGGTACTTCTCGAACCGGCCCATGCGCGTCTTGGTCTGGTAGGTCGCGCCGAGGGTCACGTTCGGCGTCACCCTGCCGGTCCAGCCCAGGCGCAGGCCCCAGCCGCTGGAATCGTCGCGGCCGCGGTTGGTGACGTTGCCCGGGCTCGAGGAAAAGATCGCGTTGTCGAAGCCCTCCAGCCCTTGCGCCCCGAACTGCTGGTAGGCGAGGTTGAGCGACACGCCCACGGAGTGGTTCTCGCTGAACTTCCAGGCGAGTGTCGGGGCGATGAACATCTGGATGAGGTCCACGCCGCCGGGGTTGAAGCCGCCGTAGAAGCCGCCGAAGGGGTTGTTGTTGTAGGTGGTGTTCATGCCGCCGTTGCCGTACACCGAGACGCCGAGCGCAAGGTTCGGGTTCAGCATGCGGTTGTAGCCGAACTCCGGGATGAGGAAGCCCTTGCGCCCATTGGCGTCGTAGCTGCCCGGGCGCCCCGGCACGCCGTTGGCGGCGGTGATCTCGGCGCCGCGGTCGGGCGCGAACCAGTCGATGCCGGCGTCGAGCCGGTTGCCGACCCACGCCATCCCCGCCGGGTTGGTCGCCGCGGCGAGCGCGTCCTGCGGCAGCGCGATGCCCACGCCGCCCATGCCTTTCGCCTTGATGCCGTAGCCGTGCTGGAAGTAGCCGGTGGTCGCCTGCGCGGCGAGCGGCGCGAAGAGCGCCGCCGCCGCTGCCAGCCTGAGCAGCTTCATTGCTTCCTCCCCCTTGTGTGTAGTTCTTGCGGTTCTTCCTGCCTAGATGAACAGACTCACGTCGGCGTCGCGCGCCATCGGCAGGAAGGTCGCGGCGCCGACATAATCCTTCACTTCCGGTATGAAATCGTCGCGCGTGAAGCCGAACAGGTCCACCGTCATCTGGCAGCCGATCAGGTTGACGCCGCCGTCGATGCAGGCCTGGCGCAGCTCGGCGACGCCGGCGACGCCCTTGTTGTGGATGGTCTGCTTCATGAGCGTGGTGGCCATGGTCTCGAAACCGGGCACCACCGCCTGCACCGCGTTCGGGATGTTCCAGTTGATGCTCTTGAACCACTCCGGGCCGAAGGGCATCTTCATCGGCATCCCCGGGTTGCCGAGCGGGCTCACCTTAAGATCGCTGATGTCCTTGCGCAGCAGCCCCAGGCCGTAGAAGGTGAAGAACATCGATACCTCCCAGCCGAGCGCCGCCGCGGTCGAGGCCAGGATGAAGGGCGGGTAGGCCCAGTCGAGCGTGCCCTTGGTGGCGATGATCGTCATCGAGGGCGTCTTCGCTGCCTTCAGCTCGGCGAGCTTGCGCGGCAGCAGCGCCTCCAGCCGCTCGGCGATCAGCCGGTCGAGCGCGGCGTTGTCGGGTTGTGCGGCCATGGCGGCCTCCAGTGCACGCGAGGCAGATAGGGTAATACTCTCCCGTAGTAGGTGCAAGGATGGCAGCGTGCTGCGACGCAGCATAGGCTCATGAAATGGAAGATGAAATGTCTCTTCTGCGGTTGCGCCTCCAGGCCTGCTGCATATACCATACCCCCCACAGGAGGGAGAAATGCGCGGTCCGCAGATGCACGATCCGCAGGCGAAGCAGGCGATGACGGCGCGCCTGGCGCGCGTCGAGGGCCAGGTGCGCGCGATCCAGCGCATGATCGAGCGCGACGAGGAATGCGAGGGCATCGCGCAGCAGCTCTCGGCGGCGCGCAAGGCGCTCGACCGCGCGTTCTACGAGATGGTGGCGTGTATGATCCGCGCCGGCGGCAACGACCGCGGCGCGCCGCACATGCCGAGCGCCGAGCAGGTCGCCGAGCTGCTGGCGCGCTACGCCTGAACCGAGGAGCCCTACGCCATGAACTTCGACAAGGAACTCGACGCCCGCGGTCTCAACTGCCCGCTGCCGATCCTGCGCGCGAAAAAGTCGCTCAACGACATGCAGTCCGGGCAGGTGCTCAAGATCGTCGCCACCGACCCGGGCTCGGTGAAGGACTTCCAGGCGTTCGCCAAGCAGACCGGCAACCAGCTGCTGCAGCAGGCCGAGGCCGGCAAGGAATACACCTTCTTCCTCAAGCGCAAGTAGCGCTGCGCCGGCGCCGGCGGGCTCTAGGCGACGCTGCCGAAGCCCAGGTCGGTGGCGCCGGCAGGCGCCCTCAGCCCCGCGATGCGGCAGCCCTGCGCCACCGGGCCGCCCGGAAACAGCTGGTACAGGCGCCGCATCCCGCCCCGGCGGTGAAACCGCTCCTCGAGCGCGTCGTGCAGCTCGCGCAGCCTGATCGCGACGGCCTCGTTCCTGGCGTAGTACTCGTGCAGGGCGCGCAGCGCCTCCCAGTGCTCCGCGCCGATCTCGAGGCCTTCCCGGCGCGCCGACTCGAGCGCGAGCGCGCTCGTCCAGCCCGCCGGCGCATGCGGGAACCCCGGGTTCCTGGCGGCGCCGCTGCCGCCGACGATCTCGTCCATCAGGCTCATCGTTCAGCGCTTGCGGATGTGGAACTCGAACTCCCCGGGCGCGCTCTCCCGCGCGCCGGCCAGCTCCAGCCCGGTCGCCTTCACCCAGCTGCGCACGTCCGCCCGGATGCCGGGGCAATCGCTGAGCAGCCGCAGCACTTCGCCCGCGCCCATGCGCTTGAGCAGCTTGCGCGCCTCGATCACGGGCCCGGGGCAGGTGGCGCCGCGCAGGTCGAGCACCGCGTTGGGCGAGACGCGCTGGCGCTTGCCCTTGCGGATGTAGTACCCGGTCCCGCCGCGCGGCCGCTTCTCGGTCCTCAGGATCTCGACGTCGGCGTACTTGGGCCAGGACAGCAGGTCGTCCTTGGTCCCGGGACAGTCGGAAATGAGCAGCAGCACCTCTCCCGGGAGCAGATCGTCGAGCACGCGCCGCGCCCCGAGCATCGGTCCCGGGCAGGCGGCGCCTTTCATGTCGAGCGTGACGTGCGGCTTGGGGGCGCTTCTCTTGGCCATGCGGCAGGCGAGCCGGGCGATGCTAGAGTGAGTATATACCCCACCGCATGATGCGCCATCTCCCGCAACTCGCGAGCGTCGTGCAGCGCAACTGCGACATCTCGGATGCGCGCCACGCGGGCGACTACGGCCTGTGCACGTTCCTGCTGAAGATGCGCGAGTACTACCGCTGGGAGAACGAGCTGCCGTTCGCGCGCAGCCTGCCGCGGGACGAGCTGGGCGACTGGCTGAGGACGCGCGAGCAGGCCTGGGGCCGCATCGAGGCCGACGAGTTCGCGCCGCTGCCGCTGGCCTGCGGGGCGCTCGACCCGTTCGACGCCGCGGCCGCCAACCGCGAGCTGCTGCCGCAGGGCTGCGTCTACGGCGCCGGCTACGGGCGGCTGGGCAAGCCGGTGTTCTTCCTCGGGGAGCTGCTGCGCGTAGAGGAGCGCGCCGGGCTCACCATCCGCATCTCCTCCTGCGAGTACGCGCGCGAGCTGGCCGCGCCGCCGGCGATGCTGCAGGGGCGGACGGTGTTCGTGCGCCTGGAGTCGGTGCGCCGCTACCTGTGGGAGCGCATCGAGGAGTGGCAGTGGCGCAGGCAGGGCGAGGCGATGGCGCGCGTGCTGGCGAGCTACGACTTCGTCGCCGACACGGAGGGCGCGCTCGCGCGCATGGCCGACAACGAGACCGAGACCATGATCCTGCACGAGATCGGCGAGGCGCGGGCGGGCGAGCTGCTGGGCGAGGGCTGGGGCGAGATGGCGCTCGCGGCCTCGGGGACGCGCGCCGAGCCGGTGCTGCGCGCGGTGCGCGACCTCCTCGCCGACTGCCTCTCGACCCTGCCGGCGCTGCTCGAGCGCGCCAATGCCCCGGCGCTGCATTTCTATTTCGCGGCTTTCGACGCCCCGCGCCGCGAGCTGTTCCCGCAGGCGCTCGAGGCCTACCAGGGCTTTCTGCGCGGCGGTGCGCTCGAGCGGCTCGAGCAGGTGGTGCGCGAAGGCAGCGAGCGCTGGCTCGAGTGCGCGCGCCGGCTGCTCGCGCTCAGCCCGGCCGAGCGCGAGGCGGCGCTGGAGGCTCTGCTGCCGCCGTCTGCTCGACGAGCTTCCTGACCAGGCGCACCATCTCCGGCGCCTCGATCTCCATCACCTGCTCGACCACCCACTTGTTGTCGCCGCTCGCCATGGCGTCGGCCACCTTGGCGGCGAAGAAGCGCAGGCAGGGATAGCCCGGCTCGCCGTCCCGGTACTCGAAGCCGGCATACTCGCTAGAGCGCGCGTTCAGGAGGTCGATGAAGGGCTGGCGGTACTCGCCCGGCCCGAAGAGGTCCTGTTGATTGTTCTCCATGGTCGCGGCGAGGTGGCGGACCACCTCGCCGATGAGCGCCGCGCGCCCGGCCTGCTCCAGCCTGCCGTAGACCGCGCGATCGAGGAGCTGGACCTGGAAGGCGATGAGCTCGGCGATGACGTCGGTGCTCAGGCGGTCGGAGCCGAAGCGGAATCCCTCCTTCTCCATGTGCTTGAAGATCTCGAGCGCGATCTTCCACACGTTGGCGCCGATCACGCCGGCGCGTTCGGCGAGCGTGCGCGGACCTTTCTTGCGCCAGCGCGTCTTGACCAGCGCGATCTGCGGGCGGCTGCTGATGATGGCCATGCAGGGGATAATAGACGCGAGGGGACGTGATGTCAGGACTGGATATGGAGATGGCGAGCGGCGTCGCGGCCTTCGAGGCAAAGGAGTTCGCGCGCGCCCTGCAGCTGCTGCTGCCGCTCGCCGAGCGCGGCAGCGCCGAGGCGCAGTACCGCGTGGCGATCATGTGGCAGGTGGGCCTGGGCGTGGTGAAGAACTGCGCCAGCGCGGTGAAATGGATGCGCGCCGCCGCCGATCAGGGCTACGCGCTCGCCGAGCACGGCCTGGGCTTCATGTACTTCCAGGGCGAGTGCACCAAGGCCGACCATGCCGAGGCGGCGCGCTGGTTCCAGAAGGCCGCCGAGCAGGGGCTGGCCGGCTCGCAGTCCATGCTCGCCACGATGTACGAGAAGGGCCTCGGGGTAGGCGCCGACCCTGCCGAGGCCGCGAAGTGGCGCACGCTCGCCGAGCGCGCTACTTCCTGACCCAGGCCTCGAAGCCGCCCTTCTTCTTCTCCAGGCCGGCCGCGTAGCCGGCCTCGTAGGCCTCGTTCGAACGCTGCGCCTCGCGCTTGGGATTGTGCAGGAAGCCCGACGCCCAGCCGTTGATGTACTCCGGGTCTACGTGCTGCTTCTGCATCTGGTCGATGGCGTCGTAGTAGGGGGTGCCCATGACAGGTGCTCCTGTAGACTGTGACCCGATCGATATTATG
>Ga0114945_10000234_pt1 | contig 34664 bp, 36 predicted proteins | sample OV2TP3_FD_87194 | JGI IMG/M metagenome (GOLD analysis project Ga0114945, IMG submission 87194) | Hot spring microbial communities from Beatty, Nevada to study Microbial Dark Matter (Phase II) - OV2 TP3 | ecosystem: Environmental > Aquatic > Thermal springs > Hot (42-90C) | place: USA: Beatty... | reverse complement strand
AATGAATGCCTAATGGCGCAGGGTTAGCGAACGGAAATCGTGATTTATTATACCGATGAAAGACCTATTTCCAAAGGATTTATTGAAGATTTGTGGGCTGAATTCCTTGAAGTTGAAAAATTTAAAATCTTGCCTTTAACCCTCTTTCATCTACAATAGTAACTTTAGATGAGTAAACCGGCGGAACAAATCCTTTCTTTTTATGCCAGCTTCTTAAGCCTTAAGCGTATCTGGGGAACTGTTCTCTGTATAATTATAATAATCAATATATTTAACTTCAACCATTCCCTCCGCACTTCTCACCTCAAACGCAAACTCAATCCCTACCTGTTCTATGGCTTTATTTTTTCGGGGTTAGAAAATGTCCTCAAGGATGTCGAACGTGTTGGTTACTATACGGATCGGGATACGGCCCTTGATGAGACGGCGGCGAGATTTGCGCAGGCCCAATATATTCTAGCTCCCTTGATTGTGGACTTGAATTTTGCGGACCATGAGTTTATCCTCTTTGACTGTACCTCGGAGAAAACGGCCATGACCTTTATCGAAAGTATAGGGGCCATCCCCATTAAAAAAAATAAATTTGGCATCATCCTCGCCCAACAGAAAAAATGAATCTTTTTTTAGCCCTTTTAGCTTATTTTGCTTCCTCTCTCTTGGGATATTTTTTCCTTCGCTCGGTATCAACATCGAAATCCAGCCTCTCTTTAGGACTCATCCTTTTTTTATCACCAGGTCTGGGATTAGCGTTAACGGCCATCATTCTTTTTAATAATTTCATTCTTTTCGATAAACTGAACCGGCTTTTTGTTTTTATCGTTCATGGGGTGGTTGCTTTACTCCTTATCCTTTTCTTTTTTCTTACCCGGCAAAAGTCAAAATCGACGGTCCCTTCTTCCCCTTCCATGAATATTTTTGATCTTTTATCGTTCGTCGTCTTATTGTTCATGATTATTCCTTTATGGAAGGGCGCCCATATTTATCCCATGGGCGGATGGGATGCCTGGCAGGTATGGAACTTTAAAGCCAAATTTCTTCTCTTAGGAGGACAGGACTGGAAAAATATGCTTGAGGTCAGTCAATGGCGCTCTAGTCCTCACTACCCCTTGATGCTACCTTTAGTGATTGTCTGGGGATGGCTATGGACTTCTTCTCCTAGTATCATTGTACCCATCTTGGTCTCTGTGATGTACACCTTTTTGACTGGCGGACTGCTTTTTGCAGGCTTACGTCAGCTGACCCAGAGCCGACAAGCTATTCTGGCGGCGCTGGCCCTTCTCTCTTTACCCTTCTTTATTCTGATCGGCACAAGTCAATACTGCGATGTGCTCTTAAGTTATTATCTTTTAGCGAGTATCATTTGCTCTTTGGTCGCTTATCAGCAACGCGATAAAATCACGGCGTTTTGGGCTGGAATATTCTTAGGAATTTTAAGTTTCACAAAACCGGAAGGTACGCTGGCAGCCTTTATTCTTTTTATTTTGAATCTCACTTTCTTGCGACAAAAAAATCTGTCAATCGTCGAAAATAAAAAAATAAGATTTGCTCTAATCCTCGGTGCCTTTCTCTTTACGCTGCCGACCATTTTATTTGAATTAGTTTATTCGCCCGGTAATCAAACCTTTATCAATGGCCTTAGCTCTTCGACAAAGCCAAGTGATTGGCCAAGATTACAATTAACCCTCGTTGTTTTTTTTGCGACATTCTTAAGCCAGCATTGGAATGGCCTTTGGCTCGTTATGTTGGGGGGGCTTCTTTTAAGCTGGAAAAAGAGCTTTCAGAAGAATTTGATTTTGATTCCCTTATTCTTAGGAATTTACTTTGCGGTCATCATTTTTTATTATTGGTTAAATACTTATTTCGAAATCGCCTGGTGGTTAAGAAATACCCTGGGCCGAATTCTCGTTACCCTTTTACCTGTTGCCCTCTTATGGACATTTTATGCCTTGGGCCAGCCAGAAAATAAGGAAAAACAAAATTAATTTTATTTTGGTCTTTGGATTTTGAGGATCTTGTAACTTAGGACACCGGCGGGAACTTTGATATCAACGACCTCACCTTCTTTACGCCCCATCAGGCCCTTCCCTATCGGTGAGAAAATTGACAATTTGTTTTGTTCGTAATTGGATTCCTCGGGTGAGACCATCATGTATTTGAGTTCTTCCTCGGTCTCCATATCCTTTAATGTGACAATAGCACCAATGAAAATTTTATCGGTAGGAATATTTTCGTTTTCAATAATCCGTACTTTGGCCAGTTTACCTTCTAGTTCGGCGATACGGGCCTCGTTATGCGCTTGAGCATCTTTGGCCGCATCATACTCGGCATTTTCAGAGATATCGCCCTGTTGGCGTGCCTCGCCGATCGCCCTAGCAATACGCGTGCGCTCTTTGGTCTTCAACCGCTCTAATTCGCTACGTAATTTTTCGTAGCCTTCTCGAGTTAAATAAACCTCATCGACCATCGTTCGTTCCTACCTCAAAAATTTAACAACGTCAACATAATGCTATAAGAATAGCATTCAGGAAGCCCGAAAACAAGTACAGGAATTATTTATTCAGTTGCGCTAACCGCTGACGAGCGGTTTTGGCCATCCCCTCATTGCCCTGTTGCGTATAAAGACCACTGGCTTTTTCAAGAAAAAATTTGGCTTGCTCGAAGTCTCCGATTTTTTTTAGCGAATTAGCGAGATTAAAATAGGCATGCGCATACTCTGGATCACGCCAGATGGCCTCTTTATACATCATTTGAGCTTGTTCATAATCACCGTAAATGTCATAAATATTCCCTATATTATTCAGTAATATCGCTGGTTGAGCGGTATAGCGAATCGCCACCTGATATTGTCTTAAGGCCTTCTTATAATCCCCCAACGTCAAATATAAATCCCCAAGGTTAACATAGGCTCCCTCATAGGTGGGATCAATGTTGACGGCCGCCTGCAAAACAAATTCCGACCGCTTAAAATCACCTTTAAGACGACAGGATTTCCCAACGGCGACCAAGGCATAGACAAAACTGGGGCTTAACTGAACCGCCTTGGCATAATATTCGTGAGCTTGGGCAAAATGACCTTGCACCCAATTCACATTGCCAAGATTGTAGTACGCGCCGGCATAATCTGGATCGAGTTCCAAAGCCTCTTTTAGTTCTTCGGCGGCCTCATCCAATCGGCCTTGCTTAAAATAAATATTGGCCAAATTATTGCGCGCCGGAGCGAAGGTGGGATTTAATTCAATGGCGCGTTTATACGCTGCTTCGGCTTCGGGCAGTTTTTCCAACGCGCCATACCCAATTCCCAAATTGTTATAAACCCGTGATTTATGCGGTGATTTCTTGGCTACATCCAAAAGAAGACCGATGCGGTCACTCCACACATGATTGCGTTGAAAGGTGAGCCAACACAAGGTCAAGACAATCACACTCATAAAAATCAAATAAGCTTGCTTTTGTTTGAAAAATTTGTTTATCCCCAAAGAGATGAAAAGAGCAAAACCAATCAGCGCCGGATAAAGCCGATGTTCATTAATGACATCGGTGATGGGAAAAATGCTTGATTCCAAACTTAAACTAATCGCCATCCAGAATAGACCAAAGGCCAAAAGACGTTGGCGATGAAATAATTTAAAAGCGATAAGCAAAATCCCTACAAGCACAATAAAGGAAAGCCATGTAGGAAAGTCAAAAAAACTTTTAGCGATCGGATAATCGTAATCAAGATTTTGATGAATAGGAAGAAACAGCAGTCGCAGATACGTCATCATCACATTAAGTTGGGTCAGCATATAATGTCCGCGCGATATGGCCTGTGTCTCCCGTGTCATATCCACATAACGCTCAATATCCACGGTCTTATATTTCCATGCCATGATAAACAAGGGTACCATCAACGCCATCATCACAAAGGGCAAGATTCCTAAAAGGACTTTTGGAATATCCTTCTTTTTAACTGGCGATCCTTTTTCTTCCCCGTATGTTTGAAAGTTAAAAAAGAAAATTTCATATAACAAAAAGACCAAGGGAAGCGTGACGATAATGGGTTTTGTAAAAATACCTAAAAACATTGTCACGACCGCTAAACTATAAAATTTGAAATCACTATTGAGCCGAGACACGATATAGAAAAGAAGCGCCCCTAAATAACAAAGACTGGCCAGAAGGGTTGAACGTTGTGAGATATACGTTACTGCCTGTGTTTGTAGAGGATGAACCAAAAATATTAATGTGGAAAATAAAGAGATGAGCTGTAGGTTTTGGTTATTTAACCGATTAATTTTACTCAACGAAAGAGTATAATGAAACAAAAGATAGACGAGAACCGTCACCCCTACATGTAAGAGGAAATTCACGATATGGTAGCCAAAGACATCTAAGCGGCCAAAATGAAAATTGAGGGCAAAACTCAAATGTGTTAAAAAGCGAGAAGGGTCATACGTCAAAAGCCAATCTAAATTATTGAGACTCTTAATAAGATAATTCTCAGCAATCAACAAGTGATCATCGAACTGAAAAGGCACATGGAAGCTATTTCCGTAGCCCAAAAAACCAAAAATGAGAATCAAACCAATCGCACAGGTGAACCAACGGTTGGTTAAGGAAGACGGCCTCATCTTAATTTAATTCATTCAATTTCTGTTTCAATCGATCGGCTTGGCCTTGTTCACCTTGTTGCTCATAAAGCACAATGGCCTTACGGATGTGCTCTTTGGATTCTTGCACGGCGCCAGTCTCATAGAGGGCATTGGCCAAATTGTAATACGCCTCTGGTAAATTTGTATTTTGGGTAACGGCCTTGCGATATTCTTCAATGGCCGCTTTAAAGTCCCCAAAATAAAAATAAATATTTCCGGCATTCACGTAAGCTTCCAGCAAGTGAGGTTGGATTTTCAAGGCCTTCTCATAATACTGCAAGGCCTCAAAAAAATTGCCCTCTTTAAAATAAACATTTCCTAAATTATAAAAGGCCAAAGGGCTTTCAGGCTTCAACCAAATCGCCCGTTGATAAGCCTCCCGCGCTCGCACAAAGGATTTTTTATTCTGATAAATATTTCCTAAGCCCGTATAAATCGCTGCATTGTAAGGATCACGTTGCCATCCGAGATCAAAATACTTTAAGGCATTATCATCATCCCCTAACTTTTGATACATATTAGCCAAATTGACGTAAGGGTCCGGATAGACGGGGTAGAGACGAATCAACCGTTCTAAGATCTGTTTGACGTCGGCGAAACGTCTTTGTTCCAAATAGACCAACGCCAAATTATTATACGCGATAGAATAATCTGGATTTAAATCCACCGCTGTACGAAAAGATTTACCTGCTTCCTCCAGCTCGCCACGATTAAAATAAGCGACTCCCAGATTATTATGGACGCGAGCCTTACGGGGTGATTTTAAAACCGCATCCTTCAAAAGGGCAATCTCATCCCCCCATACCGTGGCCCGTTGGTAAGTTAAAATCAACATGATGAACACGATAACCGCCATCGTCATAGCAAACTTTTCGTTCGATCGCAAAATTTTATACACAACCGCAGAAAACCCTAAGGCAAAACCAAACATCGGCAAATAGAGCCAATGTTCAAAAATAATATCGCCTAAGGGAAATATGATCACCTGCCCTAATGCTATAAAAAACCACATAACCCCTAAGCCCAATAGGCGGTATTGACTGAACAATCGAAGAGTTAAAATAAGAAAACAGACAATGACCAAAAACGATAAAATTGTCGGGAATTCGAATAAACTTTGGGCGATCGGAAAATCATAATCCAAATTCTGATAAACAGGAATCAAAAGTAATCGCCAATACATTAAGAGTACATTCATTTGAGTCAATAAATGCTGAGACCACGAAGCGACTTGATAGCCCACTTGAGCCAAGCTCATCATCGTCTTTAAACCCAAAAGAACGAAAGGAATCACAAGTAGCGGTACACATAAAAGTAGATAAATGAATAAGTATCGAGGATTTATTTTCTTATCAATACCAAAACCACAAATTTCAACCACGGTAATGAGCAAAGGTAGAATCATCGTGAGCGGTTTGGTCACCATCCCTAAATAGGCCAAAACAATCGCCCAAAGGTAAAGGTGGTATGATTCGGTTAATCGCGCTCGCAAATACAGAAACAAGGACGATACGATAAAAAGTGTGCACAATAAAGTTGCCCGTTGCACAACGTAAATCACCGCTTGGGTTTGAATGGGATGCAACAAAAAAATCAGACCGATGCTTAAGGCAAACAGAAACCGATCTCTCTCCACAATCTCTTTTTTCAAATTCGGCATCTGCAAGAGCAAAAGAACGAAACGGTAAAGCAAAAAAGCACAGCCAATATGAAGCAAAAGATTAACCACATGCCAACCCGTTGGATGAAGGCCGCCAAAGGCGTAGTTGAGGGCAAAGATGAAATTGGTTAAGAATCGGGAAGGGTCATAGGACCACAATGAAGCAGGATCCAGATGACGGATAAAAGGATTATCAACGATGGATTTATAATCATCATAGATGAACCGTGCGGAAAAACTCTTATGATAAGCCAAAAAGGCCAAAAAGATAAAAAGCGTAAGAACAAGTGCTTCACGCTTATCCTTGACACTGCGAAGAGAAGTTACCCCAAAATTGTAAATCAATGGTACTCAATTCTTCAAAAGATTAATGATTAAAATTAACCCCATTAGAAGACACAATTCGCTAACGGGGTTTACATCACATCGGCGGCGCGCATAATAATTGGCACAATTTCCTTAACTTCCTCTTTGGTCATCCGGCCAAGTTTCGTAAAACGCCATTCGCCAGTACTATCCATATTTTCACGCGTTATTTGCAGTTTCTTATCTCCGTTGTTGTAGCAGAAGACCCCCACTGTAATACGCGTTTCACCGAATTCCTTCATTTCCTTAAAACATTCTTGGTCCAATGATTTGTCATACGGCATTACATCCTCCTCATGTTAGTAAATTTCATCCGAAACATTTCGTTTATAGGCCTGGTAAACCCGGCATGACATCCTTCATCTTTTGAGCGGCAAAGGCCTGTGACTTTTTAATAGCCGCATTAAGACTGCACACAAGATCCTCCTCCAAACGCCTTTTATTATCCGTGCGTAACAAATTTTCTGCTATCTCAATCGAACGGAAGTTCTGTGCCCCTGTTACCGCAATTTTTATGCCAGGAATTTCCGCAATCTCTATCACGGCCGCTTCTAGTTCCCGTTTTATCTGCTCGGCCTGTCGTTTAAGCTCCATGAGTTGTTTCATTTTGTCAAACATAACCACGACCTTTCTAAATTTTAAAAAGCTCTTATCTATCGCAAGCGACTGCCCAAATCAACCAGTGTTCTCACCAGAAACGATTGCAAAAATATAATTCCAAAAAAGGCAATGATAGGCGAAATATCAATGCCTGAAAAAGGTAATATCCGTCGTATAGGATCCAGAATAGGGTCCGTCGTTCGATACAAGAATTGAACAATGGGGTTGGACGGATCCGGACTAACCCAGCTGATGATCGCCCGTATCAAAATCAGCCAATATAAAACTGTCAATAACAAATCAACGATTTGTGCTAAAGCCATGATAAAATTCCCCATGACAAACATATTATCTTATCCCCTTTTTATTAAGTAATTGTTCTTGTTGATGATTTTGCAACATCTTGGCAAATTTCTCTTCCTGTTCTAAATTGACCGCTTCAATCGGGAACGGAATCACGATGCCTTCTTCTTGGTATCGCTGATGTAATCTCTTGATAAATTCATGCTTTACTAAATATTGGTCCACAAATTCTTTCGCCCGCAAAATCACAGTAAAATTGACGCTGAAATCAGCAAAGGTATGGTAGCGAACAAATGGCTCGAAGTTTGGAACCCCACCCGCAACCTCCTCCATCACTTCTCGTGCCACTTCGATGGTAACCCTCTCCACCTCCTTTAAATCCGAACCGTAGTGGACACCCACTTGGACCAGAACCGCTAACTCTTTATCCGGATAATAGTAATTCGTGATTTGGGCATTAACCAAATTTTTGTTTGGAATGACAACCATATTGTTCGGTAACATCCTTATCCATGTTGAACGCCAGCCAATCTTGTGTACATATCCTTCATCCCCTGATTCGAGTCTAATAAATTGTCCTTCTTTGAATGGTTTGTCAATGACAATTTGGATACCAGCAAAAAAATTCTCTAGCGTCGGTTGTAAGGCCAAAGCGACCGCCAAAGAGCCAATCCCCAAGGATGCTAAAACCGGCGTAATCGAAACCCCAAAGCTATCCAAGAGAATCAAAAATCCTAAGCTGATAACAACCAGACGAACTACTGTTCTGGCTACTCCCTCCGAGGCTTGTAAGATCTCAATTTTATGAGAATATTCCCTAATCAGACCATTAATAAAGCGATCAGCAAATAAAACAACCGCGATGATCGTCACGGCTTTTAAAACAATGACAAAAAAATTAGTTAATTGAGTGTTTAAAGTAAATGGCAATATCTTTTCAACAATAACGCCGCCACTGGTAAAAATAAAAAGGGTGGCAGGAAGATCGAAAGAACGGATAAAGATATCATCCAGTTTTGTCTTTGTCTTGTGGGCGTATTTTCTGACAAAGAAAAACAAAAGTCTCTTTAAAAATAACCAGACACTCACCCAAACAAAATAAACAAGAGGGATAAAAAGCCACGAAGAAATGCCAAAATTAAGAATGTTGATCGTATTCATCTTAACACCTGCGAAACCACAACTAAAAAACTTTAAAAAGATTACCATCAATGATACGCTGTTCAATACGATTAAGCAAGCGTATCGTTGTCCAAGAAATCTTCTTCATTTCCTTTGTAATCGTATCAATGGTTTTGGATGTTTCTAAGAGGGCTATGGCTGCATCTCCAAAAGTCGCCGCTAAATTCTGAACGTCTAAGGGGTCTTCCCCGAACACAGGCTGCGCTAAATCCTCACGGTGGAAATCGGGATCCATAATTATATCAACAATCTTCTCTCCCAAGAGACCTTGAGTTTTAATAAGAAAAATCGTACTTTTGTGAAGCTGTGGTTCATAACGCTTGTAAACATTTAATACCACCTTCACCCCACGTCCTTCAATCTCGGGAGCAACAAAGTCAATGTCTGCGACGGTTCCAATATTCACGCCAGAAAGCGTTACTGGTGCCCCTACGGCTAATCCCCCCACCTCATGATAGAGAACAGTCATTTGGAACTTAGGCTGTGTCATTCCTTTTTCTGCCCCGATACTAAACACAACGATGACGATAATAGCAATCGAACAAATAAAAAAGATACCAGCTAAAATTTTCTTAATGTACTCTCCCTTTTCCATTCTCCACCCTTTTAGGATTTTAAAAATTCCCTCACGAACGGATCGGCCGAGGTCTCGAGTTGGGTTTGTGTCCCCATGGCCATAATCTTGCCGGCATTTATAATCATAAGACGATCCGCTAGGCGAAACGAATTTTTAATATCATGAGACGTGACAATCGTCGTACACTTTAACTGTCGTGAGATACTCTCAATTAAATCCGAAATATCGCGACTACGGATGGGATCAAGCCCGGAGGTCGGTTCATCGCAAAAAAGAATTTTTGTCCCTAAAATAATCGAGCGCGCCAAAGCGGCCCGCTTGCGCATACCCCCACTCAACTCCGCAGGGAACTTCATGGCCGCTTCCTCTAATCCCACCATCTGCAAGGTTGCCTCGACCTTTCTCTTTATCTCAAGGAATTTCATTTTTGTGTGCTCCTGGAGAGGAAAAGCAACATTCTCAAATACCGTCATGAAATCATACAAGGCGCCCTCTTGAAAAAGATAACCGATGTTCCTGCGAAATTGAAGCAACGCCTTTTCAGAAAGTTTTGTAATATCCACCCCATTAATTTCAATGCTTCCTTGATCCGGATGCAAAAGTCCCACGAGATGTTTTAAGAAAACACTTTTCCCTGAACCGCTCTCCCCAAGAATAACGACAATTTCCTCATCCTGAACGTCAAAATTAATGTTACTTAAGACCACTTGGTGATCAAAGGCTTTCGAAATATTGCGTACTTTAATCATGCGTTGACTTTTTCTCGAAATATCGAAATTTATTTCGCTCGAATTTGGTATAAAGCCGATTGTAGGGACGGACATCAATGCGATCAACAAAAAATTCAACCCCTTTATAATCACCCAATTTTAAAACTTCACTATCTAAAAAAACATCAAAACCATCTTGCGGATACCAGAGTTCTCCTTCAAATTCAAGCGGTTCACCCTGCCGTATCCATACCACTTCCTCTGTAGGTATCGCAAAGGTAGGCATTTGTCCAACATTTCCTTTGGTCGTCACACATCCTCCTAACACCACCATCACAAAACCTATCAAAAGAATTTTTTTCGATAATTTCTTCATTTCTTTAAGACACCCTTCTTGACCTTATCCCCAAAATGTTAAAATGATTTTAGTCAGGATCGTATTCGAAATAACAATCAGGATATACGAGAAGGCCACCGCCTTTGTTGTGTATTGTCCTACCCCCAAAGAACCCCCGCTCGTCTGAAAACCTTGATAGCAACAGATCCAGCCAATCAGAAGTCCAAAAAACAGTGTTTTTAAAAATCCACTGAAGAAATCAACGTAATCAATGGCCCTCAATGTTTGGTGAATATAGGTGGCACTCGGGATCTTCGCATCGAAAACGCCAATACAATATCCACCAAAAATACCGACAAGTTCTGAGAGAACAACGAGGCCTGGTAAGACCAAAAAACACGCCATCATCCTTGGTACTACCAAAAATTCAATGGGATCAACGCCGATGGTTCGTGTGGCCATGATTTGATCATTGACATTCATCGTGCCTAATTCCGCTGTCATGCGCGCGCCAGCCTTCCCTGAAAAAATAAACGAACCAAAAACTGGACTCAACTCCCGCACTAAGGATAAAGCCACCAAATTGGCCACATACTCCTTCGCCCCAAAACGGCTAAGCATGACGTATCCCTGTATAGCCAAAACCGCCCCCGAGGCAAACGAGGCTAAGGCAATAATCACAACCGACTGCACCCCTTGATCATAAATCTGCTTTAATACCTCTCCGAACCGCACACGGCCGGCCACAATATGTCCTAAGACATCTTTTAAAAACATCAAGGCATTGCCTGTGCCAACGATAAATTCAAGGACATATCGACCACAAGCGGTGATCATCTCTTCTCTTTTCGTTTTTTCAACCAAAGATCTTCTAATTCGGATGTGATTTTGTATTCGAGCGTTTTGGGAATCACCTTGGTTGTCTCACGAACATCTTTTGTTTTATCCGTGCCTGGCGATGGCCTGCCCTTTGGTTTTAACTTACTAATAAAATCTTCGACGCTGACAACGCTGGCCCCCAAGGCGCGCACATAATAGCGAATATTACGGTCATTGGTCACGACCACCATTTGCTTCTTATTTTTTGTTTGGGTGACAATATTTTTTATTCTTTCATCGGCCGTTTCATCAACCGTAAAAATCACCTTCACCGGCGAATGGCTCGGTGGGCTCCATAGGCCGGCTTGGCCATCAAAAACAACGGTCACTGTATTGTTCAAGCTCCCCTGCGGCCGATATAATTCAATGAGCTGAATTAAGCTATGACGCTTCTCTTCAAGCTTTTTTGGGGTTAAAGCCTGGATCTGATTGATGATATTGTAACCGTCCAGAAGATACTGTACTGACATACACGACCCCACCAATAAGCCCTACAATCACCATAAACAAAAAATTAATAAGGGAAATGCTAACCGCCACGCCGGCCTCAATACCGATTTTGGCAAATAAATACGCGGCACCGGCCTCGCGCACGCCCAATCCCCCAATCGAAGGAAAGGCCGAAGCGACACAAATCAAAGGGACAAAAATAAGAAAAGGAATAAAAATTATATTTTGATGTAACGCCTTGGCGGTTAAATAAAAGACTATGGCCAAGGTAATCTGTGCCAGACACGATAAGCCAATAGTCTTCAGAAACGTTTCTGCTTTACTATCAAGAAGCGCAATGTCATGGTGCATATTCATAAGGGCTTGACGCGCCTTTGGGACGCGATGAAAAACACGACAACACGCGGAATAAATTTTCTCATTAAATAAAATCGTCATCACCCCTAACCAGACACACGCTAAGGTAAAAATGGCAATGACAAGCGATACATCATTAACCGCACGATATCCAAAAATAAACGCAATCGTGGAGACCACGACCAGTCCTGCATAACCACTCAAGCGATCCAACAAGACCGAGGCGACAACTTTAGGTTTCTGATCGCTGTTGCGGCATAATCCAAAAATTTTGATGATATCACCACCAATGGAACTAGGCAGAAACAAATTACCAAATAAACCAATAAAAAAATATCGCGTTACTTGAGGAAGAGGACTATGGAGTCCCAAGGCGCGTATAAATACAAACCATCGTGCTAAAATAATTCCATAAATCGAAAAAAAAACCAACAGCGCAATCAAAAGAAAATTTATGTCAGAGGCCTTAAGAACCTCCTTTGTCTTGGCCACATCGATTTTGCTAAATAAAAAAATCAGCAAACCAGCGCTTAATCCAAGGCGCAAGAGAAAAGAGAGGATATTTTTAAATCTGGCATTCATAAGGTAAGTCACAGGTCACATGTCACAAGCTTGTGCCATGTGTCTTGTGACGTGTGACCTGCCTGCCGGCAGACAGGCTTTTAATGCAATCCCTATACCCTTCTTCCGCCAAAAAGGAACTACGCACCAAAGGTCCGCTCATAACATGTTTGAATCCTAAGTCCAATCCGATAAGACGATATTCCACGAATTCACCGGGCGCCACAAAACGTGTCTCACGCAAATGGCGTTTCATCCTTGTGGGGGCAAGATACTGACCAATGGTTAAAATATCGCATCCAACAGACACCAGATCCTTCATAAGTTCAATAATCTCCTCAAAGGTTTCTCCCAAACCAACCATAAAACCCGATTTTATAAAAATAGAAGAATCCAAGCACTTAAGTGTTTTTAAAACTTTTAAGGACCGCTCATAATCCGCTTGAGGCCGTACCAGTGGTGACAACCGCCGCACCGTCTCAATATTGTGGCTGATAACTTCTGGCTTAACACCCACCACTTTCTTTAAACTGTCAAATTTATTCGAAAAATCAGGAATCAAAATTTCAATCTTTGTCTCTGGGCTAATCTCCCTAATGGCCTGAATGGTTTTGACAAAATGCTCTGCCCCCTCATCTTGAAGATCATCGCGGGCCACAGAGGTAATCACCACAAATCGCAAATTAAGTTCTTTGACGGCTTGTGCCACATGATACGGTTCTTCTTCATCAAGGGATATTGGTCGACCAGTTTCCACGGCACAAAATCGACAGGCCCGCGTGCAAGTCTCCCCCAAGATCATGAACGTGGCCACGCCCTGTCCCCAGCACTTACCCATATTGGGACACAACGCGCTTTCACATACCGTGTGGAGTCGGCCTTGATGAAAAAGATTCTTCATGCGACGAATCTTTTCCATATCCGGTAACTCTTGTCGAAACCACGATGGTAAACGACGGGCCTCTGGAAAAAATTGTTGGGGAACAGTATTGAGCATAATATTTAGCTTTCAGCTCTCAGCCATCAGCCTTCAGCAACTGATAGCTAAATTCTTTGTTCTTCCAATTCTTTTAACTGCTGCCTAATCTTTCTTTTTTCAAGCAAGCTGGCGTAATCGACAATCAATTTACCATGAAGATGATCTGTTTCATGCTGAATCACACGGGATAATAATTCTGAAAATTCTCCGACGACCGCTTTATTGTGCTGATCGAGATAACGTACCTTTATCTTGGCCGCCCTTTTGACGTTGACCGTCACACCCGGAATGCTCAAACAACCTTCTTCTTGTTTCACTGATCCAGACCTTTTGATGATCTGTGGATTGATAAAGGCCATGGGCCCTTGACCGATATCCGTCACAAAAATTTGTTCGTTAATGCCCACTTGGGGAGCCGCCAGACCGACCCCTTTGCAGTCGTACATCGTTTCGAACATCGCTTGGATGAGCATACGTTCTGCAGGACCAACATGTTTGACGGGACTTGATTTTTTGCGTAGGCAGGGGTCACCGAAAAATCTAACTTTTAATTTTGTTGTCATCATCGAGATAGACAATCTTGGCCTTGAATTTTTTGGCTTCGCTCGCCTCTAACATCCCATAACTTAAAATGATAATCTTATCCCCCACCACGCCACTACGGGCCGCTGGGCCATTGAGACACACCCGACCCGAACCCGCCTTGCCAGCAATCACGTACGTCTCAATCCGAGTGCCATTATTCAGATTCAAGATCTCGACCTTCTCTCCCGAAAGAATATTCACCGCTTTGAGAATATTCTCATCGATGGTGATACTCCACTCGTAATAGAGCTCCGCCTCGGTAATCGTGGCATGGGCAATCTTGGATTTGCAAACCGTGATAAGCATATCTATCCTATATGAGGTTTAAGTTTAGAGACTAACTGGGTCTTCGGCATGGCACCGATCAATTGCTCGACGGCCTCACCGTTTCTGAAGACAAGAAGGGTGGGGATAGACATGATCCCGTATTTCATCGCCAGTCCTTGTGAATCATCAACATTAACTTTAACGACTTTTAATTTGGGTTTCAGTTCCTCGGCAATTTCGTCAACGATAGGTCCAAGCATTTTGCAAGGGCCGCACCATTCCGCCCAAAAATCAACCAAAACGGTTGTTGAGGATTTTAAAACTTCCTTTTCAAAGGAGGCCTCGTCTACATGTAATGCACCCAACCTAAACCCCTTTCTACTAATAAAATAATAGTAGTATTATTTATTAAAAAAGCATGAAGAGTATTATATCTGGGGAGGTTGCTTATCGCAAGCTTATTTTGGTAAGAAGGTTTTCTTTTTAGTTTTCATACGACCGAAATCTTTGATTACCAGAACATAAATCCGTAATCAGCCGACCATCTTCTCTATTAGCAAAAACCTGGTAAACACCACTTTTTTCAAAATTATAACCACATTCCGCCTCGTTGAGCGCCGTATACACAGTAAATTTTTCTTCCTCCGCGTCATCCTCATCATCCAATTTCGAAATCTCAAGAACTTCTAACTCAACCTCTTGCTGTCCCCATGCCGCATCCACCTCTAAAACTTTTCCGATAAAAACAACATCCGCCTGATCAAAATGAGCTTGTGGTGTCTGCAAGGCACATGAGCAACCGTACACCTCTTTAAGATTTAACAATACGATTGTCAAAATTAAACAAAACCTCAACTTCTTCATTTCAATTCCTCTTTATAGTAAATAGTATATACCAAAATTACATTCCTTGCATTGTATTACCACGATTATCGAAAAAAATAACATATCTGTGATGTCAAAATCCCCAAATAGGTGCCGCAGATATTCCCCAAAATCGCCAGCAGGAGGCCGACCGAAGCAAGGCCGGGCTGGTAGATTTCAGCCACGATCGGTGTCGAGGCCACCCCTCCCACATTGGCTTGACTGGCCACAGCCACCAAAAACATGGGCGCTTTGATTAAGCGCGCCGTAAAAATAAGAACTCCAGCATGAAGAATCACAATCAAGAATCCTGCCATGAACAGAATAAATATTGAACCAATGTTGGTTAAACTCGCCTTGGCACCAATGGCGGTCAAAACAAAATACAATAAAAAATAACCGAGGCGCGAGGCCCCATGCTGCTCTATTTTTCTTATGGGTGTGAAAGAAAGCAAGATGCCGAACAACGTGACCAAAATGATCGTCCAAGCGGTTGCGCTGATCACATTCTTAATAGTAGGAAAAGATGGAGCTAACCCTTGCACTCCAAAACTTACCACCATGGCGAACACCAAAAGTAAAACCGTTGATTTTATTTCAAGTCGCTGTTGATGGGAAGATGGTACGTGAGAAATTCTTTCAGCTAATTCATCTAAAATCACTCTATCGGAACGATTCCATCGATCGTATAAAGCTTGAGCGCCTGACATAGCCACCAAAAATCCCATCCATACATACGGAACGATCGTATCCACGACCACCATAGGCGCAAAAATTGTATCGGGTGTGCCAATCGCCTCTTTGACGGCAATCATGTTGGCGCTCCCTCCTGTCCAAGAGGCCGAGAGGGCCCCAAATCCCGACCAGAAATCACCTCCCACCCAACCTTTAAATAAAGAAAACACAATCGTTGTCCCGACCATAATCCCAAAACTGCCAGCAAAAAACATGATGAGCGCTGAACGTCCCAACCGCATAATGGACTTGATATCGACTGCCAACAGAAGTAAAACCAAACTCGCTGGCAAGAAATTTGTGATGATCGTCTGATAAACAAGGCTTTTGGAATCAATCAAACCGACTGTTGAAGCCAGCATGGGCAAAAAATAAATCCAAAAAACATGGGGGAGAAAAGAAAAGTATTTTTTGAACTGTTTATATTCCGCGAGATAAAGAATAACAGTTTCAATAAATAGCAAGATAACAATTATCAAAAGGGAATTTTTTATCATAGGCGCGGATGAGAGCAGAACCTATAGCTTCTGCCAAGAAACGATCGTCATATACCAAATCGAATCCTGGCCGATGAGACCTGGGGGAAGATTATTGATCGTATCAGGAACCTGGAAAATCGAAGGGACATTGGTCCCCATATCGAAATAATTTGAGACTATTGTTCCCATGACATCGGTTTGCTTCTCAATATTTATTTCGTCCTCCGCATAAAACAGACCCATGACATCAATATTAGCCCCATTAAAACCAATTTCATTGGGTGTCATAATGGCCATAATATTAGTCGGGAACGAATCATCACCATTCGTAACGAGATTCAGATCTATTTGTGCATTTCCTTCAACAAGGATAGATCCTGTCCCTGAATAAGTAATAGTTTTATTCGAACCTGACTTTGACATATTAAGATTACCGCCATCGATATAGACAATTCCAGAGATCGCCATATTCCCACTTCCATCCATACTAATACTGCCATTAGGACCAGAATAGGAAAAATTAGAAACAGGCGTAACACTGGCTAATTGAGCTAAAGCCGCGGCATCGGAGATCACCAATGCCTTGTCTTGTAAATAGGCCTGATACGTTGCATAAGTTTGATAGGGATCCGAGAGACTAGGAAAGGTCACCGTATCCCCTAAATCATACCCATTGGACCAGCCATTATCGGAATAGACGCTGCCTGTTCCCTGACTGCCGCCAAAGCCATTGGTGACAAAGGAAGCGTCTATCGTTTCTTTGGTAGAATTTCCCGGTACATCCGCTTCCCCAACGGTCGCACCACCACTTAAACCTACCTTTCCCTGTTTAACACGCAATTTCGAATTGAGCGTTGAGACTGTTTCTCCATTGACAATTGTGGTTGGAAGGGCTGGCACTTTGGCCTCAAGGCTTGAGGACAAACCACTATAGTTGTTTCCCACCAACTCGGCCGTTCCGCCCAAATCAACCGCATAATCCGTACTGCTTAAACCAGTCCCTAAAATATGCACCGAACCTCGAATATCCACATTGCCGTTGACCATCGCTCCCGAGGCGCCCGCCCCAGCAAAAATCGCGTTATTCCAAGGGAAAATATTTGTAATCTTGGCATAAACCTGAATTGTTTGTGTGGAATCCCCTAAGGTTCCCGTTACTTTAATCCAGATGGCATCGCTACTGGTATCATTTTTTAATTGCGCGGTATAACTTCCGCCATTGAGAGAAGTCGAAGAATAGGGGATGGTATAAAAACTGCTGGTGTTTGGTCCGATGGTATAGCTGTTGATATCACCATCCGACCAACTCGGGCTAGTGGTATCATTCACAAAATCCTGACGCAAATCATAGAGCGCGCGTTCCACACCCCCCTCAGCAATATAGAGGGCCTGTATCATCCTTTTTTGTCGCTCAGCCACCTTTCCTTCGGTAGCACTAATCATCACAAAAGCCGCACCTAAAATAATCAAGACAACAATGACCAAATAAGAAGTAATAAAAAGGCTGCCGCTCGTATTATGAATGATTCTTCTCAGGGACATCCCTTTCCTTTTCATATCCTAATTCCTCATTTTCACTTTAAAATTTGATGTAGCGGTCAATGTCGTTCCTTTCGGTGTTGTCTTTTGAGCCTCAACATTGACCTCTACGACACTAGGTGTGCTGGCTTGACGACGAAATTGTAACGTTTGGATGCCTTGGGCACAAACTTTGTCTGTACTCCCACTACGCCGAATCAACTGATTGGCCGTGGCTCCACTACCCAACAAAAATTGAATTGTCTCACTCGACCAACTGATACTTCCCCCGCTCACACCAGTTGTTGTCTTAAACGTAATCGCCGTATACCAACTGCTATCGGCTGGAACATTGGTGATGGTCGAAGACCCCGATTGAATTAATTCTTGCTTGATCCAATCTGCTGCTTTACGCACCTCCTGTTGAACCTCCACCTTCGCACTATTGACATGCCACGAATCCGTGCCCGACAATAAAATCATAAAACAAACACCTAAAATAATCGAAAAAAGCAAAACCGTCGTCAGGGCTTCCACTAAAGTGAAGCCGAGTAAGGATTTCTGTTGATTGGCTATGAATTTATTTTCAAATTTTAACGGCCCCAATAGCATGATCATCGTTGTGCCAGATTGGTAATGATCTTCACCACAGAATCTAATTTACCGTTGCTGTTAACATCTTCTCCTGTATCAATAACCCCATCTAAGTCCGTATCCTCACCAACGATACGACCGTCTCTGTTACGCCAACTCACATCGACTTCAACTTGTAATAAACTTGAATTACTCGAATCAATGTAAATCACGCCCATGCCGGTCGGTATGGAAAAGCTAAATGTATTACCCGGAGTTCCGCTTGAGGAATAATCGGTCGTGATAAGATCATAGGAATAGTTTTTAATTTCTTCAATTTTATCTTGGGCCTGAACAACAGACGCACTCAGATTTCCCGCCATCTCCGAAAGGGAAGTGCAATAAACAAAAAGACGCAGGAGCATGATCATAACGGTTGAAACAATACCCGTCGTCACTAAAACCTCAACTAAAGTGAAACCTTGCTGCCAACGGTGCCTTTGTTGCGAAAAAATTGGATTAGATGTATTTTCTAGGGAATTATGGTTGTGCCACAACATTCTCAACTGTCTCCTCACTTTCCAACAACGGGCGATTGCGTTGTGTGACTTGACCAATCTCATCATAATATTCTTCATATCTTAATCGCCCATTCCTATTATAGGACTTTTTAAAACCAACCGGATCGCTTTTAGTTAAATTCCATTCATATTTTAGCTTACCATTGTTGTAATAAAGTTTGCCCACCCCCAATTCCTTAAAATCTTTATACTGCCATGCCTCTTCTTCCCCACGGGCATCCGTATAGTCTACTTCAAAACGTAGCTGCCCATTGGGATAGTACTCTGTACTTTTCACTAACTTGCCTTCCTTATATTCAACTTCCCCTAACAGCTGGCCAGAGGAAGTATGTATCTGGGAAACGCCAGAACGCCTACCCTCCTTATAATGTTCCTCCCCATAAGTATGATCAATTTCATTCAAGAATTTAACAGTCCCATCGGGAATTTGACCGGTCACCTCCACTTTACCGTTGGGCCAGACTCTTTCAACGGCAATCTGCTGACCGTCTACAAAAAAAACACTTTCCACATAATTACTACCTGTTTCGATACGTGTTCTTTTAATAACCTCTTGAGAATTATCCGTTATAACAGGCTTGGTTTCCTCCTCGATTACGGCAGCCTTAGCGCGGGAAACAACAACCAGAGGATATTCGACCCTCTTTTTCATCTCCCGCTCAATCCACATATTCGAAAAGAAAATGAGGACAATAATAAAAATAAAAGCGCCGATAATATCGCGAGAGGAAAGTTTGGAACGCAAATCATCAACCATAAGATTAACTTTAATACCCCCTAACCATTAAATCAAGCAAGATAATAATTTTTATCAAGGGATAATTCCTATCCCTCCCTTTACCCTTTTCAAATCATACAACCCCTTTGAATTCAAATAAGGATTCTTAGCCACCTCCCCTCGAATAAAAAATGGTGTGTCTAAATCGATGTATTTGAAACAACCTAAACCCGAGGCAAGATGAGCCGCCGCCGTCATAGCGAGAGAGGTTTCCATCATTCCTCCCATCATGAGGTGAAGGCCGGCTGCGCGGGCCAGACGAGCTATTGTACAAGCTTGGAATACACCGTATTTCATCAACTTTATATTGATGACCGTCACAGCCTTTTCTTTCATCGCACGTTTGGCCTCTTCTAAGGAGCGAATACTCTCATCCGCACAAACAGGCACCTTGGTCGAGCGTGCCACTCTCTTCAATCCCTCCCAATCTTCCTTTGGAACTGGTTGCTCAATTAAAGAAGGATGAATCTTTTTATTTTCCAATAAGTTAAGAAACTTTAATATCTCATGGCTGGCGTAACCCTGATTTGCATCTAAGTAAATTGTCCCCTTAGGCGCCAATCGTTTGACTGCTAAAACTCTTTTTATATCGAGGTCCATATCACGTCCGATTTTCACTTTGAAGGTACGAAAACCTTGGGCATAATATCGTTCCACTGATTCTTCTGTTTCTTTGAGGTCAGCAATGACAATGGTGATGTCTGTAACCAACCGTTGCGGTTTAGGACCAAAAAATTTCCATAAAGGTATTGGCTGGCAACGGGTGAAGGCATCCAACAACGCCATTTCAACGGCCGCCACGGCCGCTTTATTCTTCGACAATCGTTCATGTAATTCTTTTGAAATTTTTAAATATTCGCTGACCTTACGACCGATAAGCGAAGGACCAATCGCTTTAAGATTTCGATTGGTTTCGTCAACAGTCTCTCCCGTGATATGGGTCGCGATGGCTGCTTCACCATATCCTTTTGTCCCATCGCTAAGTTCCAAAATAAACAAAACATTTTTTAACGTATGGTGGGTGCCGAGGGCGGTACGAAAGGGTTGAAAAAGAGAGGCTTTAAGAAGAGAAACAGAAATATTTTTAATATGGAATACTTTGCCCACGATTTATCGTCTGAGATATATGGGTACAAAAAAATTTGTCCGATAATCAATCCCTGGCATTTTCGCCTTAACTTCAATTTCCCAATACCTCGGTGGACGACTGCTTAAAGATGTTTCGTACTGGGCTTCCGGGGGAAGGGAAAATGAGATGGGTAGATGTAAGCCATCATATTGATAAGATTCTATTTCATTTATTTTCTGCGTATCAGCATAAACTTGGTATAAGATGACGACTGGATGTCTTTTTCGACCCACTCTCCTCATTTCATATTGCTCCTCAATAAAGCGCAACGTGGCTGCGATATCGTTAAGTACTTTTGAAGTATGCAGTGTCACCCTTACTTTATCTCCGAGAAAAAATGGGAATTGCTGGAATTCCAATCGACTCTCCCCATATTTTAAAAAATGTAAAAGGCGATAAACCCCATGACCCCAACAAGCCACCATCGTAAGATCAAATAAACTGATAAAAATTTTTGTGAAAAGCATATCTTCTTCAATAAAAGCAAACCAGTTAAACGGGACAAGAAAAAAAGTCATAAAAAGTAAACCGAAAAAATGAGTGATGACCTCCTTCAAACTGTTTCCTGTAATACCTCGTTGATTCCATTTAAAATCCGCATACCAGACTTCGCCTGGACGCTCTTGTTGAAGTCTTTTAATTTTTGCTTTCTCCAAGAGGTCTCGAAGACCGTGAATAAAAAAGGCAAAACCCGACAAAAAAAATAAACTTCCGAAGGCCATAAGAAAAGGAGGAGAAACAGAAATCTTGGAATCATCGAACGGAATAATCCTCATTGCTATTAAAACGATACCTAGCCCAGTGGCTAAAAAAGGTAGGCTAACAACAATAGCCGGCCAACCATGAATGGTTGTCCTACTAATTTTAGAATGGGTAAATAATTCTTTGCGGGCTGTGTCAACACTCATTCTGATGACGCTACTTCTCGATGGTACTGATGCCTGAGAGCCGTTTCAACAATGATCCTTTTTTCGAACCTTCCCCTAAACTAAGGTCGCTGAGGGCTACCCGATTGATAACGCGGATAACGTCTTGATTTTTGACAGGCTCGCGATAGGCCCAAACCGAATGAATGGCATAAGGCCGGTCTTCCACCATCCCTAAATAGAGCATGATGTGACCTTTCATAGGCAATAGGGTGATACCGCTGATGGCCTGTTCGCGTAAAACTTTCAATTTTTCTTCCGGAGGTGTGTCTTCGTTGAATTTCGCTAATAATCGTCCCACTTGCGCCTGTTCTTTGGAATTGCGTGGCAAATTGATACCGATGGTGTCAAAGACCTCATGCAAAAGTCGCGAGCAATCCTGTTCGCCATGCATGCCGCCCCAGCCGTAAGGTTCGTTAAGCAATTCAAAGGCTTGTTGAAGAATGTGACGCGGTGTATAGGGTAAAAATCCTTGGTGAACGTTGGAACGAGACATATACCCGGCCCGCCAGAGCATTTGTCCTTCCTCATTACGAACAGGCAATCGAACCTCAAGGGTATCATTGTCAAAAACTTGCTCGAAGACAAACCGTGTACCCATGCGCGCAAAATCATAATACTGGTTCATCCCCTCATCTAAAAAAATATCCGCTTTGGCTTTGGTGACCACGACAAATGGAGCCCCACGGGCAAATTCTATTTCTTCTTTGGCACACAACGCCACAAGATCCGTCTTCACCCAGCCATCAGCGATATCTGTCATCACATACAACCACTTGTTATCACGACTCTGGTGTAAGACGACGACCGGCGTTCCTACATCCAAGTCGCTATTTTGCAATTCATCAAAGTCGATATCCCCTGCTTTTTCGTACAATCCTTGATTGGTAGGGAAAAATCGTTGATCAGCAAAATGAACTATAAAACCGTACTGCACGTCAATTTCGTCAGGAATAGTATCAAACGCCATATCGCTCTTGATCTTATCAAAAAATTCTTGACCAGCTATACGGCCATCTTCATCGTAATAATCTTTTGATATAATCTGCACTAAATTACGTTCTAATTCTATCTTTAATTGCTCACCGGAAAATCTGGAAGGGATTTTTAAGATATCTTTTGTCAATTTTAGATCATCACGTACACGGTTATTGAAGTCCTCAACTTCTTGCGGGTGAAGAATGACTTTGTCTGGAAATGGATGATAACTTATCCAAAAACCGGCGGTTTTCATAGCCGGAGTTGTGTGCGGCAAAATCGTTGGGGCGCTATAATAGAATCTCCCTGTTGTCTTACAGCCATCCAAAAAGGCAATAAAAAACAACAACAAAATTGTTAAAAAAAACTTTTTTAAATAATCCATGCCGATATCCTTGATTAATTTATAACTATTTATTCGACATGACTGATACGATTCGATATTATTAATAATTATAAGAAATAATTGAATTTTCTGATACAAGAAACTTAATTAAACTATGAAAAAAAAAGAATTACAACTTGTCTTCATTATCTTCATTCTCACATTGTTCGTATTTTCTCCCTCCCTAAAAAACGAATTTGTTAATTGGGATGACACCAACGTGGTCCTGGCCGATACCTCGATTCAAAGATTTTCTTGGGGGAATACGATCGATATTTTCAAAAATCATTTTAGCGGCCATCTTTCGCGCATAAGACCCCTCACGTATACCCTTTATTCCCTTGAATATCATTATTTTCATTTGAACCCATTGCCCTATCATGGTGTGGGGCTTGCTATCCATCTTTTAAATACTTTTATGGTCTTTTGGATCGTCTCTCATTTGCTTCAAAATCAACGGGTTGCCTTCTGGACAGCATGTTTATTTGGAATCCATCCCCTGCATGTCGCGCCCGTGGTATGGGTGTCGGCCCAGATGCACATTTTGTATTCATTTTTCTATTTAGGAACAATCTATGGATATATCAAGTGGCGCGAAATAGGCAAACGGAGGTACCTCTACCTATCGTTTTTTATGTTTTTATTATCCCTCCTCTCCTGTACCGCCGCTATGACAGCACCTCTGACCTTAGTGCTCATCGATTGTTACTGGTCAAAATCTTTTCGTTTCCACCATATATATCGTAAATGGCCATTTTTCTTTGTCTCATTATTATTTGGTATCTTAACCATATTGACCACAAAGAATTTTCTAAGAAGCGAAAATGCCTTCTTCCCCATTGCCAATTTACCTTGGCTCGATCGTCTCCATCTTACAAGCTTAAGCATCCTTATGTATATAGAAAAAAGTTTATGGCCGGTGGGATTATCCTGCCTTTATCCCATAGGCTACTATCTTCCTCTCTCGAATGCGATGCTTTCGCCGCTTCTTGTGTTTATCTTACTATTTCTTTTATTATTTCAAAAAAATAGCCCTTTTCTTAAAATTGTCTGCTTTGGCTTTTTCCTGTTCCTGATTGCACTTCTTCCTTTTTATCAAATCTGCAATGCCAGTGATTCAATTATCGATGATCGATATGCCTATTTCGCGGTTTTAGGAATTTTTTTGATTTTAGCGAGTGGGTTAGATCGATTATGGACTCTCAAAAACGATATCTTGCAACCTTATTTCAAATTCCTCATGGGAACTTATTTCATGATTCTCATCATTTTAACTGTACACCGAATCCAGGTTTGGCACAATAGCGCGAATCTATGGACCGATATGATAAAGAAATATCCAAATATTGCCGCTTCTTACAATAACCGTGGAGAATATTATGTCAGAATAAATAAAATCAATGCAGCTCTCCATGACTTAGATAAAGCCATCGCTTTAGATCCCAACATGGCCTTTGCGCACTTTAACAAAGGCAATGCCTTGCTTGCCAAAGGTTCTATCCCTGAGTCCATCGAAAGCTATTCAAAGGCTATTTCGCTTCAACCGCAGAACACAGGGTTCCTCAACAACCGTGGCAATGCCTTTCTTCTTAATGAAGAATATGAACAGGCCCTTAAAGATTACAATGCCTCTCTTAACCTAAATCCGCATCAAATAGAAGCTTATCTGAATCGTGGAATGCTCTACACTGTACTTAGAAAAGATGAGATGGCCTTGAAAGATTTTCAAAAGGCCTTATCACAGGATCCGACTAATGGATTAGCTCAAAGTAAAATAAAAGAAATTACAGAAAGGATAAAATAGTACATCATTTGCTAACAATCAGAACCGATGGGAGGCGACTCAACCACACCTCCTTAGGGCCCTTCATCTTTTTCCAATAAGCAAAACTCATCAAAATTAAATCATAATCCCAAGACGCTTCTTTTTCAGAGAATTCCTTAAGAAGAATTATCCTCTTATCGTAACTTTCCTCCCGGCTAAACATCTCTTGCGCAAGAAGCACTTTTGTTTGATTGAGAATCGTCACACGATTCATCGTATGCCCATCCAAAAATCTTTTGGCGTATTTCCATAAAAAGATATCTTCTGGCGATCCGCACATCATGGCCACATGATGAATCTCGTGGAATTCGTGGTCAACAAAAACACCTACGCTACAGGGAAGCCTCTGAATAACTGCCCTTAATTTACCGGCGATTCTATCCTCTGTAAATATAGGTCTAGAGCTCCCCACCAGGACGATATCATAGTTATCCTCTTTAACCATTTTGGTGATTTCTTTTTCCACCTTTTCCGTGACTTGAAATCTCGTTTGTAAGAGGACCCCTCTCTCTTTGGCAGCGGCACGAATGGGAATAAAGGCTTCTCTTTCATACTGCTCGGCCTCCATAAGAGAGGTCTCTGAGCTCGATGAAAAATGAACCGCCGATAAACTGGAATCTTCTTCATCTTTAAGATTCAAACCATGCGCCAATTCAAGCAAGCGACTCCCCGCTTTGGCAGGACCAAAAGAAATAAGCGTCTTAAATCCCTTTTTGGGAAATTTTTTCTTCTCTTCATCTTTCGCATGAAAAAACCAGTCGATCATATTGATAGCCGGGCCTGTCATAAAGGTCGTCACCAAAGCCATTAAGACGATCATCGTAAAAATTTCTGACGAAATAACCCCTAGATCATAGCCAATATTCAAGACAATTAATTCCATTAAACCCCGTGCATTCATAAGGACACCAATCATCAAACTATCCTTCCAGCTTTGGCCGACAAACTTAGCAGCCACAGCGCTTCCCAAAAATTTTCCGATAATCGCGACACCAATTATAAGAAAACACACACCCCACAAATGGGCGTGATTAAGCAGCCCTATCTGTGTGCGTAACCCCGTAAATACAAAAAAGAGAGGGAGTAATAAGACCAAACTCACATCCTCAACTTTTTCCGTTAATATCCGACGAAATTCTCTTTGTGTGGGCATGATAACCCCGGCCACAAAAGCCCCGAAAAGAGCATGTAGACCAATGATCTCAGTCAAATAGGAAGACAAAAGTAAAAAAGCAAAAATCACGGCAATGACCATTTTATTCACACTTTCTGGTGTATCGTATTTCCTGGAAAAACGGTGCAAAAGAGGTTTTACGACACTCAGCATACAAACGACATAGACGAGCGATAAGACGATTGTTCCAACCGAATGGACAATATCTCCTGCTTGAACAATGGCAATCAAAACCGCCAAAAGACACCACGCCGTCAGATCAGACACGGCGGCAGAGGTAATCACAATCGTCCCTAAGGATGTATGGGTCAAATTCCGTTCTTGCACGATTCTCGCTAAAACAGGAAAGGCAGTGATGCTCATCGCAATGCCCATAAATAAAGCAAAGGCCATAAACGACGCATGAACAGGAGCATATGCTTGATAAAGAGAATACGCCAATACAACGCCTAAGAAATAAGGAACAATGATGCTGGCGTGACTCACGACGATGGCGGCACGTATTTTCTCTTTCAATATGTTCAAATTAATTTCCATCCCAACGATAAACATAAAAAGGATAAGACCAAGTTGACTAAGTACATGAAGCCTTGTTAAAGAAGTGGAGGGAAAAAGAAAATTTGCAATTTCTGGGAAAAACGTTCCTAAGAGGGAAGGACCCAAGATGATTCCAGCCAAGATTTCGCCAATGACGGTTGGCTGCCCCATCTTGGCCATAATAAATCCAAAACCACGTGCTACGATGAGGACCGTCAGTATCTGAAGAACTAAAATCGCTAAAGGATGATGAAGATTCTTTTCTAAATTGGTAAAGATATGAGGGGATTGTTGTTCTATCGATTGTGGGACGTCTTGATCAAGGTAGGCAAGCATCTTACTGGGCTCCAATTTTTTCCCTTGCTCTAAGGTCGCCCAAAAAAGATAACCAAAGACGACCATGAACATCACATAAAAAAATATATTTTTATACATAAAGAATTTCTCTTTAAAATTTAACCGTCCTAAAAAGCAAAAAACCAGAAAATAATTCCCCTGGTCTTATTCTCCTTTGGCCTATGGAGTTAGCTGTCGGGCGTAGGTCGAGTTACCTTAATCCAATGCGGATATTAGCCCCAATGTTTCAATCAAAAACTTTGGGTCCCCCACTCTCTTCTCACAAGAGATTCAGCATGTGCATGCAATTTACCATTTCCCCTCAAATTTTTCAAGCAAAAGTCATGGTTCCAAGGTTTAATCGCCTCACCGCCATTGCGTTTCCTACGAAAAAGCCCCCTTTAAAAAGGGGGGAAAAGAATGAAAAAATTCTTAACAGTTTTAATCATCATCACTGTCGCTGTAACGCTGACCACACCTGTGTATGCTGTCTCTGGATGGGAAAAAGTCACAGGCGGAGTTGAAAAGTTTATTAAGTCTCCTTTAAACGTTCCGGATAATATCAAGGCTGAGTATGACTCAGCTGAGTTTAAACCGTTTGGTGTTTTTGGGGGACTATTGAAAGGACTAGCAGAGTTTGCCATTGATGGCATTGGTGGAATCGTTGATGTCCTGACTTTTCCGATTGATTTTGAAAAATTATAAAAGTCTCACAAAAAAGGGCCGTAGTAAAAATTTACTCCGGCCCTTTTTTTCTAAAAAAATAAAAGCACTCTAAAAAAATTACACCGAAAACTTTACTTTCCAGGTTCCCCTTTCAAATTTGAGTCTGGGAGTAGAGTCATTCGGCCCTTTGCCCCGCTGGCCGCACGTGATGTATAGGTAACCCTTGTAATAGCCGGCAGCCATTGCTTTTACATGATAGGGAAGCCGGCCAACAATTTTCCAAGAATCGGCCTTGACATCATAGACTTGAATTTCCTCATTGATAGTAATCAAATCTTTTTGGGCATGTCGTTCGTAATCTCCACCGAGGATAAAAACGAAATCATCGAATTTGATGACTGAGGATTCCGTATGGGAAGACAGAATCGGCATATCTGCCATACGATCCCATGCTTTAGCTCCAGCCTTAAGTCGATAGGTGTCTGGAAACCTTACTTCGGCTGTCAATTCCGCTGTGCAGCGGTAATCCGGGTTTCCGGGAATTGCAACATAATCCCCCTCCTGCCCACCAAAAACATACAAGGCGTCTTGGATAACGGCGCTTGCCCGGTGGTGACCTCCGTGCGGAATGGGTGGCTCTTCTCTCCATTCCTTTTCTATCGCCTTGCCATTTTCAACCGCAATGCTCCAGTGATCCGTGGCCGGGGTATTACGGTCTTCTTTGGCACCAGCTACCGAATGCAAACGGTCACGCCATAATTGCACCGCTGGCGCATAACGCGGTTGCGGTAAGGATGGCAGTTTGTCAAAAAAATGATTTTTCGCGTCAAAGACAAAGCAATTGGGCGTCGCTGGCCGACACGCTCCTCCTAATTGACCGGAGACCAAATAAACGTATCGTTCTTCATCGCTGGCCACACCCAAATGTGTTTGCGCCATATCTTCCGGCAGATTGATGCGGGCAGTCCACTTTTCTTTTTCAAAATCAAAAATATCAACGACCTGGATCACGCTTCCATTCTGCCGGAATCCGCCAAAAACAAAGAGTTCATGTCCAATTTGGCCTCTGCCGGGATCAATCCTTGCTTCGGGGGAGGGGGCGATCGCTTTCCATATCAATTCCGAAGCTTTTCGCTTCAACTGATTAAAATGGTATTGATCCACCAGCCTGTATTCTAAATCCGAATTGATGACCCTAAGGACGGCCCGGACCGCTATTTTGATGATTTTCATCGTTTAGGCCTCTTTAGCAATTTTCGATATGTCTCTTGCAAATTGGTTCCATAAACATCCCAATGATATTTTGTGCGAAGAATTTGTTTCCCATTTTGGCCCATCTGTTGTTTTAAATTTTCATCTTTTAAAAGCTTGATAATCGCCTCGGCTAACTCTTTTTTATTCTGATATTCCACCAACAACCCATCAATCTCATGACGAATGATTGTCTCTTGGGGCGTATTTTTACAGGCGATCACTGGTTTACCACTGGCCCACGCCTCTAGATAAACAATTCCAAAACAATCGGTATTGGACGGCATCGCGACAATATCGACCGCTTTATAGAAATCTCCCTTCTCGCCCTCAAGAAAATTATTGATATTCATAATCCGTTGCTTTTCTATATCTGAATACTGATCAAAGCATCTATGCATTGAAGAAGTGAAATAGTCGTCCACCTGTCCCGCCAATAAAAGTTGGGCGTCAGGACACTCTTGCCACACAAGACCCATACAATCAATTAATGTTTCAATGCCTTTATGGGGGACCTTTCTCCCAAAATAGGCAATGATAGGCCCATTCTTAAAACTATATTTCCGTTTAATAGGCTCAGCGTCAACATCTTGAAAAATATCCGGATCGATTCCCAAAGGCAAAGCAACAATCTTATTTTCACGCTGACCGAGATTGACCAAATGTCTTTTTTCAAACTCGGTACAGGCAATCAACAAATCCGCGGCCTCATATATAATTTTTAGGAATTGGTGCTGGGTCCATGGGTCTGCCAGATGGGTTATCGGCATTAAAATCAAAGGAAATTTAAAAAATTTTTTCGCCAGATAACAAAGATAGGTTGTAAAAGAATAATGATTCATGGCGACCACAACATCTGGTTTCAGCCGATGGATGGCTTGGAGCATCCCCACAACAACCGGCCCATGCTGCCAAAACCCAAAGGCATCACCAGTCACGGCCTTAAATAAACGATAAGTCCCCCGTATTTTTATTTTTCTCTGTAAGGCAAAATCCATGAATCTATAATTAATTTTAAATCTGTGAACGTGAACGCCATTGACGATTTCTTCTTGAGGGATGGTTTGAAGACTGGAGTCAGGAAGTTGAAAATGTTGTAGATGGAGAGCCGAAGAGGTGAAAACATGAACTTCTTCTCCTAGTTGGGCCAATTTTTCCGACATCAACTGATTGTGATACTGATTTCCCCCAACGGAAGGATAATACAAATGACTGACATGAAGGATTTTCATGATAGAGGAAAATCTCCGACCTACCCGACTTTCCTTAACACCGAAGAATCAACGTTAGGTAAAAGTTTCGAATGGATAATATCTGCGATCGTATCTAATCCTTTAAAGAATTCATTGGTAATTTCTGCATCGCTAATCTGAATCGACCAGTGATTTTCAATAAACGCCACCATTTCCACAATAGCAAAAGAATCCAAGATCTGTAAATCAAACAGGCGTGCGTCGAGTGGAATTTCGTCAACGTTTTTAGCGGTCGGACTATTTTTTCGAATGTATTGGATGAGCTCGTTGATAATCTCTTGTTTTTCCATATTCCCTTAACTAGATCGATGAGACTGTGACTTCTCCCAAGCGTTTTGTAAATTTGATCCTATTGTTTTGACGCTTCTCTTGGGCGATTTGCCTTATATTTTGTCTCAAAAACAAATCAACAAAAATCTGTGCCGAAAGGACTTGAACAAAGGCCATATTGTCTCTCATTCCTAAGCGGGTTTGATCAGAATGCTGTATTTTATCAAGTAAAGAATTAACTCTATTCCACTCAAACAAGTCAAAATCTTGTATTCGTTTTTGATCCAGATAATATAAGACAAGCTCAGAGACTTTTCCTTCTTTTGTCATAAAAGGGCGAATCTCAGGGGCCTGATAGGCCATTTTAGGGCGAAGACAAATATCTTGGGGAAGAAAATCGGTGGCCACTTCCCGTAAAATACGCTTATCTTTTAATCGCATCAACTTATATTTCTCAGGAATCGTGCTGGCATATTCCACAAATTCATGATCCAAGAACGGATACCGCCCTTCCACTGAGTGGGCCATGGACATACGGTCTCCCTGCGAAGAAAGCAAATATCCTCTTAAAAGGGTAATCACATCCAAGTATTGGGCCTGATCGACTTCATTAACCCTAAAATATTCTTTAGGCAAGCATTGCGTCAAATCTTGATAGACATCATAATTCGTCAAATCTTTTTGAACACGTTGGGAAAAATACACTTTATTGGCGGCGTTATTATGCCAACGGATAAGATGTGAATAAAAAGGTGAGTCAGAGGTTAAATCTGTCTTAAAAGACTGAATAGCCACCTGGGCATAACGCTCATTACTGAATTGTGGCAAATAATTGTAGAGTTTTCGAAACAACTGCCAACGCATTTTACTATTGGGGTAGCGTCTCCAGAATTTACGTACCTTGACCTCTCGATACAGATCGTATCCCAAGAGAATCTCATCTGAACCTTCGCCGGTTAAGACAACTTTAATGCCATGCTTCTGCACGAGCTGGGATAACACGTACAGCGGTGAAGGTGCTGTCCGGAAAATGGGCGTTTCCGTATGCCAAATGACATCCTTAAAGACTTTTTCGATATCGCCATAATCACATTCAATCATTTCATGTTTGGTATGAAACAAATCAGCCACCTGATTTTGAAATGATCGTTCATCATAACTCTTTTCTTTAAAGGCAACAGAAAACGTTCGAAACGTCACTCCCTTTTGGGGAGCGCACAGGGCTACGATCACCGAAGAATCAATCCCGCCGCTCAAATAAGAACCAACCTCCACATCCGCCCGCATACGGTAACGTACCGCTTTATTTAATCGTGACATAAATTCGTGTTTCTCGTCTTCAAAGCTTAGAGAACGTTGTTGGCTTAAGCTTGGAAACGGCCATTTCCAGAATGGACGCATTTCCTTTCGGTTGTTATGAAAAATGAGTAGGTTACCAGCAGGTAACGCCAAGATATCTTGAAAAAGAGTATACTTCTCAAGGGGTGTCCAAAAAGTAAAAATTTGATCCAACGCTTTCAGGTTGAGCCGTCGAGGAACTTCTGCGTGCACTAAAATCCCTTTGATTTCAGAACTAAAAATGAAACGCTCACCATCCTTATAATAAAAAAGTGGACGAATCCCTATCCGATCACGGGCCAGAATTAATTTCTGTTTTTTTTCATCCCAAATAGCAATCGCAAATTCTCCATTTAAATACTGACAAAAATCTTCTCCAAAATGAATATAACATTTCAAAATCACTTCGGTGTCAGAGTTGCCGGCAAAAGAAACACCCTCTTGCTTTAACTGTTCGCGCAATTCAATATAGTTATAAATTTCGCCGTTAAAGACAATGGTGACTTGACGCCCTTCATCCTGGATTGGCTGTTGGCCACCCTTCACATCGATGATGGCTAAACGTGCACTCCCTAAAGCCACATGGCTATTGGTGAAGGTCCCAAACTCATCTGGCCCTCGATGAGACAACATCATCAGCATGAGTTCAAGATCATCGATAGTAACTTTTGATTTTGTAATGAATCCTGCTATGCCGCACATATTATTTTTTAATGACGGTATCTCCCAGCATAAATAAATTTTGGCAGGGCAAATAACGAATCCCACCGTTCTTTCAATACCTTTCCTGTGACCCCAGCGTCATGAAATAAACCAAGCGTGCCGCCATCCTGCCCACCCACCTGGGCCCGAACTTTCTTTTTTGAAACTTCCTCTAATAACCGTTGATCGAACAAAAGCCCACTATTCAATTTTTGTTTGGCATCCCTTCCTTCAAGATAACCGCTCGGCACCTCTAAATAAATTTCGGCCACCAGTGAAAACGGTTGAACCATGCATGTGTTTTGCGAATGAAAAATCCCAATCTCCCTGTCTCCGGCATCGAGGCCATAAACAAAGAATTTACGCAATCGCTCTTTGGGGATGCGGGGCTGTGGGTAGTAGATCACTCCTTTATAATCAACAGCCGTATAATCAGCCACAAATTCATTCATTAAATCGCCGCTTAAAAAAATAATGGATATACCCGAAAAATATTGGCGGATATGATGGGCAATATGGTAATTCACCCAGGCACAATGCACGTTAAAATCGCGCCAATCCTGTCCATAGGCAATGACGTCGTCGAGTTGCGTCCGATCAAGGTTTTTCTCAATGAGAACGGCAACAAAAGGAACGTCTAATAATTTTGCAATACGGGAAGCACGATGAAAATCCTCACTAAGAACTTTGTCTTTGAAAATTTCTTGAGGCGGATCAACAATGACATGACCGTACTTTTGAATCGTTTCGCCAGAAGCATAAGAAAATGTCACGGCCTTGACCCTCTCGGCCAAAAACCGCTTGGCATAGTTGAGTATGAGTGTGCTATCCAATCCGCCGGATAAACATACAAAATATTCGCTGTCTTGAAAGTTCTCTTTCAAATAATGAAAACCGTTAGTTAATGTATCTTTTACTTTTTTTTGAAAGTTTGTAAGATTAAATTCTTTGTCAACGACTACCTGTTCACTGATGTCATAATAACTTGTCATTTCTCTCTCTAAAGTCGTTTTATTGATTTTGACATAATGGCCCGCAGGAACCGAAGATAACTTCTCTTTATCGTTTGTTTCTTGAGCAAGTTCAATAAGATAATTTCCGACCATGATTGTCTTACTATTCTGATCTATAACATAAAACAATTTGTTAAGTCCCAAACGATCCCGAATCAGATAAATGGCCGTTTCATCTTCGTAAACCAAACTGAATTGTCCATGGGGGATTTTACCCTTAAAAGGATGCCGAACAAACTCAACGACATCTTCTTGCCTCTGCCCCCAGAAGATATTAGGTAGTTTGATGAAATTTTTAAGGTTGACTAGCTGTGTTTGAACCATAATTAACTATAAATTATTAAGGCTGTGTGCAACTTTTACTAAAAAGACGGGTGACGCGAGAAGGGGCATCCCCATCCGCACGCAAGATATGAGTACGGATGGGGACATCGAGCGGCAGGACCCGTCCAAATAAAAAATCACCCATCGTATTAAGACCATTAAATGTTGCGGGTCCTGCCCCTGCGGTATCCCATCGTCCTCGCTTTGGCTGCGGGCGCTGGGAGCCCTCCTCCGGGTCACCCGCAACGGTATAAATAAAAATTCACACATCATATAAATGATCAAAAATCTAAAACAAAAAATTCGGAATATAAAGAATCAACATCTTCTGCTGGCAATGTTGGTGAACGAAACAAGGGCTTATCTGGCATCTTGATGCGTATCGCCCCTGTGACCTTTTTATATCCGAGATACGAATCGAAGATAATCAAACCCAACGTCTTTGTACGATAACATATCATTGCCACAAATTTTTGAATCCCCTCCCTAAATTGCTCCTTATCACTAATATAGTGGATATGTAAAAACGGTAATCTTTTCTTAAGAATTCGTTTCGCCACGACATAGCAATAGGTCTTACCATTT
>Ga0114945_10000233_pt1 | contig 34688 bp, 24 predicted proteins | sample OV2TP3_FD_87194 | JGI IMG/M metagenome (GOLD analysis project Ga0114945, IMG submission 87194) | Hot spring microbial communities from Beatty, Nevada to study Microbial Dark Matter (Phase II) - OV2 TP3 | ecosystem: Environmental > Aquatic > Thermal springs > Hot (42-90C) | place: USA: Beatty... | reverse complement strand
GGGGTGGTGTACGGGGCTGCGGGCATGGTGGAGGGCCTCGTGCGGCGCGTCGCGGCCTGCGCCGAAGGGCCGGCCCGGACGGTCCTGACGGGGGGCGACGCGACCTTCCTGTCTCCCTACCTCACCATTCCTCATGAACTCGATCCCCATCTCGTACTCCGGGGTCTTCTGCTGGCCCACCGACGCACCTAAGCCCGGTCCCACGGGAACGCCAGGGTCGGCTGGTTCGCGTAGCGTTTCATCCTGAGCGCGATGCGGCCCCCGGCGCCGGGGGCGAGGCGGACGGTGAAGCAGGGGGCGTTCACGGGCAGGGTCTGTCCGTCCGTCGAGGCGCTCAGGACCTGGTGCTCGGCGTAGGCCCCGCCCTGGACGAGGACCTCGCGCGCCTGCGTGGGGCTGATGTTCACCAGCGTCAGGGTCGTTTCGTCATCGGTGAGTTTCTCCACCAGCGCGGCCACATCCTCCGGGACTCCGGCGCGACGCCGGGCGGGGTCGAAGTAGCGGACGCGGCAGTGGAGGGGGAAGCCGATGCGGCCGGTGGGCAGGCCGCCCAGCATCAGGCGGGTGAGGGTCTCGGTGACGGCCGGGTTCATGGCGTTCATGTCGTCGGAGAGCCGGGTGTCGGGCGCCGAGGCGTCAGCGCGCATGCGCGCCACCCGCCGGCGGACGGTCTCCATGTCGCCCTGCAGGGCCTGGACCGGGTAGTCGGGCCGCTGGCCCTCCAGAAACTCGATCCAGTTGTCCCCCTCCAGACGCCTCCGGTCCGCCGGGTCCATGGACCAGTAGTAAAGCTCCGTGGCTCCCGCGCTGAAGGGCTGGGGGCGATAGTCGTACCAGCCGTCGTCGCCGAACATGCGGGGGTACATCGTCCGTCCGTCTATTTTTTTGGCGTTTGCGTTGACCCGGTCGAGCACCCCGCGCCAGACGTCGAGGTAGCGCCGATCCCCGGTCAGGAGCAGGGCGCTGGCAAAGCCGTAGTGCGCCCGGCTGTACGCGGCCGGGCGGTGGGCGCGCTCGCCGGTCTGGGGCACGATCACGGTGAAGCCCCAGCCGTAGCAGCCCCCGTACCACTTGCCGTTGCACGCGCCGCCGATGACGCCGTCCAGGCCGATGTTGGAGGGGATGATGCCCTGGTTGGCCGCGGTGCGCTCGGCCCAGGCGTCCACGTAGCCGAGCAGCCAGTCCCGGTACCTGGCCTCGCCGGTCAGGGCGTAGGCGTTGAAGGGCAGGGTGGTGGCGCCCAGGTTGAGGGGGTGGTCGCCGACCACGTCGGTGTAGTCCTTGAAGTGGTCCAGCATCTCCTGGTAGGAGCGCTCGCTGTGGCCCAGGCGGAAGCGGCCCTCGACCTCGATGGGGTCGCCCGCCCAGTCCAGGGCCGTGGCCTTGCGCAGCAAGGGGCCCCGGCTGCCGTTGAACATGCTGCGGATGACCCTGTGCTTGGGGTCGTAGTTGGGGGCCTGGGGGTCTTCGTTCATGTAGAGTCCGGCGTAGCGCCGGGAGCGGTGCTGGAAGAGGTGGTCGTCGGGGTCGGAGAGGCCCTGGAGGAAGAAGGCCGAGAAGCCCTCGCCGTGGTGGAACCAGTCGAACATGACGGGGAACTCTTTGTAGTACATGCCGTCGCGGGCGAAGGGCACTTCGGTTGTCCTGGCCTCGGTGTACTGGCGCAGGTGGCCCTCCCAGCCCTTCTTGTAGAGCGTCAGGATCGCGTCGGGGGCGCCCAGGGCGTGGAGCACGGTCCAGTTGAGGAGGTTCTCGGCGGCGTCGTCGGGGCCGTCGTCGCCGCCCCAGCGGGGCACACAGAGCAGGTAGCCCCGCTCGTCGAAGTAGCGGTCGAAGAACTCCTGGCACGCCAGGGTCTGGGCCCGGATCAGCTCCCGCTCCAGGAGGGCCCAGGCCGGGGGGGACGCCGGGGTCTCCAGGGAGAGGGCGTTTCTGAGCGTCTTCATGTTTTCCACGATTGGCCTCCTTCCTAAGCGCGTTTTTTTCCCTGACTTCTCTCCCGGCGGGCGTAGAGCTTCTGCAACGCCGCCTCCACCTCCAGGACCTTCAGGTTCGGCTCCCCCCGCTGGATCCGCGCCACCTGCTCCTGCCCCCGCCGCCGGGCCGGCCACCGGTCCACGTCGGCCATTCTCAGGACGAGCCGGCTGACGACCGACGCCGCGTCGCGCAGGTTGGAGAGCTGGACCTTGTCCAGGGTGTCGAACGCCGTGTGCCCGAACCCCCGTCCGGTGAACGCCGCCTCCACGTCGCCCACGCTGGCCGTGGGCACCCCGGCCTCGAAGAAGGGGTAGTGATCGGAGAAGGGGGAGAGGCGCTGGCCGTAGGGGAAGTCGCTCTTCATCTGCTGGCGCGCGGCCGTGAAAAAGTCGTCCAGCTCCGGCCAGTGGTGCATCACGATGCCCTTGCGGCTGGCCCCGCCTGCGGCGTCCAGGTTGAGCATCAGCCGGATTTGCGAGAGGTCGTTCGCGTGCGCGGCCACGTACTCCCTCGCGCCGATCAGCCCGATCTCCTCGGTCCCGAAGGCGATGAAGCGCACGCCGCAGCCGAGGCGGTCGGGGGCGTGGGCGGACAGCACGCGGGCGGCCTCCAGGACCGCCACCATCCCCGACGCGGGGTCGATGGCCCCCTGGGAGATGTCGTGGCCGTCGTAGTGGCAGCCCACCAGCACCCACTCGTCCCGGCGCCGTCTTCCCGGCAGCTCGCCCACCACGTTCCAGGAGGCGCGGGTCTGCGTCCGGTTGCGGGCCGTCAGGCGGAGGCGCACGGGCCCCTTTCGCCGGCCCAGGCGGACCAGGAACTCCCCCCACTCTTTGGAGACGGAGATCCCCGGGATGAGGGCCTCCCGGTTGCGGGCGATGCTGCCCGTGGCCGGCCCCAGGCCCTCATAGTGGTTCATGAAGATGAACCCGACGGCCCCGGCCAGGGCGCTCCGCGCGTAGCGCTCGGAGCGGTGGACCATCCGCCCCACGTCCCGGGGGGGGCGGCTGGTGGCCATCGCGAAGCGGCCCCTGAGGGACGCGCCGGCCCGGTCGAAGTCGTCGGGGGCCCCGTCCCCCACGAAGATGAGCTCCGCCTCGACCGCAGCCGAGGGGCAGTAGGGGAGGGCGATGCAGGGGATCTCCATCTTCACGGGATGGAGGACCTTTAGGCGCGCCTTCCCCCGGGACCAGGAGGCGTAGCGGTAAGGCTCCAGGCGGACCTGCGGGAGCCCGTATTCCCGGAGTTTGTCCCGCAGGAACAGGGCCGCCTGCCGCTCCCCCTGCGTCCCCCCGAAGCGGGACCCGAAGTCGTCGCACAGGACCGTCAGGTTGTCCATCGGCTCGGAGGAGGTGTAGATGTCCCCCAGCATGCGCCGGTCCAGGTCGAGGTAAGGATTTTCCGCGGGCATCTCGTTCTCCTGTGTCATTTCCTCAAGAAGACCGCCGCGACCTGGTCGGGGGAGGGGCACTCCCGCGGCTCAAAGGCGCGGCCCCGGGTGTACTCGGAGACGTCGACGAAGGCCGCGCCCTTCTCGCTGGACTCGTAGGCGGCCATCAGGACGGCCATCGAGTCCCAGGCCATGAGCGCGCCGGATTGAGGGTGGCGATCCGGCTGGAGGGCGCAGTCCACGGCGTCGTTCAGCTCGTTGACGTAGCCGTGCAGGTAGGACTGGTTGGGCGCCGGGAAGGAGGTGCCCTGGGCCGTGGGGAGTTTCTCGCGCAGGAGGATGTTCCCGGCGGGCGCCTCCGAGGGGAGGAAGAGCTGGTTGGCGTCGTTGGGGTTGACGCGGATATGATACTGGGCGAAGTCGGTCGTGATCGCCACCTCGTTCCATATCCCGCTGATGTGGAGGTCGGACCCCACCACCTCGGCGACGGTCTGGTCCTCGAACAGGACGGTCATCCGGCCGAAGTCGTCCACGTTCTGCAGCACCCGGAAGTGCTCGCCGGACTCCTTCGGCTGATGCTTGAGCACCTGCAGGGCCACGGCTGAGACCTTGAGGGGGCGGATGGGCCTGCCGGCCCGGAGGATGCCCTCGATCTGCTTGAGGTAGAGGACGGAGCCGAGGGGGTGGCAGGCCTTGTTGAACAGGGCCCCGCCCCCGGACTTGGAGGGGGTGTCGTAGGCCGGGGCGTGGGACCCCTGGTGGGCGCAGACCCCCCACTGGTAGATCACCCTGCCCTTGCCGGCCTTCACGGCCTCCCTGAGCAGCTCCACCACGCCCTTCATGCCGTCGAGGTAGATGAAGTTCTCCGCGTAGAGGAGCTTGGCGCCGCTCTGGCGGACGGAGTCGAGCACGGTGGCCAGATAGGCCATGGACTCCCGCTTCCGGGTCGCGGGATCCGCCTCGCGTCCCTCGGCGTAGCCGGGCCAGATGACGGGGGGTTTCTCCACGACGATGACCTTGACCCCGGCCCCGGCGGCCTCGGCGACGTACTGCCCGTGCGCGAAGTTGGCGCAGGCGACGTTGTCGATGTCCGGCCGGACGGCGGCCACCATCGAGGCGTGGGTCTCGTAGGCCTGCGCCACGCCGTGCCGCTCCGCAAACCTCCTGGCGTTTTCGAGGTGCCCCGAGCAGATGCCCGCCAGCTCGATCTGGACGCCGTTCTTGTGGGGGATCATGCCGTAGGCCCGCGCCGTGAAGTCCCCGGCAAAGCCGCTGCCGTTGATCGTGACCTTCATGGTTCTCATCTATCTAAACCCTTGTGAAGAGGTGGTAGAAACGGTCATCTACGCCCCCAGGAAATTCAGGAACAGCGGGTAGAAGAGGTCGGGGCGCTCCAGCATGGGGGTGTGGCCCGCGCCGCCGAGGACGTGGAGGGCGCTGCCCGGGATGGCCTCCTGAAGCTCCTTTCCGTCCTGCGGGGTGCGGGAGGCGTCGCGCTCGCCCTGGACGATGAGCGTGGGGACGTTCACCTGGCGCACGGCCTTTAGAAAATTGAGCGAGGCGGAGGAGAGCGTGCTCTGCACCATGGCCTCCCGGCTGGCCTTCATGGCCACGTCCACCAGGGTCTCCCAGCGGTTCGGGAGGATGGCGAAGAAGGCCTTCACCATCTTCTCGAAGTCGTCTCGCTTCCATTCCGGGATCTGCTCGGCCCGCTCCCGCGCTGCGGCGGGGTTGCGGGCGTAGGCCCCCGTGCTCACCAGGACGAGCCTGGACAGCCTTTGCGCATAGCGGCTGGCGAGGCTCTGACAGACCACGCCCCCCATGGAGTTGCCGACCAGGACGAACCGGCCCAGGCCCAGGGCGTCGGCAAGGGCCAGGACCTCGTCGGCGAAGGTCGGGATGCCGTAAGGCCCCGGCGGTTTGTCCGAGTCCCCGAACCCCTTGAGGTCGAGCGCAAACCCGCGATGGCCGGCGGGGAGCCTGTCCAGGGCCTCCTTCCAGAAGACGGAGGACTGGCAGAAGCCGTGGACGAAGACGACGCTGTGGGGGCCGTCCCCTCCCGTGAGGTAGTGGAGATGAACGCCGTGGATGGACACGCGGGGCATGGGGTCTCCTTCGTATACGAGAGGATCAAAGCGCAGGCCGACGCAGGCGCCACTCCGCAGCCTGCTCATAGGCGTGGGCCAGGGGCAGGATGGTCCCCTCGTCGAACGGCTTTCCGATGAGCTGCAGGCCCACGGGCAGCCCCTCCGAGGTGAACCCGCAGGGGACGGAGATGGCGCACAGGCCCAGGAAGTTCACGATGCGCGTGGTCAACCTGGGCGGAATTCCCCCGCCCTCGACGTCCTTCACCTTCGGAGCGGGCGTCAGCATCGTGGGGCCCAGGACGGCGTCGAGGGGCCGGAGCGTCTCCTGCGTCGAGCGCATCAGGCGGTCCCGCTCCCGGAGCATCAGGACGTAGTCCGCGGCGGAGACGGCCGCGCCGGCCTCAAGGCGCTTGCGGACCTCCGGGTCGTAATCCCCCCCGCGCTGGGCGAGCGTCTCCCGGTGGTAAGCGTAGCCCTCCACCCTGGAGAGGAACAGGGTCTCGTGGCCCTCCACAAAGACCTGGGCTTCCGGGAAGACCATCTCCTCCACGCGGACGCCGAGGCCGGAGAGGAGGTCGGCGGCCCGCTCCACGGCGGAGACCACCTCCGGGTCGGCGCCCTCGAAGAAGGGCCTCCGGGCCAGGCCGACCCGCATGCCCTTCACATCCCGCTTCAACGCCCTCAGCGGGTCGCCGATGGGCTGGCTCAGGGTGGACGGGTCCTCCGGGTCCGGGCCGGCAATGGCCGCGTAGACCAGGGCCGCGTCCTCCACGCCCCGGGTCATGGGGCCCACGCTGTCCAGGGTCCAGCTCAGGGGCGTGCATCCGGCGGCGCTGACCCGGCCCGCCGTGGGCTTGAGGCCGACGATGCCGCAGTAGGCCGCCGGGATGCGCACGGACCCGCCCGTGTCGGTCCCGATGGCCGCCGTGGCCAGGCCGGCGGCCACGGCCACGCCGGACCCGCTGCTCGACCCGCCCGGCACGCGCGCCGGGTCCCAGGGGTTGGCCGGGACGCCGTAGTGGGGGTTCAGGCCGTAAGGCCCGAAGGCGAACTCCACCATGTTCGTCTTGCCGAGCAGGACCGCCCCGGCCTGCGCCAGTTTCACGGCCACGGACGAGGAGCGCTGCGGCACGTGGTCGGCCCGGACCTTCGACCCCGATGTCGTGCGGATGCCGGCGGTGTCGCACAGGTCCTTCAGGGCGACGGGGATGCCGTGCAGGGGGCCCAGGTCGGCGCCGGCCATCAGGGTCGTTTCGGCGGCCTTCGCCTCCGCGCGGGCCCGGTCGGCGGTCACGGTGATGTAGGAGCGGAGCTTTCCGTCGTGGCGGGCGATCCGGCCCAGGAACGCCTCCGTCAGCTCCACCGGGGACACCTCCCTCCGCCGCAACAGGGGGACCAGCTCTGCGATGGTCAGGAAGTGGAGGTCGCGGGATGGCATGGGAGGCCTTTCTATGAGAAAGCAGAAGGCAAAGGGGACCACAAGATCACAGACTACAGACCACACGACCTATGATCTCGTGGTCAGTGGTCTTGTGGTCTGTGGTCGGTTCTTGTGTTTCACAAGACGATCCAATATACAACATCTCATCGGACAGATCAAGACCCATGCGGTATCCGGTTGACAAGGCTGAAGAGCTGTAGTACCTTTCAGGCCATTATGTGGGACACCCTCAACACGGCCGTCTTCTCGGTCGGCCTGGCGCAGTTCTGCGCCTCCCTCATCCCGGCGGATTTCTCCCGCCTGGGCCGGGACCCGGCGCAGGCCGGGTTCCCTCTGCGCTATCTCCTGACGGGGGGGCACCCCTTTCTGTCTCCGCTGTTCGCGGGCCTGATCTTCGGGGCCCTCCATTTTGAGTTGCCCCCTCCGCTCGTCGTGTCCTACGCGGTCAAGGCCGGGGGGATCGGGGGGATCATCTTCAGCGTGCTGTCGCTCCTGACGTTCGTCAGGCAATGGTACAGGCGGAGCTGGGCCAGGAACCGTATGAAAGATTAACCTGGAGGCCTTTATGCACATTCGCGTCGCAGCGTGTCAGATATTGACTTTCCCCTCGCCGAAGGAGAGCGCCGACAAGATGATCCACTGGATGCGGCTGGCGGCGAAGGACGGCGTGAAGGTCGTGGCCTTCCCGGAGGCGGGCCTCTGCGGGTACGCCTGCACGCCGGGCTACTGGGAGGGGGCCGACCCGAAGGCGTTCCGGGCGGCGGAGCGGCGGATCGAGCGGGCGGCAAAGACGCTCGGCCTGGCGGTGGTCCTGGGCACGGTCCACTGGGAGGAGGGGCATCGGATTGGCGATCCGTTGCGGCTGTTCAACAGCCTGCTGCTCATCGACCGGGACGGGGCCGTGAAGGGGCGTTACTCCAAGACGCACCTGGCGGAGCGGTGGCCGGCGCCGGGGCGGCGGCTGTTCGTGACGAAGCTGGCCGGGGTCCCGTCCTGCTTCATCATCTGTCACGACGTTCGCTATCCCGAACTCGTCCGGCTGCCGGCCATCGCCGGGGCGCAGGTCTGCTACTTCTGCAGCAACGAGAGCGGTCTGTTGCAGGAGCACAAGCTGTCCGCGTACCGGGCCATGCCCATCGCGCGGGCCACGGAGAACAGCATCTACGTGGTCATGGCGAATGCGCCGGGGAACCCGGACGATCTCCACTCGCCGTCGCAGTCGCACGGCAACAGCAAGGTGATCCACCCGGATGGGAACGTGATCTGCGAGGCGGGCTTCTTCGAGGAGCGGCTGGTGGCCGCGACCGTGGACCTGAGCGCGGCGAATCGCGCGATGGCCCTGCGGTCCGTGAACGACGAGACGATCCTGAAGGAGTGGATGAGGGAAGGGGTGAGGCTGGTAGGCAACGCGGAACGCGGAACGATGAAAAGGCAACGCGGAACGCGGAACGCGGAACGATGAACGCTGAAGTAAAAGCAAAATCTGTTTTGTTTTTCGTTCATCGTTCATCGTTCATACTTCATCGTTGTCTTTGTTCATCGTTCATCGTTCATACTTCATCGTTGTCATTCCGGGAGCTTTTCTGGCGCCCGGATGCGCTGCCACCCCTGTCCGTCGAGGGCCTTCAGGAAGGCGACGAGGTCCTGCTTCTCCTGAGCGGTCAGGCGGAGGGGCTGGACCTTCGGGTCCAGGAAGGGGTTCGGGACGCCTCCCCGGTCGTAGTGGTCGATGACCTCTTCGAGGGTCTTCAGGCTGCCGTCGTGCGCGTAGGGGGCCGTGCGGGCCACGTCGCGCAGCGTGGGGGCCTTGAACGCCCCGAAGTCCTTCACGTCCTTCGTCTGCTCGTAGCGTCCCGGGTCGACCCCCTGGATGTCTCTCACGTCTTTTGTCCTGCCGTAGGCCGTGGTGTCGATCCCCGCCCACCCGATCCCGACGTTGTGGAAGTCCTCTCCGGAGTAGTTCGTGCCGGTGTGACAGAGGTTGCAGCGGGCCTTCTCTTTGAACAGCTTCAATCCCCGCTGCGCGGACTCGGACATGGCGTCCCGCAGGCCGCCGTACTCGAAGCGGTCGTAGGCGGAGTCGCCGGACAGGGCCGTGCGCTCGAACGCGGCGATGGCCTTCGAGATGCGGCTGAGCGTCACCTCCTCCGTCCCGAACGCGGCCCTGAACGGCTCCCGATAGCCCCGGATTTGAGAGAGCGTGGCGACGATGCCTTCAGGGATTGCGCCCATCTCCGCCGGGTTCGTCAGGGGGAAGATGGCCTGCTCCTCCAGGGAGGCGGCGCGGCCGTCCCAGAACTGCGTGAGGCCGAAGGCGCGGTTGAGGATCGTGGGGGCGCTGCGCCTCCCCTTCCGGCCTTTGACGCCGGTCGGGACCGGCTGGCCGTCGGTGAACCCGAACGCCGGGTCGTGGCAGGTGGCGCAGGCCACGGTTCCGTCGGCGGAGAGCCGGCGGTCGAAGAACAGGAGGCGGCCCAGGGCCACCTTCTCCGCGGACATGGGGTTGTCCTTCGGGAGCTTCTCCTGGTAGTCGTAGTCGTCCAGGCCGAGGGGGACTTTCACGGCGTAGGGCTGGGCGAGGGCCAGGGAGGGGAGGGAGAGCATTAAGAAATTAAAAATTAAAAATTGAAAATTGAAAATTGACCATCGCCAGTTTCTAGACCTCACCCCCCTTAGTCCCCCCTCTCCGCGTCGGAGAGGGAGGGCAGGGGTCGCGACCTCATGGGAGCGACAGGTTGGGTGGCAGGGGGTGAGGTCTGATTTGGAATTTTTAATCTTCATTTTTCAATTCCTTGCTTTGCGCAGCGGAAGCCGAAGTAGGCCTCGCTGCCGTCGTCGCGGGCGGAGGGGTCGCCTCCGTAGCGCCGGGCGCACCGGAGGGAGCTGGGGGGGCTGCGCCACTGCCCGCCCCGCCGCGCGTGGATCGCCCCGATTTCAGGGCCCTGGGGGTCTTTCGAGGGGGAGTCGGCATAGTAGTCTTTGTCGTACCAGTCCCGGACCCACTCGTAGATGTTCCCGGCCATGTCGTAGAGTCCATAGGCGTTGGGAGGGTAGGACCGGACGGGCCGGGTGCGATAGGGGGTCGCGTGGACGTTGTCGAAGTTCGCGCGGCTCTCGTCGGGTTCCTCATCCCCCCAGGGGTATTTCGCCTGCGTGAGGCCTCCCCGGCACGCATACTCCCACTCCGCCTCCGTGGGCAGGCGGCCTCCCTTCCACCGGCAGTAGGCCTCCGCGTCCTCCCACGCGATGTGGACCACAGGATGGTCCCCGAACTCCGCCATCCAGAACCAGTCCTCCTTCCAGTGCGCCGGGCTTTGCCGGCCCGTGGCCCTCACGAATCGGAAGTATTCGGCGTTGGTCACCTCGTGGTCCATCAGGCGGAACCCGGAGGTCGAGACGAGGTGGACGGGCTTCTCGCCGTCGTAGTCTCCGCCCATCAGGAAACTCCCTCCCCGGATGCTGACGTAGCCCTCCGCGTCGGGCTGCGGGGGGGTGGAGGGACGCCACGGGGCAGGCCTGGGCGCGGGATCGTCCACAGCGGGGCGCTCCTCCGCCTGGCCGCGAAGGGCGAGCGATATGAGCAATATCGTTATCCAGCGGACGTAGCGCATAGAAACACTGACCTCCCTCGTTAATATAAAAGAGAACGGTGGAGAGGTCAATATCGAGGCCATTCTAAAATTTTTCACTTGACAAGTCTGTGTCACGTATTATCTTACAATACGCTTTTGCCCTATCATTACGCAAACTGATCACCGGTTTTCCAAGAAAGGAGGATTTACATTGAAAGTGTGGAGAAGTGTTTGTCCGGTCGGTCTCGCCCTGGCCCTGATGGCCTCGCCGTCGGAGGCGGTGCAGGTCAAGCGGTCGGGGATCGGCGTGTTCGGGAGCCTGAACATGCCCGTCGCCAAGTTCAAGTCCTGGTATTCGGCCTCGCCCAAGATGGGGGTGAGCTACAACTACGCGGCCAGCTCCAGGATCATCACGGAGGTCGAGTACCACTACGCGAAGATGCAGGGGGGGGACCTGAAGAGCCGGACCTTCGTCTGGGCGGTGGACAAGCAGGCGCACAACAGCCCCGAGGCCACGCAGAAGATGACCTTCAACAGCCTGGCGGCCAATGCCCTGTTTCACTACGGGAGCCTGGAGGAGAGGAGGGCGCGGCTCTATCTGATGGGCGGGATCGGGTATTACGGCTACTCCAACCGGGTGAGCGGGCTGATCTTTCCCGGCCAGTCGGGCACGACGTTCGATCCGACGGTGAAGTTGAATCCCTTCAAGGACGAGGGGGCGGCGATGACGTTTGCGATGGGCGCCGGGGTGAGCATCCCCACCTCGGATCGCCTGCTGCTGGACGTGCGGGCGCGCTACAATTTCATCCTGGGGGAGTTGCGTCCGCTGGAGGAGTGGGGCATCCTCAAGACGTTCCCGATCATGGCGCTGGACTTCGTGGTCGGGTTCAAGTATTTCTGGTGAAAATTTACCGCAGAGGACGCAGAGGGCGCAGAGAAAAGACAGGGGAAATTCGGGAGTCGAGGTTCAGAACTTCTCAGCGGTCTCAGCGATCTCGGCGGTAAAATAGCTGGTAGTCAAAAGGAGGATCGTAGATGGATAGACGAAGACAAATTCTCATTCTCCTGGCGGTCCTGGCCCTGGGGGCCGTCGGGGTGGCGGTTGCAGGGGTGACCGGGAAGATCTCCGGGCGCGTCACGGACGGCAAGGGGGCCCCGCTGCCCGGCGCCAGCGTGGTGATGGAGGGGACGCGGCGGGGGGCGGTGAGCGACGCGGAGGGCTATTACGTCATCGTCTCGGTGGACCCCGGCGCCTACCGGCTGAAGGCGTCGCTCATCGGCCACGACGCCGAGAGCAAGACGGACGTGAAGGTGGCCACCGACTACACGACCACGGTGAACTTCCAGCTCCGGGAGACGGCGGTGGAGATGAAGGAGATCGTGGTGCAGGCGGAGCGCCCGCTGGTGGAGCCGGACCGGACGGAGAGCCGCTACGTGGTGACGGCCAAAGATATCGAGCAGGTGCCGATCATCCGGTCCACGGCGGGGTTCGTGGAGCTGGAGGCGGGGGTGTCCGTGGACGGGTCGCTGCGCATCCGGAACGCGGCCGTCCAGGACGCCGGGTCGTCGGTCAGCGGGGGCGGGGAGGTCACGGAGTACGTGGTGGACGGCATCAAGCTGACGACGCAGGACGGGCGGCGATCGGGGGGACGGGGGACGGCGTCGTCGCAGAACTGGACGGGGAACGTGAACCCCTCCGCGGTGTCGGAGATCACGGTCCTGGCAGGCGGCCTGAACGCGGAGTACGGGGCGCAGGGGGGGGCCGTGAGCCTCGTCACGCAGGACGGGGGGCGGGACTTCCACGGACAGGTCCACTACCGCTACTCGCCCCCCACTCAGCTGCACTGGGGCAAGAACTTTTACGAGAGCCCGTCCCACCAGGACCGGGTGAAGTACGGCGACGCGACCTGGGTGGGCGAGACGGACGCGGCGGGGAGGCGGGTGCACGAGCGGCCAAGCACAGACTACACGGACGAGATCGGGCACTTCCTGGAGGCGATGCTGTCCGGGCCGATCGGGCGGAGTGTGTCGTTCATGGTCAGCACGCAGCACGACCTGCAGCCCTACACGTTTCCGAGGTCGGAGGGGCGGACGCCTTTCAACGCCAACACGACCTACAAGCTGACGTTTGACGTGACGCCCACGCTGAAGATGCGCGTGGGCGGGCTGTACTCCTACGGCAAGGGGCGGTTCGGCGGGGTGGGCGTGGACCGGACGGGGGACAACGGGCGGGCGATCTTCCTGCCGGAGGGGGTCGCGGCGGCGGGGTTCTGGAAGAACAGGGACATGCTGAACTACCTGTCCGTCACGCACTCCATCTCGCCCCGGACCTTCTACGAGTTGAAGGTCTCCCGCATCTTCAGCAAGCAGGACACGGCGGGCGTCCCCGCGGTGACCACCGCCCCGAACCGGGACAAGGCGGGGTGGTTCTACACCACGCCGGGGACGGTGCGGGACTACTACGCCGGGGAGCAGACCCGCTACAACATCAAGGGGGATATCTCCAGCCAGGTGACGCGGGGACACTTCCTGAAGGCGGGGTTCGACTTCACCCGGTTTAACAGCTGGATCATGTCTTATGGGGAGACCGCTGGGGGGCTGAACCGGTCGCTCGTCTACTGGGGGGATCACGCGCGGATCGGGAAGGGGGTCACGCCCTACGAACTCCAGGCCTACATCCAGGACAAGATGGAGTTCGAGGGGATGGTCGTGAACGCGGGCTTCCGCTACGAGCGGTTCGGGGGTCAGGATGTGCCCCTGTATCCTTATCAGAGCTGGACCACGTCCGACACGTTCACGCGGCGGGTCCGGGCGCCCTACACGAAGATGAAGGCGCTGAACTGGTTTATGCCCCGCATCGGCATCTCCCACCCGATCTCGTCCAGGTCCAAGCTCCACTTCTTCTACGGGAAGTTCCACACCCGGCCCGACTTCCGGTGGATGTTCGGGGAGATCTGGACGGTCACGGGGGCGCCGTCCAAGGACCTGAACAAGGACGGGAAGCTCAGCCCCGAAGAGGAGAACAACGCCCTGAACCTGTCGGACGGCTACGGGGGGATCAACGGCATTCAGATCCCGTCGCTGCAGCACGCGCAGGTGTCCACGTCGTTCGAGACCGGGGTGGAGTGGAACTTCATCAGCGACTACACGGCGCAGGTGACGGCCTACTACCGGGTGTCCAACGGGTTCATCGGGCTGGTGAACATGCGGTTTGTCGACCCGACGCTGCCGGGTACGGGGCAGTCGGTCCGGAGCTACGGGCCGCGCCGGCAGCAGACGACGCGGGGCATCGAGATGTCGCTCAAGAAGGCGTTCCTGCACAACTTCTCGTTCCGGGCGTCCATCGACCTGGGGTGGGGGGACAACCTGACCTGGGCGGGGACGAAGAGTGGGGAGACGAGCTTCTACCCGGACTCGATGTACATCGCGGACCCGAACCGCTACTGGCAGCGGTGGAAGATCGACGCGACGACCGGGGCGGAGATCCCGGACCCGCCCACGGTGGACGAGGTCAAGCGGCTGGGGAACCTCGCGCAGAACCGCATCCGGCAGGGCCTGGCCGGGCAGTTCGGCCTGGGGTCCACGTGGCGGTCGGACTTCTACAAGGTGTGGGAGCGGCCCGGCCTGACGGCGGAGGAGCGGAGGCTGACGGAGGGCCTCTACGCGATCACGACGACGATCTGGGGCGTGGAGGGGGGGAGGCCGGACGTGCGCCTGCTCAACGGGAGCCTGGTGCTGATCTACAGCAGCCCGCCCGACTTCGGGCCGGGGAAGAAGTTCCTGGGGAGCACGCTCTTCGGGGACATCCGGGCGAACCTGATCTACCGGATCTACTCGGGGCGCATCTTCGACTTCATCAACCCGAAGAACAACCTGACGGAGAAGCGGACGGGGCCCACGACCTACCGGACGGACTTCAGCGTTCAGAAGGGGTTCGACATCAACGGGTTCAAGCCGCTGCTCTACCTGGAGATCAACAACCTGTTCAACGCCAAGGTCCCCAACATGCAGAGCCAGGGGACGGGCATAGGGGGCGAGGGGGAGTGGCTGCGCTACGGCCTGATCGGCCCCTATCCGAACGACGTCACCTACAAGACCTACGGGGACATCAACGACTATCGGCGCTACACCGGGAACCCCCGGCAGGTCTACGCGGGCGTGAGGTTTAGCTGGTAGGATAAAGACCGGCCCTCACCCCGCCTCGCTGGCGCTCGGCTTCCCCTCTCCCATATATGGGAGAGGGGTGGCAGGCGTAGCCTGACGGGGTGAGGGCTATGCAAAAGGAGTCTCAACCATGAGCCATCATCGAACGTGGATCATCTGCGCGGCTGTCCTGCTCGCGTTCGCCGTACAGGAGGCGGCCCTGGCGCAGTCGATCCTGCCGTCGAGCGAGTACCGGAAGCTGGCGCGGGCCAAGCTGTGGGAGGGCCTGATGAACACGGGCCTGCAGGGGGCGGACCACGACGGGGGCAGGCGGGGCGGGTCGCCCTGCCTGGCCTACCCGGGGCGGGGGGGGAGCGAGGCCCCCGGCGCTTACGGCGGGCGGGCCTGGCCGGGGTCCAACCAGTGGGTGCAGGACTACCTGAACGAGACGCGGACGGGGCGCTCCCAGGCGACGTTCATCCTGACGCAGCCCGACCCGAAGGAGTACGTCCCCAAGTTCGCCAAGACCTACAACGCCTCGTTCACGGCGCTCAAGACGAGCGTGGACATCGTCCCGGTGCGCTATCCGGTCGAGACGATGCCGGAGGGGCAGGCGAAGGTGGGGAACGACACCCGCCATCCCGTGACGGGCGGCCCCCTGGCGAGCTGGTGGCCGGGGCAGCCCCCTCTGGGGTCAGACAAGGTCCTGGAGATCCACAACTGGCAGTTCAACGCCTACATGAAGCCGGAGCACAAGCGGTTCGGGGAGCTGCTGGGCATCGCCCACTGGACGACGGAGACGGGCGTCACGGGCACGAAGAAGATCTACCAGTGGAGCTTCAGGGACTATGACGACCTGATCATCGTGGAGAACACCTTCGAGAACACGGGGGACTCCAACGGGGACGGGAAGCCGGACCTGAACGGGGGGAAGGGCCTCACGCTGAACAACACCTACTTCTCGTTCATGAACTATCTCTGGCCCACGTCGGGGGGGACGGCGAACAAGGACGTGCCGCTCTACCGGGGCTACGGGGCCTGGCTGCTGCGGGGCGGGGGGTTCTTCGGGCCGACGATGGCGGACGACTGGTACCGCTACACGGAGGCGCCGGACTACCTGACGGCGGAGCCGAACTACGCCTCCCTGCCGGAGGCGAAGGGCCTCAAGATGTCCTACGCCTTTGACGGGGACCACCCGCTGACCTCCTGGGAGGACACGGGCGACCCGCACGTGGTGGAGGTGCAGTGCTGCTGGGGCCGGATCAACTCGCAGGTCCGGGGGGAGATCATGGCGGGGCAGTACATCGGCTTTTTGCCCATCGACTACGACCCGACGGACGGGTTCGCCAACGACACCGGGACCTACGTGGCCCCGAAGGTGAAGGACCAGCCGTTCGCCGTGCCCTGGTTCACCTACGGGCCGGGCACGCCGGAGGAGCCGGACATCGACCGGAACACCGAGGACGAGATCTTTCAGGCCCTCACCACGGTCCACCAGACCGGCAAGCGGCCGAGCGCCCTGTCGCGCTATTTGAGCGAGCGGACGCCGATCCCGACCGACCCGAAGGCGCCCCTGCCGGTCCCGAACTCGCCCTACCGGGGCGCGGAGTCCGCCACGCAGCCCATCGGCCCCAACTGGTACATCAGCGCGCACACCTACGGGCCTTACGACCTGAAGCTGGGCGACAAGGTCAAGATCGTGACGGCGTTCGTGGCCGGGATGCCGGCGGAGGAGAACATCTGGGGGTGGCAGAAGGACGCGGCCAACAACCAGAAGGACCTCCTGGCGGGCAAGGCGGCGAAGATGCTGGTGAAGCACGCGAAGGCGGCGCAGGACCTCTATAAGTTCAACTACGACGTGCCTGTCCCGCCCCCGGACCCGCTCATCAGCCTGGCCAACACGCCGGCTGCCAACGCGCAGGTCTCCTGGTCTGCGGCGGTGGAGGACGCGGTGGACCCGGACTACGTCGGGACGCCGGAGGCCAAGGACGTGGCGGGCTACCGGGTCTACCGGAGCAACTTCCACGTGGACGACTGGAAGATGCTGGCGGACGTCAAGAAGGGGGACTCCAAGTACTACAACGCCTCGACGAAGACCTATACGTTCGTGGACACGGAGTCCCTGGCCGGGTTCGAGTACAACTACGCGGTGACGACCTACGACACGGGGCACAGCAACTTCAAGGGGCGCGGGGCCGTGCCCTCGCTGGAGAGCGGGCTGGCCGCGGCGGAGCAGATCATGCGCTACACCTACAAGCCCTACAGCCCGGCGGTGGCGTCCAGCGCCGAGACCAACGCCCTGGGGAAGAAGGTCTTCGTCGTGCCCAACCCCTTCCTGGCCGACGGGAGGCACGCCTACGAGGGGTCGGACAAGATCCGGTTCGTGAACCTCCCGGTCAAGGCCAACGTCAAGATCTTCTCCGTGTCCGGGGACCTGATGGCGGAGTTCAACCACAACGCGAACCTGGGGGAGGCGGAGTTCTTCCAGGTGACCAAAGAGGTGAGCGGGCAGCTCAGCGCGGGGGTCTATTTCTTCGTGGTCAAGTCGCAGACGCCGGAGAGCATGGGGAAGATCCAGCGCGGCACGTTCGTGGTCGTGGGCGGCACACAGCAGTGAAAAAACGATCCGCAGATTACGCAGATTTCACAGATTTAAACCCTCTGCGTAATCTGTGTAATCTGTGGATAAGAGGTCTTTAAGGAGGAATTGTCATGAGCAAGAGGCTCATAATCTGCATCGCCCTGGCCGCGGCGCTGTGCGCGTGGGCTTCGTCCGCGCAGGCGGGGGGCACGGTGAAGCGGCTCGGCCTGTCGGTGTTCGCCCCCCTCGAGGTGGGGCAGGGCGCGCGGGCCATCGGGATGGGCGGGGCGTTCGCCTCGCTGGCTGACGACGCCTCGACGATCTGGTGGAACCCTGCGGGCATGACGCAGGTGGAGCGGGCGGAGGTGACGTTCAGCCACACACAGTGGTTCGTGAACTCGGCCTTCAACGCCGGGGCGTTCGCCGCCCGGCGGGGGGTGCACGGCTTCGGGTTCAGTTTCATCCATTTTGACCCGGGGAAGGTGGAGGAGCGGACGATCACGCAGCCCGGCGGGACGGGCCGGAGCCTGAACCTGGGCACGGTGGCGGTGGCCGGGGCCTACGCCCTCAAGTTCACGGACAAGCTGTCGTTCGGGGCCCGCCTCATGTGGGCGCGGGAGAGCCTGGATGTGGCCGAGTATTCGACGATGAACGTGGACTTCGGGACCACGTTCTTCACCGGGTTCAAGAGCCTGAGGCTCTCCATGGCCATGCGGAACTTCGGGAGGGACACGGTGATCAAGACCCGGGCGTTCCAGCAGCCGCTCACCTTCAACCTGGCGGGATCGGGGGAGGTCTTCGGCAAGCGGGGCGACCCCTCCTACGCCACCGTGGCCGTGGAGCTGAACTACTCTGTCAACTACGAGGAGCGCTATCACCTCGGGGCGGAGGTCTGGCTGATGAACCACCTGGCCCTGCGGGCGGGCTACATGCTCAACTACGACGCCCTGGGGTTCACCGCCGGGGGCGGGGTGAAGCTCCCGTTCGGGAAGCATAAGGTGACGGCGGACTTCGCCTATCAGGAGGGGCGGCAGGGCCTGAACGTGCCGATGCGGTTCTCGATGGGGATAGGGTTGTAGAAACGGTGGGATGGTAGGGGCACGGCATGCCGTGCCCCTACTTCTTGTACCTGAACAGGACATCTTTGGACGCGGTCTGGCCGCTGGCGCGGTCCTCCACGGTGACGGTCAGGCGGTTGAGGCCGGGCTTTGCCTTTTTGAGGTTCAGCTCGAAATGGCCGGATGACCAGGGCTCCGCCCCGGCCTGGTCGTAGCTCACGCTCACCTGCGCGCCTCCGCCTCCGAACAGCTTCCCGATGCCTCCGATGCCGCTGCGGATGGGGTTGAAGGGGCGTTTGGGGTCCTCCGCGCGGATGGCGTAGGAGACCCGGTAGCGGGTCTTGCCGTCCCGGTCCTGCGTCAGGTTGTAGACCTCGTAGTAGACGTACGCGCTCTGATCCTCCCGGTAGGCCTTGGTCGTCATGGGGACGATCCAGAGGTCCCCCTTCCGAAACTTCTCCTCCCCCCGCTCCGTCGAGATGTTCCACCCCAGATGCACGTCGCTGAGCTGGAGCCGGCCCTCTCCGTAGGGCTCGACCCGGATGCGCTCCCGGTAGACGCCGGTCCGGTCCCCCACCCGGTCCTTCACCTGGACGGTGATCTGGTAGTCGCCGGGGGGCACGTCGAGGGACACCAGGTCGGGGATGAACGCCCCTTCGCCCCACAGGGGTCCCTTTGTCCGGAAGACCATCGCATCGCGCGCCCGATGGGCCTGGGAGAAGGCGCTGTCCGTCAGCGCGAAGGCGCAGTCCGCGAGGATGGCCGAGGTGTCGCCCGAGGTGGACTTCTCCATCTCCTTAGGGTCGAGTCCGTAGTAGACCTCCAGGCGCGTCTTTCCGCCTTTGCCCCGGAAGGTCGCCCGGTCGTAGTAGAAGCCGAGGCCTGCCCTGGGGCCGCCGGGGACGAAGGCGTCCGGGGCGCTCGCGATGGCGCGCGACGCCAGGACGGACGGGGCAAACTGCGTGTAGCGGGTGAACTGGGCCAGGCCTTCGTGCCCCTCCTGTTCAGGGATGGCGGGGATGGGGGCGTAGTCGTAGACGCCGTCGCCCCTCTCGTCGGTGAAGGTGATCTCGATGCCGGCGCCCACCTCGGTGTAGACCCACGACTCCCAGGGCACGACGCTCATGTCCCCCTTGGTCGTGACGGGGAGGAAGTGGTTGGCGTGGTCCGGGCGGACGGGGGCGTGGAACTCCTCCGGGGTCTGCTCCCGGTAGACCCCCTCGTCGAGGCCCGGCCCGGCGGACTCGAGTCGTTCGGTGTCCTGGCCCTCCGGGCCGGGCTGGGACCTCGGGTCCAGGTTTCCGACGAAGGAGCGGGCGCTGCGGACCGGGAAGACCGGGCCGACGAAGGTCTCGTCGATGGCCCCGGTCCCGTAGAGTTCCAGGGCCAGGCGCTCCTTGACCTCCGCCACCCTGGCGGGCACGAGGAGGTTGTGGCGGTCGGAGCGGGCGCGGTAGTCCGGGTCGCCGTAGCGGACGTAGACCTCCCCCCGGCGGTCCCAGGGGGTCTTCTTCCGCCCGAAGCGGTCGCGGGCGTACCAGACGCGGCGGTAGTGCTCGATCAGGCGCTCGTTCACGTCGGTCAGGAGGTCCGGGTCGCGCCGCGCCCAGAACTGCCTGAGGAACTCCCCCGCGTCCGGGGCGCGGGCGAAGGCCTCCACCTCGCTTCGGGAGGCGATGGGGGCGATGTCCCGGTAGACCTGCGCCTCCTCCGGCTTCAGCGTCCCGATGTAGCGCTCGAAGGCCTCGAGGGCGTTCTCAGGCTCGCCCCGGTAGAGGTAGATCTGAGCGGCGATGGGGAGGAAGCGGGGCTCGCCGAGATGCCGGTTGAGGTGCCGGAGGGTGGTCTCGCTGAGTTCCGCGGGGAGGTCGCGGAGGCTGCGCCGGCGCCGCATCAGCTCGATGTAGGCCGCCCCGGCGCTGTAGGCCGCGTCGAGGTCGTCGGGGCGGAGGTCGAGGGCCTTCTGGTAGGCCCGGAGGGCCCTGTCGAGGTCCTCGTCGAACCGCTCGTGGCAGCGGCCCAGCAGGAGGTAGGCGGGGGCGTAGTCGGGGTCGAGTTGCGTGGCGCGGCGGGCCGCGGAGGTGGCGCGGCGGGCGTAGAGGGTGGCCTTGAAGCCGGTGGCGGCCTCCAGGTAGTAGGCCTCGCCGACGCCGGCCTGGGCCTCGGCGGAGGCGGCGTCCAGGGCGAGGGCGGTCTTGAAGGCCCTGGCGGCCCGGTCGGGGTCGCTCACCCTCAGGTGGGCGCGTCCGATCAGGAGGTGGGTGCGGGGGCGGTTGGGGTTGAGGGTCACGGCCTGCTTGAACAGGTCGGCTGCCGCTCTGGGGTCCTTCGCCCGGAGGCGGGCCTCGCCGGCGGCGCAGAGGGAATCGATGCGGGCGTCGTCGGAGGCGAGGGCGGGGACGGGAAGGAGCGACAGGACAGCAAGAATAAGAGGGTTTAAAAATCTTCTCATGACGAAAAGCCTCCGCAAAAAGGGCTGGCATGAATATAGTGTATCCCCTTGAAGCGCACAAGACACATTCTCAGGAGGTCATCCATGGCTGTCGCGCTGGAGCAACATGCGTCGGGGTCGCAGGTCTACCGGGTCACGGAGGCGTCTTTCCAGCAGTCCAACATCTACTGCGAGGTGCCCTACTGCACGCCGGACTCGCGCCATTTCGTCTACGAGCGGACGAACCCGGCGCTGGAGGGGGACCGGTGCGAGTTCGTGGTGTGCGAGGTCGGGACGTGGAAGACGCAGGCGGTGGAGCGGAGCGTGGGGTTAGGGGGGTGCGCGATCACGCGGGGCGGGATGTTCTACTTTCTCCGCACGGTCAGGGGGGACGAGCAGGCGCTGGTGAGGCTGGACGTGAACACGGGCCGGTCGGAGGTGGTTCACACCTTCGCGGGGCAGAAGTGGACCTGGAGCCTGGGGACGGTCTCGCCGGACGGGCGCTACTACGCGCGCGGGAAGCGGGTAGACGATAAGTACCGGCTGTTCGGGATCGTGCTGGTGGACCTGCGGAGGGGGACGATGGACGTGATCGACTACGACCGCTATATTTTCAACGCGCATCCGCAGTTCGAGCCGGGGGAGGGAAAGCACATCATGATCCAGCACAACCGGGGGGGGCAGTTGGACGAGACGGGGAAGATCATCCGGCTGTCCGGGGAGGAGGGGACCACGCTCTACCTGCTGTCCGTGCCGGACGGGACGCGGACGCCCCTGCAGGTGGGCATCCCCTACACGACGGGGATCACGGGGCATCAGTCCTGGATCGGGGACACACAGGAGATGCTGCTGTCCGTGCGGGCGACGGGGGACTACGACGTGGAGAAGGGCAATCTGCTTGGCGTGCGGGCGGGGGAGGCCCCGCGCGTGGCCTCGCGGGGCTACCGGTTCAGCCACGTGGGGACGTCCTGGTGCGGGGGGTTCTTCTCGTGCGACGACGGGAGGACGACGGAGGTGATCATCGGGTCGGTGAAGACGGGGAGGCGGGCGGTGGTGTGCGAGTCCAAGACGTCCTTCTCGCAGGCGCAGAACACGCACGCGCACCCCTACCTGACGCCGGACCTGAAGTGGGCCATCTTCAACTCGGACCGGAGCGGGGAGCCGCACCTGCACGCGGCCACGGTGCCGGAGGGGATGGTTGAGGCGTTGCAGAAGGAGGGTTGACGTGAAACAGATACCTCTTTTGAAGAAGATCGACCTCCGGCCGCACGGGGGGCAGCACGTCTGGTTCGTGCGGACGGAGGCGGGAGGGGACCTGCGCGCGATCACGATCCAGAGCGCGGGCATGGAGGACTCGAAGCTCTACCGGATGGGGCGGTTTCTGGAGCGGAACTGGATCGAGCAGGAGGACCAGGACCATCTCTGCATCACGGCGATGGACGCGGAGGGGGAGGTGGTCTGGCAGCGGGGGAGGCCCTGGGGCCTGAGCCGGCCCTGGCGCACGCACGGGGGGGCGCAGCAGGCCTGTTTCCACGACGTGGACGGGGACGGGCACGTGGAGATGCTCTATATCCACAAGGATCAACTCGTGATGCTGGACGCGGCGACGGGCGCGCAGAAGAAGGGGACGCGGCTGGAGGCGGACAACTTCGCCGTGATCCTGCCGGTGAACGTGGAGGGGCACGCGCACCGGCGGGCGTTTCTGATCAAGGTGCAGGACGCGGCGTACGAGCCCTACGTCTACGGGAACCCGGTGATCTTCTACGACTCGGACCTGAAGGTCCTCTGGCCGGCCAGGCACTACGTGGGCGCGGGGCACGCCCCCTGGGCGCTCGACTCGGACGGGGACGGGAAGGAGGAGGTCCTGGTGGGCTACAACTTAGTGGACCACGACGGGCAAACGCTCTGGTCGCTGGAGGACATCTCCAACCCGTCGGAGCACTGCGACAGCCGGGACGTGGCGGACATGGACGGGGATGGGGTCCTGGAGGTCGCGCACGCGGGGAGCAAGGACGCGATCATCTGCGACATCGCGGGGAGGGTCGTGGCCGTCCGGAAGGGGACGCACGTGCAGAACGTCCGGTTCGCCAAGCTGGGCAGGGACCTGCGAGGGCTGCAGCTCCTCTGCGCGGAGAAGTGGGGCGGGTTCACGGCCTACGACGTGGAGGGGAACGCGCTCTGGACGCGGAAGGAGGGGGGCGTGACGCCGGTCCGGTGGCGGCCTGGGGATGAGGAGGACCTGCTGCTCCACCGGCGTCCGGACGCGCCGCCGACCCTGGTGGACGGGCGGCTGGAGCCGGTGATGCGACTGGAGGCCGGCGAGGAGCTGGCGAAGACCCGGAAGCCGCCCAAGGAGGACCCCTACGCGGTGGCGGATTACGGAAACTTCCTGGGGTTCAAGCGGCAGGACGTGGACGGGGACGGCGCGGAGGAGATGGTCTTTCACAACCGGGAGACGATGTGGATATACGGGGGGGCCGGGACAGAGGTTGCGGTTTGAGGGGGGTGTTGTTATGAGGGTAAGGAGAAATTCATCATGAAACCACGCCCTGATCTTTTGAGCGAAGGAAGTCCCGAAGGGCTGGAGGTGATCCAGTTGACGACCGAGGCGGGCGTCTCCAGCTCGCACGTTTACATGGAGGCCCAGGTCTTCACCCCGGACTCCAGGCGTCTGGTGATGCACCGCTCGGCGCATCCGCACGGGTCCGATAAGCGTGACCCCCAACACCAGTACCTGATCTGCGACATCGAGGACGGGCGCCGGCTGACCCCGATCACGGAGGAGGTGGGGGCCACCGCGCCGTCGGTCTCGCCGGACGGGAGGGTCCTCTACTACTTCATCAATCAGACCGAGCCGGGGGGCGGACGGCTGGTTCTCAAGCGGGTGGGTATGGATGGAACGGGGCGCGATACGGTCGTCGTCGTGGACGGGCCGATTCCGGGGACACGGTTCCGTCCCAGTCACCCCTACCCTCTGTCCACCATCTCGTCGGACGGGAAGCGCCTGGCGATCTCCGCCTTCCTAGGCGACGGGAAGGCGGAGGGCGCGCCGTGGGGGCTGCTGGTCTTCGACCTGGAGCAAGCGGCGGTGAACCTGGTGATCCACGGGCAGTCGTGGTGCAACATGCACCCGCAGTACAGCCGGTCTCTGGACGCGGAGGCGTCCCACGACATCCTGATCCAGGAAAACCACGGGAACGTCTGCGACGCCCTGGGGCGCGTGACGAAGCTGACGGGCGGAGATGGGGCGGACATCCACGTCCTCCGAGACGACGGGAGCAACCTGCGGGACCTGCCGTGGGGACGGGACGGAAACGAGTTCTGCCAGGGGCATCAGTGCTGGCGGGGACGGAGCAGCCGGGCGATTACGAGCACCTCGACAAGACAGCCGAAAGAACGGCAGTTGATCGAAGGGGTCGCGGTCCCGCACGTCGGGCACCTGGGTCTCCGGACCCCGCGGGGCGTCCGGAACGATCTGTCCAGGACCTTTTCGAACCCCGATTTCTACCACTTCGCCACGGACATCGCCGGGAGGCGGCTGATCACGGACTCCGGGGCCGGGTCGGGTGGAGGCATCTATCTGGCGGACCTGCCCGAAGACGAGACGGGGCCGCTTGAGCGGATCAGGTTTCTGCTCCACTCCCGCTCCTCCTGGCAGAAGACGACGCACATTCACCCGTTCCTGTCGCCGGACGGCTCGATGGGGTTCTTCAACTCCGATGAGAGCGGCATCCTGCAGGCCTACATGGTGCGCGGGTGGGAGTGAGACATGAGAAGGCGGAAGGCGGAAGTCAGGCCCTCACCCTCCCCCATGCCTGTGGATAGGGCCCTTGATGCCCCCTCCCTCTCCCGTACGTACGGGAGAGGGAGGGGGGACAGGGGGTGGGTGAGGGCCTGTCTCCTGTATTCCCTGTTTTTCACATCTGCTATCTGGGGGGACTCCGGCCCGGTGCAGGCCCGGCTCGACTCGGCGTTCGTGGACCTGGTCCGGGGGGAGACGTACCTGGCGATGCAGCGATACCAGCAGGTCCTCGCGGCGGACTCCACATCTGTCGTGGCGCATCGCTATCTCGGCTGGATTCAGATCGTCCTGAGCCGCGGAGACCTGAGGGACGCGGGGGAGCACCTCCGCCGGGCAGTGGCCCTGAACCCGGACGACGCGGGGGCGCACAACGACCTGGGCTATGTCTACGCCTTCCAGCACAACTTCGGCCTGGCCCTGACAGAGCTTGAGACGGCGGCCCGGCTGCGGCCCGACGAGGCGCTGTTTCACCGGAACTTAGGCATGGCGGCGATCCAGGGCGGGGACTTCGGGCGGGCGGAGGGGGCGCTGCGGAGGGCCATCGAGATCGACTCCCTGGACGGGCTGGCGCTCTACGGCCTCGGTCTGACCCTGGCGAGGCAGGGCCGGGACCCGGAGGCGCTGGACGCCTACCGGAGGTCCGTTGCCGTGGCCCCTGAAGCCAGGCTGCCTTACGTGGGGATGGGGCAGGTCCTGGCCCGGCAGGGCCTGCTGAAGGAGGCGGCTGCGGCTTACGAGCGGGCCGCCCGGATCGACCCCTACGACCCCCAGCCTCACTTCCTGCTTTCGGGGGTCTACCGTCAGATGGGGGATGCCCGGCGGGCGGACCAGGAGATGGCCGGATTCCGGCGGCTGGACGCCGAGTCCCGATATGTGGTGCGGGACCGGACTGTCTTCCCCGTGCAGCCGGACCGGCTGGCGGTCCTCCGCGACCGGGGGGCCATCCTGGCCGGGCTGGGCCGGCACGAGGAGGCGCTGGCGCTCTACCGGGCCGGGCTGGCGCTGACTGACCCGGCGGGATCGCCCTACCGGGGCAGCCCGGAGGTCCCGGCGCTCCGCCTGTCCGCAGGGCTGTCGCACCGGGCGCTGGGGGAGGTCGAGGCCGCGCGGGGGGCCTTCGAGCGGGTCCTGCGCGACCACCCGAACGCGCCGGAGGCGGGGGTGGCCCGGCAGGGGCTGGCGGACATCTATCTCGTCGCGGAGGGGGTCCCTGCCGCAGAGGCGCAGGGCTACGAGCGCGCCGTGGCGATGGACCCGACCTCGATGGCGGCGTTTGCGATCTATGACCGGCTGTGCGCGGAGCAGCGACGGCTGGGCCTGCTCGACCGGGCCGTGGCGGCCTACGAGGCGCAGCGGGACCTGGCCCCCGGCTCGGTCTCCATCCGGGTGAAGCTGGGCGTGGCCTGCGCGGCTGCCGGGCGGATCGACGAGGCAGCGCGGGTCTACGAGGAGGCGATCTCGATGGCCGAGCATCCCTCGGACCTCTACCGGCAGCTTGGGGCCCTCTACGGCCGGGCCGGGCGGAGGGCGGAGGCGGCGGCGGCGGCGGCGAAGGCGGAAGGGCGATGAAGAGAAGGCAAAAGGCAGACGGCAGACGGCAGGCCCTCACCCACCCCCATACCCCCTCCCTCTCCCGTACGTACGGGAGAGGGAGGGGGCAACAAGGGCCTTTCCCCTTGGTTTGGGGGAGGGAGAGGGCCTGTATATTCTGTATTCTGTATTCTGTATTCTGTATTCCTTCTGTCGCTTCCTCCACAGAGGTCCGCTTCACGGACGTGGCGACGGCGGCGGGCGTGACGTTCGTCCATCGGACCGGGGCGCAGGGGGGATGGCACTACGTGGAGACGATGGGGTCGGGGTGCGCGCTGTTCGACTACGACGGGGACGGGGACCTGGACCTCTACCTCGTGAACGGCGCGAACCTGCCGGGGCAGCCGGCGGAGGGGACGAACGCGCTCTACCGGAATGAGGGGAAAGGCGAAATATATTTCACCGATGTCACACGGCAGGCCGGCGTGCCGGGCCGGGGCTATGGCATGGGCTGTGCGGTCGGGGACTACGACAACGACGGCCGCCCGGACCTCTACGTGACGGGCTACCCGGAGAATGTCCTCTACCGGAACAACGGGGATGGGGCTTTCGCGGATGTGACGCAGCGGGCGGGCGTGGCCGCGGGGGGCTGGTGTTCAGGGGCGACGTTCTTCGATTTCGACAGGGACGGCTATCTGGACCTCTTCGTCGTGGGCTATCTGGACTATGACCTCCGGCGCGAGCCGCCGTGTGAGCGGGTCGGCATACGGACCTACTGCGACCCGGCGTTCTTCAACGGGGCGCGGTCGCGCCTCTACCGGAACAACCGGGATGGGACCTTCACGGAGGTCTCGCTGGCCGCCGGGATCGTGGACTCCACGGGCAAGGGGATGAGCGCAGTCTCCACGGACTTCGACGGAGACGGCGACGCGGACCTCTACGTGGCCAACGACACGACGCCCAATTTCCTCTACCGGAACGATCAGAAGGGCCTCACCGCAGAGGACGCAAAGAGCGCGGAGCAAAGCAGCAGGAGAGGGGGGGAAAGGGGGAGCGGGAGAAAGGGAGAAGAGACATTTCCCCCACTCTCCCACTCTCCCATTCTCCCATTCGAGGGCGGGGAACGGGCCTTTGTGGAGGTGGGGCTGGAGATGGGCGCGGCCTACAGCGGGGAGGGGAAGGCGCAGGCGGGCATGGGCGTGGACGCGGGGGACTTCGACAACGACGGCGATGAGGACCTGATCGTGGCGAACTTCTCCTACGAGACGAATGCTCTGTACCGGAACGATGGCGGGACGTTCGTGGATGCGACGGAGACGGCAGGGCTGTCGGGTCCGAGCTTTCTGCCGCTGGGGTTCGGGGTAAACTTTCTGGACTCTGACAACGACGGGGACCTGGACCTGTTCGTGGCCAACGGGCAGATCTTCCCGAACGTCGCGGCCTTCTCCGCCGCCGAGTCCTACGCCCAGCGGGCGCACCTGTTCCGCAACGAGGGGGGCGTCTTCAGGGAGGTCGGGGCGGAAGCCGGGATCGACGCGCCGGGGGTGGGGCGCGGGTCGGCCGTGGGGGACATAGATAGAGACGGGGACCTGGACATCGTGGTCATCAACTCCGGGGGCCGGCCTCGCGTCTGGCGAAATGACTCGGTCAGCCAGAATCACTGGCTGGTCGTGAAGCTGGTGGGAGGGGTAAAGACAGTCCTGAGTCCTGAGTTACGAGTCCTGAGTCAAAAGACAAAAAACGAAAAGCCAAAAGAGCACTCAGCACTCAGCACTCAGCACTCAGCACTCTCCAATCGGGACGGCATCGGGGCGCGGGTCTTCGTGACGGCCGGAGGGCGGACGCAGGTGCGCGAGGCGCGCAGCCAGTCGAGCTATCTGTCGGTCAGCGATGTCCGGCTCCACTTCGGGTTAGGGGCGGCGGATCGCGTGGACCGTGTGGAGGTCCGCTGGCCGGGCGGAGGGGCGCAGAGGCTCTCGGATATCCGGATAGATCAGGTGGTGATCATCGAGGAGGAGAGGTAGGGAATCCGACGTGCCAGCCCGATTCTGGCCGACAGACGCCAATTCACGATGTTTCGCGGTGTCATTGAGAAGGTGGCCTCTACAACAACCTGTGGAACTCTTCAACGGTGAGGCCGATGTCGTCCAGGATGCTTTTCAGAGTGCGGCGCTTGATGATTTTTCCGCGATGGCGTGGCACGATGGTGTGGCGTCCATCTGATGTCCGACGCCAGACCTCATGACTTCCTTTGGCCTGGCGATAGAACTCGAAGCCGAGTTTTCGGAGCACCCGGATGACATCCCGATCCGTAACGGCGGGGAATCGGTCCGGCACGGGTCATTCCTCTGTCCGAACCGGAATGCTTCCGGCGACAATGAGATGGCCCTCGATTTCGGGGATGGCCGGCAGGGGTTTTCCAAGTTCCTTATAGGACTCAATAATAACCTGAATGGCGTCCTCCAGGTTCTCCAGGGCCTCGGCGTAGGTTTCACCTTCTACGTGGCAACCTTGCAGGATGGGGCACTCGGCGTAGTATCCTCCCTCTTCCATACATTCCAGAATGATTGGATACAGATGCGTTTTCACGGTTTCCTCCTGTACAGTTGATGGCGCAGATTTTCCTTGTCGTTGAAAGGCGTCTTTCACCAATATAGGACAAAACAGATAGGGTGTCAACCGACCTGTCAGGGTTCTATGGCAGGGGCTGATCCATCATTATCTCCTCAAAGTTATGAACTGGCGACGCCGGCTCCCTTTTCACCTCTCGGTTTTCATTCCTCTCCTCCTCCTCGCTGTCCTGGCCTGGAGATGGCTGCGGCCTTCCCCTTCCCCTGTTTCAGAGTTGCGCCCTGCTCCGTCTGACTACGCCGGGAGCGAGGTCTGCGCGGCGTGTCACGGGGAGATCGCGGCGTCCTACGCCCGCACGGGCATGGGGCGCTCCTTCCGGCGCGTGGCCGGTCTCCAGGAAGAAGGCCGGGGAGAGGTGGCGCATACGGCGTCGGGGTTGGTCTACCGGGTCGAGGCGCGGGATGGGAGCATCCATCAGGTGGAACGGCGGTCCGGGGCGGAGACGGGACGGCGGCGGATGGACTATGCCGTGGGGTCGGGCCGCCACGCCCGGACCTACCTGACCGAGCGGAGCGGCAGGCTGTTCGAGTTGCCGATCACGTGGTACCGGGGGACCGGGTGGGGGATGACGCCGGGGTTCGACCGGCCCGACCAGGCCCGGTTCGGGAGGCCCGGCGCGACGTGTCTGGACTGCCACACGGACGCGCCGCGCCGTGTGATGGGGACGGAGGACCGGTTCGAGGTCCCGCTGCCGGAGGGGATCGGGTGCGAGCGGTGCCACGGGCCGGGGAGACGGCACGCGGAGGGGGCTTCGCGGGGAGAGATGGAGGGGATGGCCGCGCTGGGCGGGCTGTCGCTGGACCTCCAGGGCGCGGTCTGCGAGGCGTGCCACCTGCCGATGCACCTGGGCACGGGGCGGACGGTGGTGCGCCTGCCGCGCGAGGGGCGGGGTCCCTTCGACTTCCAGCCCGGACGCCCTTCGGAGGAGGTCTGGGTCTCGTTCATCCCGGTGGATGCGGCAGGCGTCACGGACGCGGGGGCGCTGACGCCGGCGGAGGGGATCGCCGCGTCCCGCTGCTTCCGGGAGGGCGGGGGAGAGATGAGGTGCCGGACCTGCCACGACCCGCACGCGGAGCCGGAGGCGCCGGTTGCCTATTTCCGGGAGAGGTGCCTGACGTGCCACTCGAAGAGGCCGTGCCTTCTCTCCCAGGCCGAGCGGGACCGGAGGGGGGACGATTGCGCGGGGTGCCACACGGCCCGGCTGAGGACGCCCCACTTCTCCTTCACGGACCATCGCATCCTGCGGAGGCCGGCGGAGGTCGCATCGAGGCCCATCGGGCGGCTCACGCTGATCCCGCACCGCGGGAACCCCCCGGTCAGCGACCTGGGGCGGGCCTACATGGCGCTCGCGGCGGACGACCCGGAGGAGCGGGTTTTTTACGTGGGCCAGGCCATCCGGTATCTTGAGGAGGGATTGAGACAGGACCCGGCGTCTCCGGTGGCCTGGCACGCGCTGGGGATGGCTTATGCCCATCAGCAGGACCTGGGGCGGGCGGCCGGGGCGATCCGGAAGGCCATTGCGCAGGACTCGACGCGGGCGCTCTGGCACGGCGACCTGGGGCGCGTCCTTCTGGACGTGGAGCGCCCGGCGGAGGCGGAGGCGGCGTGCCGGGCCGCGCTCCGGGTCGACCCGCTGGATACCCCGGCTCGGGTGGCGCTGGGCAACGCCCTGCTGGATATGGAGCGTCTCCAGGAGGCGGAGGCGGCCTATCGGGCCGCGCTGGCGCAGGAGCCGGAGGACGGGGAGGCGTGGGGGAACCTGGGGCTGACCTGTCTCAAACAGGACAGGACGGCGGAGGCGCTGGGGGCGTTCAAAAAGGCGCTGGCGCTGAGGCCGGAGGCGGAGAAGATCAGGGAGATTGTGAGGGATCTGGAAAAATGAAAGGAGAGAGACATGGCTGACGAGATCGTCCTGGCCGAGATCGACCTGACGGGGTGCCCGGCGGGCACGGTGCTGGACCCGAACGACCCGGACCAGGGCGTGGAGGAGAAGTACTTCAAGGGGTGGACGAACGGGCTGACGGCCCCGGCCTACTGGAACATGGCGAGCTTCTATCGCGTGGTGCGGCGCGACGGGGTCGAGGTCCTGGAGCACATCAACAAATCGGACCGGACGCTGATCGCCGGGGAGCCGCCGTGGGGGGACTACGCGGTGGAGGCGCGCGTGCAGCAGGTCTGCGCGTTCACGCAGCCGAGCAGCGACGACCCGCACGCCATCCTGGCCCGGTCGGGGCTGGTCCTCCGGTACCAGGACCTCCGGCGCTACTATTTTTTCTGCATCGAGGGGTTCGAGCGGTTCGCGCTCTACCGGCGGGAGGACGAGGCGTGGGCACTGCTGGCGGACCTGCGCAACGGGGTGGACCGGGCGCACGCTTACCACATGAGGGCGGTCTGTGAGGGGCGCCGGATCGCGTGCTATCTGGACGGGGTCGTCGCGTTTATCGTGGACGATGACGCCTTTCCGACGGGGAAGGCGGGGGTGCGGACGAACACGCGGAGCCGGATGCGGGGGATCCGGGTCACGACGACGCGGGCGGGGCAGGCGGTCTATGTCAACCGGCAGAGCGCCTATGACCGGGAGGTCGCCCAGGCGTCGGAGAAGTATCCGAGGCCGGTCCTGTGGAGGCGAATCGACATCGGGGCCTACTGGCCCTGCACGGTCAGCTTCGAGGACTTCCGGGGCGCAGGCAGGGCGGAGGTCGTGCTCCAGCAGGCGGGGAAGGAAGGGCCGCGCGTGGTCTGTCTGGACATGGATGGAAACGTGCAGTGGGACCGGCAGTACCCGAACGCGGCGCTGGCGCGGCCGATCACGCACGACCTGAACGCGGACGGGGCGCAGGAGTTCATCGGGATCGCGGGGGAGCGCATCCGCGCGGTGAGCGGGAGGACGGGGGAGGTCCTGGCGGAGACGGACCTGCCGAAGACGGGGCCGTATCGCGGGCATCGAGGGGCGAGCGTGGGGAAGTATCTCCACTCGCTGAGGGTCTTCTGGCCGTGCAGGCTGAGAAAGACGGCGACGCCGCAGGACCTGATCCTGAGGGACGGGGACAGCGCGGGCACGGGGTACTCGCTCTGGGCGTACGACGACGGGCTGAATCTCCGGTGGCGGCAGGACGCGCACGGGACGTTCTACGGGATGTATCTCTGGTTTTACGACGTGGACGGGGACGGGCGGGAGGAGGTCCTGCCGGGCTACCAGCTCTACGACGGGGACGGAAAGCTGCTCTGGACGATGGAGGGGGCGGACTACATCGAGGACTCGGGCGGGGCCGGGCACATCGACCACGCGGCGTTCGGGGAGCTGGACGGGGACCCTTCCAACGGGCCGGAGGTCGGGATCGCGGGGAGCGATCCGGGGTTCTTCCTGGTGGACGCCCGGACTGGGGGGGTCCGCAGGCATCACCGCGTGGGGCACGCGCAGGGGGTCTACGCGGGGAACTTCCGGCCCGACCTGCCGGGCCTGGAGATGTGGGTGGGGGACCGGTGGGGGACGTACGGGATTCTGAACCTGTTCAGCGGGCAGGGGGAGCGGCTGGCCCGGTTCGAGCCGGACAACGTCAGCCAGGGGGGGCCGGCGGTGAACTGGGGCGGGGACGGGGAGGAACTGCTGCTGCTCACGTCGAGCCAGAAGGCGTTCGGGCTGTACGACGCGAAGGGACGGAAGGTGCTCGCGCCGGGCGGGGGCGGGCTGCCGGAGCGGGGGTGGTACCGCGGGGGGCAGGTGATCGTGCAGGATGTGGTGGGGGACGCGAGGGATGAGGTCATTTTTGTCCACGACGGGGCGATCTTCATCTACACACAGGACCGGCTCTACCCGAAGGGGGAGCGCATCTACGCCCCGGTGCGGCGGATGGACTTCTCGGAGCCGGGGTGGAAGGTGAACGAATGAAGGCGGAGGTCGAAAGGCGGAAGGCGGAAGAATCGTCCGAGCCGGGAGCATTAGCGACCGGGGCGGATGTCCACCCGATCACAGGTCGGGCGATCGTCGCGGGCGCGGCCACCTCGGCGCTGCTGTGCGTCTACGCCAACTATATCGGGGTGCTGCAGGGGTCGGGGTCGCTCGTGAAGGAGCAGTTCTCGATGGCGTCGTTCCTGCCGTTCGTGGGCTGGCTGTTCCTGAACGCGCTCCTGAAGCGGTGGCTGCCCCGGCTGGCGCTGTCGCAGGCGGAGCTGTTGCTCGTGTTCAGCATGGCGTGGATGTCGGGGACCATCGCCGTGGAGGGGTGGGTGACCTACTGGGTGGGGATCTCCACGACGCCGACCTACTTCGCCTCGCCGGAGAACCGGTGGCGGGAGGTGCTGTTCGACCTCCTCCCCTGGTGGGCGCTGCCGGAGGGGTCTCCGGGGGTCATCCGGCAGTTTCAGGAGGGGCTGATGCCGGGGGCGTCTCTGCCGTGGGCGGGGTGGGCCGGGGCGTTCTACTGGTGGTTCACGGTCTCGGCGGCGGTGATGACGGCGGGGCTGTGCGTGATCGTCCTGTTCCAGAGGCAGTGGGTCGAGGCGGAGCGGCTGACGTTTCCGCTGGCCGTCATGCCGGTGGACCTGACGGAGGGGTTCGACAGGGGGATGCCGCAGGTCTTCCGGGAGCGGCTGTTCCGGGTCGGGTTCGGGGTGGTGTTCGGGGTGTTCCTCTGGAACCTGGTCTATTTCTTCTCTCCCGGATGGCCCCGGATCACGCTGTTCGACGGCTACCTGTCGAAGGAGGTCCGGCTGGGGCAGCGCTTCCCGTCCCTCTACCTGCGGGTGCTGCCGTCCGTGATCGGGTTGACGTTTCTGTGCGACACGGAGATCCTGCTGAGTCTGTGGCTGTTCGGCGTCCTGGCCCTTCTCAAGGTCGGGTTGATGACCACCCTGGGCGTGGCCGTGGGAGAGACGGGCCAGCAGGCCGGGCCGGCGGAGGTGGTGAACATCGAGAGCCACGGGGCGATGACGTTCCTGGTGGCCTGGTCGGTCTACGTGGCCCGGAACCACCTCCGGGGGGTCTGGCAGGCGGCGCGGCGAGGGGATGGGACTTATCGCCTGGCCCTTGTCGGGCTCCTGGCGTCCACGATCTACATCGTCGGGTGGATGATCGCAGTCGGGCACACGCCCTTCACGGCTTTTCTCCAGGTGGGACTCATTTTCATCGCCTACTTTGCGGTCGTGAAGTACACGGCGGCGAGCGGGTTCGCCTACCTGTTCCCGGTGGCCGTGAAGGGGCAGGAGATGATCGAACACCTGGCCGGCACTTCGTGGATGTCGGCGGGGCAGATCGTGGGGGCGCGGATCGTGTCCAGCGGGCTGTTCTACGGGAACTCGCGCATCCCGACCCTGCCGGGGGCCACGCACCACCTCAAGCTGTTCGAGGGGGGGCGGATGGGGCGGGTCGTCGGGACGGTCTTCCTGTCGTTCGCCGTGGGGTTTTTCGCCTCCACGCTGTCTCTTGTGTACATGGGCTACGAACACGGGGGCCGGAACTTAGGCACGTGGGGGATGCAGGGGGGGAACGTGCAGACGTTCGACCTGATCGTGTCGGAGATCGAGAAGACGGACCGGCCCTCGCCGGACGCGGCCAAGTGGGCGGTCTGGCTGGTCGGCGGGGCGGAGGCCGGGCTGCTGACCTTCCTGCGGGGGCGCTTCCCCTGGTGGCCCATCCATCCGCTGGGCCTGGCGTTCCAGTACACGTCCGGGCCGCGCATTTACGCCTTCAGCATCTTCCTGGTCTGGGCGGCCAAGACGCTCCTCCTGCGGCTCGGGGGGGTGGCGCTCTACCGGCGGGCCAGGCCGTTCTTCTACGGGGTCGTGGTGGGCTACGTGTCGGGGATCGGGGTCTCGGCGCTCGTGGACACGATCTGGTTCCGCGGGGACGGGCACAGTGTGCATGGGTGGTGAGACCTCACAATAGACCACAAGACCACGAGACCACAGACCACAAGACCATAAGTGAGAACTATCGCAACATCGAGGGCGAATGCTTATGAGAGGGCGTCTATCACTACATCGAGGGCGTTGAGTTCCTATAACAGCCCTCCCAGAAGGGAAAATACAGGGTATCGCCCTCGATGT
>Ga0114945_10000232_pt1 | contig 34782 bp, 31 predicted proteins | sample OV2TP3_FD_87194 | JGI IMG/M metagenome (GOLD analysis project Ga0114945, IMG submission 87194) | Hot spring microbial communities from Beatty, Nevada to study Microbial Dark Matter (Phase II) - OV2 TP3 | ecosystem: Environmental > Aquatic > Thermal springs > Hot (42-90C) | place: USA: Beatty... | reverse complement strand
TATCGCGCGGGAGATATGTTCTCACCCCGCATTGATCAGACGGAAGCCTTAAAGGTGGAATTGGAATACTTTGTCGACTGCATTATCAATAACAAAACGCTTGTCAACGATGGGAAAGCTGGATTAAGAGTGGTCAGGATGCTGGAAGCAACGGATAAATCCCTTAAACAAGGGGGGAAGATCATTAAAATATGAAAGAATGTCACAATGTATCGCTGACGATGGGAGCAGTATAAATGATTGATTTAACGGCAAGAAGAATTTTGATAACAGGAGGGGCGGGATTCATCGGCTCTTATGTAGTGGAACAACTTTTAAAAGAAGGAGTTGGAGCAATTATCATTATTGATAATTTGGTTCGAGGCTCAAAGTCCAATATTGAAAAAGCGCTAAAAAGCGGACGCGTTAAATTGATTGAAGGAGATATTCGTGATAAAAATCTCCTGGATGAAATCTTTCGGGGCGTCGACTATTGTTTTCATCTGGCCGCCCTGCGCATTACCCATTGCGCCGCCGAACCTCAAGAGGCTTTGGAGGTCATGGTTGATGGCACGTTTAATATTTTGGAGAATTGTGTTAGACATAAGATCAAGAAAATTTTCTTTGCTTCGTCAGCTTCCATTTACGGACAAGCCGATTCCTTTCCTACACGGGAAGATCATCCTCCTTATAACAATCAAACATTATACGGCGCTGCTAAGACAGCGAATGAACTTATGTTGCGGTCCTTTTATCATAGGTACGGCCTTGATTATACCGCTTGTCGATATTTTAATGTTTATGGCCCGCGCATGGATATCCATGGGAAATATACGGAAGTTTTGATTCACTGGTATCATTTGATCAACGATGGGAAGCCACCTTTGATCTTTGGGAAAGGCGATCAAACGATGGATTTTGTTTTCATCGAAGATGTGGCGCGGGCGAGTATATTAGCGCTCAAGGCGGATGTGACCGATGAAGTTTTTAATGTCGCGTCGGGGAAAGAGACCTCCTTGGAGGAATTGAGTTTTCTGTTGTTAGATGTCATGGGATCTTCTTTAAAGCCAAAATATATGCCTATCCCGGAAGACAGAAAAAAGGTCGAGGTGATGCGTCGTTGGGCGGATGTTTCCAAGGCCAGAAAGAAAATTGGTTTTGAGGCGGCCGTTCCGCTCAAAGAAGGTTTAACACAATTAGTACAATGGCTCTTTTCGCAGGAAAAATTAGTGTCTGTCCCATGATCCCTTTGGCCCAACCCGTTTTGGGAGACGAAGAAGTGGCCGCGGCCCGAGAGGCAATTTTGTCGGGTTGGGTGACGCAGGGGCCGAAAGTTAAAGAATTTGAAGATGCCTTTGCGGCCACCATTGGAGCGCAACACGCCTGTGCCGTTTCCAATTGTACGGCTGCCTTGCATTTGTCGCTTCTTGTCATCGGGGTCAAGCCAGGCGATATTGTTCTGACGGTCAGCCACTCTTTTATTGGAACAGCGAACAGTGTCCGTAACTGCGGCGCGGAACCCGCGTTTATTGATATTGATCCAGCAACATTTAATTTGTGCCCTCAAGCCCTTTCAAAATTTTTGAATCAAGAGTGTGAGCTAAGAGGAGAAAATTTATTCTTTAAAAATGCATCGCGGCTCGCCGTTGGTGAGTCGCCGTTACGTTTTATTAATCCTAAAAAAGTTGGACGTATCGCTGCCATCATGCCGGTCCATCAATTAGGAATGCCATGTGATATTCAAGCTATTTTAACTATTGCCCGTCAACATAATCTTCCTGTTGTTGAAGACGCAGCCTGCGCGTTAGGCAGTGAAGTTTTGGCAGGGGAGACTTGGGAAAGAATCGGGAAACCGCACGCCGATTTGGCATGCTTTTCTTTTCATCCGCGTAAGGTTGTGACGACAGGGGATGGGGGAATGATCACGACAAATAATCAGAAATATGACGCAACGCTTCGGCTTTTAAGGAATCATGGAATGAACATTTCCGGCGCGGAACGAAAGGCTCGCGATGCAGTGATCCTTGAAGAATACTTTTTAACCGGATTTAATTATCGGATGACAGATATTCAGGCCTCCGTTGGAATCGCTCAATTGCGCCGTTTGCCGGAATTCATTAAGAGACGACGTCTTATTGATCAATGGTATCGGAAATATTTCAAGAGCATTGACTGGCTTGAATTGCCCTTTGAACCGGAATATGCCCGGGCCAATTGGCAAACGTATCCCGCACGTGTTTTTAAAAATGCGCCCCTTTCACGGGACAACCTTATCGAACATTTGTTTGATAATGATATCGCGTCCATTCCAGGGGTAATGAATGCGCATCAAGCAAAACCATACTGTCAGCAGAATTATTCTTTGCCAAATAGTGAAAACGCTCGCAAGGAAGTTATTATTCTGCCATTTTATGTCGACCTAAAGGAGGATGATATTAAATATATTGCCGACGTGATGGCTCAGCTTGGGACAAAAGTTTGAGGACGGATTTATGGTAAAAGTAGAAGAACGATATACTTGCTTTTGGCCAGATTTTGATTTGCAAGGTTCGCAGGACTGGAAGGCGCTTGACGGAACAAAATTATTAAAGCGTGAATTACCCGAAGACGCTGACGCTTTGGCTCAAGACAGCCGATGGCCGGCTTTGTTTCCCTCGGCCATGTGCATTGTAACGACAGGGGATGGATTTTTTTCCGCGATGGAAAAAGTTGTGGCCCCTGTTATTGTTAATCGGTTTCCCTATGTGATGTCACTCAGTTTTTGTGTCCGGGGGCTTTCTACGCGACATTACCCTAGGACCCGATTTCTTGAAATTCTTGAAGGCGGAGAGGGTGTTGCCGTTCAATTTATCGCCCCGGGGGAGGCATTAAATACCGTGATGGACGCCATCGCTTCCATCAGTGATGAGGATATCGATAAGCGCATCACATCAGCAGGTTTACCGACGCGTAAAGCTATTTCCAACGATGCTCCTGTATTTTCGGATGCCTATCTTGTTTATGAGGGGAAACTTGTCAAAGAGAGCAAAGATATTGAAGGACAAACCATTTACCAAAAACCTTACACGGATATCGGAAGCCATCGTATTTGTTTTTTTGAAATCAACACCATTCAGCTTCAGCAGGATATTGCCGAGGGACGACGCCAGATTGCTTGGCAAAGTCTCCCCACCTGGAGCCCGCAATGCAAAGTGCCTTCCCTAGAAAAAATCACCATTGAGGAGGATACCAGCCGATATCAAAAAGGATATAATCCCGATTACCGATTTCCCAGTAAAAATACGATTGCCTTTGAGGCAGATTATATTAAAAATGGGATGTCAGTGATGGAGCTTTCAACGGAACTAAAGACAGATAATGATGATTCTCGCTGGCCGTGTTTTTTCCCTTCTTCGCTCGGGATGATTACGTCCTTTATGGATGATGGGACACCTAATTTGATGCCTTGTGGCTCTACAGCTGTCATTGGCCGTTCTCCATTTATTATTGGTATTTGTGTTGGGTATGCGGCAATTAATGAGCGGTATCGGCCACGGTCATCTTTAGAGATTATCCGTAAAGCTGGTAAATTTGGATGTGGAGTTCCTTTTGTAAGCGACAAAATTATAAAGGCAATTACCTATGCCGGGAACCGATCGATCAAAGATGATCAAAGAAAACTTTTTAATTCTGGATTGAGTGTGGATGAATCGTTCGATGTCCCCATTCTTTTGGATTTACCGATTACTTTTGTCTGCAAAGTAGTTAATGAGATACGATTAGGGACCCATATTATGCTTTTGGGGGAAGTGTCAGATATCTATGTGAGAGAAGATGTGACGCAAGACAATCCTCTTTGTTGGTATCCTTGGGCAAAGATTACTACGGAATAAACGCGCTATGTTAAAGAAAATTATTTTATTCCCATTTGGAGGCAATGCGCGCGAGGCCGCGGTTATTATCCAGCAGATGAATACCGTTCACAAGGAATGGGGAATTCTTGGTTTTTTAGATGATGACAAAAGAATGTCGGGTGAGGAGTATCTGGGTATTAAGGTTTTAGGAGGGAAGGAAGTTCTAAGTCAATACCCCGATGCGCGGATTTTAGCTGTTCCTGGTAACCCATCACAATATTTGAAAAGGAAAGAAATTATTGATGGGTTGGCCGTTGAGAAATCACGTTTTACGCAAGTGATTCATCCGTCAGCTATCGTCTCGCCCGATTCAAAAGTAGGTACTAATAGCCTTATTATGGCGAATGTCGTTGTAACAAGCCATGTGACCATTGGGGATCATTGCATTATCTTGCCCAATACGACGATTTCCCATGATAGCGTTGTGGGGCACTATTGCTGCATTGGTTCAAACGTTTCCATTTCAGGGGGAGTTCAGATTGGAGAGAATTCTTATATCGGCTCAGGCAGTAAAATACGTGAACAAATTCAGATTGGTACTAATACACTTGTTGGATTAGGCTCCAATGTGATTCGTGCCGTGGGAGACGGTACTATCATTGCAGGAAATCCGGCGAAACCGTTAAGGGAAAAACAGAAATGATTTCAATCATATTCCCAACTTTTAATGAGGCAGAAAATTTAAAAGAATTGCACAGCCAAATCGCCCCTGTTATCGACAACATTAAAGAGCATGAATTTGAATTGGTTTTTGTTGATGATGGCTCGACAGATAAAACGCCAGAAGTTTTGCGTCAGCTGCACGAAAAAGATAATCGAGTGAAGACAATTCGATTTACACGCAATTGTGGAAGTCATGCGGCTTTGGCGGCAGGATTGATTCATTGTAAAGGTGATTGCGCGATTAATATGGCGGCCGACTTACAAGATCCCCCGGAACTTATTATTAAATTACTTGAAAAGTGGAATAAGCCGGCAAAAATTATTTGGGGTATTCGAGCGAAACGAGAAGGCGAAACCATGCAAAAGAAATTTTTTGCTGGGTTTTATTATTCTCTTATGAACCGGCTGACAGATGTGACAGCGCCTCCTTCAGGGGCGGATGTTTTTTTGATTGACCGGTGTGTTATTAGTGCCTACAAGGAAATGAATGAGAAGCATACGTCTGTTTTTATGGTTCTTGCTTGGCTTGGATTTTCTCAAGATAGCATCACGTATGTTAAAAAAAAGAGACATAGAGGGTTATCAAAATGGACATTAGAAAAAAGAATAAAATTGGCATTTGATTCTCTGCTATCTTTTAGCGCTGTCACCATTCGCTCTATGAGCATAATAGGGATTGTAACGGCGTTTTTAGGTTTTCTATACGCCTCTATAGTCGTTTGGGCTTATTTTCATGGAAACCCTGTAGAGGGGTGGTCATCTTTGATCGTAGCGATTTTAATTATTGGAGGTATTCAAATGATTATGCTTGGGGTCTTGGGCGAATATTTGTGGCGGACTTTTGATGAATCCCGAAAACGCCCGCGGTTTATTATTGAATACACAATTAATTAGGGGTTTTGTAAAGCTCTTTAATCTTCCTGCCTAGTTTTAAAAATTAATTTTTGAAATGTAAAAGCAATAGCAAGCAAATAAAGTGGGGCTATTGGCAAGGCATATCTAACGAGGATATAGAACGGGGCGTGTAAGATGATATTTATGAGAATGAGCGCAAGGATAAAAAAGAGAAACAGCATTTCATTATTTTCGTTTTGATTAATACCAAATAGTTTTCTTTTGTTTTTCCAGAGATATCGTGCAACATAAAAAGTAGAAAATATTGTTAAAAGAAAAGCAAAGAGTCTTATTCCATTCTTAAATGGCAGGAAATCAAAAATTTTCGAAAGCCATGGTGGATAAGTCACATAACTTAGTTGTGTTGACTCCCCAAAAAACATTTTTGCTCCTTCGGCTATTGTCAAGAATGCGTATTGGAAGGGGTTCCTATAAATATTTTTGAGGGATAATTTATAAAGCATTGAATCTATTTGATTGTTGCTCATTCCCTGAGCTTGCAATTCTTTAATTTTATTCGAGCTTATTTTTTTGTAAAATAACCATGATGAGCACTCTTCCTTATTGAAAATTTTTTGACAGACATTATCTCCTGGAATATTTGCTAAAAATGTTAAAGCTTCTCTTGTTGTTAGTTTTTCTGTTCGGGTAACAGTGTTGCCATAAACGGAAAAAGATCCCGTGCTTACTAAAGACCTATATCCATTATATTTGTAATTCATTTGTCGGTAGGGTATCAGTGCAAACCGGAATACAAAGAAGGTTGTCAGTATTAAAAGTAGAATATTAATAGATTTTTTCCATTGCCTTTTTATTGAAAAGTAAAATGAGAAACAAAGGAACACTAAAACAAAGAGGATTAGGACATATTCAAAAATAGGCCTGACAAGCGCAAGCAAAACAAAAAGAATAACCAAAAATAAGCTTGAAATAAAGATTTTCCGAGATTGATTTTTAAGGACATGTTGCCATGCCGAAACAAAAGTTAGGAGAAGGGCGAGAATGAGAGGATAGGTGATGATCTCGCAAAATAGACTGAAGGCTGAATTAACAATCGCCGGAGAAAACCCGAAATAGAAGATAACAGCAGCAACAACATTTCGTTGAATTCTTAAAAGTGTGAGTATTTTGTAGAGGAGAACTTGTGAGGCAAAAAGAATAAGAATCTGAATGCAGGTTTGTACTTTTAAGTAAGATATAGAAAGCAAATCGGCAATGCGCATTGAGAGGGAAATAATCAATGGATATAACGGGACATTTTTGGGTTCGTTTTGAAAAAATCCAGGCCAGCCTCCTTTATATATTCCTAGTGCAAGTTCTTTATACGTGAATGCATCATGTTCAATGTCCATGGTTGTTGAGAAAAAGAGGTATGTCCAATATAGAAAAGGTAGGGCGAATGCCCAGAATATGGGATTCTTGAGAATGGGGATAAACCTTTCGGCAGGATTCTTTGTCATGAAGAACTTACCTCGACAATGTCTCCAAAGAATTCCGAATTAATTCAAATTCAGTGGATATGGTCTTAATGAGCGCTAAATCGCTCATCGTCATAGCGCCCAAATGCGCCTTTTCGGTCTCCTTTTGAAATGAATGACTGAGGGTAAAGTGCTTTTCGATATACTTCGCTCCGTGCGCCGCGGCGTATAAGGCGCATGCATTGCCTAAGGTGTGGTCGCTGATTCCCGCAAAAATACTCTTAGAGAAATCGGGAAGACTCACTTCATCTAAGTGTGTTGGATATTGAAGAGTACAGTAGAGATAGACGGCATGTTTATACTTTTTAACATCTTTTATATCAAAATCACTTGGTATGGATACAAAAGTCGTTATTTTTTTGCTCATGATTTTTTCAACTAAATCTAAATTTTCCTTGTGCATGCGCGCGGCGACTTTTAAATACTTTAAATCTAAATCAATGCACCATTGTAGTCTTTCTTCTGTAAAGGGTGTCGCAAAAAGATCAATCCCGATACGATCGGCATATCCTTTTAATCTTTTCAGCCCTTCGTAAGTCAACTCCAAATAAGCCCTTTCTTTTCCAAACATATCGGCTGGATAGAGCTGAACTTTGACCGCATCGGCGCCCCCTATCTTGGATTGGAGAATCATCTGTTCGGCAACCTCTAAATCACCTCCGTGCTGTGGGAAAATCTCAGAAATAATAAACATGCGCTATCTCCTCTTTGGATGACTTAAATATTGTTCAATTTGTTGAATAATCTCTGTGATGGCTTTTACTTCTGAATCAACTGTACATCCTGCGATGTGCGGTGTAATAAATAAATTGTCATGTTCCCTGGAGTATTGAATTAATGGATGATCTTTCTTGTTCTTGACATGTTCATTTGAGATCACATCCACCGCCGCAGCCTTTAATTTTCCATTCTTGAGGCTTTTGATGAGCGCTTCCTCATCAATAATTTCTCCGCGGGAAGTATTCAAAAAAACCGATCCTTTTTTCATCGCGTCAAAACATCTCTTGTTGAACATTCCTCTTGTTTTCTCATTCAAAACACAATGAACAGAGACAATGTCTGATTTCCTCAGTAAATCATTTAATTGGGACATCTGCTGGACACGAGGGACTTTAACTTTCGTGAATGGATCGTACGCTAACACATTCATTCCAAAGCTTTTTGCATATTTGGCCATATTCTTGCCAATTCTCCCAAAACCAATAAGCCCCAACGTCTTCCCGTGTAGCTCAATATTTCTAAATTCATGCTCTTTATCACGCCAAGCGCCACATTGAGTTGCCTCCATGGCCTTGTTCAGTTTCTTAATCGTTGCCAGCATTAAAGCAAAACTAAATTCTGATGACGCATAAATATTTTTTACTCCTTTTGTTTTTTTTAAACTCAACACTGTAATTCCCATTTTTGGGGCATAATCCAAATTGATATGATTTGTTCCTGTTGAGGGGGTAGCGATTATTTTTAATCGTGGTGCTAACTTAATAAACGAGGCATCGATGACATAAGAAGGACATGTGCTTGTTATCCATATTTCTATTTTCGGCAATATTTTTTTAACTTCCGAAGGAGAAGCATTATGGGCATATGTTATTTCGAATTTCTTGTTTAAATGATTGATAATTGCTTTGGGAAAAAAATAATAAGGCGATGAAAACAATAACCTTGGTTTACCTTTATTCTGAATGGTCCTAACTGTACAATCTGTTTGTAATTCTTGGGGATGATTATCGCAATATCCTTTTTTGATCAGTGCCTCAGCCAGGAAAAAATCCACAGCCTCATCAATATTGATAGACCTTTCCGCCGGCATAATATAGGGTCGACAAATCTTACCAACCCGAGAATATTGACTAATGATGGTCGATCGCTTCATAGCATAAATAGCACCGTTACGGACATAGGCGGCTTCCAAATCCTGCCTCCTTGATGATTCTCCTTCGGGAAGTTCCTTTGTAAAATCAAACAATCTATCCCTTTTTATTCTTTTAATCCTGACAGGATGTCGATCATAAACTCTCGTCACACTAATAACAGAATCTGCTTTTGTTCGAATTAACTTATTTAATGCGGATCGAGCATCCTGAGAGTTTCTTAACGGACCTGTTGCCGGCAGCTCAATGACATAATCAAATATCATTCTATAATATTTTTCAGCGGCTAATACGGCGTGGTGAAGAGCGTCCCTGGAAGAAACAGTATCTCTTGCCAAAGACTTAGGCCGCATAAATGGCACAGCAGCACCGTATTGTTTTGCAATCTTTGCGATCTTAGTGCTATCGGTTGACACAACAAAGTGAGTGATCAATGGGCATTTCAATCCCGCATAAAGGCTATACGCAAGGAGCGGATGTCCATTGAGTTCCTTAATGTTCTTCTGGGGGATCCCCTTGGATCCGCCTCTGGCCAAGATAACTCCCAATATTTTCTTATTCGTTCGCATTATGTCTTCACTTTCATTTTTTCTAAAATACTCTGTGCCACAATTTCTGCCCCATTCAATTCAAATTGATGATTTTTCATGCGCTCTGTGACTAATCTGTATTCCGTATCAATGAACTTGGGCAAATAATGTTCAAGATTATTACAGAATTGATCCAATGAGACAAAAGATCCCATATTGGTGTATTTCATATTCATAATATTCTCGGCCATTTCAGGATTCATGGCTTCACCAATTAAGAGCAATGGCGTTCGAGTGGCAATACATTCCGAAATGGTGTTAAATCCTGCACGGCCGATCACCAAATCCATTTGGGCGATATAATCGGAAAGTATCTCATTTTCCGGAAGATGAGTGATGTTCTCAGAAGGGCATGAGAAATTTGATGATAAGTAAAACTGAAAATTCTTTAACGGTTCGACTCTTTTTATGGCCTTTTCAATAGCCTCTTTTAAAACGCCTGCACCACTATCAATAATGAGAACATTAAACTTATCGTTCATGATTTTTTTATGATTGATTTTATGTTTTCGTATAATGAAAGGCACCTCTTTTCCATTATCTGAATAGTGATCTATAATCTCTTTGGGGGTAAATGGCGGGAAATACAGTGTCTCGGCTTTGCGGGAAAAATGGACAAAACGGTCCAACACATCTTTTTTCAGTGGACATGGGTATAATTTGGAAAAAAACCAATCCCATGTGAAATGGGCGATGCCAAATACAGGTATATTTTTTTGATGTCCTATTTCAAAAGCTTCATAACAAAAATCGGTCATAATAAAATCTGCATTCACACTTTTAAGCTCTTCTGCAATAAATTGATCGGACCTTGCAATATAATCATCAAATACAGATTTGATCGTATGAATATCTGGACTGCCCTCTTTGGTTTTCGCCCAGCCAATATTGTTGTATTTTTCTTGAAATGATGCATTGGAAATTACCTTTTTAGCTAATTCTATGTTTGTCTTTGTCTGGACTTCAAAGAAAATACCATTATCCATCTCTTGCATTGCTTCGATGATAGCACTCTGTCGCACAATGTGGCCAAACCCCTCATCCGTAATGTATATTTTACATTTCATCAGTATCCTTTCGTGACAATTCGAATAAACATAAAAAGAAATCTAAATTTTTTTAATAATTAGGAATATCAATCTTAATAGATTGATATATATTAATAAAAATCTTATAAAAAATTAATATAATTTATATAAGATTAATTATGTAAATTGAGATAAAGAAATCTTTGACACCCATAGTAATATCGTCTATAATTTTACAAGAATTTTTTTAGAATAAAGCATGAAAAGTGCGGGGCATAATTTTTATATTATACATCGTCTGAGGGCCAGATTCAAGGCCCTTGACGATTTCCTGGCTATCTGTAAGGCTTCTACTGATTTTGCAATCAATTGCCCAATATGTGATAGATGCGCGACAAGAAGCATCACGTTTGGTCGAGCGGAGTACGTTAATGGTCCCAGCGCCTCTCTGTCTGAGGTCCAGACTCACCGCAAGTACCTATGTCCTCATTGCGGGCATTTCTTTACTCTATGGTTGGACATCGACGTTGAACAAATCAGCACAAAGTATCAAGGTATTTACGATGCTGACCAACTTTTTCGAGAGAATGAGCGTGCAGCCTATCAGCTTGATCTCATCCGCTATGCATTGAGGCACCTTGAGGGAAAAGACAATGTGGCCATCCTTGATTTCGGCTGTGGACCCAATACGTCACCCACAATGACGATGAGAGGAGCCGGGTATGATGTTCGTTGTTGTGACATTCTTAGCGGATATGCCTATGATGGAGATATCTTCTTTCACTACGACCCAGCTGATACCCGCTGGCTTGGGAGCTTTGATGCCATAGTTTCCATCGACGTTATAGAACACTTAGGGAATACGGTTTCCGCTTGGCACAATCTAAACCATCTTCTCAAGGCAGATGGTATCATGGCCCATTGCTTTCCAACTCGATTGCATTATGGCCTGCATCATAATTACTGTGCAACACCATTTCACACATGTATCTTTTCAAGAAAGTCTCTTCAAATACTGGCAGCCAAGAGCGGCTTTAAGTTGGAGGCCATCGAGCCTTTTCAAGCCGATGTACCTTTCGTGTTTCGCTTCAGAAAAATAAGAGAATCCGAATAAAAGGGTCAGGTTCGATATCTATAGCGGGAAGAACGCGCCAGGTGTTAATGCTCAGTCATTAGGTAACTCTTTTGGTATAATAAACCAATTAATAGGAGGCCTAATGGAATACTAGGATATCGAAGTGGTTGTCATTTGAATTGGGCGATTATTAATAAATAAAAGAAGATTAAAAATTTTGACCAAAAAGAAGTCAAAACGAAGTCATTGATGGATAAAATCATTATCTTTGGAGATTCCTCATCCTTTATTACCAATATTTTATTAAAGAATTTATTAGAGATTATTCGTACGTGCAAGGATATTGAATTAGTCGCCGTAGTGGATACGGCAAGCTCTCCTCCAGATCCTAAAATTTTGAGAGTTATTAAAGTCATTTTATTTGAATTACGTAAAAAAATTTTTAATCCTCAAGAGAAGATCTATTTAACTGAATGGAGATTCAATAATCTCTACGATCTATGCCGTAAATTCTCTGTAAAAGTGCTTGTCCCGCCTTTGAGAGACGTTAATTCAACAGAGTTTACCAGTTATTTAAAAAAAGAATTAAAACCCACGATCGGTTTTGTGATGGGTTGTCCTCAGGTTATTCACAAGGATTTAAGAGAGGCTTTTGAAATAATGGTGAATTATCACAACAGCTCCCTGCCTCAATATAGAGGAGTATATGCTACGGCTTGGTCCATCTATTTTAATGATTCCTTCACGGGATTTAGTTTTCATCGCATTAGTGATAAGCTTGATGCTGGAAATATCCTGCTTGGGGAATCTTTCGCTCTTTCAGAAAAAAGGACTTTATTGGATTGGGAAATCATAAAAACGTTTAAGGCCAGCGACTATTTAAGCGCTCTCATAGAACTAGCTCAACAAAGGGCCTTGGGGACTGCGCAACAAGGAGCATCCTCTTATTTTGGGCAGAAAGAATATAATCTGATGACACAGATTGATCATCCGCAAGAACTAACTTTCGCAGAGATTTCAAAAAAATTAAAGGCTTTCAGTTCATTGAGGATCAACATCCACGGCCGATATTATGAAGTGACGGATTTTTCGTCAAAGAAAAATAAATTATTGAACGATCATCTGTCCTTTATAACTAAGGACAATATTCATATTCAAGTTACCCGTGTATGTTATTTGCCATGGAATTTTTACAAAATGTATGAGTGGGTAAAAAGAAAAAGATAATAACTGATGAAATTCATTCCTGTTTCAGAACCATCCATCACACAAAATGAAATAGCCTCCGTTGTTAAGGCTTTAAAATCAGGTTGGGTATCCTCTTTAGGAGAATATATTATTCAATTTGAACAGAGGTTTGCTCAATATATAGGGACGAGGTATGCCTTAACCACAAGTAACGGGACAACAGCTCTTCATTTAGCCTTACAAGTCTTGGGGCTCAGGCAAGGGGACGAAGTGATCGTCCCTGATATGACCTTTGTGGCTACGGCTAATGCGGTTAGCTATACGGGGGCCAAGCCTGTTTTCGTTGATATCGACCCTGAAACGTGGTGTATTGACCCTCAAAGTGTACAGAAGGCTATAACCTCAAGGACAAAGGCCATTATTCCCGTACATATCTATGGTCATCCTGCTCATATGGATCAGCTGCTAAAGATAGCCCATCGGCACCATTTATATGTTATTGAAGATTGCGCCGAAGCCCACGGTGCTGAATATCAAAGAAAAAGAGTGGGAGGATTAGCCGATATGGGAGTCTTTAGTTTCTATGGGAACAAAATTATTACCACCGGCGAAGGAGGAATGATTGTCACCAATAATTTGCAATTTTATAAAAAGGCCAAATTTCTGAAAGACCAGGCCATGAGTGACCATCGTCGCTACTGGCATACGAATATTGGATATAATTATCGGATGACCAATGTTCAAGCCGCTTTAGGGTTAGCCCAATTGCGCCGTATAAGAACATTCATTCAGAAGAAAAGAATGATCTTTCAATGGTATAAGAAATGGTTAGGAGATTTTGAGGGGATAAAACTGAACTCCGAACAAAATGGAAGTCAAAACGTTTATTGGATGGTCTGTTTAGTTTTAGAAAAAAATTTTTGGATTTCCCGCGACCAATTAATGAGAAAATTAAAAGCCAAAGGGATTGACACCCGGCCCTTCTTTTATCCGATAAGTCAAATGAAGATGTATAACAAAAAAAGTAAACCGATTAATTCCATCGCACGCAGCATTTCCCAACGGGGTATGAATTTGCCTTGCAGTGTTAATCTTAACGAACAGCAGGTTATGTTTATATGTCAGAAGATAAAAGAGATTTTAACCAAGGCCAGCCGAAGGAAGCCATAGGGGTTTTGGCTCAGCCTTCCCGTGATACGGGAGGGACCTTTCATTACACCCAGGCTTTGATTGAAGCCCTTGGTCGATATTCCAAATTCAAGGAAAGATTATTGATCCTCAAGAATGACGCATTTGATCTAAAATTAAAAGACAATGGTTTCCGTTGTATTCCTTTTAATGTCCGGCCAACAACTTTCTTTGAGAAATTATCGAGACTCCTATTGATTAGTTTACCATCCATGAAGTTTCTGGAGAATGTTCATCAGGATTATCAAGCTTTTGCCCATAGGCCGATGAGGCTTTTGATTAATCCCATCGTTTCTCTTTCTGTGGTTTTTTCCAAAACGCCTTTTATTACTATTATTCATGACTTTCAGGACAGATATTATCCCCAATATTTTAAATTCCAAGACCGCCTGAGGCGTAAACTGGTTAACAAATGCCTTGCGCAAGGAGCTCTTTTTATTGTTTGTGAATCAGACTGTGTTAAAAAAGATATTTTGAAATTTTTAAAAGTTCCTGAACAGAAGATTCGCGTCATCGTTTCACCGCCACCGTCTTATTTAAGAGCCTGCGATGTCTTAGAAGAATTTTTAAGGACCATCCAGCATAAGTATGAACTCCCCAAAGAGTATTTATTCTATCCTGCTCAATTTTGGCCGCATAAGAATCATATCCGTCTTGTTAAAAGCTTAGCGTATTTAAAAGAGAAATATCAGATTAAGATTCCCCTCGTGTTAGTCGGATCCTCTTTAGATCATTTTGAAAATGTCCGATGTGAAATAAATAAATCGAATCTGCAGGAACAGATAAAATATCTAGGCTATGTCAGCGATGAGGAAATAGTGTGTTTATATAAGCTTGCCAAAGCTTTGATCGTACCGAGTTTATTTGAGTCAATGAGTTTACCGGTTTGGGAGGCACTCTCTTGGGGATTACCTGTTTTGGCCTCTAAGGTTTGTGCTTTGCCGGAGCAGATAGGCAGAGCAGGGATTATTTTTGATCCTTTCAGCACCGAGGATATGGGGGAAAAAATTTATCAAGTGTGGATGGATAGAAGTTTAAGAGAAAAACTTATTGGATATGGTTTCGCAAGAATCAAAACATTAACCTTAGAACATTATGCCCAACAGTGGGATGAGGTCATTGAACAATCCTTATGTGTAAATTAATGGAAATTTTAGTTTATCCTTGATGTTATGCTGAGTATATTTTCTTGTCCTAAAGCCTTTAGAGGACACATTAATATCATCCAAAGAAATGCTCTCAAGAGTTGGAAGTCTCTTGTGCCATCTCCTGAAGTTATTCTTATGGGTAATGAGGAAGGGACAGCGGAAATTTGCCGGCAGCTTGGATTCCGACATCACCCGGACGTAAAATGCAATGAATATGGGACGCCACTTATGAGTGCTATTTTCCAAGTAGGGCAGGAGGAATCTCATTATCCTTGGGCTTGTTATATCAATAGCGACATTATTCTTAGACAGGATTTTATGAAGGCCGTAGAAAAGCTCATAGCCCTCAAAAATAAATTTTTGGCTGTCGGCCGCCGATGGGATGTGCCTATTAAAGAGAGCTTGGTGGATAATAATCCCTCATGGCCGGAAGAGCTGGCTCTTTTACTTAAAAAAAACGGCAGACTAGAGCATCATTGCGCTATTGATTGCCTTGTTTTTCCTAAGGGTTTAATTGTCAATTTTCCGGACTTTGCCTTAGGACGGCCATTATGGGATAATTGGCTCATTTTTGATGTCAAAAGAAAAAAAATTCCTATTATAGATTTTACACCTGTCGTAGCTCTTGTTCATCAAAGCCACGACTATTCTCATTCCTCTTTGCCTGGCGGAGTTTGGGATGGCCCTGAAGCGAGGGCCAATTTAAAGTTGACCGGCGGCTATCGTCATGCATTGACTATTCTTGATGCGGACTATCAATTAACACAAAATGGTTTAAGGAAAAATTTGCTGAAATACTATTCTTCTCTTTTAAGAGCTGTAAAAATTATTTTTCATCGTTTTGTTTGCCGTGATCCGAACTGGTAAGCGTTCATTTAAATAACGTAAGGGAACAACCTATGTCAAGAAAAATATCAATCAAACAATGGCGCTAAAGGCATATGGATGTGTGATCAAGAGACGACTGAAAAGCTGGTTTAAAGAAAATACGGCCAAATATTCTTTTCTGGCGAACATTTTTATATTCTTATATAAAATTTTTGGCCGAAGACCCTGGAGTTTAGGTTACAATGTTTATAAATTTAAGAAAATTAAAAATGTTGTAGAATTTCATCTCGGTTATTTTCGGCAACAGGAATTGCCTCGAGGGTATGGATATGCTTTAGATGAGCGGATGGTGGAATACCCCTGGGTTTTTTCACGATTAAAAGAAAGAGAAAAAATAATCCTTGATGCGGGAGCAACTCTCAATCATTGGGAGATCCTTAATCTTAAATATTTGAGAGATAGAAAAGTGTATATCTCAACCATTTCTTACGAGCAATTTTATGTCATTTCTCCACATACGCCTTCTTATATTTTTGAGGATTTAAGGAATTCGAATTTTCGAGATGAATTCTTTGATGCCATTGTTTGCATCTCGACGTTAGAGCATATTGGGATGGATAATACCTTTCTTTATACGTCCGATGAAACTAAGAAGGAAAATTCAAAATACGCCTATTTGGATGCGATCAAAGAATTTAAGAGAGTTCTTAAAAGAGATGGGACGCTGTATTTAACCGTGCCCTTTGGTGAATACAAGAACCATCGCTGGTTTCAAGTGTTTGATAGAGAAATGGTGCAAAAACTCATCGATTGGTTTTTACCATCTAAGAGTTCGATTGATTATTTTAAATATGAAAACAATCAATGGCAATTTTCAGCCCAAGAGCAATGCAAAAACGGCTACGTTTTTGATGCGTATAAAGAACGCCGAAACAGAAATGATTTTCTGGCATCCTCACAAAGCGTGGTCTGTTTGGAATTAACAAAATAACACGGAAAGGATTAACATGATTAATCACCCAAAGAGAAAAATATTACTGGTAGGCTTATATGATACGAATACGGTTGCCTTGGCACCGCAGAAATTACGTGCCTATGTTGAACAGTTTCCCATAGCTGAATTCTATGATATTGCAGTTGTTGACCTCTCCATCTTTTCCCAGACACCTGAAGAACATATTGAAATCATAAATTCTTATGAAGCTGATATCATAGGTTTTAGTACATATATCTGGAATGTGTCTTTAGTCTTTGAGATCATTAAACATGTTAAAGGAACAATTATTTTGGGTGGGCCACAATGCAGTGAAGTAGAAAATGAAATTTTACTGGAAAATCCTGATGTTGATTACATCATTTCGGGGGAAGGAGAAGTCACTTTTAAGGAACTTTTGGAGCACTTTGCCGGACGAAGACCATTAGAAGGTATTGCTGGTGTAACGACCAGGGAGATAAAAAATCAACCCCGTCTGGTGATTCCGGATATTAAAGAGATCCCTTCGCCGTATGAAAGAATTTTTAAAGAAAATCCAAACTTAGAATGGATTGCTTATGAAACCTCACGGGGTTGTCCGTTTGGATGTAAATACTGCACGTGGGGATATTCAAAAAAGATGCGTTATCATAGCCTGGATCGAGTTTTCAAAGATTTAGATATTATCTTAAGTCAACCGGGTTTAACAAAAATCTATTTATGTGATTCGAGTATTCTCTATAAAAAGGATCGAGCGAAAGAGATTCTTAATTTTATTATTGACAGAAATTCGAACATTATTATTCGATATGAATTTGATGCGGCCCATTTGGATGATGACATTATTGAATTTTTGGCCAAGCTGCCCAATAATGAATTTAACTTTGGGGTTCAGACGACGAATCCGGTTGCCTTGAAGACGATGGACAGACCTTTTAAAAAAGAAAGATTTGAGGAAAATTATTATAAGTTAGTTGGAAAAGTAGGCCCGAGATCGATTACGATGGATTTAATATATGGATTGCCTGGTGATCATTATCAAGGTTACAAAGAATCCATGGATTATGTTCTTCAATTTAACGGTGTCAAGTGGATTTTAACCAATCCCTTAATTCTTTTACCCGGCGCGGATTTTTACCGGGAACAAAAAGAGCATGGTATTGTTCTGCGTGATAAAGAGAGTTTTATTGTCACTGAAACAAATACATTTAGTAAAGAAGATATGTCCAAAGCCCTTAAATTATCATATCTTGTGTCGGTTGTCTTTCTTAATTATCGATTTCGTTCGGCCATGAAACAGCTTTCTGAGATAAGACATCAAGGTTATTCAGATACCATCCTTGACTTTTTTGATGGATTACCCTTTGAGCTTGTCTATGATGGTCAATATCCCTATATGGTCCCATCGGTGGCCAGAGATTTTCTGAAAAGAAATTTAGACATTTTCCGTACGATCCAGCTTTATCCGGCGATTATTAAAGAGTTTCATAACTATACTAATTTCGAGCTTAAAAAGCTTTTAGAAGATTATGAAGGTAATTTCTCGGACCGTTATTTTAACTTAAAGAGATTTGCTGAAGAAGATGCCAAACGATTAGAAATTTCGCCATCTTTAACAATGTAATGCCATTAGTTTTGTCTAATGTTTGATGAATATATCTATTATTTATCATACAGGAATTAGAGATGAGATAAAGGAGTTTTATCGGGGATTAAGCCGTTTTGGGTTCCATGTAACAGCTATCGTCCCGCGAAAAGTCAATCTTTCCCCTTCTTATGTGCCTCATGGAGGGATCGTTTCTTCCAGAGATGAAGACCCTTTGTATAATTTAGTTCCTATTGATTTGCTCAACGTAAATAATTACAATATGGGCTTTCATCCCTGGCAACTTGTGAGGGCATTAAAACAAGCCTCTCCTGATATTATTCATATTTTTAATGAATATCACTCTTGGCCGGCAGCGCAGGTCATTTTCACCAAAAATTTTATTCTTAGAAAGGAGATCTCTATTCTGCTTTATGCTTTTCAAAATATTGATTATCTAAAATTAAAAAATATTTTTCAGAAAAATTTTTTAGAAAATTGGAGAAGAAGGATTATCGCCCGATATAATCTAAAATATATTACAGGCGCTACCGGTGCAAATACTGAAGCAGTCAATATTTTAAATTTTCATAATAGGAATATTTTGATCAAAAGGATATTTTGGGGGATTGATTTAACGAAATTTTTCCCGCAAGATAAACTCACTTGCCGGACAAAGCTTGGTTTGCCGAAGGATTCTAAGATCATCGGTTATTTTGGACGGATGGAGGAAGAAAAAGGGCTTGACGATTTGCTTAAGGCCACATCCGCGTTAGAAAATACCCTTCTTCTGTTATTGGGAGATGGACGCTACAGCAAGCAAATGCATAGGTTAATTAAAAAATTATCGCTATCCAACCGCGTCATTTGGCTGGATTTTATTCCAACAAGTGAGCTTAATATTTATTATAATTCTTTAGACTGTTTTGTGTTAGCATCCCACACAACGCGCGCCTGGAAAGAGCAATATGGCAGGGTTTTGGTAGAAGCGATGGCTTGTGGGATTCCTATTGTCGGCTCAAATAGTGGTGCTATCCCTGAAGTCTTAGAAAATTATTCTAAGAGCTTGATCTTTCAGGAAGGAAGTCTTACCGAATTGACCAAATGCATTGATCAATTCTTAAGGCGCGAGAATGGGAAAGTTTGCTCCGACTCTCTCCAAGATTTTAGCATTAAAAATTTTATTCGAGAGCACGTTGATTTCTATAATCAAGTAACATCTCACTAAGGCATATCAAGGCATAACGTAAAATGTTAAACAACAATAACGTCTCCGAAATTCGCCTGCCTCAAGCATCTGGGGTAAAGATCCCCATGGGGTTTGTCTTTATTTTTTGTTTCATCTATTGGACCTATCTGTTATTCACTTCTAAAATGGTTATTGTCCATGACGCAACGACATTCGAAAATCTTGGAAAGCTGCTCTATGGCCAGGGATGGATCGAATTCTTTAAAACAGGGCCCCACAATGAACCCGTGTTTCCTCTCCTTATTGCGTTTTCCATGAGAGTGGCTGATTTCTTCTCTATTTCTTATCAAACCGTTCAAACCTGTCTGCATATATTCATTCTATTCTCTGCGCAGCTTTTGACACTCTTTATTCTCAGGCAAATACGTATCTCCCAAGGCATTCAAGCTCTTGTTATTTTGTATATCGGTATTTCCCCTGCCCTTGTTAATGCGACTTTTAGCCTGTGGTCTGAAGTCGTCACATATCCATTGATACTGGGAATTATCCTCATCAGCGTTAAATCCTGGCAACTGATTTTAAGCAACAAATATAAAAAAGTTATTCTTTGGGGAGCTTATCTTGCGTTCATTTTCATAATCGTTACCTCAATCAAAGCTCTGTTTGAATATATTTTTATTTTCTTTATGGCCCCATTTCTGCTTCTGATGATTAAATCCATCATCAAAAAAGAGAGGAGAATTTTCATTGGCACCCTTTTGTTCTTTGTGATAACCGTATTTCTTTTTAACGCGTATTTATTTTTCTATAAATCACTTAATCAGAAGCATAATGGTCATTTTATGCTCACAGATAGAGGGCCCTATATTCTCTATGGGAATATTGCGAAACGTTCAGAGCAACTCACCTTAAAACGCTTTTTATCGTGTTTAGCCTTTGTTCCCGGCGACCGCGTTTGTTACAAGCTGTTTGATAAAAATGACTGCGATTTTTGGCACACCTTTACCGTGGAGGAATATGGACAGTCAAAATTAAAAGAGCTTAAAGGCAGGGGTGTCCCCCATAGTGAGATTGATTCTATGATGGTGACTCTTACTAAGAAAAAAATATTGGAGAGACCTTTCCAGCAGGCATTACTGCTATTTATTGAAAGCTTTAAAATGCTCTTTTGGGAATCGACACAGGTAGGATTCGTATCTTATTCTCCGTGGCTTCAGAAAATTTTTCTTTTCACACCATTTAAAAATGGCCTGAGATTACTATTATTTTTAATCACGTTCATTTCGATCGCGGTTACCCTGCGGTATACCTTAAGAAGCAAAGATCAGTTGTTTCGTTATCAAAGTCCAGAGAATATTGAAGCGCATATTTTCTTCTTTATTTTGATTTTCATAATGAGCTATACTGGATTGTATTCGCTGTTTATTATTAATACCCGCTATGCATCGCCCATAGCTTCTCTGTATCTGATTATGATCGCTTCAACGATACAAAAGACGATGTTCAAGCAAAGATTGGATAGGAAATAATTTATTATGAAAGTTGAGCATATTCAACATAATGGTGAGAGCTTGGCGACTATTTTTTATAATCGTCTGATAGATCCAGGCGTGCATTTTTTTACGGATAATAACAGTTCTCTGCAGGTCGGGAAACAACGGCGGGCCAAGGGAGAGATGATAAAACCCCACAAGCATGTGGCTGTGAAAGTGAAGCGCACTGAAACGCTGAAGGAGGTCCTGTATATTGAAAAAGGAAAGGTGCAAATATCTTTTTATGACGATAAGAATAAACACCTAGAGAATCGTATTTTGGGTCAAGGCGACATGATCCTTTTATGCAAAGGCGGACATGGATTTATGTTTTTGGAAGAGACGCAAATGTTAGAAATTAAACAAGGCCCCTATGATCCTAAAAGCACGGCACGATTAGACATAAAGACATGAGACGAATCCCCGTTTGTATTCCATCATTAGGAAAGAAGGAATATTCCTATATTCTAGACTGTTTGCGCACTAATTGGATTTCTTCCTCGGGCCGATACATTAATCTGTTTGAAGAGAAATTCAGTCAGTATTGTGGACGAGCCTATGGGATCGCAACGACCAACGGGACTTCAGCCCTCCATTTAACCTTACTGGCTTTAAAGATCGTCCCCGGAGATGAAGTCATTATGCCAACCTTTACGATCGCGTCAACGGCCTTTGCCGTAATCTACTGCGGGGCAAAACCCGTCTTTGTTGATTCTGAGGTTGATACTTGGAATATGGACCCATCTCTTATTGAGTCCAAGATTACAAAAAGGACAAAAGCCATCATGCCCGTTCATATCTATGGGCATCCTTGTGAAATGACGCCGATTATGGCCTTGGCCCGAAAATATGGACTGGCTGTTATCGAGGACGCCGCTGAAGCCCATGGAGCTGAATATATGGGTCAAAAAGCAGGAAGCTTTGGAAAAGTATCCTGTTTTAGTTTTTATGGCAACAAGATTATCACTTCCGGTGAAGGGGGAATGGTTCTAACCGATGATAAAAGGATTGCCCAGCGCTGCCGACGTTTGAAAAACATGTCGTTTGGTCAGAAAATTCGCTACCGGCATGAGGAGATCGGTTTTAATTACCGCATGACGAACCTTCAAGCGGCTTTAGGATTAGCTCAATTTGAAAATATAGAGACCCTTATCAAAAAACGCCGGGCGGATGCCCTTCTTTATAACCGTTTGCTTTCTGAAACGAAAGGACTGACATTGCCTGTCGAAAGACCGAATACAAGGAATGTTTACTGGATGTATGCGCTGCTTGTCAACAAGGATTTTGGCCTGTCACGCAATGAATTGATGAACCGTTTAAAAAGACGAGGGATTGCAACAAGAACTTTTTTTATTCCGATGCACCAGCAGCCTATTCTCAGGAAGTTACGGTTAATTTCGAAAGAGCGGTTTCCTGTTGCTGAAGATAGCGCGAAGAGAGGTCTCTATCTGCCTTCTGGAAGTGGTCTTGAGAGAAGAGAAATTGAATATATTTGTGACTGCATCAAGCGTACCAGGAGAACGACTTGATGGTCTTCCACCAATATGCGCAATATTATGATGTTTTTTATAAGGATAAGGAATATAAAAGAGAGATTCTTTATTTAAGGGCGCTGTTTAGAAAATATGGAAAGACTAAGATTAAAACCATTCTTGATCTGGGTTGCGGGACAGGAGGTCATATGATCCCGCTTCTTCAAAATGGTTTTTTGGTAATGGGTGTTGATATCTCAGCTCAAATGCTCAAAGTAGCTCGATCAAAATTGAATCGAGCGGCCTTAAAAGCCGATCTGAAACGAGGTTCGTTACAGACATTTCGCCTTCATAAAAAATTTGATGCTGTTCTTTGTTTGTTTTCTGTGATCAATTATGCGGCGGCTCAGGGCGACATTGTTCCAACTCTGAGGAATATTACCCGTCACCTGAAAAAACAGTCGCTTTTTATTTTTGATTTTTGGAATGCGAGCGCCGTTGTCGATTATTATCGACCAAGGAAAAGCGCTAATTTCCGTAAGAACGGAATGGACATCGAACGGCAATCGGTCACAAAGGTTTATCCTTCCCAGAAAAGATGTGAAGTGAATTATAGCTGCATCTTAAGACAAGATGGACGGGTCATCAGGCATGATAAAGAAAAGCATGTTTTAAGATATTTCTCACCTGAAGAGATGACGGACTGTCTGCGCAAGGCTGGCTTAAAAGTTGTGGATATGCATCCGTTCCTGCATTTCGGAGGGAAAATCCGTAGAAATTCCTGGGATTTGACCGCTGTAGCCCAAAAGGCATAGCAAAATAATGAAAGTCATTTTAGCGGCCAAAAGCGTCTATCCTTTTCATCCATTCGGGGGTGTTCAAAAATATGTTTATTATTTCGCAAAACATCTGGCCCAGCAGGGCGTCGAATTGGAGATCGTTGCACCCACCGATGGTGGAAACCCCAGAACCGAAGAATACGACGGCCTCAGGTACAGGCTTTTAAGTCCGTCGATCTATAAATATCTTGAATACCCGATTGGATGGCTGGGCGTTCATCTGTTCAGCCGTTCTTTGGCAAGATATCTGCGGGGAGCCCGGTTCGACCTGTTGCATAGTTTTGATCTGACGGGTTATCAGTATCTGAAAACAAAGAACAGAAAGCCTGTGATCGCTCATATTTTCACGGACAATTATCTGTGCAATCCGATTCCCTTAAGGAATATCTTTAACGTCTTGAGCTTTTATAGAATAAAGGAGAAAAAGATCAAGATCTCCCCTTTTGACAGCGGGGTGGTGAAGTTGCAGTATTCGGCTCAATACCTTTTAAAAGTAAAACCCCTTCACGCGACTTTGACCTGTTGCGATGCCGTCTTTTTTGAGGACGATATTTTTCTAAAGGAAGTCGGCGAGCTTTATCGTGTAGGTTCTCAGAAAAGTTATGTGGTGCCGGCCGGAATAGACCTGTCTTATGTGCAACAGGCGCTTGCCAGTCATTCAATATCACGAGCGGATATCGGCTTAAGCGCAAAAGATGTCGTTTTAATTACCGTCAACCGTCTGGCGGCGGACAAAGGGGTCGATAAGATTTTAGCGGCCCTGGAAATGATCGTTCAAGAGGCCCCTCAGGTAAAGTTGATCGTTATCGGCCGCGGGTACCAGGAAAAGGAGCTTCTTGAGATGATCGCACAAAAGGGGCTGGGAGGATACATCAGGCATTTCAAAGATGTCCCGGAGGAAGATTTGTACCAATACTATAAAATCTCGGATGTTTATCTTTGCGCCTTTTCTTGTCCCGGATCCAGTATAAGCACCTTAGAGGCGATGGCGTGTTCTCTGCCGATTGTCACAACCGCGCAGCCTTGGCTTGTCCGGGAAGGGGAAAACGGCTTGGTCCTGAAAGATAATGACCCTCGTTCCATCAGGGATGCTGTTTTGCGGCTTGTGCAGGAAGATAAATTGAAGACGCAAGGAGCTGTCTCCAGAACAATAGTTCAAAAGTTTGAATGGGAAAGTATAGTCCGAAAGGCTATTGAAAAATACGAAGAAATTCTAGGGAAGGGACAAAAAATAGTTTCTCATAGCTGACCGGCCCGAACAGATTTTTTTGTAATTTCCAAAGAGGGTTGTATAATGTTGAGATTAATAGACATATTAGGGGTCAACATATCAGTCGTTGATATCCCAAAGGCCTGTGCGTATATCGAGGACTGTATAGCCAGTAAGGAAAAGACTTATGTATGCATTGCCCCTGTTTCTACCATCGTTGATTGTCAGAAAGATACGGAATATCGCAGGATCATTAACGGGGCAGGGATGACGACCCCTGACGGGATTCCTCTCGTTTGGCTTGGGAAATTGAGAGGCGAAAGAAGTATCGAGCGTACTTACGGGCCGGATCTTATGCTTCGTTTGTGCGAAATCAGCCCGGGGGAAGGTTATAAGCATTATTTTTATGGGGGGCGGCCCGAAGTTTGTGATCAACTGGAAACAAGATTAAAAAAAAGATTCCCGGGTCTTAGCATCGTTGGTCACTTTTCACCTCCTTTCAGTCCAGAATGCCGCTGTGAGGAGGAGGTCTTGGAAAAGATCAACCAGGCTAACCCCGATATCCTGTGGGTAGGATTGGGCTCTCCCAAGCAGGACTTTTGGATGGCGCAGCATCGTCAAAAATTGACGGTGCCGGTCATGATTGGCGTGGGAGCGGCCTTCGATTTTCTGGCGAAAACCAAAAAACAAGCACCCCGCTGGATGCAGCAGGCCGGGTTGGAGTGGTTTTTTCGGCTTTGCTGTGAACCCCGAAGATTATGGAAGAGATATCTTCTGGGAAATAGTCAATTCCTATTTTTCTTAATGAAAGATTATCTAAAAGATCTTCTATACCGCTGACATGCTTGGTCGTTCTAAATATCTTTTTATTAAATTTTTCTACATAACGATTGATTTCGTTTGTCTTTATTTTGCTATTTTTTCTTCCTGTTCGATTCGACAAAATTTACTGGCTTTCCCTATTACTTTCACCGGCCTTCTGATTGATCCCTACAATCCTTACCGCTTCCTTTTTTTGCTGTGGATTGTCATGACGATTTTTCTATTAAATTCTAACAGCTTGTATGAAACCCGACGAGAAGTATTGGAGGGAATAGAAATCTGGCTTGTGATCAAATCGGTATTTTTTGCCTCGCTTTTGACGATTGCCGCCATCTATGCTTTAAAAATTCAAGGATTTCCCCGAACGGTCTTTATGAATACCACGATCGCCATGATGGTCTTGTTGTCTTTATGGCGGGTGGTCAAAAGATGGCTTGTGGAGTATTTGGTGGCTCATGGTTATAACAATTTCAACGTCTTGATCGTTGGCGCAGGGAAGGTGGGGCTTCTTTTAGCCGAGGAGATCAAGAAAAGACCAGGGTTAGGAATAAAGATCATTGGGTTTTTAGATGACTACAAGAGCGGTGTTCCTGGCAAAAATGAGCCCGCTATCTGTGGAAAAATATCCGATTTTCCTGTCCTAGCAAGGCGCGAGTTCATCAATAAGATTTTCATCACCATCCATCCCGACAATGGTTCTTTTATGAAACTATTAGAAGAAGCCCGTGATTTGGGAATTGCCGTGAGAGTCGTGCCGCAGGGGTATGATCTGACTACGGGGGATTTTTTTAAATACAGCATAGGGATTATTCCTATTCTAGAATACCGGGACGCTCAGAACTTGCGTCAACAGGCGGGCAAGAGGCTCTTTGATTTCGTTGTGAGCCTTCTGACATTGTTAATGATTTCACCTTTTTTTATCATCATTGGAATTCTCATAAAAATGGACAGCCCGGGTCCAATTTTTTATGTCTCTAAAAGATACGGCCGCGGAGGGCGGATATTTCGCATGTATAAATTTCGAAGCATGATCCCAGAAGCAGAAGCGGTATTATCTCAACTGCGGGAGAAAAACGAGGTGGACGGCCCGATATTTAAAATGAAAGAAGATCCACGGGTGACTCCCTTGGGCAAATTTTTAAGAAGATACAGCTTGGATGAGCTTCCTCAGATTTTTAATGTTCTTAAAGGGGATATGAGCTTCGTGGGGCCGCGGCCTTTGCCCATCGATCAGATCGAGAAGCAGGACTTACGCCAATTGGCCCGATTAGAAGTGAGGCCTGGGATAACGGGTTTATGGCAGATCCGGGGACGAAGCAATATTTCATTTTCGAGATTAGTCAAATGGGATGTCTGGTACATCAATAATTGGTCATTTTGGCTGGATTTAAATATTTTTGTTCAGACGGTCCCCGTTGTCCTAAAAGGCAAAGGCGCTTATTGATTGGCAAATAGACTTTGTCCAATGTTTTACGAAAAAACTTACGGTCAAACGCTGCGATAAAATTGGTCGAGAATGAAAAGATTGTCTTTTCGAAAAAAAACACTGATCACCGGGATCACGGGGCAAGATGGTTCTTATTTATCAGAATTCCTTCTCCAAAAAAATTACGAAGTCTATGGCCTTATCCGAAGATCAAGTTCGTTCAACACGGGACGCATCGAACATCTCTATCAAGATCCTCACGGGAAAGACATCCGGTTAAAGTTGGTTTACGGAGATTTAAATGACGCCAGTTCTTTAAATCAGATCATAAAAACCATTCAACCCGATGAGATTTACAATTTAGGATCTCAGAGTCATGTTAAGGTCAGTTTTGAAATCCCGGAATATACCGGCGAGGTCACCGCACTGGGGACAATGAGATTACTGGAAGCTATCCGGGAATCCGGCATAAAGACAAAATTTTACCAAGCCTCCAGCTCCGAGATGTTTGGCAATGCACAAGAATTTCCCCAAAATGAGACTACCCCCTTCTATCCTCGCAGTCCTTATGCGGCGGCCAAGGTCTATGCGTATTGGATGACCATCAATTATCGAGAAGCTTACAATATGTTTGCCTGCAATGGCATTTTGTTCAATCACGAATCACCTCGCCGGGGAGAGACTTTTGTAACAAGGAAAATCACGAGGGCCCTGGCTCGCATCAAATATGGCCTTCAGAAGAAATTGTATCTAGGCAATCTAGAGGCCAGACGCGATTGGGGTTTTGCGGGGGACTACGTGGAGGCCATGTGGCTCATGCTCCAGCAGGAAAAGGCAGGCGACTATATCATTGCAACGGGGGAAACGCATTCGGTGAAAGAATTCCTAGAGGAGGCATTCGCTTACGCCAAGATGGATTGGAAGAAATATGTGGAGATCGACAAACGCTATTTTCGTCCAACGGAGGTCGATTGCCTTGTGGGGGATAGTGCCAAGGCCCAAAGGGATCTGAAATGGAAACCAAAAGTTGGTTTTCGACAACTGGTCAAGATGATGGTTGATTCCGATATGGAGTTTGTCAGGAAACAGGCTTATGGGACTCAGAACAAAAAAATATCAAGAAAATTTTTGGTACAATAAAAAAGTTGTACTAACCGGCGGCAATGGTTTTTTAGGAAAGGCCATTGTCCGAGAACTTCAACAGAAAGGCTGCACCTCCCTTGTTGTTGTCCAGCAAAAAGATTATGACCTGCGTCAGCTCCCCCATATTATAAGATTGTTGAAGAAATCTTCTTCTGATTTGATCATTCATGCCGCGGCGGTGGTGGGTGGTATTGGGGCCAACAGAGAGAATCCGGGTAGATTTTTCTATGACAATCTGATTATGGGAGTCCAACTCATGGAAGAGGCGCGTCTTTTTGGTGTCAAAAAGGTTGTCCTCATCGGCACCATTTGTGCTTATCCCAAATTTGCAAAAGTACCTTTTCAAGAAAAAGACTTATGGAGTGGTTACCCAGAAGAAACCAATGCCGCCTATGGATTGGCTAAGAAAATATTGCTCGTCCAATCCCAGGCCTATCGCCAGCAATACCGCTTTAACTCTATTTACTTACTGCCGGTCAACCTTTATGGGCCCGGGGATAATTTTATCCCCGAGTATTCATCCCACGTGATCCCGGCGATTATCAAAAAATGTATTGATGCGAAGAGGCTGGGTAAAAATTCTATTACTGTTTGGGGAACAGGAAAACCCACCCGGGAATTCTTATATGTTGATGACGCTGCCCGAGCGATCGTCCTTGCGGCAGAAAGATATAATAAACCAGAGCCCATGAACCTGGGTGCTGGTTTTGAGATTTCTATTAAAGAGTTAGTGGGATTGATTGTCAAATTGACAGATTTTAAAGGCCGGGTTATTTGGGATAAAACTAAACCGGATGGACAACCTCGACGGAGCTTGGATGTTTCCTACGCTAAGAAGGAAATTGGCTTCACGGCTAAAATGAAATTGGAAGAAGGGCTTAAAAAGACAATTGCGTGGTACAGAGAGAATTTTAAGTTTAAAGAAGCTTGAGCGCAAAGTGTTTTACGAGGAAGTGAGGGCGACCGAAGGGGGAATTCTTTTGTGAATGGAAAGATAGCTATGAATATTCAAAAAACAATTATCTGGCATGATAGGGCGATGGCCTTTTCTTTTTATGCCTTGATCTATTTCTTACCGATTTCTATTGCTCTTTTAGAATCTTTCGCAGGCTTGGCGCTCTTTTTTTATCTCTTTAAAAGAGGGACCATGTTTTATGTTCAAATCAAAAAAGGATCCTTTTCTTGGCAAACGTTGTACTTTCCCAAAAAAATTTTTGCATTCCTCCGAGCGTTTAAACCCGTAAAAAATTTTTTAAATTGGCCCATTGGGATATTGTTATTTTTTATTTTAATTTCAGCTATCGTTAGCCAAATCCCAGCGTTAAGTTTTAGAGGTTATGTGGGAAAAACACTACAATATGTTTTTTTATATTTTACTTTCCTGGAATGTATACATTCCAGGAAGCGAATCAAAATATTTTTAACTGTCTATCTTATTTCTTTTGCGTTAATCTGCATTAATGGTATTTTTCAGAAATTTACAGGACAAGACTTTATCTATGGCCAGCCCATTGATGGCATGAGGATTTTTTCGAGTTTACGTCATGCCAATGATTTTGGCGCCTACCTGATCCTCATCATTCCCGTCTTGTTTTCTTTATCCATTTTATTGGGCCGAAGGGAAAGGACAGCCGTACCCGGCGAATCTTCAGATTTTTTAGTTTTTACATCTTTGATCACGAGGGTCATTATTTTCCTCCTTTTTATTCTTGGGCTTATTTGTTTAGGGTTAACGTTTTCCCGCGGGGCTTGGCTTGCCTTTGCTTTGAGCTTGGTTTTTATGGGATTTAGAAAGCTCAAATTCTTGTTACCTTGCCTTTTATTGGTCGCAGCTTTTTTATCCATATCCTATCCTTATTTGATAGAACAAAGAAGCGCATTATGGGGAAACCAGTGGAACTTAAAGGATCTCCTGTCTTTTACTTCGAGTAATCGATTGCTTTATTGGCAAGGCACGGCCCAGATCATCAAGGAGTATCCGCTTTTTGGTACAGGATTGAATACGTATTCCCTGATCGTGGGCAATTATAAACAACAATTTGGTGGATATGCGCATAATTGTTATTTACAGATGACGGCCGAGACAGGATTGTTTGGTCTCGCGGCCTTTCTTTGGATGTTATTCGTCCTTTTTAGAAATTCTTTTAAGGGGCTTCGTTTGATTGAGGGCCGGGCTTATCAATTGTTATTATTCGGCCTTTTGACGGGGTTGTTGGCGTTTTTGATTCATGGTTTTTTTGATACTATCTTTTATTCTGTTCAGCTTTCGAGCTTAATGTGGGTGATTATGGGCATGATCGTAACGTTGCAGAAAATCCATGAGCCTTAAAGGGTCGTTTGTATCGAAGGAGCGATGATGGGTAAAAGCACCGTGAGAGATGTCAATCTTAAAAATAAAAAAGCCCTTGTGCGCGTCGATTTTAATGTTCCTTTAGATAAGGAGGGGCTTGTTACGGATGATCGGCGGATTCAGGCGGCTTTGCCAACGATCAAATTTATTTTGGACCAGCAGCCCAGGAAAGTAATCTTGATGAGCCATTTGGGTCGGCCCAAAGGAATTACGGAGTCCTTAAGGCTAACGCCCGTGGGAGATAGATTGCAAGAACTTTTAAAAGAGAAGGTCCTTAAGCTTGATGATTGTATTGGGGAGAAGGTTAAGCGAGCCATTGAGACTTCTTCCCAACGCGTCGTTTTGCTGGAAAATCTGCGCTTTCACAAAGAAGAAGAGAAAAATGATCCCGCCTTCGCCAAAAGTCTGGCGAGTCTCGCCGATATTTATGTCAATGACGCCTTCAGTAGCGCCCATCGGGCCCACGCCTCAACGGTAGGCATCGCTCAGTTCCTTCCCGCGGTGGCGGGCTTGTCTTTGGAAAAGGAAATCAATTATCTGGGAAAGGCCTTAGAAAATCCGCGAAAGCCTTTTGTGGTCATTCTCGGCGGTGCCAAAGTCTCCGATAAGATTATGATGATTGAGAATTTGCTTCCCAAAGCCGACAGCTTCCTCATCGGCGGCGGCATGGCCTACACGTTTCTTAAAGCCGAGGGCAGAAAGATTGGGACATCCCTCTGTGAAAACGACAAAATCGCTGTGGCCAAAAGTCTTTTAGAGAAAGCCGCAAAGGCCCAGGTCCCAATTGCGCTCTCCTCGGATTTTGTGGTGGTGACCAAATTTGATTCTTCGACGGACATGAAGATCGTCCCAGAGATTCCCGATGGCTGGATGGGTGTCGACATCGGCCCTAAGACCCGCCGACATTTCCAAGAGATCCTTTCAAAAGCCAAGACCATTATCTGGAACGGGCCGCTGGGGGTTTTTGAAAACGACGATTTCGCCCACGGGACAAGAGAGATTGCGGAATACATCGCGGGTTTAAGAGATGTCACCACCATTATCGGCGGAGGAGATTCTGCCGCGGCGATTGCCAAATTTCATCTCGAAGAGAAGATGACCCATATCTCAACCGGCGGAGGGGCCTCGTTGGAGTTTCTGGAAGGAAAAGAGCTCCCCGGCATCGCCGCCTTACAGGATCGGAATTCCTGATGCGACGAAAGATCATTGCGGGCAACTGGAAAATGCACAAGACCCTTTTCGAGGCCATTGATCTCGCCAACAGCCTCAAACGGGAGCTTTCCGAGACAACCGAAGTGGACATGGTGGTTTGTCCGCCCTTTTGTTTCTTAGGGGAAATCCACGATGTTTTGCTCGATACCGCAATTGAGCTCGGAGCCCAAAATGTGCATGGGGAGGATTCGGGGGCTTTCACCGGCGAGGTCTCAGCCCCTATGCTCAAAAGCATCGGGGTCAAATATGTGATCGTCGGTCATTCCGAAAGACGTCAGTTTTTTGGAGAAACCAACGAGGTAGTTAACAAGAAGATCAAATCCGTCCTCAGGCATGGGTTAACGCCTATTGTCTGCATCGGCGAAAATCTTCAAGAAAGGGAAGGAAGCCATACGTTCACGGTCCTCAAGACTCAGCTCGACGGATCCTTAAGGGAGTTGACAAAAGAAGAATTTCCCAATATCATCATTGCCTATGAACCGGTGTGGGCCATCGGCACCGGCAAAACAGCCACCGCCACACAGGCCCAGGAGGCCCAGGCGTATATCCGTGGCCTTTTAGCCCATCGGCATGGCGAAGAAACAGCCAACGAGATCCGCATTCAATATGGAGGAAGCGTCAAGCTCGACAATATCGCACAATTGCTGGCCCAAAAAGACATCGACGGTGCCTTGGTGGGAGGGGCCAGCCTGGAGGCCGAAAGCTTTGTGAAGATTGTCAAAAATAGCTGCGGTGTTTCCAAAGAATTTTAATTAAACGATTGATTACCAAAAGGCGGGTCCAAGATGGGTTTTGTCATTTTTTTACATACCGGTGTTTGTCTTTTTCTGATTGCGATTATCTTGCTGCAGTCCGGCCGGGGGGGTGGTTTGACCGAGGCCTTCTCCTCGGCGGAATCCCTCTTTGGGGCCAAGACCAATGTCTTCTTGGTCAGAGCCACCGCTTTTTTGGCGGGTCTTTTTCTTGTGACCTGCATGACCTTGGCCTTTCTCTCCTCCAAAAAGGAAAAGTCTCTCATGTCTGATTCCCATGCGGCAACCACCACACATCCAGTCCCAGAGGATGCAAAGTAAAATTCTTTTCGTTTTCTCCTATTTTGTTTTGGTCAACCTCGGCATCGCGGCATGGGCAGAGGTTCCTTCCCCTTCCAGCAAATACGGCGGTCCCATCGTCCTGGCGACCAACTCCGACCCCAAATCTTTTAATGCCATTATTGCCAAAGAGACCTCCACCACCCGTGTGACGGATCTTATCTTTGAGGGCTTAACCCGAATCAACGGGGTGACCATAGAAGTGGAACCCAGTCTCGCGCAAAGCTGGGAAATCCTTGAAGACGGCCGTGAGTGGATCTTTCATCTTCGTCCGGGGGTCCAGTGGTCTGACGGCCACCCTTTCAGCGCCGACGATGTGGTCTTTACTTTTAACGATCTGATTTACAACGAAAAGATTCCCACCTCAGCGCGGGATGTTTTCACAATTGACGGGAAAAATTTTAGAGTCGAAAAAATCGACGATCTGACGGTCCGATTCACGCTCCCCACCTCCTTTGCCCCTTTTCTTAAAGGAATGACCCAAGAGATTCTTCCGAAGCACAAGCTGAAAGACTCTGTTGATTCCGGGAGATTTAATTTTACGTGGGGCATCGATACGGATCCCAAAGAGATTGTGGGGACCGGCCCGTATCGGTTGGTCCGTTACAAACCCGGAGAGCGGCTCGTCTTTGAAAGGAATCCTTTGTATTGGAAATTTTCTAAAGAAGGAGACCGATTGCCGTACATCTCCCAAATCATTTATCTTATTGTCCCCAATCCCGAGACGGTCTTGTTAAAATTTATGGAAGGGGAGCTGGATTCCTGCGGCCTGCGCGGGGCGGATTATCCTTTGCTTAAGCCCAAAGAAAAGGAGGAAAACTTTACGATTTATGACACCGGGCCGGATTTTGGAAGCAATTTTATTGTCTTCAACCAAAATCCTAGTCGCAATCCTCGAACTCAGACCCCCTTTGTTCAGCCTAAGAAATTGGCCTGGTTTACCAACCATGAATTCCGCAAAGCCGTGGCGCATGCCATAGACAAAGAACGGATCATCGATATCTTGATGAATGGACTCGGTTATCCGCAGGATGCCGCCCTGAGTCCCAGCAGCGGATTCTTTTACAACCCGAATGTCCTGAAATACGAGTACGATTTAGAAAAGGCCAAAGCGATTCTTAAGGAAGCGGGATTTATTGATCGAAACAACGATGGGATAATCGAAGATCTCCAGGGGAATCCCGTTGAGTTCAATTTGTATACCAACTCCAGCGCCACCGAACGGATTCAAATTGCGGCGATGATCCGCCATGATCTGGAGCAGCTGGGAATGAAAGTGAACTTCCTGGCTCTGGAATTTAATAGCCTGGTGGGCAAGCTGGTCTCCACCTACGATTGGGAAGCGGTTTTGATCGGGCTAACCGGAGGGGTGGAGCCGCATTTTGGAAAAAACGTCTGGGCCTCGGGAGGGCAGCTTCATATGTGGTCCCCGCAGCAGAGATCTCCGGCGACCGCTTGGGAAGAACGCCTCGATGAGATCTTCACCCTCGGGGTTCAGGAGCTCGAGGAAAGCAAAAGGAAAATTCTCTACGATGAGTATCAGCGGATTGTATCCCAAGAGCTCCCCGTGATCTATACGGTCTTGGGTGCGAATATCTATGCGGTCCGCAACCGCTTTGGCAATTTAAAGCCAACGAGCTACGGCGGGGTGTTTCATAATTTGGAAGAGATATATATTAAGGAATGATATTATCACTGGAACCTATCAAATTCCCCAGTTGATATAACAACCCCTCGGCTTCCCTAGAAAGGACAAACATGAAGTCAGCGATTCCGGGCGAAGTGATTGAGAAGAAGATTTTCTTGATTCGAGGGCAGAAGGTGATGTTGGATAAAAGTTTAGCGGAACTTTATGCAGTTCCAACAAAGGTTTTTTTGCAGGCGGTCAAGCGTAACGGCAAGCGTTTTCCTCGGGATTTTATGTTTCAACTTAACCCATTCATGTCCAAATTAGCTACCCAGTCTCGACGATAAAAATTTGCTAGACATGAATAAGAAAATTCGTGTCATTGCGAGAAGCTTTTGAGATTTTAATCGTCAGCGACGAAGCAATCTCTTAAAAGATTGCTTCGCTCCCTCCGGTCGCTCGCAATGACACTCATTTGGACAGCAATG